>Ga0335076_10005785_pt1 | contig 12472 bp, 5 predicted proteins | sample Lox_Sample_25_FD_206717 | JGI IMG/M metagenome (GOLD analysis project Ga0335076, IMG submission 206717) | Soil microbial communities from Loxahatchee National Wildlife Refuge, Florida, United States - Lox_Sample_2.5 | ecosystem: Environmental > Terrestrial > Soil > Wetlands | place: USA: Florida...
GCGGCGCTCCATCCGCGCGAGCACCGGAACCAGCGGCCGTTCCAGCGTCTCATAGACCGTCGTCATGTGCTCGGCGGGGAGGCGCGGTTTCAGCACGCGCCACAGCCTCAGGATCACGTCGGCGTCTTCGGCCGAATAGGCGGTTGCCCGGTCGATCGCGACCTGGTCGAAGGTGAGCTTGCCCTTGCCGCTGCCGATCAATTCGCCATGGGTCAGCACGGCGTGGCCGAGCCAGCGCTCGGCGAGCGAATCAAGGTTGTGCGAATTGCGCCCGGCATCGAGCGCGTAGCTCATCAGCTGTACGTCGTCATGATTGCGCATCGTGATGCCGGCTTGCGCGAGCATGACGGCGCCGAACTTGATGTTGAAGCCGATCTTCAGGATGCCGATGGATTCAAGCAGCGGACGCAGCGTGTCCAGCGCATCGCTCTGCCTGATCTGGTCGGGCGCGAGCCCCGCATCGAACAGGCCGACACCGTCGCCGGACTGCTTGTGGGCGAGCGGTACATAGCAGGCGTCGTTGGTGCCAAGCGCCAGCGCGATTCCGGAGATTTCCCCCTGCATCGGATCGATCGAGCTCGATTTCAATTCGATCGCGAAGCAGCCCTGCTCGTAGGCGCGCGCGACAAAGGCCTTGAGCTGATCGAGACTCTTGATCGTCTGGTATTTCGTCCGGTCGACCGGCGCCTTTCGGGCGGCTTCTGCCCGCGCCTCGGCAAGCGAGACCGGCGTGCCCTTGAGGCTGGATGTTCGGTCTTCCCTGGCTCCGCTCTTCGTGGCCGGCGTCGGGCTTGCTCGGGCAAAGAGATCGCCAGGTGAGTCGGCTGCTTTGTCGCTGGCGGACGGGGCCGACGCAGGGCTCGCACCTTTATTTCCCGCATCGGCCGCAATTTGCGACGCATCGATCTGCGAATATTCCGCAACGCGCCTGGTCAGCGTCGAGAATTCCATCGTCTTCAAAAAGGCGATCAGCTTGCGCGCGTCGGGCTCATGGACGGCGAGATCGTCGAGGGGCACCTCGAGGTCGACCTTGTCGTCGAGCAGCACGAGTTTTCGCGATATTCGCGCCTTCTCGGCATTCTCGATCAGGGCTTCGCGCCGCTTCGGCTGCTTGATCTCGCCGGCGCGGAACAGCAGCGTTTCGAGATCGCCATATTCGACGATCAGCTGCGCTGCGGTCTTGACGCCGATGCCGGGCACGCCGGGCACGTTGTCGGTGGAATCGCCGGCCAGCGCCTGAACCTCGACCACCTTCTCCGGCGGCACGCCGAATTTCTCGATCACCTCGGCCCGGCCGATGCGACGATCCTTCATGGTGTCGTACATGGTGACCTTGTCGGTCACGAGCTGCATCAAATCCTTGTCGGAGGAGACGATGGTCGTCGTTGCGCCGCGCTCGCTCGCGAGCCGCGCATAGGTCGCGATCAGATCGTCGGCCTCAAATCCGTTCTGCTCCAGGCAAGGCAGGTCGAAGGCGCGCACGGCGTCGCGGATCAGCGAAAACTGCGGGATCAGGTCGTCGGGCGCCGGCGGCCGGTGCGCCTTGTAGTCGGGATAGAGCTTGTTGCGGAAGGTGACTTCAGATTTGTCAAAGACGATCGCAAGATGCGTCGGCCGGTCGTTCTCCGGCATGTCGCGGAGCAGCTTCCACAGCATGTTGCAGAAGCCGAGCACGGCATTGACCTGCAAGCCGTCGGACTTGCGGCTCAAGGGCGGCAACGCGTGATAGGCGCGAAAGATGTAGGAGGACCCGTCGACCAGAAACACATGGTCGCCCTTGCCCGCGCCCTTGCCGGCGGCAGGGGCTTTGGCGGGGACCGGCTTTTCGGCGGGCTTGACGGCCTTCTGGGGGGATTTGGGCATGGTCGCAATTTAAGAATTTTTGCGGCGAATGACAGTGTTTGTGATCGATTTTTGCGCAGCCTTGCACCGCAAATCGCGCCATCATCGCCCGCAAAAGCGGTGATCCGGTATTCCAGACGGTCGTGCTCAGATGAAGCGTCTCTGAACGCCCCGCATGCGGGAGCACGACGGCTGGGAGATGTATGCCCGTGATTGCGAGAGAGCGAAGCAATCCGGAATCTTTCTGCGGTGGCACACTGGATTGCTTCGTCGCTATCGCTCCTCGCAATGACGGCGAAACGAGGTGTGACTCCGCATTCCCGCGGCGCGATTACGCCCGAGTCTTGCGTCACGTCGCGCGCCTCGAAGAGAGGAGGGCGCAGGGAATGCCGGGTGTTGTGCTGCACCCGCAGCCTCGCGTGGGATGATAGAAACCACACGAGCGTAGTCACTACAGGCGAAGCCGCAACAAACGACATTCCCTGCGCGATGGTGTTAACGCTTATGTTCGCGCTCTTCCCGAGTCACCGTCGCCTGCAAATCATCATCTGCACGCTTAGCGCCAGCCCAGGGGCGCCAGAACCACACGATTTCGCCGTCCGCGTCGGCGCCGCACGTCATACGGCGCAATCGCGTCCATCGCATCCCGCTTCGCGTGTCGTGACGATCGCGATACGCCCCTCGCAACGAGGCGGGACCGACGCAATATGGGGGTGATTTGCCGGTTTCTGCAATTCAGAATACGTGCGACAGATTGGCACGACGGGCAATTTCTGCATGATGCCCATGCGCTGTTTTTAGTTGGCTTGTCGGGCAAATCGATGTTTCGGCGGATGCCGGTGAGGGCGAGTAGCGCTCCGCAAAGGCATTTCGCCTCTTCGCGGTTGTTGCTGATTCGCATCGCAACCAGGCGGAGTCGGCGAGAGTTCACTCAGCATCAAAATCCGCTTCACTCCCGGTGAAGGGCTTCCGCCCCGGCTCCCGGTAGCATCGGTTGTCTGCGTTTGCGAAGGGCGTGCAGCCATGAAATTTCCGGTGTCCGGCGTTTGGTCTCGGGCTGTGACCTCATTCGTTCTTGCGGTTATCGCAGCGATGTTGGCCTTGGCGGCTTCTCAGTTCTCGCGGGCGCGAGCCAACGCCATTGAAGCGCGCGCGGCGCGCGGCTTGTTGCGCGTTTTTCGCAGCGCGCTGCTGGCGAGTTTGGCGGGCTGCCTTGCGATCATCCTGACCGTATCGGCCGCCAGGGCCGACGGTGGCGCGGGTGGAAAGGCTGGCGGAAACACTCCCGGCAGTGAGGGCGGAGTGGACTCCTCTACCGGTGCCGGGAGTGCCGGGAATGATGGCGCGCCCCCTCCGCGACTTGGCGCGAACGTCGGCGGCGGTGGAGGAGGCGGTGCGGGCTTGACGACTGGCGGTGCCGGCGGCGCGGGCAACGGTGCCAGCGGCGGCGCGCCCGGGACGCCTGGCCTTGTCGGTGTGGATGGCGGGGCCGGAGGCAACGGAGGCTCTGGCGCGGCTAACGGGGGCGGTGGCGGCGGCGGTGGCGCCGCGGGCAACGGCGCTACGGGAACGATCACTGGCACTCTGACAGGAAGTGCTGGCGGCGCCGGCGGTGGTGGTGGCGCCGGCGGCGGCGGCGGCGGTGGTGGCGGTGGCGCCGGCGGCTTTGGCGCCGTCGTCACGACCGATGCTCTTGTCAATACCTTTGCTGTGACCGCGGGCGCGGGTGGCGCCGGAGGCTCCGGTGGCGCGACGTTGATCACTGAGGCCCCTGGCGGCAACGGTGGTACAGGGGGTACCGGCGTCCAACTCGTCAGCCCCGTGGCCACCTTCACCAATAGCGGCGCTGCGATCCGGGGCGGCACGGGCGGCTCCGGCGGCAACATACTCGACCTCTTCAACAACCTTGGCCGTGCCGGCGACGGCGGTGCTGGCGGAGCCGGCATGGCGGCCAACAACGTCGCGATCACCAACAGCGGAACGATATCAGGCGGCACGGGGGGTGCCGGTGGTATCGGCGGTAACGTCACCAGCGTGAGTGCCGGCAACGGCGGCGCTGGCGGCACCGGCATGGTGGGCAACAATGTCGCGGTCACCAACAGCGGACGGATATCAGGTGGCACTGGCGGCGCGGGTGGGGATGGCTTGAATAGCCCGGCCGGACTTGGCGGCGATGGCGCCGCTGGCGGCGCCGGTATGGCCGGCAACAACGTTGCGATCACAAACAACGGAACGATATCAGGCGGCAATGGCGGCGCGCGTGGCAACGACGCTGTCGAAGATGGCCATGCCGGCGCCGGTGCCGCCGCCATCATCGGTTCGGGCCTGACGATCATCAACAACGGTACGATCACGGGAGGCTTGTCCGGCAACGGCGTCACGCGCTCGGATGCGATCGTGTTCACCGGCGGCGTCAATCTTCTGAGTGGCACCGGTACGGTCGGCGGCTTCACCATGATTGGCGGAAGCACCTTTGCGCCCGGCAACGGCATGCCCGGCAGCTTTATGACGGTCTCCGGCAATCTCGCGCTCCAGAGCGGGGCGCTTTATCTCGTCAAGCTCGGCCCCTCGACCGCGAGCATGGCCAACGTCACGGGCACCGCATCGCTCGGTGGCAATGTGCAAGCAACGTTCTCGCCGGGCAGTTTCGCCAGCAAGAGCTACGACATCCTGCACGCCGGCGGCGGTCTCGGCGGCACTACGTTCAGCGGCATCACCGGCATATCGAACTTCGATTTCAGCCTCAGCTATACTGCAACCGACGTGTTCCTGCTGACTGGCGCCTCGCTGGGCGCGGGCACAGAACTCGGTTCGACGCAGCAGAACGTTGCCAGAGCGATCAACGGCGCCTTCAACAGCGGCGCCGCGTTGCCGACCGGCTTTCAGGCTCTCTTCGGGCTGAACGGTAGCAATCTTGCCAACGCACTGTCGCAGCTATCCGGCGAGGGCGCGTCGGCCTCGCAGCAGAGCACCTTCAACGCCATGAGCCAGTTCACCGGCCTGCTCACCGACCCCTTCATGCGCGACACAGGCTGCGGGGGTGGCGTTGCCTTGCGCGACCGCTGCGCTGCTGCGGCAGGCGGCGCAACCGGTTACGCGGATGAAAGGGCGAGGGGCGCCTATGCGATGTTTGACAAGGCGCCGGCCGTGCCGTTCCAGCAGCGCTGGAGCGTGTGGGCGGCGGGTTTTGGCGGCTCGCAGACGACCAACAGCAACGACGTCGTCGGATCGAACCACACCACCAGCCGCATTTTCGGCACGGCCGTCGGCGCCGACTATCTGTTCACGCCGACCACGCTCGCAGGTTTTGCCCTTGCCGGCGGCGGCACCAGTTTTGGCGTCGATGCGCTCGGCGGCGGACGTTCCGACCTGTTCCAGGCCGGCGCCTATGTGCACCACACCGTGGGGCCGGCCTATGTCACCGCAGCACTCGCCTATGGCTGGCAGGATGTGACCACCGACCGCACGCTCACGATTGCGGGCATCGATCATCTCCATGCCGAGTTCAACGCCAATGCCTGGTCAGGGCGGATCGAGGGCGGCTATCGTTTTGTCGCGCCCTGGACCGGCGGCGTCGGGCTCACGCCCTATGCCGCCGCGCAGGTCACGACATTCGAGCTGCCCGCCTATGCCGAGCAGGTGATCGCAGGCGGGCCGGCGTTCGCGCTCAATTATGGAGCGAGAGACGTCACCGATGCGCGGAGCGAACTCGGCCTGCGCGCCGACAAGTCGTTCGCGCAAGCGAGCGGCGTGCTGACGTTGCGCGGCCGCCTGGCCTGGGCGCATGACTACGATCCGGACCGCGCGATTGCCGCGACCTTCCAGGCGCTGCCGGGCGCGAGCTTCGTCGTCAATGGCGCAACGCAGGCGCGCGACTCCGCGCTGACGACCGCCTCCGCCGAAATGAAATGGCTGAACGGCTGGTCTGCGGCCGTGACTTTCGAGGGCGAGTTCTCAGACGTCACGCGCTCCTACGCCGGCAAGGGCGTGGTCCGCTACGCCTGGTGATACTGCGCGACGCGCAAGCAAGCGCCGTCATTTGCGAGCGACCCGTCTGCGCTCGCTGCCCGGCGATGCCCGAGCAGGCCTATTCGGCAGCCTGCAGCGCAGGCGTGGCCTTCCTTGGCGCGATCCAGAATGCGTCCGGACGCTCGAACAGGAAGTTGGCGTGCGCAAAAAGCGCCGCGCGCCAGATCAGCACCGCGCCGACGACGCCGGCGACGGTGACGATCAGCGAGACCAGCCCGATGTCGTGAATGATCCCGCTCTTGAGCAGCAGCGTCCGTGTCGCGGCCATCGGCAGGAAGAAGGCCAGATAGATCACGATCGAATGCTCGCCGCAGAAGCGCAGGACATTCAGCCAGCCCATCCGCGCAAGCAGCGTGCCAATCGTGACAATGGCGCAGGCGCCGCAGAGTCCGAGCGCGAGCGAGACGATCGGCCATTCGCTGATGCCGAAGCTAACCAGCAGCCCATTGAGCAGCGCCCATGACAGAAGCGCGAGCAGCGCGGGCAGGGGGTATGTCCGCGCGCGCTCCGACAGCGCGAAGACGTAAGACGCGAACAGATAACCGGAATAGATGTAGATGAATCGGGCGCAGAACTCGTCGATCACGGTCCAGGTGGTCGCGACATGCGCCGCCTCCAGCATTGCCGCGGCGCCCCAGACGAGAATCGGCGGCACGCCACGTGTCAGTTTTATGACAACGAAGAAGATCGGAAGCAGATAGATGAACCACAGCGTGCCGAACGGCTCGACGAAGGATTCCAGATAGAGAAAGCCGACATGAGCCCAGCCCTTCTCGGCGGCAAATACCGGCGCCTTGAAGCCGAACTGGATCGTCACCCACAGCACGTAAAAGTAGACGAAATGCACGACCTTGCGGTCGAGATAGGTGCGCCAGTCGCGGTCGATCACGAGGCCCAGGAAGAGCCCGGAAATCAGGAAGAAGTCGGGCATCCGGAACGGCTTTGCGAAAACGACCAGCGCGTGCATGAAGCCGGTCTGACCGGCGGCCTGTTCCACTCCGAGCACCGAGTGCATCATGACAACCATGACGATGCAGATGCCCTTGGCGTAGTCCACCCAGTCGACGCGTGCGGTTGAGGATGTGCCGTCTGCGGTCATCGGTGTCCCTTTATGGCGCGCAAAAGCCCATCATGGGTCGAAAGCAGTTTCTTTCCCCTTTATTCATTCAAGCGCCATGCCGTATTACACTTCCCTTTGGGCTTAAATGCTTTAAGAGGCGGACGCGTTAACCATAAGAGGCAAGTCGATTCATGCAGATTGCCATGATTGGCACGGGCTATGTGGGGCTGGTGTCCGGTGCCTGTTTTGCGGATTTCGGCCATCAGGTTACTTGCGTGGACAAGGATGCCGGCAAGATCGCGGCCTTGCACCGGGGCGAGATCCCGATCTACGAGCCGGGGCTCGACGCGCTGGTGGCGTCGAATGTGAGAGCCAGGCGGCTCGATTTCACCACCGATCTGTCGACACCGGTCGCGCAAGCCGACGCGGTGTTCATTGCAGTCGGCACGCCCTCGCGGCGCGGCGACGGGCATGCCGACCTCACTTACGTCTACGCAGCCGCGCGCGAGATTGCGGCTGCCTTGCGTGGCTTCACCGTGGTCGTGACCAAATCGACCGTGCCGGTCGGTACCGGCGACGAGGTCGAGCGGATTATCGGCGAGGTCAATCCGTCCGCCGACGTCGTGGTCGCCTCGAACCCCGAATTTCTGCGCGAGGGCGCGGCGATCCGCGACTTCAAGTTTCCCGACCGCATCGTGATCGGCACCGTCGACGAACGTGGCCGCAAGGTGCTTGGCGATGTCTACCGTCCGCTGTCGCTGAATCAGGCGCCGCTGATGTTCACCAAGCGACGCACGGCGGAATTGATCAAATACGCGGCGAACGCGTTCCTTGCGACCAAGATCACCTTTATCAACGAGATTGCCGATCTGTCCGAGAAGGTCGGTGCCGACGTGCAGGAGGTCGCGCGCGGCATCGGCCTCGACAACCGCATCGGCTCGAAATTCCTGCATGCGGGGCCGGGCTTTGGCGGCTCCTGCTTTCCAAAGGATACCCGCGCGCTGGTCAAGATCGCGCAGGACCATGATGTGCAGCTCCGCATTGTCGAGGCGGTGCTCGGCGTCAACGACAATCGCAAGCGCGCGATGGCGCGCAGGGTTTCGAGCGCAACCGGCGGCTCGCTGCGGGGCAAGACGGTCGCGGTCCTCGGCCTCACCTTCAAGCCCGACACCGACGATATGCGCGAGGCGCCGTCGATCCCGCTGGTGACGGGACTTCTGGACATGGGCGCAAAAGTGCGCGCGTACGATCCGGCCGGCATGGAACAAGCGCGCAAGGAGCTGCCCGACATCGAATATTGCGACGATCCCTATCTTTGCGTCCGCGGCGCGGATGCGCTGGTGATCGTCACCGAATGGGTGCAATTTCGCGCCCTCGACCTCGATCGGTTGAAAAGCGAGATGGCGCAGCCCGTGGTCGTCGATCTTCGCAATATCTATCGCCAGGACGATATGGCGGCTCACGGTTTTGTCTACGAAAGCATCGGCCGCCCGCCGCTGCAGCGGGGGTGACGGACGCGAGAATTGCCCCGCAGCTTCGACACGCCCCTTCCGATCGATGCCGTGCTCGACGAGCTCTCGCGCACGCTCAAGGCCAACAATTCGGCTGTGCTGGTTGCGCCGCCCGGCGCCGGCAAGACCACGCGGGTGCCGCTGGCGCTGCTCGATGCTTCCTGGGCCCGCGACAAGAAGATCATCGTGCTGGAGCCGCGGCGGATCGCCGCGCGTGCCAGCGCCGAGCGCATGGCCAAGACGCTCGGTGAGCGTGCCGGCGAGACCGTTGGTTATCGCGTCCGCTTCGGCTCGAAAGTGTCGCGCGCGACGCGCATCGAAGTCGTCACCGAGGGCATCTTCTCGCGGCAGATCCTCGATGACCCGGAGCTGTCCGGCGTAGCGGCCGTCCTGTTCGACGAATTCCACGAGCGATCGCTCGACGCCGATCTCGGGCTAGCGCTCGCGCGCGACGCGCAAACCGGCCTGCGCGAGGATTTGCGCATCCTTGTGATGTCGGCGACGCTCGACGGCGCCCGCGTCGCAAAACTGCTTGGGGATGCGCCGGTGGTCGCAAGCGAGGGCCGGGCGTTTGCGGTGGAGACACGCTATCTCGGCCGCAGGCCGGATATGCCGCTGGAGCGGCAGATGGCGGATGCGATCGCAAGCGCCTTGCGCGCCGAGCCCGGCTCGGTGCTCGCGTTCCTGCCGAGCGCGGCCGAAATCCGGCGCACTCAGAATTATCTCGAGGAGCGGGTAGGGGATGCGAACACGGAGATCGTGCCGCTGTTCGGCGCGCTCGAGGCAAGCGTGCAGGATCGCGCCATTGCGCCGGCCCCCAGGGGCCGCCGCAAGGTGGTGCTGGCGACCTCGATTGCCGAAACATCGCTCACCATCGAGGGCGTGCGCATTGTCGTCGATTCCGGGCTCGCGCGCGTGCCCCGCTATGAACCCGACATCGCGCTGACGCGTCTTGAGACCGTGCGCGCCTCGCGGGCGGCCGTCGATCAGCGGCGCGGCCGGGCCGGCCGCACCGAACCCGGCGTTTGCTATCGTCTGTGGGACGAGCCGCAGACGGCGTCGCTGCCGCCTTTTACCCAGCCGGAGATTCTCTCCGCCGATCTGTCCTCGCTGGTGCTCGATCTCGCGCAATGGGGTGTCAGCGACCCGGCCTCGCTGGCATTTCTCGATTCCCCGCCTTCACCTGCGCTGAAGGAGGCGAAAAGCCTGCTCAATGAACTCGGCGCGCTCGATGCCGACGGCCGCATCACGGCGGAAGGCAGGCGGTTGCGTGCGCTGGCCCTGCCGCCGCGGCTCGCACGGATGATCGTCGATTCGAATGATTTTGGCGCGGCCGGGGCGGCCTCCGACGTCGCCGCCGTACTCACCGAGCGCGGGCTCGGCGGCGACAGCGTCGATCTCGATGCCAGGCTCGATCAGTTCCGCCGCGACCGCTCGCAGCGCGCGCAAAGTGCGCGCGAGCTTTCGCGGCGCTGGGCATCCCAGGTCGAGGCTTCGTCCGGCACGGGCGGGAAGGGGGAGCTGAGCACCGGCGTCATCCTTGCCTTTGCCTATCCGGATCGCGTGGCGAAGAACCGCGGCAATGGCAGCTTCGTGTTGGCCAATGGCCGCGGCGCCAGCGTGGAGCGAGGCTCTGCATTGGCGCGCGCGCCCTATGTCGCAGTCGGCGAGCTCTCGGGCACGGCTGCGGCCGGACGCATCCTGCTGGCCGCGCCGATCTTGCAGGAGGAGATCGAGCTGCACTTCGCCGACCACATTGAAATCGCCGATGAGGTCGCATTTGATTCCGGCGCGCTCGCTTTGCGCGCCCGCCGCAAGAAGACCCTGCACGCGATCATCCTGTCGGAATCTCCGCTCGCCGTGAAGCCCACAGCCGAAACGGCACGCGTCCTTGCCGATGGATTGATTGAAGCCGGTCTCGACAAGCTACCCTGGTCAAAAACCGCCAGGCAGTGGCGCGACCGCGTGATGTTCCTGCGCAGGGCGGAAGGCGAAGGCTGGCCCGACCTTTCCGACGACGCGCTGATCGCGCGGCGCGATGATTGGCTGGCGCCGGCGCTGTTCGAAAAGACGTCGCTGAAAGACTTGTCCGAAGGCGATTTGTCGGATGCCCTGATGACGCTGTTGCCATGGGAGTTGCGGACCCGTCTCGATCGCGAGGCGCCGACCCATTTCGAGGCACCGACCGGCTCACGGCTTGCGATCGACTATGAAGCCGAGCAGGGACCGACGATCGCGGTGCGGCTGCAGGAATTGTTTGGGCTCACCATCCATCCCTCGATCGCCAAGGGCAAGGTGCCGCTGGTGCTGGAATTGCTGTCGCCGGCGCATCGGCCGGTGCAGGTGACGCGCGATCTGCCGGGCTTTTGGCGCGGCAGTTACGCCGCGGTCCGCGCCGACCTGCGCGGCCGCTATCCCCGCCATCCCTGGCCGGAGGACCCGGCGGCCGCGCCGCCGACCCGCCGCGCCAAGCCGCGTGGAACGTGAGCGGCGCACGTTAACACTTCGCTCATCCTTTCGGCGAAAATCGCGTTTTTCGTTGTTGCCGTTTAGGCCCTTGTCGCGGCTTCAGTGGTGAAATCGGCGGCTGCATTTGTTCCGATTTTGGCGTGGCGTCATGCGTAGTATTATGATCATCGCGGCCATCATGGCCGGTCTCGGCATCTTTATGGCGCAGGTGGCGAGCAAGATGACGCCGGCGCCCGTCTCCGCCAAGACTGTAGGTTTGGCCGTCCAACCCGCGCCCGCCGCGCCGCAACCACAATCGGGCCTGCGCACGCTCAGCATCCCCCGCGATCCCCGCGGCCATTTTGCCGCCGTTGGCCGCATCGAGGGCCAGCGCATCGATTTCATGGTCGACACCGGCGCATCCGTGATCGCACTGAACGAATCCTCTGCCGCTCGCTTTGGCTTGCGCCCGACGCCCGGCCAGTACAACGCCACCGTCACCACCGCCAACGGCACCTTGAAGGCCGCGCGCACGCGCCTTGCGATGGTCGAGGTCGGCGGTCTCATCGTGCGCGACGTCGATGCCCTTGTGCTGCCGGATGAGGCGCTGTCGGAAAATTTGCTCGGCCTGTCGTTCCTGTCGAAGCTGAAGCGCTTCGAATATGCCAACGGCCAGATGGTGCTGGAGCAGTAGGGGCGGCATTGCCGGAAAACGCGGACTTGCGGTTATATTGACGCGATGCGTCGCGACGATCGAGTGGACGATTACAGAACTGGAATAGTTGCCGCCGTCGGGCCCTCCGCCCGAATTATCATCATCAGCCCCCCATATCCCGCCTTCCGCTTCACGCGCGCATTGGCTATGGCTGCGTAAGACAGTTCCTTTGCGTTCCAGGACGAGGTCTTTTCATGTTTCCGAAGCCGAAATCCGTGCTCCTGCCCAATACATATGCATTCGAATCCGAGCCGATGGTGAAGGCGACCGGTTTCCGCGAATACGATGCGCGCTGGCTGTTCAACAAGGAAATCAATTTGATGGGCGTGCAGGCGCTCGGCATGGGGCTCGGGAACCTGATCGCGGAGCTCGGCGCCAGGCAGGAGATCGTCACCGGCCACGATTTCCGCAGCTATTCGGCCTCGATCAAATATGCGCTGATTTCAGGCCTGATGGCCGCAGGCTGCAAGGTGCACGACATCGGGCTCGCGCTGACGCCGATGTCCTATTTCGCGCAGTTCGAGCTCGACGTCCCCTCTGTTGCGATGGTGACCGCTTCGCATAACGATAATGGCTGGACCGGCGTGAAGATGGGCGCCAACCGGCCGCTGACCTTCGGCCCGGACGAGATGACGCGCCTGAAGGAGATCGTGCTCAACGCGGACTTCAAGACCAGGGCCGGCGGCTCCTACCAGTTCCACGAGAATTTCCCGGCCCGCTATATTGCGGATCTCACCGGTCGCACGAAACTGAAGCGCAAGCTCAAGGTCGTGGTCGCCTGCGGCAACGGCACGGCAGGCGCGTTCGCGCCGCGGGTGATGGAGAAGATCGGCTGCGAGGTTGTGCCGCTCGACACCGAGCTCGACT
>Ga0335076_10005786_pt1 | contig 12472 bp, 12 predicted proteins | sample Lox_Sample_25_FD_206717 | JGI IMG/M metagenome (GOLD analysis project Ga0335076, IMG submission 206717) | Soil microbial communities from Loxahatchee National Wildlife Refuge, Florida, United States - Lox_Sample_2.5 | ecosystem: Environmental > Terrestrial > Soil > Wetlands | place: USA...
TTACCGTCAGCAGGCGCACACTTACGCGCGAAGCAAGTCTTGGGACGACGCCATCGCCGCTTATCACAACGCTCTCGCACTCGCGCCCAACGATGCTCCCACGCACTATGACCTTGGCCTCGCTCTGCAATTCAAGGGCGAAACCAATGCCGCCCTCGAGGAGTTTCAAGCTGCCATTCGCCTCAAGCCTGCTTTTGCTGAGGCGCACTACGCTTTGGGTGCCGCACTTTATGAGTTGCACGACCAGGGGGGCGCGGTTACCGAACTGCGCAAAGCTCTCGAGTTGCAGCCCGCAAACGTTGCGGCTCATCGCTATTTGGCCCACGTTTACAACGATCAGAACGATTTTGCTGCAGCCGAGCACGAATTGACGCGCGCGGTCACGCTCAAGCCTTCGGCGGATTTGCATTTTGAATTGGGGGAAGTCGAAGGTCAGCTTGGAAAACTGGATGCCGCCGCCGCGCAGTTTCGCATCGCGCTGCAGCTGGACCCAACGCTGGCCAAGGCCTACGTCATGCTGGGAATCACCCTGCGCCGCCAAGGCGATCACAAATCCGCCCTCGCCAATTTCCGTAGAGCCGTGGAACTCGCTCCCGACGATCCCAATGCGCAATACAACCTCGGCATGGAACTGAAAGCCGATGGCGATACCGCAGGCGCGATTACCGCTTTTCGCCGCGCCATCGAGCTCAAACCAGATTTCGAGAAGGCTCATTACAGTCTCGGTATCGCCTTGCGTTCCCAGGGCGACACGGACGCGGCTCATAAAGAACTAAACGAACTGAACGAGCTGCACTCCTTCCGCGCCCACCTCGCCCAAGCCAAACTGCTCATCCTCCAGGGCGTCGACGCGCTGAAAAAACAGCACCTCGATGAGGCGCAAACCTTGTTTCAGAAAGCCATCGACGAAAGCCCTGAACTCCCCACCGGCTACTACTATTTGGGCGTCACCTGGGATCACAAGCAGGACTACGCCAAAGCCAAGGAAACTTACGACAAGGCCCTTCAGCTCAAGCCCGATTACGCGCAGGTGCATATGAGCCTAGGCCTGCTGTACTGGCGCCAGGGCGATCAGCAGTCCGCGCTTCAAGAACTCCATCAAGCCGTTATGTCCGACGGCGATTTGCCCGAGGCCCACTACAATTACGGCCTCGCCCTCGCGCAATCCGGCCAACTCGATGACGCCTCGCGCGAGCTGAACGAAGCTCTCAGCCTTGACCCCAAATACACCGACGCCCGCATTCAACTCGGTTTGGTCCTCTCTCAGAAAAACGACACCGCGGGCGCGATCAGCGTCTTTCGCGAACTCGTCCATCGCGACCCCAATTTCCCCGAGGCCCACAACAATTTGGGTTTGGCCCTCCTTCAGGCCGGCCAGAACGGCGCCGCAAGAACGGAATTTCTCGAAGCTGTTCGCCTCAAGCCCTCCTACGCGGAAGCTCACTACAATTTGGCTTTAGCTCTGCAGAAACAGGGAAAGGAGGCCGAGTCGCGGGCCGAGTTTGAAAAGGCGTTTGCCATTGCCCCCGAATTGCGCAACGCGGCTCAACCTTAATCGATGCTTATGCGACGGATTTTCGCAACTCTACTCCTATCGCTCGCTGCGCTTGCTTTGCTCCGGTTTGCCGCAACGGGCGCCCGCGCCAGCACAGCCTTCTCCGACGACAATTCCTCAGCCAAACCCTGCGAATTCGCCGCCCCCGGCGCATCCTTTTCCGTCCCGTACGTTTCCGGCGCTCCGGACTTGAACACTAATCCCCATTCCGCCACTTGGGCCAAAGCCGCCTCCACCTGGATCACCAAAGACTGCAGCCACGAAATCGACTACCCCAAGCTGAAAACAGAAGTCCGGGGCTTCTGGACCGATTCTGACCTCTACCTGCTCTTTGTCTCGCCCTACACTGAGCTGAACCTCTGGCTGCCTGCCGACAACAGCAAAGACCGTCTCAAACTCTGGGACCGCGATGTCGTCGAGTTTTTCCTCGGCGACGACTGGCAAGACATCAAGATCTACAAGGAATTCGAAATCGCTCCCACTGGTGATTGGGTCGATCTTTCCATCAACTTGAACAATGATTCTTACGACGCCAAGTGGAATTCCGGTTGGCAGCGCCAGGGCCGCATCGACGAAGCCAATCATGTTTGGTACGCCGCGGCCCGTGTCCCACTCAAATCCGTCAGCGGCAAGCCCATCGAGTCCGGTACCAAGTGGCGCGTCAATCTTTATCGTATCGACGGCCTGGGCGCGGATCCCGTTCGTCATTTCATGTGCTGGCAGCCGACCTGTGTCCAGAATCGCGATCCCAATCACGTGCCCGAACACTTTGGAACCTTAGTTTTCAGGAAGTAGAAATTTTCACGAACTTTTTTCGTGCTGGGGGAGAATCAAATGTCAATCGCAAGTGAACCGAACCGTCGCAGTTTTATGAAAATGCTGGCGGCCTCGCCGCTGCTGGCGCAAATCGCGGCTCAAGGACTGTACGTCAAGTCCGCTGCCGCCATGGGCTTTGATGCAAAGTCCAATGTCTACAGCCGCCTCGGCGTCAAAACCGTTATCAATTGTCGTGGCACCTGGACCTATCTCTCCGGCTCCCTGCAATTTCCGGAAGCTCTCGCTGCCCAGGAAGAAGCCCGCAAATATTTCGTCAACATGGTCGATCTGCACAAAGCCGTCGGCCGCCGTCTCGCCGAATTGACTGGCGCCGAATCCGGGCTCATCACCTCGGGCGCCGCCGGCGCTATGGCTGCAGCCACCGCCGCGTGCATGGCCGGCAGCGATCCCCAAAAGATTTGGCAATTGCCAGACACCACCGGCCTCAAGCACGAAGTTGTCATGGTTGGCGGCCGCAGCGCCTTTGACAGCGCCATTCGTCTCGCCGGCGCCAAGCTCGTCCTCGTCCAGGGCCCCGACGATCTTGCCAACGCCATCAACGACAATACCGCCATGATTTACACCACCGATCTCAAAGACAAGCTCGACAAAGAACTCGCCATCGCCAAGTCTCACAACGTCCCCATGCTCCTCGACGATGCCGCAGGCATTCCTCCCATCGACAACATCAAGCTCTATGCCAAAATGAAAATCGATCTCTACACCTTCTCCGGCGGAAAAGGTCTACGCGGCCCGCAATGCAGTGGCGTCCTCCTTGGTCGAAAAGACCTCATCGACGCCGCTCTCCGCAACTCCTGTCCTTACGAAGGTGCGGTATGCCGCCCCATGAAAGTCGGCAAGGAAGAAGTAATCGCTCTCCTTACATCCATCGAAACCTGGTTGAATACCGATTCGAAAAAACTCTACGAAGAATGGAACACCCGTGTGGATCGCATCGCCAAGCTCGTCAACACCGTGCCTGGCGTTCAAACGGAAATTTATATTCCCGATGACGGCAACCGCTATCCCACCCTTCGCGTCTCTTGGGATCAGGATGCTTGGGGATTCTCCATTGCCGACTGCGTCAAAGCCTTGCGCGACAGTGATCCCGTCATTGAAGTCTTGGGCATCGACAATCCTAGTCTCGTTTCCGCTGTCCATGAAGGTGTAGAAAAACCGAAGCCGCAGGCCAAGGAACTAAAAAAGCACAATCACATTGAATTGGTTTCCATGACCATCCAACCCGGCGAAGAAATGATCGTCGGCGACCGTCTGCGCTCCATTCTCGGCGCAGCCCGGAAGGGAAAAGCTGCGTGACCCGCGTTTCCTTGGCTGCCGCCTGTTTCATGCTGGCTGCAGCTTCCTTATCCGCGCAAGCTCCGCCCCCCAGTGCCGCACCTGGCGGCATCGACGCCGGCGACTACGTGTACGTCTCCGCGCAAGGCCCGCAAACTCCCGACGGCGCCACGCCGTCTGCCTTTTCCGCGCAAGTCCGTCAATCCCTCGACAACGTACGCAAAGTCCTCGAAGCCGCCGGCCTCGCCATGGACAACGTTGTCTACGTCCAGGTCTACCTCCAGGACGTCACCCACTACGCCGAACTCAACCAGGTATTTGCCAACTATTTTCCCCACGACCCGCCCGCTCGTGCCGTACTCGGCGTTGCGCGTGTCCCGCAACCGCCTCTGCAAATCACTGCCGTCGCTGTCCGCGATACAAAAGGGAAGCAGCCCGTTTCGCTTCCCAACTTCGCCGCAAGTAAATCCTACTCACCTGGCATGCTGACCTCTGATCGCCTCTTCGTTTCCACCATGCCCGGGCTGGATGCCAGCGGCAAAGTTCCCGCTGACCCTGCCGCCCAAGTCAATCTCGCTCTCGACGGCATGAAAGCCGTGCTGCAGGCCGCAGGGCTCACGATGGCCAATATGGTTTTCGTCAACCCCTACCTCACCTCCGCCGTGCCCATGCGCACCATGAACGTCGAATACGCCAAGCGCTTCGAGTTTGGCAATACTCCGGCGCGCGCCACCATCGAGGTTTCCAGTCTCCCCGAAGGTGCACAGATCGCTTACACCGGCGTGGCCGTTCGCGATTTGGGCAAACGCCGCAGCATCCGCCCCAAGAACATGCCGCCCAGCCCAACCGCCAGTCCCTGCGTGTTTGCGGGCCGCACGCTCTACTGCTCCGCCAAGAGCGGCTTCATTCCAGGCCCCAATGGCGGTGTCTACACGGCCTCCACCAAAGACCAGACCCGTCAGACCATGCGCAACCTCCTCGACAATCTCGAGGAAGCCGATATGAAATTCGACGAAGTCGTCTCCACCACCATTTACTTGGACGATTTGAACGATTGGCCCGATTACGATTCGGTCTACACCAAATATTTCAAGGGCCTGTTGCCATCGCAATCGCTTCTCCAACAACTTCCACCCGCCGATCGCAAGTCCGACGCCGAAGGCCACTACCCCGACCTCGAGCAAATGTCGCTCATCGCCGTTCGCGGCGCCACCCTCCGCCCACTTCCTTAATCCTCGCTCTTCGGCACCGGCACATACACCCGCACCGCCAGCACGTGCGCCTTTGATCCGCCTTCATTCCGGTTGTAAAAACCCACGGTGCAATTCTGCCGGAAATAATACGCGTCTCCCGCCTTCGCATCATGCAATCCCTGGATCCCGTCCATTCCGCCACCGGCCGCCATTTGCCCTTCGCCGTCCAGCACCAGATAAATTTCTTCTGCGATTTCGTGATGGTGCGGAAAATTCGTTCCTCCCGGAGCAAAATCCATTAGAAAAAAATCCACCACATTGTACGCAGCATTGATGCGATCTCGTTTGGTTGTCCGCGGCCCGATCAGCAACTTATACAGCACGGACTTGGGATGCCCTTCCACCGTTTGTTCCTCGAGTTCGCTCAGGCTCGCCACTTCCAATTTTCCCGGTGCCGCAATCTGCGTCTTCGCCGGAATGCGCACTGTGACCATCACCACCCGCAGCGGCTCAGCCCCCGGATTCTCCACCCCGTGCTTCACCGTCGGTGGCACGTACATAAAATCGTTTTGTGCCAGCGCATGGGATTGCTCTCCGTAGTGCAGCAGTCCGGTGCCACCCAAGACGAAGTACAACTCTTCTTCCCGGGCATACTCCACCGCGATGCATTTCCCATGCGGCGCCACGGTTAGCTCTCCGAATCGCGCCACGCTCACAGGCACCTTCGGCTGCGCATCTGCTTCCCCAAAAATCGGAGTGTACCGGCACGAGTCGCTGGTCACGTCGATTCGGCCCTCGGCAGTCCCCGACACCTGCCGAGCCATCCACGTCGGCTCAACCTTGCGTTCCTGCTCCTGCGCCGATGCCGCCACGGCCGCCACCAAAAGCAAAATCAACACTCGCATCGTTCCTCCATTCCCATCGCAACGCGAACTGCACCACTTACCAGCCAATAGCGCCAGTCATCTTATCAGCACTTTCTAACTCTCTCCCGCCCGGTGCACCTCAATTTCTGCGTACTCCTGCCGTCTCTTCGTAGGGGCGCAGCATGCTGCGCCCTATGTCCGCACAATCTACCCGTCTTGCCTCGACGGTCTTCGCCTGTGTAGTGGCTGATCTTGAGATCGGTTTTTCATGCCATGTACCCGTGTCCAAAGAAAACCCGTCATCCCGAGCCGAGTCTGCGCAGCGAGGGATCTCTCTTCGCTTCTCTGCGCCCCCAGCGCATCTGTTAGCATTTCTCTCCTCGCCCCTTTCCCTACCTCTTCCCCCAGCCCACCCCGATGCTATACTCAATCACCCGCGGCCTTGGGGGAGGTTGCCACGCCACAGCGTGTTTTTTTGTTTCTGGTTTTGTGCGGCTTCGCGCTACCGGTGTGCGTCCACGCGCAGCGCAGCAGCACCATCGGCGGCCACGTCTACTTCGACGACACCTCTCACCCTGCCCGCGGCATTAGCGTCCATCTCGTCAACGAGCAGCACGCCTCCGTCGGCGCCGAAACTACCGACGATTCCGGCGAATTTCGTTTCGGCGGCGTTCGCGCCAATATTTACTTTGTCACCGTCCAGCTTCCAGACTACGAGCCCGTCTCCATCACTCTCGATCTCACCTACGAAGCTGGCGATAACCTGACCATCTATCTCAAATCCACCTCAAAAGCGCATAATCCCAGTTCTCCCGCTTCCACCGTTTCTGCTCACGAACTCTCCATGCCTTCGAAAGCCCGCGAACTCTTCGCCTCCGGCGAAAAAAAGTTGTACCAGGGTCACGACGCTCACGGCGCCATTGTCGATTTTCAGCAAGCCCTCGACGTCGCCCCCTCCTACTATGAAGCCGCCTACCAACTGGGTATGGCTTACCTCGTCCTCAACAGCACCTCTCTCGCTGAAACCGCGTTTCGCAAGTCCATCGACTCGAGCGCTGACTCCTACGGCGATGCCGATGTTCGCCTCGGTGGCCTTTTGCTCGACCGTTCTGATCCCGAGGCCGACAAATTCATTCGCAAAGGTGCTGAACTCAGCCCCGCTTTCTGGCGCAGCCAGTACGAACTTGGCCGCCTGCTCCTCGCTCAAAAAAATTATCCCGAAGCCCTCGCCGCTGCGGAAAAAGCCCGCGAACTTGCTCCCAACATGGCCATCGTCTACCGCCTGCTTTCCAGCATCCATTTTGCCCAAGGCAATTATCCCGCCCTGCTGCAAGACCTCGATATGTACATCAAGCTCGATCCCGACAGCCCCAATGCTGTCGGCGCCAAACAACTTCGCGACGAAATCCAACAAAAGCTCTCCCACCAAACTCCGCCCGCTCCCGCCCCGAATCCCTAACTGCGTACTTAGCGTAACTCTTTCCTTTACACGCAACGCCATGCCTCTCTGCTACAATCCGCGGCATGAACAGGCGCACATTACTGACCACGGCGCCATTCGCCGTGCTCGCTCTCGGCGTTTTCGAGGCGATCTTCGCTTCGCTCGGGCGTGACACCGCAACCACGGCCGCGAAAGAAGGTAACCCTATGCCGGCATCGACCGCCGTCTATGAACTGCGCATCTACCAAGCCGTTCCGGGAAAATTGGACGAGCTGATCGCTCGCTTTCGCGACCACACCATGGCCCTTTTCGCCAAACACGGCATGAAGAGCCTAGCTTATTGGACTGCCCTCGACGAGCCCGCAAAAAGTAACAACTTCTTCTATATTCTCGAACACCCGAGCAGGGAAGCGGCTGCTGCCAACTGGAAAGCCTTCGAAGCCGATCCTGAATGGCAGCGTGTCAAAGCAAAAACGGAAGAAAATGGCAAATTGGTCGTGAAGGTCGATTCCACCTACTTAGCCCTCACCAATTTTTCCCCCAAGCTGTCCTAACCGGTCTTCATCCCGAGCGAAGTCCGCGCAGCGAGGGACCTGTCTTCGTTCCGATCTTCCGATCTCCCTGCGGAACGGCCCCCGGCCTCAACCTAAAATGCCCTTGACAGATAACGAGAAACTTATATAAGATATACCTTATGTCTACCCTTGATTCCGCCTTCTCCGCTTTGGCTGACCCTACCCGTCGTGGCATCCTCGCTCGCCTTGCCAAAGGCGAAGCCACCGTCATGGAACTCGCCAAGCCTTTCCACATGACTCAGCCGGCCATCTCCCAGCACCTCAAAGTTCTGGAACACGCCGGCCTGGTGGTCTCTCGCGTCGACGGCTCCAGGCGTCCGCGTCGGCTCGCCAAGCCTGCCATTGACGCCATCGATCAATGGTTAGCCATGCTTCGCAAAGCACTGGAAAAAAATTACCAGCGTCTGGATCAGGTTCTGGCCGCTATGGAAAAACAAAAGGAAGGGGAAGGCAAATGAGCAAGCTAACGTTGAAGACCGAAGGTGATACCCACATCGTGGTGACCAGGAGGTTCGCTGCTTCGCCGGAAGCCGTTTATCGCGCACATACCGAGCCCAAACTCATCCAGCAATGGCTGCTCGGTCCGGAAGGTTGGACCATGCCCGTGTGCATCAACGAAGCCAAACCGGGCGGCAAATTCCGCTATGAGTGGGCCAATGCCAAAGGCCACAGCTTCTACATTACCGGAGAGTTTCTCGAACTCCAGCCCTATCACCGCATCGTTCACGTCGAGCGCATGCATCTCCCCGACGTCACTCCCGACAACCATGTCGAAACTACATTTGACCCTGACGGCGCTGGCACCTTGATGACCATACGTATGACTCTCCCCGACGCACAGGCCCGCGCTGCGATGCTTTCCACCGGTATGGAACGTGGCATGGAAGCCAGCTACGTGCGGCTCGACGGCCTCTCTTTGCATGCCACTGCCTAACGCGTGTTCTTCGTAGGGGCGCAGCATGCTGCGACCGAGGTCCGCACGATCTCCGCGTCTCGCCTAGATGCTCTTCGCCCGTGTAGTGGCCGATCTTTAGATCGGCTTTTGACGCCAGTCCCCGTGTGCCAAGAAATCCGCCATCCCGAACGTCGTGCGTAGCAGCGGCTTTACGCCGCTGTCGGGATCAACTCACCTGATGTTTGTCATTCCGAACGGAGTCCGCGCAGTGAGGTACCGTTTTGCATTGCGCGGTTCCTGCGCAATGAATCCCTCTTCGCTCCTTGCTCACGTCAGGGCACGGCTTTAGCCGTGCCGCAAAGCGCGCCAAACCACCGCGGCTTCAGCCGCTGAGGGTCGCCTTCTCTGCGCCCTCTGCGTCTCCTGTGCGTACTCAGCGTAACTCTTGGCATTTCTCGCCGCGCCTCACCCACCATTGTCATCCTGAGGAGCGTATTTCGCGACGAAGGATCTCACGCGTCTTGTCTCGCCCTCTCCGCGCGCTCTTCCCCCGCTACTTCGAATCTCCCGGCGGCAGGCTCCAATCCGGCGGCGGCTGATTGGGATGGTCCTTCTCGTATTCCTGCATCGGCGCATTCCTCAACACGAACCGAAAACCTCGCGCCGTATTCGTATCGATGGTTGTCTGCAAATCCAATTCATCCACGGGAATTACGTGCTCCACCGGTTTCCGTCCCTGCACCACGATAAAGTGCAGCTGGTTATCCACCACCCAATAATCCCTCACGCTATACACCGACCCATCCTTCATATACAGCTCCGGCGATTCGCGTGTGCTCTCGCCATAAAATTGGTAGTTCAGCGGCGGCGCGTAGTAGTTCGGCTGCATATACGAATAGAACGGCACGTAGTCGTAGCCCAGTCCCCAGTTCCAACACGGATATGCATTCACCCACCAGCACGAGTTGTAATTCCAACTGGTCCACAGCCACGGATAATATCCGCCCCAAAACCACGGGTAACCATAAACCGGAAAAATCGGGTAGATCGGTCGCCACGGGCCAAACGGTCGCGGATGATAGAACCCGTTAACACCAGTACCCGAACGAAACGCACCCACCGGCGGGGCAAAGGGCGCTCGATGCGGCGCAATCGGCGCCCGCATCACTGGTCCTCGCATCGGTGGCCCGACATGCATCCCTCCTCCACCGACGTGTCCGCCCATGTGTTGACCCACCGCGACCGGCGCACCGATGCACACGCCAACCACAAGGCAAGCCGCCACACTTAGAATGTTTGTGAATTTCCTGCTGCGAAGGACCCTCCGCGCCATAACCCACCTCCAGCCCCTGCGATCCCCGGGGCGGATTGCGCGACTCAACTCACCGCCAGTCTACCACCTTGGATGCTCCCCAGCTCCCGCCCGTCAATTTCCCTAAATCTAGTTTTGTCATTCCGAACGGAGTCTGCGCAGTGAGGTACGGTTTTGCATTGCGCGGTTCCTGCGCAATGAATCCCTCTTTTGCTCTTGATCCGTGTTGGCACTGCCATTCCTGGCTGCGCTCTGCCTTCTCAGCGTCCTCTGCGCTCCTCGGCGTACTGCGTTACTTCTGTCTTTTCTTCGTAGGGGTCTAGCATGCTGGACCCCATGTCCGCACATTGGCCCCGACTCGCAAAAATCGATTTGTCATCCCGAGCAACGCGAGGGATCCCTCTTCGATCTGGCCAACTTGCCCCGATCCCTCTGCGCATCTCTGCGCTACTCTTCGCCTCTGCCTTAGCATTTCTTTGTACTCTGGAGCGCGCCCTTCATCCTCTCTTCAGCGCCTCCAACTCCTCCAACGTCCTCGGCCAATCCTGGCCCAACAATCGCGACAGCCCTCGATCCGCCAACAATTTCCCGCCCGTCTGGCACCGCGCACAATAATTCGTCTCATTATCCGCATAGCGGATCCGCTGAACCGTTTCTCCGCACCGCGGACACGGCTTTCCATACCGCCCGTGAACCGCCATCCCCTGACGAAACGCGGTCACCTTTTCCGGAAAGCCCTTCTCCGCCTCCGCGCGCAATCTCTCAATCCAGAACGCCAGCGTATGACGCGTCGCCGCGAACAGCCGTTCCCATTCCCGCTCGTCCAACTTCTGGGTCAACACCACCGGCGACATCTCCGCCGCATGCAGAATTTCGTCCGAATACGCGTTCCCGATCCCGCTCACTATCCGCGGATCAGTCAGCGCCCGTTTCAACGTGCGATTCTCTGCGCTTAACACCGCTCGAAACTCCTCCACGTTGCTGTCCATCACTTCAATTCCCCCGGGATCGATCGCCTGCAAGCCTTCTTCGCCGCCGACCACGTGCAGCGACGCTCGCCGTTTCGACCCCGCTTCCGTCAACACCAGCGACCCATGCCCAAACTCAAATGCCGCCAGGTTCTGCCGTCCTCCCAATCGCACATTCGCCGGCCGCCAGTGCAAACGCCCCGCGATCATCAAATGCAGCACCAGCCACACTCCGCCCTCCACGCCGATCGCGATTCTCTTTCCTACTCGTCGTAATTCTCTTACGACTCGCCCTTCGGCCTCCTGCAATGGCGGTTGCACCGTCCGCAGCAAGAACGGACTCCCCAGCCGCACGCGTTCCAGCCGTTGGCCCACGATACGCGTCTCCAACGCGGTCAAATACGCGGCAATATCTGGCAGTTCCGGCATACTCTTCCAATATCACAATCCCCAGCAGAGAAGGGAAGCAACAACTTGCAAAGAACGCCTGAATCCAATTCCTGCATCTAACGTCTTAATCGCCATGCGAACGCCGTTCCGAGAACTCCTCCCCCCGCTCCTCTTCTTCGCCTCCACCCTCGTCTGCGTCGCCACTCTTTTCGCCCAACGCCCTTTCCGCGAGTATCCTTCCGTCGAATACGGCGATTCCACCCCGCTTCCTCCGGATTGGCAGCATCCTGGCGAATGGGCCTTTGCTCGTCTCATGTATCCCCCCGGGCCCAATGATGGCTACCGCGGCCGCTTCGATGGCGACTGGCGCGAAGGTATGTCTCTCTGGACCCAGGACGGCCCGCCCGCGGATCGCGCATTTGCGGCTGCGGTTCGCCGTCTTACGCGCATTGACGCGCGTTCTGTTGAGCAAGACGTCAACCTCGACGATGGCGACGAAGTTTACAATTGGCCCTGGCTCTATGCCGTGCAAGTCGGCGAGTGGGGCATTACTCAGCATCAGGCGGACGTTCTTCGCGATTACCTGCTCCGCGGCGGCTTTCTCATGGCCGACGATTTTCACGGCGCCTACGAGTGGCAGATGTTTGTAACCCGCATGCGCATGGTTTTCCCCGATCGCCCCATCGTCGAGATCCCCAACGACGACCCCATTTTTCATACCCTCTTCGACCTCGATGATCGCTACCAGATTCCCGGCGCCGCCCACCTTCGTCGTGGCTACAAAGTCCCCGATTACCCGCAAGGTCCCGACGATGGCAAAGGCGCTCACTGGCGCGCCATCTATGACGACAAAGGCCGCATCATGGTCGCTATCTCCTTCAACTCCGACATTGGCGATTCCTGGGAATGGTCCGACCGCCCCGCCTACCCCGAGCAATATTCCGCACTCGGCCTTCGCATCGGCGTCAACTACGTCGTCTACGCCATGACCCACTAAAAGCTTCCAAAATGGTAGCCGTCATCCCGAGCAACGTTGCATCTTGCCGCGCTCTCTCGGCGCCCCCGGCTTAACTCTTTTCGTTATTTGTGGTGTTCTGCGTACTCCGCGGCCAGTTTCAACTCATGGTCCGCTTCGACCAGATGTTTTTTCGCATTCTCCGCGTGC
>Ga0335076_10005787_pt1 | contig 12471 bp, 18 predicted proteins | sample Lox_Sample_25_FD_206717 | JGI IMG/M metagenome (GOLD analysis project Ga0335076, IMG submission 206717) | Soil microbial communities from Loxahatchee National Wildlife Refuge, Florida, United States - Lox_Sample_2.5 | ecosystem: Environmental > Terrestrial > Soil > Wetlands | place: USA...
CTGGTGGTCATTTCTGCTTTTGCTTTCCCTCGAGGACTCGGCCGCTGACTCTGACTTTGGACGTTTGGGGGATGTCGGGGTAGCGGTCGCGGATCGCCCGGCGGATCTGCTCTTGTTGTTTGGGCGTCGCGTTGTGTAGGTCGCGGAGTGCGTCCTCGGCGTGGCTGGCGTCGGGGATGGGGTACTCGCGTGATTGTGGGAGCGCGAAGTCGGATGCCGGTAGAGCGTCTCTCTGCTGCTGGGTGAGCTTGCTCATTTGGCTTTGCCTTTCTTGAGCGGCTTGCCGGCTTTCATGCGCTCCATGTTTTCGCGGAGGGCTGGTGGGAGGGCTTTTTTCTTCGCCATGCGCCGATGGTAGCAGGCGTCGGGGTCTATGTCGTGCTGAGGCCTGGGAAGGTGTGCAAGAGGTCGGGCTGGTCGAGCCAGCCGAAGCCGTCGGGTGCGGTGATGTCGATGGGGAGCCCGCCGAGGTTGGGCTGGGCGTAGCCATCGCTGCCGATCAGGTCCCATGATTGGCAATCTGGCCAGTATTGCTCTGCGCCTCCGAGGGCGTCCTGGAAGGCCGGCAGGGTGGCTTCCCGCAGTAGGGATGCTTCGGTGTCTGGGTCTGCGTTGTGCGGCCGGATGCCGCGAAGCTTGTGGATGCTGCGGAGGCCTCGGAGGATCTCGCGCATGTGGTCGGGCGTCGTGGTGGTGCTCATAGTAGGGCCGTCGTGCGCCGTGGATAGCGTGGCTCACGGGCGAGCCGGCATTCGTGCTGGGGCTGCTCGGAGTGCAGGGCGCACACCGCGCAGAGTCGCGCCTGGCAGGTAGGGCACCGGAGGACCCGGGCGGTATCGATCGGGTTGCGGTTGCAGGGACACATCGGGACGTGGGCGGGGATGCCGTCGTAGTCTGCGGCGTCGTGCTGTTGAGGCGGCGGCATAGGGCCTGGGTGGAGCGCCGTTTTCCGGCTCCGAATGCCCCCGCACCCGCTTGCAGTTACGCGTGCGACCATCCGGTGGCGCGGCGCCCCCTTGTCCCTCACGGTAGCACGGCGGCTGTGGGCGTCGGGGTATGACTGGCAGTGAAGGAGCGCGGGGCGGCTGCGCTTCGCCGGCCTGTGGAGTGGCCGTCCGCCCCGGCCTGCAGGGAATTGGACGCCTCCGAGTCTACTACGTTCGTGCGTGCGTGCGAAGCGGCGCGGAGCGCCGCGTGTGCCTTGCGCCGCCGCGGAGCGGCCGGCCTTGCGTGGGGGTGGGGGCGCCCGCCGGCGGCTGGCCGTGGAGCGAAGCGAGCGGCCAGCGGCTCGACAGCGGGCAGATGGGCCCAAGGCGGCGGCCGCCCGACTGAGCGTCGCGAGGGAGGGCCCCGTGTTTGGCGGGCGGGGGGGCGGCGGGTGACGCCTGCGCCCCGACCGAAAGGGAGGGGGGTAGGCGTGTCGTGGCGCGCTCGGTGGGAGCGGCGAGCGTCGCGAGCGGCGCGCCTCCCGCAGTCGGCGGGCCGGGCTGGCCGGCTTCTGCCGGCCGCCGTGACGCGGAGCGCGGCATGCTCGGGGCCCCCCGGCCGCACGGCCCCCCGGGAATCGGAAGACGCTCCGGGGCCCGGCCTTGCGGCACGGCTGCCAGGGCCGTCTTTGCCGTGGCGGCTGGGACGCTCCAGGGCATCGGTGAGCGCCCCGGGGCCTGGAACACACCGGAAAGGAAAGGGGGGGTGTGCGTAGGGGCATGCTTCGGGCTCGTGCTTGTTTTTCCGGGCGTCGCCAAAAACGCGGGGGCAGGAAGCAGCGATTTTGCGCGCCAGCGAAAAATGCGGCCAGGAACAGCGGCGGTAACAGCGGGAGCTTGCATCGGGCGCTCAGACTGGAAGTGAGGGAGACGAGATGGGAAACAGCGGAATAACAGCGGAGTGCGAAGCCGCGGAGGTGTGTGACCGGGCGGGGTCACCGGATTGCGGGGCTTGCCCGGCTGAGGAGCGAGCGGCAGTTCTTGCAGCCAAAAAACAGGGGTCGAGGGTGCGCGGGCGTCCCTTTCCTCGGGGTGTCAGTGGCAATCCGAAGGGCCGGCCGCGAGGCAGCCGGAATAAGGTGACGGTGATGCTGACGGAGATGCTCGATGGTGAGGGCGAGGCCATCATGGGCAAGCTAATCGACCTCGCGAAGGCGGGGCGGCCGTTGGCGCTGCGTCTGGCGATGGAGCGGCTGGTGCCGATCCGGGCGGCGCGCGATCGGACCCTGGAGTTAGAGCCCGACGATCTGCCTCCGATGCAGCGGGCGTCGGACCTGGTGGCGGCGCTGGGGGCGGTGATTCGGCGGGCGGCTGCCGGCGACATCACACTGAGCGAGGCGCGGGAGTTTGCCGGGCTGATTGAGATGGAGCGGCGGGCGATCGAGACGGCCGACTTGGCCGTCAAGGTTGAGGCGCTGGAGGCGAGGGGCGTGCCGGTGGCCGAAGGCCGGCGGATTGGATTTGCTCCGGGTGAGGCGACGGCGGCGGAGCTCCGCGCGCGGATCCGCCGGTTGAGTGAGCCGGCGCGTGAGGATTTGCCGGTGATCGACCGGCCGGCAGAGGGAGGTGAGTAGCAGTGGCGATGGTGCGATTGGTGCGGGCTGTAAAGCGGCTCGAGACGGCATGGGCGGCGGCGGAAGAGCCGCCGGAGGTAGAGCGGGAGCCGGTGTGTCTGATCTGGCATGGGCGCTCGCCGTGTGTGGATGCGGCGACGCTGCAGGCCGGGGAGTACATTGCAGTGGATGTAGTCATCTCGGTGTGGGGTGACACGCCGCGGCCGTTGTCGCCGCGGGCGCCGCTTGGTGTGGGCGAGCGCTTCCGCCAGGTGAGTGAGTCAGAGCGGATCACGACGGATGAGTCGGATCTCGGGTGGGTCAGCAACGAGGAGGGGCGGCGGATTGGACGGGTTACGGCGATCGACCGGGAGTTGCTGACCTGGGATCTGGATGCCGACTGGCGGGAGCATGTGCCCAGTGAGTTGCCGCCGATTGAGGTGCACCAGGCGGAGGCCTCGGCCGACGCCGGGGATGGGGGGAGCTCGGAGGGCTAATGGCCGGCTGGAGCGGATGCGGAGGCCGCCGCGGCGTGGTATGCCGCGGGTGAGGTGCCTGGCGGCCGCGGCGGGGAGCCGCGGCGGGCAGGAGGGAGCGGTGGGCGGGTGCTGGCAGCCGGGGCCGGAAGCCGGCCGCGGCTGTCGAAGCCATGGTGGGGCTCCGGTCGCGGTGGGAGCGGAGCGGAGCCGGCCGAAGGTCCCGGCCACCCGCAGTCACCGCTTTTCAGGTGGCCGTGGCGGGTGGCGTCGTGACGGGCCCGGAGGCCGGTGGAGCGGAGCGGGTTAACCGGCGGTACCCCACATCTGTGGTCTGGTGCGGTGGGCTGCTGTGTGTTGGAGTGGTGGGGGTATGGGTATGGGTCGGGTGATCCGGTATTCGGAGGTGAGTGACGCCCTGGCCGTGGAAGCGCGGCGGCGGATTGCGGTAGGGGAATTGTCGGGCGCGGGTTTGGCGCGCCGGGTAGGTCTGAGTCAGTCGTTCGTGGTGGCGTGGCTGCTCGGGCGTCGGGGTCTGAGTCCCGGGCTGTGTGAGTGCATGGCGGCGGCGTTGCGCCTGTCGATCGAGGTACGGCTGGTGGCCGGCCTGGCGGTGGTGGAGTGCGGGGCGGTGCGGGCGCGGCTGGTGGCGGCGTGACGGACCTGGACAGGCTCGAGATGGAGCTGGCGGGCATGCGCCTGCGGCGGTCACTGCGGGTGATTGAGCGGACGGTCGCGCTCGAGGCGCTGCGCGAGCTGCTGGAGGCGCAGGTAGCGCGCGAGGGACGGCGGCCGCGGGCGTCTTCACCGGCCCGGGCGCGATCGCGGTCGCCGAAGCCTAGCGGCGAGGCTCCTCCCGGCGGAACCGGAGCCGCGTAAACGTGGTGGTGCGGTCGGTGCCTCCGGTACCCCAGGGTGGCTGGTAGGTGATCAGGAGGGAGCCGTCCTTAGCCAGCTCGAGCACGGCGGCGAGCTCGCCCTCAAGCCAGATGTCGGCGGTTGTGCACGGGCCTGGCGATTCGCTCACGACAATCTGGGGCACGTGGGAGATTTCGACCACGGGGCCGGCCAGGGCCTTGCGGTATTCGGCGAGGGCGGCGCCGAGTGTCGCGGGTTGCTGTTCTTTCCAGGTCACCCAGGCGCGCATGCGTTCGGAGTGACAGAAAGGCTTGCCGATGTGATATGGGGTGGGCACCCCTTTGTGAAAGCAGGGTGAGCCGGCCCACGCGTTGCAGCGGGGGCAGGCGACGGCGGCGATAGCGCGGATGGCGCGGGTATCGCTCTTCATGGGTTGTTCTCCTCTCTTTCGATGGATAGGGCCTGTGGGTGCCTCTTTTGGGTGTCGGCCGCGGCTTCGTGGATCCGCTCGGCCCGAAGGCGGCCGTGCAGCAGACTGGTGAGCGCGGCGGTAGCGCGCGATCTCTTGGGCGGTGGCCAGGAGCGGGCAGGGAGGCTCGTAGCACCAGGCGCGGACGTCGGGAGCCGGCTCCGGGAAGGGAGTGTGGCCGATCCGCACGGGCTCGGGCGGGGAGAAGGCCCACCAGGCCTCGCGGCAGCCGCCGCGGTGGGGCCGGAGGATGACGCCCCGCACCTTCGGGCCGGTCTGTTGCACGAGGAGCAGGGAGGTTTCCCAGGTAGGATCGGCGCCAGGGCGGAGCTGCACGACGTCGCCGGGGAGGAGCTCTTCGGCAATCGCAGAGCGGTCGAGGGCGGCGGCCTGGCGGGCGCGGGCGAGCAGGGCCTCCAGCACCTGCAGTTCTTCGGGAGTGAGCATACAGCAGCTCATCGGAGGGTTTTGACTCGGGCGGTAGCTTGTTGCACGAGTGAGTCTTGGAATTCCGGGTCTGCGGGAGCGTCGGGCGTCGGGGTGTGGCCGATCGGGGAGGATTTGGCGGCGAGGTGGATTTCGCGCCGGCGCTTGCGGGTGGCGGTAGCGTTGATGCCGTGCAGTTGGTGAATCATCCAGGAGAGCAGGTAGCCGCAGTTGTCGGCCTGCTTGTCCACCAGGTGGGTGCGGATCCAGTCTTCGGCGGCGGCGCATCCGCCGGCCGCGGTGGCGAGTTGGGCGGCCATCACCAGGTCGGGTGGTTGGGCATGCTGCATGCCTCGTTGGAGGAGGAGCCATTTGTAGGCGTGCCCACGGACCGACTCCAGCGCGGAGCGCTGAAAGGTGTTGGGCCTGGCCGTGAACACTCGATCGAGTATCGAATCGGAAGTATCGATATCGAGGGGGGGGTTGTGGTCCCGACTGGTGGTCTCACTATAGGACCACTGTGGCTCTTGCAATGGGAGGCTGGTTTGTGCAAGTGGTCCTACAGTAGGACCACTTGCGATTGCGGTGATAAAGAGGAAATTGAGGCGGTGGGCGCTGGCCTTTTGGCCACTGCCTTGGCGGGTGCTGAGGTGGCACTTGAAATTGAGGCTGTCGATGGCGCGTACCACGTTGGAGCGGGCAACCTTCGTCGCTTCTGCGATTTCACGGCTGCTGGCGAGGGCCGTGTTGTGGTGGCGGTCCCGAATCTTGGTGAGGTGGATCGCCACCTTCAGTTCGGGCTCGGACAGGCCCGGCGCAATTGCGGCGATGGCGTGGAGGGCCCGGGCGTCACTTCCAATAACGAATAGTTCGTCTGGTGGGGTGGGAGTAGCTGGGGGTGTGTCGGCGTCGGCGGGCTGGCTCATGGCGTCTCCGGGTTGATCGCGTTTGGCATACGCGTGGTGGGGTCTGGTCGGCGTCGGGGCCGGCCGGTGCCCGAAAGCGTCATGATACCCCGTAATGGGCTATTACGACCGGCGGAAGTGGGGTTTTTTGCCGGTTCCGGGCGCCGGCCCGACGCCTCAAGAGAAATCGGATTTCGGAGTTTGAAATCTGAGCCAAAATTTCAAACTGATCTGGTAGGCTTCAGGGATTTTCGGATGGACGCGCGGCCGGAAAGCTGCGTACACTGGGTCGTACAGCACCTATGCCAAGGGTGGAAGGAGCCGCGCTGGCACTCGCCGCAGTGCCGACTGCACACGAGCCGGAGCAGCTCTCACTCTTCGGTGGCGGTATCGATCTGATGGCACTGAGGAGAGAACGCGCCTCGATCGCCGAGAGCCGCCTGTCCCCGGCGACGAGGGAGGCCTACCGTTGGGATTGGGCGGATTTCACGCGGTGGTGCGACTGTGCGGGCAGGGTCCTGCTTCCGGCGTCATCCGACACCGTGCAGCTCTACGCGGTGTATCTGGCGGGTCTGCAGCGCTCCCCCAACACGATTGAGCGGCGGTGTGCGGCGATCGCACAGCGGCATTTGGCGGCGGGCTTCAAGTCTCCGGTGGATGAGGATGTACGCGAGGTCCTGGCGGGGATCCGCCGGCGGCTTGGTGCATGCGCGAGGCATGCCAAGGCGGCGTTGAGCGTTCCGGAGCTCCGCAAGCTGCTGGCGGCGGCCGGGCAGGGCCGCGGCGCCGCGCCGGCGCGCGATCGCGCGGTGCTGCTGCTGGGTTTCGCGTCGGGTTGCCGGCGTCTCGAGCTGGCCAACCTGGATTTGGCTGATGTCGAGCTGCTCGAGGCGGGCGTGATCCTGCATCTGCGGCGGAGTAAGACCGACCAGGAAGGCCGCGGCCGTGAGGTGGCCGTCCATCGTGGGGAGTGTGCGGCGACGTGTCCGGTGGAGGCGCTCGAGGCGTGGCTACGGTTGCGCGGTCCTGCCGCGGGTCCGCTCTTCTGCCGGCTGCATTCGCGATCGGGGGCGGTGGTTCCACCGGGGCTGCGGATGTCGGGTGAGGCCGTCGCGCGGATCGTCCAGGAGTGCGCCGGGCGGGCCGGCCTGGATCGATGCCGGTACGGTGGTCACTCGCTACGGGCAGGCCTGGCGACGGCGGCGGCGGAGAGTGGAGCGTCGGAGCTGGCCATCATGCGGCGTACGGGCCATCGGTCGGTGGACATGGTCCAGCGGTATGTGCGGCACGGGACGCTGTTCGCGGTGAATCCGCTGGCGGGCCTGTTGTAACCGCGAATTCACACCCCGACGCCCGCGTTGTGGGAGGATGGGGTGTACCTTGGGGGGCTCGCGTTCCGGCTGCGGCCGGTAGCGGTCAGGATGCGGCGACTCCGGCCTGGCTGTCCTTGGCAGGCGTGCGCCCCCCAATCCTTTCCTTTCATCGGCGGTGGCGGCGGCGTGGGCCTTGGGCGTTGGGCCGGTCGACGGCGTAGCACGGCTGGCCGTTCACGCGCTTGTGCATGACATCGAAGGCGCGTCGGATGCCATCGAGCACGGTTCCCGGGCTGAGGCGTTCGGCCTGAGCGATTCCGCGGAGGCTGACTCCATCGATCAGACAGTCAATCCAGCGTTGGCGGCGCGGGTCGAGCTGGCGGTAGGCGGCCGCGATGCGGGTTTGGTGCGCGGTGGTGTCGCCAGTGTGCTGGTGGTAGAGCTGCTTGAGAGTGGGCATCCCGACAACGATAACAGGGCGTCGGGGTCTGGGGGTGTCCGGTGATCTTCTCAGACTTCGAGGAAAGCGGAATAGGTGAGTGTGACGCGATGGTATCAGGCGTCGGGGTCAGTCGTCTTCGCCCGCTTCGGGGTCTGGTGGATAGGGTGAGATCGGCGGGACGGGGACGGCCGTCTGGCCGTCGGGCTCGGGATCGATCTTGGGCGGCTTCTGCTTGGTCCCGGCCTTGGGCGTCGGGAGCTTCTGCTTCGCCTCGATCTCGGCCTGAAGCTTGTCGGCGTCCTTCTGCGTGTCGGGCGGCGTGGGCAGGAAGCGGCGCGTCTTCTGGGTCTTGGGCGGTTTCGGCATACCCCGACACATAGCACGACGCCCGCGCGGGGAGGAGCTCGGCGGGGGTCTGGGGGCGGCAGCCCCCAGAAGAAAACAATCAGTACCTTGCTGCCGCAGGCCTGCCGCCGGAGCGGAGCGGAGGCGGCGTAGGATCCGGATGTACCTTCCTGCCGGAGGCGATCAGGAAAAGTGAGTACCTTGCTGCCGCGGGCCGCGTGCGGAGCGGAGCGGAAGCAGCCGGATCCGGAAGCGGCGGCCGGCCTGGCGAGCGTGAGGCCGCGGGCTTCTGACGCGGGCCTGGCCGGCCGCTTCCTTGTCGCCGCGGAGCGAGCGGCAGCGAGCGGAGCCGCGTTGTTCCCGAGCGAGCGCCAGCGAGCGAGGCGCGGGTGGGGCGGGCCTTAGCACTGGCGTACTAAGGCCCCAGGCGTCGGGCCGGTGTAGCAGACCACTGGCGCGGTGGGCGTCGGGGTCTGCGCGATCACTCCTCCGCGCAACGGCGGAAGAAGTCGGCCTCTGTGGTGGCGGGCAGGACCTCGGGCGTGATTCCCAGGTGGCGGGCGAGCTCGGCGAGCTCCTCCGCATACCCGGTGTATTGGCGTTCCACTCCGGCGCCGGAGCGGCCCTGGAGTGCATACCAGGGCCGTCCTGCGATGGCGGTGAACTGCTGGAGGGTCCAGCGCGTGATTACGCGCGGGCTCTCTGGGCGAGGCGTTCGGCGGTCGCAGCGGCGTCTGCCGCGCGTCTGGCCTTCTCTGCCTCCCAGAGTTCGCGGTCGACGTCCCATGCTGCCTCCAGGATCGTACCGAGTGTGTAGCGGCGTAGCAGGCCGGTGAGTGCCTCGGTGAGTTCGGCGTCGGCCTGGTGCTTCACCGGCGCGGGTGCTGCCGTTGGCATCGGCATTACCGGCGCTGGCGCTGGCGTCGGGGTCTTGGGTGGGTCGGGCGTCTTCACCGGCCCGGCGGCGATCGCGGGCTTGGGCGCGGGCTCGGTCTGGCCGTTGGCGTGGCGCGCGCATAGCGGCTTGGGGTTGAGCACGGCGGCGCGCGAGATGCATCCATCCGCGAAGCAGATGGGCGCCTTCCGGCTGGTGTGCGGGTTGCATGCGACGCCCTTGTAGTTGCGGCAGCGCGTCCCGATTTCGGCGTGGCACTGCGGGCATGGGGTCCCGATGCGTGGGTCGGGCGGCGGGCTGATGACCGGTGGCGGGGTGTGGTGCGTGTGCTCCGGCATAGCTGTGGTGACGGTCTGGCGGATGGCGGCGACGGTCTGGGCGCGGGCCGTGGAGGCGGCTACGGCCTGTGTCAGCGCTTCGGCGGGCGGTGGGGGTACCTCGGTGGCCTCTGCCTGGCTGTCGGCGCAACGGCGGGCCTGGAATTGGCGTTCTTGGCGGCGTTCTTCTTCGGCCTGCAGGGCCTTCTCGCGCTCGGCCTCCTGGTCGGGGTTGGGCGGCTGGTCTTTCCAGTCGGTGTATCTGCGCATGTCGGGTTGCTCCTTGGGTGGGGTGTCGGGCGTCGGGGTCTGGCCGATCGCGTAGCGCTTTGCGGCTGCTGCGGCGCCGTGGCGCGCGCATAGGTGGTCTAGCGAGATGGCCCAGTCGGTACAGCCATCGGCGTGGCAGACCCCCATGGCGCGGAGGTTGCGGCGGGTGTCGCGGGCGGACTGCTCCTTCGCCCGCTGCTCAACGCGGGCGTCTTCTGCGGCCTGGGCGCGATCCGCGTCTTCCCGCCGCTGGAGCTCGGCTTTGTAGGCGGCGATCTTCTCTCGGCGGAGGATCGTTTCGCCTGGGCGCCAGCGCGGCCCTTTTTCCCCGAGGTCCTCTCTGGCTTGGGTGGCTTCCATCTGGCGGATTCGCTCGGCGAGTTGTTGGCGGCTCATCGCCGTTTGGTCGTTTGCGTGTTTGAGGGGCATTAGAACGGACACCCCTCTCCGCTGGCTCTCTCGAGCGCGTCTTTGAGGACTGCGAGCTTTTTCCAGGCTCGGCTGAGGAGGTGCATGAGCGCTCCGACGGCGCGGGCACCTGCGTGTGCGAGTGGCTTCATGATTTTCTGGCCTCGATGAAGAGCGTGGTTCCCATGGCGCGGATATCGCCCGTAGCGAAGCTGACCGGGCGTCCAATCGACGCCCCGAATTTCTCCACTTCGAGGGCGACGCGGAGCGCTGCCGCGAAGCAGTTGTACAAGGTCGAAGAGTACGGCTGGCGGGCGTCGGGCGTTAGCATTGCGGCGGGTAGCTGGTGCTGCGGGCTCTGCGGCGGCGCGGGCTCGGTGTGGTGTGTGGGCGGTGGCTGGTATCCGGGCGCGGGTGTCGGGCTCTGCGACGGCGCCGGCCATGGCTCGCTGTGCACCTGCGTCTCTGCTGCGCGGATGGCGCAGTGGCGGCAGTAGCGGGGTGGCTCGCCCGCACGCGCGGGGATGGTGGCGGGCTGGCCGCATCCGCATTGGATCGCGGTTGTGCGTGGTTGGCTGACCGGCGGTGGCGGTTCGTGGGCCGCGGCGGGCTCGTCCTCCAGGTGGACGACGGTCCAGGGCTTGGGGGCGCGGTGCTTGGTGATGGCGAAGCTCGCGTCTTCGCCCGCGTTGGCGTTGTGGATCGCATGCGCGACGGCCTGCGGTACCCACATGATTCTGTGTCCGGCGAGGAAGTAGCGCACTTCGGCGCTCCCGTCGCGAGCGGCGGTGGCGGTCGGGTTGCCCGTTCCGTCGAGGGTGATTTCTTGCGGTACGTTCATGCTGAAGGTGACCCTGTCGCGTAGTGGTTGTGGTGCTGACATTGGCTGTGCTCCTGGTTGCTGGCTGGCTGCGGTGTGGTGGCTGCTGCTGTCCGGCGGCTGTTCTCGCACTTAGGCGGGCTCGGCTCGCTGGCTGCTATGCGGTTGTCAAAGATCGATCAGACCCCGACGCCCGTGAGAACCGGACGCCTGGGGTGGCAGGGGCGAAGCCCCCTGTCTTTCGGCCCCTGCCTTTGCCTTGCGTTCCCTCAATTTTTTTTCTGGCCGAAGCAGGGGCCGCACCGGAACAGCCATGCCGCTGCACGGCCTTTGCCTGGCGGGCGTCAAGCGCTTTTTGCGTGGTGTGCACGCGGGTGGTTTTTCCCGCGTGCACGTTCCAAGGAAAGTCGCGGAGCGTCCGTACAAAAAGCGCTTGATGCCCGGCTTGGCTGGCCGTGCTAGCCTGCCTGGCTGTCGGTGCGGCCCCTGCTTTCGGGACCAGAAAAAAAATTGCACCTTAACGCCGGGAGGCCGCCGCGGAGCGAAGCGGAGTGGCCAAATCCGGATGTACCTTGCTGCCGGCAGGCCAGTGGAGAAAAGTGTTCCTTGTTGCCGACAGGCTGCCGTGGAGCGAAGCGGAGCGGCCGGAGGACTGCAGCGCCGGGCGACGACGGTGTTTGCGGCGCCCTGGTTGGCGCGGGACCGGCGGATGCACCCATCCGCAGGCGGGGGACTGGCCGGCCGTTTCACCTTGGTGTGAGCCACCTGGTCGCTCTCGTGAGGAGTTCGGGAGCGGTGAGCCACCTGGTGGCTTTCGTGGGGAGCTCGGGAGCAGTGAGTCTCCGGCGCCGGTGGAGCTGGTGGATCCGGTTGCGGCGCGCACCCCCCGCCGGGAAAAAAACCCGAGGGAAGATACGACCCTCTGCGGCCAGGCCTGCAGAGCCGATACTGTGAGGCCTGGGAAAAATGGAGCCGTCACCTATGCCCCTTCGGGCAATCTTCAGCCGCTCGGAGCTGTGCCTGTCACGACGCCCGATTTGGATGTGGCTCTTTCGATCTGGATGTGACAGAACAACCGGAATGCGAAATGGTGGGACCGGATGCGAAGTGAGCGCCCGGTGAAATCGCGCGCCTCCGGCTGGACCCCATGACTGGGTTCCATGCGACGCCCGCGCAACCCGGCGGCGGCTGGCCGGGCACGCGTGCGCCCCGACCAACGGGAGGGGCGCACTGCTTGCCCTGCCCGCGGCCCCTGGTTACCAGGGGATGTCGCATGGTTCCCAATCTTGGAGGTACAGGCCCTGAGCGCGCGCGTGTTCCCGGGCGCTCATTTCTTGATCCTGTCGCACCATTTCGCGTTCGAGTTCTTCCGTCAGATCGCGAATCGAAAGGGCCAGATCAGAATTGGGTGTCTGTGTGAGGCACTGCTGCAAGCGGCTGATGATTTCCCAGAGGGGCATTGGTTCCGGGTCCTTTTTTCCCGTGCCTCTTGGTGCGGCTCTGCTGGCGTGGCGGGGCGAGGGACGCCAGCTTTCCTCGGGTTTTTTTTGGCGGGGGGTGTGCGACGCCCCGCGGCAGCGGGCCTGTCTGGGTGTCGGGGTGTGGGGTGGTTAGGTGGTGGGTTTGGAGGAGCTGCAGCATCGGGGGCCGGCGCCTCCGGTGGCTCTGGCCTTCTCGGCGCAGCTCGTGCAGAGGGGCGCGCCGCAGCGCGTGCAGCGTTCGGGCCGGGCGGGTGTGTAGTTTCCGCAGAGACAGCGGGGTTGTTTGCTGGTGGTCATTTCTGCTTTTGCTTTCCCTCGAGGACTCGGCCGCTGACTCTGACTTTGGACGTTTGGGGGATGTCGGGGTAGCGGTCGCGGATCGCCCGGCGGATCTGCTCTTGTTGTTTGGGCGTTGCGTTGTGTAGGTCGCGGAGTGCGTCCTCGGCGTGGCTGGCGTCGGGGATGGGGTACTCGCGTGATTGTGGGAGCGCGAAGTCGGATGCCGGT
>Ga0335076_10005788_pt1 | contig 12470 bp, 10 predicted proteins | sample Lox_Sample_25_FD_206717 | JGI IMG/M metagenome (GOLD analysis project Ga0335076, IMG submission 206717) | Soil microbial communities from Loxahatchee National Wildlife Refuge, Florida, United States - Lox_Sample_2.5 | ecosystem: Environmental > Terrestrial > Soil > Wetlands | place: USA...
GCTGCGGCGGGGGCGTCAACGCCTTCGCGCAGCCCGTCGATGGCGGCCAGGTGACGGCAGGTCTTGGCCAGTGACCGGCGGTGCCGCTCCTGTGCGGTGGCGAGGATGGCCGCCGCCTCCTCATCGTGCGGGGCGACGTCGAGGACGATCGTAATGACGTCGCCCCACTTCTCGTGCATGAACCGGTAGCCCTCCGTCAGCGTGCGAAGGACGATGGCGGGATCGGCGCTGGCCTGAATGTCCTGCTCGTTCTCGCCGATCTGAATGTCCGTCGTCCAGGAGTCCATGAGCGACCGCAGCAAGCCGTGCTTCCCGCCGCATTGGGCGTAGACGGTCGCCGGCGAAACCCGGCTCGCCGCCGCGATCTCGTCGACTTTCACCTGGAAGAATCCGCGCTCCGCGAACAGCTGCCTGGCCGCCTCAAGCACCGCGCGGCGGGTCAGTTCCGGGTACTCCTCGCGACGTGGGCGGCTCATTGGTAAAGAAGACCCCTCCGTGGGCTGGCTTCGCCGTCCAGCATGCCGTGCAGTTCGGCCGCGAAAGCGTGCACTAGGCGGTGCCAGCCGTACCGACCCGGATGCCGCTGCTGCAGCAGACCGACTTGGTGCAGCTCACCCAAGAGCACGCGCGCCTCCTGCGAGGGCACCGCCGCCCGGCTGGCCACCTCGGGCACCGTGACCTCGGAGCCGGACTCGAGGGAGAGAAACCTGAAAAGCCGTGCCGACGCGGAGCTCAGCCAGCGGTACGACCCGTAGAACGCGTCCCGTACACCAGCCGACGCGACATGGCGGAACTCGCCCAGCGTCTCGGCCCGCAGCGGGTCGGTGATAGCCGCCGCGTGAGCACCGACGACGGCCAGGGCCAGTGGCAGCCGCCCGCATTCGTCGATCAGTGCGTCGAGGACAGGCGCGACCACCTCGGGTCGGCCCCCGAGGTGCGCTAGCAGGAGTGTCCTGGCCTCCTCACGATCCGGGAGCGGCACCGAGACGAGGTCGGCGCCGGCACTGGTGCGCAGCGCAGTCAGCCGCCGTCGGCTGGTCACCACGGCGAGGCAGTCGCGGGAGCTGGGCAGCAGGTCGGTCAGCTGCTCAGCGTCGCGAGCGTCGTCCAGCACGACCAGGACCCGGCGGTCATGGAGCAGGGTCCGGTAGAGCCCCGCCATCGCCTGCCGGCCGACCGGGATGCTCCGCGGCCCGACCCCGAGCCCGCTGATCAAGTCGCGCAAGGCCTCCTCGACGGCGACCGCGCGGCTGTTCGCCCGGTAGCCGTGCAGGTTGAGGTACAGCTGCCCGTCGGGGTAGTCGGCCGCCAGCTCGTGGGCCGCGCGGATGGCCATCACGGTCTTGCCGATCCCCGGCATGCCGTCGAAGGCCAGGATCCGCGGGGCGTGCTTGACCGGGCTGGGGTTGCCCAAGAGCCGGCGGACCGTCGCCATGGTCGCGGTGCGCCCCACAAAAAGAGGAAGCTCGAGCGGCAACTGGGCCGGCGAGGTGTGCCGGGGGCGCGGACGCGGCAGCACCACATTCTGGGCCAGCACCGCTCGACGAGCCTGCTCGAGCACCGAGCTCGGCGCGATATCCAACTCGCTGGCGAGGCGATCGCGGATCGTTCCGTATGTCGCCAGCGCGTCCGCGTGTCGTCCGGCCGCGGCCATGGCCGAGACAAGCTCGGCGTGCAGGGGTTCGTCAAGAGGCGCCGCGGCCGTCGCCTGCCGCAACAGCTCCACCACGCGCTCGGGGCAGCCAAGCCGGCGTGCCAGCCGGGCGGCGTCGACCGCCACGGCGATGTACTCGCCGGTCAAGGACGCGAAAAGAGTCTGGGCAGCCACCGTGTCGGCGATACCGCCGCCGGGCGGCCCATGCCAGAGACGGAGGGCCTCGACATAGCGCTCGAGCGCCGCTGCCTCCTCGCCGTCACGAACGTTAGACCGGGCCGCGTCGGCGGCATGCCGAAGGGCGGCGAGATCGAGATTCTCCGGGCCAACGGCGAGCCGGTAGCCAGGACCGTGACGGACCAGCCAACGGCCAGGCGATCGAGCCTCGATCGCCGGATCGAGGACGCGCCTCAGGGCGCCCACGTAGCGATGAACGGCATTGACCGCGCTGGCCGGTGGATCCTCTGCCCAGAGCAGGTCGATCATCTCCGTCATCGTGACCGGGCCGCCGGCCCGGGCCGCAAGAAAGGCCAGCACGCTGCGCTGCTGCCGGGGGCCCGTGTCGACCTCCCGGCCGTCACGCCACACCCGCAGCGGGCCAAGGATCTGGACCCGCAGGCGCAGGGGCTCCGAGTCCGGCATGCTCATAATCGGCTCCCCTATGCCACAGCCAGAAACCCTAGACCGGAGGTCTGCTCACTAGAGCATGACTCTAGTGAGCAGACCATGTCTAGGCACCAGGGCCTTCCGGCGCGACCCCGCTGCATGACCTGCCCCATCGAGCGCGATCCCGCCTAGTTACGCTGATCAAGCCGGATAAGGAGCATCCGATGGACCTGCGCGGGCGCAGTCTGCTGAAGGAAACCGACCTCAACGCCAAAGAGTTCCTGTTCCTCGTCTACCTGGCGGAACGACTGCGGAAGGAAAAGCGCCAGGGAGTGACCGGGCGGCGGCTGGCAGGCCGCAACATCGCCCTGATCTTCGAGAAGACCTCGACGCGAACCCGGTCCGCGTTCGAGGTCGCCGCCCACGACGAGGGCGGCCACGCCACCTACCTTGGCCCTGGGGAATCCCAGCTGGGCTACAAGGAGTCAGTGAAAGACACCGCCCGGGTGCTCGGCCGCATGTTCGACGGCATCGAATACCGCGGCTTCACTCAGGAATCCATCGAGATCCTCGGCGAGTTCGCCGGGGTGCCGGTCTGGAACGGGCTAACCGACACCTGGCACCCGACCCAGATGCTGGCCGACATCCTGACCATGATCGACCATTCCGGCAAGCCGCTGGAGCAAGTGTCCTTCTGCTACCTGGGGGATGGCCGGAACAACACGGCGAACTCGCTGCTGGTGACCGGGGCCACGCTCGGCATGGACGCGCGCATCTGCGCTCCGGCTGGGCTGCAGCCGTCAACGGAGATACGCGGCATCGCGGCCGGGCTTGCCACCGGATCAGGCGCCAGGCTGCTGGTGACCGAGGACGTTCACGCGGGCGTCGCCGGCGTGGACTTCGTCTACACCGACGTGTGGCTGTCCCTGGGCGAACCAGAGGACAAGTGGGATACCCGGATCGACCAGCTGCTGCCGTACCAGGTGAACTCAGCCGTGCTGAAGGCCACTGGCAATCCGGCGGTCAAGTTCATGCACTGCCTGCCCGCCCTGCACAATCGCGACACCGAAATCGGCAAGCGCATCTACGACAAACGCGGCCTGGACGCGCTGGAAGTCACCGATGAGGTATTCGAGTCGCCCTCCTCGGTGGTATTCGACCAGGCGGAGAACCGGATGCACACCATCAAGGCCCTCATGATCTCCACGCTAGGCGAAAGGTCGTGAGAGTCGTCGCGGCGCTGGGCGGCAACGCCCTGCTTGAGCGCGGGGAGAAGCCCGATGCCGACATCCAGGAACATCACGTCCAGCAGGCGGTGACGGCCCTCGCGCCGCTCGCCAGGGCGCACGAGCTTGTCGTGACCCATGGCAACGGGCCGCAGGTCGGCATGCTGGCCCTGGAGAGCTCACAAGACCCGGCGCTGTCCCGCCCGTACTCGCTGGACGCACTCGGCGCACAGACTCAGGGGATGATCGGGTACTGGCTGGTCCGGGCGCTGCACGACGCCGCGCCCGGCAAACCCTCCGGATGCCTGGTCTGCCAGACCAGGGTCGATAAGGATGATCCCGCCTTCGCCCAGCCCACGAAGTTCGTCGGCCCCGTCTACCTGGACAAGGAAGCGCTGGATCTGGCCGCCGAGCGGGGCTGGACGGTGCGCCGCGACGGTGCCGCCTGGCGCCGGGTCGTGCCCTCACCTGAGCCGCTTGAGCTGGTGGAACTGCCGCTTATCAAGGTGCTGCTCGACACCGGCGCGCTGGTGGTGTGCGCGGGCGGGGGCGGCATCCCTGTGGTCGCGGACGCCTCGGGGGCGCTGCACGGCGTCGAAGCCGTCGTGGACAAGGACCTGACCTCGGCACTGCTGGCCGATGCCGTGGACGCCGACGCCCTGCTGTTGCTGACTGACGTCGATGCGGTGATCGACGGCTTCGGCACCCCGGACGCCCATCCCATCCGTCATGCCACGCCCAGTGAGCTGCGAGCCCGCACGTTCCCGGCGGGCTCCATGGGACCCAAGGTCGAGGCCGCCTGCCGGTTTGCGGAGAAGACCGGCCGGATGGCGGCGATCGGCCGCCTCGACGGGGCTGAGGCACTGCTCAACCGCGAGGCTGGCACCATCGTCTCCCCCTAGGATGCACGTTTCCGCGGAAACGTGCGTTCGACGAAATGTCAGCGCCTCTCATTACAATCGAATACATGAGCGTAGCTATACCTTCCGAGCCGATAGAGCGGCTGGAAGCGCGGATCTGTGAGCTGGCCGGGCACCTGACCGCGGCGACCTGCCAGTTCCTGCTGCTGGTCGCCGATTTCGACGCCCGCAAGGGCTGGGCGGACTGGGAGATGCCGTCGTGTGCGGCGTGGCTGTCGTGGAAGTGCCAGATCGCCTCTGGCACGGCCCGCGAGCAGGTCCGCGTCGCTCGCGCGCTGGCAGCATTGCCAGCCATCACCGCCGAGTTCGCCGCGGGACGGCTCTCGTATGCGAAGGTCCGGGCGCTCACCCGGATCGCCACCCCGGAGACCGAAGCCGATCTCGTTGAGATGGCGACACCGATGACGGCGAACCAGATGGAACGGTTCGCCCAGGCGCACCGCCGGGTCACCGAGGCCGGCAGCGGCCAGCCGCGGCCCGCGCGCCAGCTGACCTGGAACCGCGTCAAGGACCTGGACTACGTGTTCCGCGCCATCCTCCCCGCCGAAGCTGCTGTCGTCGTGCTGCAGGCCCTACGTGCCGCCCGCAACGACCTGGAGCACCCGCATGATCAGCATGACGACGTTTCCGCGGAAACGCGGATCGAAGAACTCAGGCGCGAAGACGCCGCGAACGGGGTCAGCTTCAGCTCAGACGAGCCACCAGAGTCACGGATGGAGTCGGCCGCGAACCTCGCCGATGCCCTCGTCCAGGTCTGCGCCAGCTATCTCAACGCCAGGGCGGCTACGGCCGACAACCCCGATACATACCAGGTCATCATTCACGCCGGCGCCCAGGCCATCAGCGGCGACCCGGCGACGGAGGGCGTTTCCGCGGAAACGCCGGACGGCGCGGCCGATACCCTGCCCGTCACCCACCCGGCCCATCCGATGCGCTGCCACATCCAGGACGGACTGGCTATCAGCCTCAGCACCCTGGCGCTCATCAGCTGCAACGCCACTATTAGCACCATGATCCACGACACGGCCGGCGCCATCCTCGACGTCGGCCGCCGCACCCGCAAGCCCCCGCCCGCGCTTCGCCGGGCCATCCGCGAACGCGACGGCTACCGCTGCCAGTTCCCCGGCTGCCGTTCCCGCCGCACCGACGCTCATCACATCGTCCACTGGGCAAACGGCGGCGAGACCAAGCTCGGCAACCTCATCAGCCTGTGCAGCAGACACCACGCTCTGGTCCACGACAAGGGCTACTTCATAGCCTCCACAACCAGCGGCTTCGCCTTCTACAACCCCCAAGGCACCCCACTGCCAGCCTGCCCGACACTGCGCGCCGGACCCGGCGGCATCGGCGCGACCCACCACGCCGTCATCACCCCGACCACCATCGTCCCGCCGAACTCCGGCGGCCGCCTCGACCTCAACCTCGCCATCTGGATCGCCTTCGCCAACGCCCGGGTCAAAGCCGAACGCAGGCAACGCGAACAGCTCGTCGCCGCAGCGTGAGCACGAGCCGCCTCAGCTGTTTCGCGGGTCGTCTTCGGGGTCGAGGTATTCGAGCCCCAGGGGCCCGATCGCTGTTACCTGGGTGACGTACTCACCGGATCTGGCCCAGTGGAAGTGCGGGGTGCCGCCGGGTAGGACGACGACGGCGCCGGGCGGGTGTGCCTCGAGCTTGCCGTCGTCGAATTGTTCGCCCACCCCGATGTAGAAGACACCGGAGATGACCGTGTAGACGCGATCCTCCGGGTGCCGGTGCGGCATCAGCTTGACGCCGGAGGGCACCTTGACCCTGATTACGTAGGGGCCGGGCTCGGTCGGCTGACCGACCACGACGGCGAGGCGGGCCGACGGCGGGAACGCGGGGAACGGCTGCCAGTCGATGTCCTCGGGCCGGACCGCCCTGAAGACGTCCTGGCCTGGCTGGTGGGTGGGGGTCATAGAGCCACCTTGCATCAAAAGCCAGGGACCAGGCCAGGGGGATTCCCCGGGGACATGGCCCCCTGGTCAGGGTGAGCATGGCTCCAACCGCGACCATGCGAGAGGCGGTCAAGCCATGCGTGGGATCGACCCGGCACCCTGGAGACTCCGGCCGCTGAGCTCTGCAGCACAAGCCAGATACAGGCCGCGTGACGACAGGGAGTGACTTCTCGTGACCGACACAGACAATCACGAACCGAAGATCCTCGACATCCCGATCGGGCTGGACGCGACCGGGATGCGGAAGGAATTCGACAGCCTCGGGGACGTCGAGGTGCCCGCCAGCCGGTACTGGGGCGCGCAGACGCAGCGCAGCCTGCAGCACTTCAACATCGGCAACGACCGGATGCCCAAAGAGGTCTACCACGCCTACGGCTACGTGAAGAAGGCCGCGGCCATCGTCAACACCGCCGCCGGGCGGCTGCCGGCCTGGAAGGGCCAGCTGATCGAGCGGGTCTGCGACGAGGTCATCAGCGGCGCGCTTGACGCCGAGTTCCCGCTGTACGTGTTCCAGACCGGGTCCGGCACCCAGTCAAACATGAACGTCAACGAAGTGATCTCCAACCGCTGCATCCAGCTGGTCGGCGGCACGCTGGGCTCCCAGGCGCCGGTCCATCCCAACGACCACGTGAACATGGGCCAGTCGTCCAATGACACGTTCCCGACTGCGATGCACATCGCCGCGTACACGATGGCCACGCAGAAGACGCTCCCGGCGCTGAAGCGGCTGCGCGATGCCATCGACGCCAAGTCGAAGCAGTGGGCGGACGTGGTCAAGATCGGCCGGACGCATCTGGAGGACGCGGTCCCGCTGACCGTCGGCCAGGAGTGGTCGGGTTACGCCGGGGCGCTGGATGACGCGATCGCCGAAGCCGAGCACGCCGCGAGCGGGCTGCTGGTGCTGGCGATGGGCGGCACCGCGGTCGGCACCGGGCTGAACGCGCCGCCGGGGTTCGGGGACCAGGTCGCGGCGCAAATCGCGCGGATGACCGGCGTGGCGTACGTGACCGCGCCGAACAAGTTCACCGCCCAGGGCACGCTGGACCGGATGGTCCGCGCGCACGCAGGCCTCAAGGCGGCGGCGGTGAGCTTGTTCAAGATCGCCAACGACCTGCGCTGGCTCGGCTCCGGGCCCCGCACCGGGCTCGGCGAGCTGATCTTCCCGGCCAACGAGCCGGGCAGCTCGATCATGCCCGGCAAGGTCAACCCGACGCAGGCCGAGGCGATGCTCATGGTCGCGATCCAGGTCATCGCCTCCGATGTCGCGGTGACCATGGGCGGGAACGAAGGCAACTTCGAGCTGAACGCCTTCCGCCCGATCTTGATTGACAACTACCTGCACTCCGCGCTGATCATGGCCGACATGTGCGACCACTTCCGCGAGTTCATGATCGAGGGCACCAAGCTCAACGAGGCCAAGCTGAAGGACAACATCGACCGGTCGGTGATGATGGTCACCGCGCTGTCCCCGGTGATCGGCTACGACAAGGCCGCGGCGATCTCCTACTACGCCATCGACCACGACCTCACCCTCAAACAGGCCGCGCTGGCCAAGGGCGTGCCGGAGGAGCTGTACGACAAGGTCGTCATCCCGGTCAACCTCACCCGCCCCGGCACGGCCGACGTACCGTGATGGGAGAGCAGGCCACCGAACACGAGCGGCTGGTCGGTAAGGCGGCCCTGATCGCATCGGTCGGCGGCACCCGCGGCTACGCCGACTGGACCAACCCGGATCACCGGCTGCGGCGGCTGCTGGCCGAGTTCATCGGCATGGCCGGGCTGACGTTCGTGCTGTCGGGCGGCGCGGCCATCCTGGCCAGGTACGGCGGCCGCGGGCTGCAGCCCTGGCAGGTCGTGCTGGTGCTGTCGCTGGTATCTGCGCTGTGGCTGGTCGTCGCGGTCTACTTCCTCGGCGACATCTCGGCCCATTTCAACCCCGCCACCACCTTGGCCTTCGCACTGCGCAAGGACATGGACTGGATGATGGCCGGGGTCTACTGGGTCGTCCAGTTCGCGGCGGCCATCTGCGGTTCCCTGCTGGCCCGCGGGTTCTTCGGCCCGGCAGGGAACCTGGCCGCCACGATGCCCAAGCCGGGCCAATCCTGGCAGGCAGCCGGTTTCGAGGCCATCATCACGTTCGGGCTGGTGCTGATGGTGCTCAACCTGGCCAACGGGCCGAAGCTCAACGGCCCGTTCATCCCGCTGGCCGTCGGCGCCTACATCCTGGCCTGGGGCACCATGGGCGGACCTTACGATGGCGCCTCCATGAACCCGGCCCGCAGCTTCGGACCCGATGTCGCCATCGGGAACCTGTCCACCTGGTGGGTCTACCTGGTCGGACCGGTCGCCGGAGCAGTCCTCGCGGTGGGCGTCGCCTACGTGCTGCGCGGGCCCGCCAAGGTCGGGGAGGCCAGCGCGGCCCAGGGGACTCCACTGGAGCGCGCCTTACGACGAAAGGGCCTGATCGCAGGTCAGGGCATTTCGTAATGTATTCGTTAGGTTTCCGAGAACCGCTTGAGACGCATCCACAAGTGTCACTACGGTTGGTGCAGCCTTTCGCTGGACCGTCGAATGGAGTGACACGGACGTGGGCATACACGCCGCCAGGACATCCGTCGCAAGAACCCGCCTGCGCCGCGGCGCCGTGCTCACGGCGCTGCTCGCTGTCGCGAGCGGGGTCGCCGTCTACAGCGGAACGGCCGGCGCCGCGCCACAGCCGACCATCAGCCAGGTCCAGGCGCAGGTGAACAGCCTGCAGGCCAAGGTGGACAGCGTCGGCGAGCAGTACGACCAGGCGAGCCAGCAGCTGTCGGCCGCCAAAGTCCGCCTTGCCCAGGTGAACAAGGAGGCCACGCAGGCGCAGGCGCACTTCAACACGGCTCGCGCCCAGCTCGTGCAGGTCGCGGTGGCGAACTACATGGACTCCGGCCAGACGTCGGTGCTGGGGCTGCTCACTTCCGGCAACCCCGCCGCGGTGCTCAACCAGGCGTCGCTCGTCGAGCAGGTGGCGGGCATGCACAACATGCAGGCGGCCCGGTTCCTCGGCTACGCGCAGCAGCTCTCCTCCGTCGTCAGCCAGCGGCAGCGGACCGAGGAGGGCATGGCGGCCGTTCAGGCACAGCTCGCCTCGCAGAAGAACTCGATCGCCAAGCTGCTCGCCAGCAAGCAGGCCACGCTCGACAGCCTCACCGCGGCGCAGCAGGCGCAGGTCACCGCGACCACCGTCGGCGCCTCCGGCACCACCCAGGCGAGCTACAGCGGCCCGACTAACACGCAGGCCGGCCAGGCGGTCGCGTTCGCTTACGCCCAGCTCGGCAAGCCGTATGTGTGGGGCGCCACCGGCCCGGACTCCTACGACTGCTCCGGGCTGGTGCAGGCCGCCTGGGCGGCGGCGGGCGTGTCCATCCCGCGGACCACCTACGAGCAGTGGGCCGCGCTGCCGCACATCTCGTCCTCCTCCCTCATGCCTGGGGACCTGCTGTACTACGCGGGCGAGAGCCACGTCGCCATGTACGTCGGCGACGGCTACATCATCGACGCGCCGCAGACCGGAGAGGACGTGGAGAAGATCCCGCAGGACGAGGACTGGTACGCGGAAAACTTCGACGGCGCGGTCCGGCCGTAACCGGCGAGCCCCGCAGCGCGGTCGCCGCGACCGCCGCCAGGAGCAACGCGGCGCCCGCCATGCCAGGCAGGCTCAGCCTTTCGCCCAGCAGCAGCGCGGCGAGCAGCGTGGCGGTGAGCGGCTCGAGGAGCGCGAGCAGCGCCGCCGTGCCAGGCGGCGCGCCGCGCAGGCCGCGGAAGTACAGCGTGTAAGCCGCCGCGGTCGGGCCGGTCCCCAGCGCGATCAGCAGCCCGATCGCGGCCGGCCCCGGCCGGAAGGCCAGCCCGGAAATGGCGGCGAACGGCAGCAGCACCAGGCCGCCGAAGGCGAAGCCGAACCCGGTCACCGTCAGGTCGTCGAGCCCGGGAACGGGAGACGCGCCGATCAGCGTCAGGGTCGCGAAACCCGCAGCGGCGAGCAGCGCGAAGCCCGCGCTGGCGAGCACCGCGGCGTACCCCGGCCCGCCGGACGGCAGCCCGATGAGCAAGCCGAGCCCGCAGAGCGCCAGGACCGTGGCGCCGGCCGCCCCGCGGCCGCGTCCGCGGAAACGCTCAGCCACCTGGACGATGACGGGCGAGCCGCCGATGGTGATGAGGGTGGCCAGGCTGACCGAGGTCAGCGACACGGCCGTGAAATAGCAGCCCTGGAACGCGGCGGCCAGCAGGCCGGTGACCGCGATCCGGGTCCAGGCGGCGCGGGCGCCCGGCCCGGCGGGCCACCGCCTGCCGGTAAAGATGACGATGAGCCCGCCGCCCGCCAGCAGGCGGTAAGCGGCGACCGCAAGCGCGGACAGCCCCGTGACGTGGCCGAATTCGGTGCCGGTGAGGCCGCCGGTGCCCCACAGCAGTCCGGACATGACGAGGTAAACGGAAGCAGACATGAAAATCGCTCCTGCGACGAGAAAAGAAAAGAGGTCGCGGAAGCGGGGCGCGCTAGGCAGCCCTATGAAAAGAAGACGGCTAAAACGCCCCGCTCAGGAGCGCGGTGGCGGTGTAATCGGGAAAAGCCGGTGCACCCGGCCATGCTAACGCTCGCCGGGGCCCGCAGACGATTCCTTTACGGCCACCCGGCGCCAGGCACGTCAACCGAGGTCATGACCACCTGGCCGCTGCCGGGCCCCACCATCTCCGCCTGGCTCATGCCGCGCCATTCGGCCGCGGTGACGAAGAGCGTTGTCCGGCCGGGGCCGCCGAGCGCGCAGGCGAAGCCGCCGCGGTCCAACTCGACGACCTGCCGGACCGCGCCGCCTTCCGCGACGCGCGCGCACCACTTGTTCGGCACGTCCGCGTACCAGACGGCGTTCTCCGCGTCGACGGCGATGCCGTCCGGCGTCCCCTCGCCAAGGTCGGCCCAGACTCGCCGGCCGGACAGCCCGCCGTCGGCCGCGATGTCGAAGGCGACGAGGCAGTGCCCGTAGGAGTCCGCGACGATCAGCGTGGAGTTGTCGGCGGTCACCGCCATCCCGTTGGGGAAGGCGATGTCTCCGGCCACCTCGCGCACCTGGCTGTCGGGTGTGACCAGCGACACCGACCCGGGCTCAGGCGCCTCGCCGGCCGCCGGGTTGAAGCCCGCCCCGTTGACGTAGGCGTTGCCGCGGCCGTCGGTCACGATGTCGTTCCAGGTGCCGCCGCGGCCGAGGTCGGCGTGCGTGGCCAGCGACCCGTCTGGTTCCAGGCGCAGCAACTTGCCCTCCGCGGACGAGACGATGAGCAGCCGGCCATCGGGCAGCCAGGCGGTGCACAGCGGGAGCGATCGCACGGACGCGACCACCTCGCTGCGGCCGTCGAGCCCGACGGCGAGAACCTCGCCCGCCGACCAGTCGGAGAAGTACAGCCGCCCGTCGTGCCAGCGCGGCGACTCGACCAGTCCCCGCCCGGTTAGCAGCGTCGTGGTGCTCATGTCCATGGAGACGGCTCCGGGTCGCTCAACTCATCGCTCTTAACAAGTCGCAAAGGATTGTGGGCCGCCCGCCGCTGCGTTACCTTCCCAACTGTGGGGGGGACTGATGCCCTGCTGGCGGCGCGGCTGGCGGCAGGGGACGATCACGCGCTGGTCGAGGTGTTCGACCGCTTCGGGCCAGCGGTGTACGGCGCCGCCGCGTGCGTTGTCGGAGCCGGCGGCGGCGCGCAGGACGTTGTGCAGGATGTATTCGTTGAGCTGTGGTGTCACCCGGACCGGTACGACCCGGACGCCGGGTCGCTGCGCGGCTACCTGACGCTGCTCGCGCGGCACCGCGCGGTAGACACCATGCGCAGCGAACTGCGCCGGATCGCCGGGCAGGAGCGGCACCACCGGCTGACGATCGACGAGGGGCCGCCGTCACCAGGCGAGCAGGTGCTCAGCGCGCACATGGCCAGCGAGGTGCGGACGGCCATCCAGCGGCTGCCCGCCGCCCAGCGCCAGGTGGTCGAGCTCGCCTACTTCGAGGGGATGACCTGCCGGGAAGTGGCAAGCGCGATCGGCATCCCCGAGGGAACCGTGAAG
>Ga0335076_10005790_pt1 | contig 12467 bp, 13 predicted proteins | sample Lox_Sample_25_FD_206717 | JGI IMG/M metagenome (GOLD analysis project Ga0335076, IMG submission 206717) | Soil microbial communities from Loxahatchee National Wildlife Refuge, Florida, United States - Lox_Sample_2.5 | ecosystem: Environmental > Terrestrial > Soil > Wetlands | place: USA...
ACAGAGAAAGCGTCAACCCGTCAGACGATTATCCAGAGCGGTTCATGCGAGCACAGTGCCCCGGCCAGCGCGAACCCGGGAACCCCGGCCTGCGCTCGGCATAACCACGCCCTCGGCATAGTCGCTGTTATCCGGAATTCCAGATAACAGCGAGGCGCAATTCAAGACGTTGAAGTATCGGCCCGACTTCCCCGACTGGTTCGACTCGATCGAGGCCGCCCGTCGGCACTGCCAGGTCTTCTTCGGCTGGTACAACGACGAACATCGCCATACCGGGCTGGGTTTGCACGTTCCCGCCGACGTGCACTACGGCACCGTCGCGATCATCCGCGACAAGCGCGCCGGTGTGCTCGACACCGCCTACGCCGCACACCCAGAACGATTCGTGCGAAAGCCGCCCGAGCCGCCGAAACTGCCCAGCGGTTCATGGATCAACAAACCAGACGACACCGAGGAGGCCACTCAGTAAATACCGCTCAACAGTGCCTCATTCAGGTTGACAGATTCCGACGGCACCAGCGCCCTACCGACGCGAACGCACATACATCCGATCAACGCGGGTCACCAACGCTTTGTCGGCGGCAGGTCAGCGATTGACGGCTGCGGCTGCCTCGGCTGCCCCCCGGCAAGATCAGATGTGCTCGTTTCCCACAACCAGCCATGGTATTAGGCGAATCACCGAGCAGTGGCGAGCATCTCCGCGATATCTACAAACGTCACACGGGGTCGGCCAACTTCGGCGCCTCGCCTTAGCTCCTCGGCATCGGTGGTCTGCCACAGTTTCCACGTCAACGGCGCAGCGCCGCGCTGCACAAGCACGACGTCAAACACCGACGCGCCGCTGCGGCTCGCAACACGCTGTCCCGCATCGTATTCGCACGAATGGTGGATAATCGTCATTATCCATGAAGCATCGCTCGCTACAACAGATGAATCAGGAGCCTGGATCAAGCGGATCTCCCCCAACTTGGGCCGTCGATGTTCGTAGAGCGCGACAACGGGGCCGGTCCGAAATTCGTTTCGTAAACAAATCGATTCTGCACGGCATGCCAAAGACTCGTGAAATCCGTGACAATGCCCGTGTGAGCGAGTTCACCGCCGAAGTGCTTGATATATCAAGCAGATGCGTGGTTAACTGAGCGCATTGTCGGAACTGGAGGTGCAGCGATGACGAACCGGGAAGAAGCCCTCGCCGACCTCGGTCAGTACATCCGGGCCCAGCGGGAGATCGCCCGGCTCTCGTTGCGGCATCTGGCCCAGATGACGAAGGTTTCGGACTCCTACCTGAGCCAGGTCGAGCGCGGGCTCTACCAGCCGTCGCCCGCCGTGCTTACTGCCATCGCGCGTGGGCTCGGCGTCTCGCCGGACTCGCTGTTCCGCCGGATGGGCTGGCTGTCGGTCGACGACGGCGCCGCTGTCGCGACCAGCGTGGCCGACGCCATCACGGCTGAGGACCGGCTGTCGCAAGCCCAGAAGTCGGCGCTCATCCAGATGTACCGAACCATGATCGACGGGTCCTGAACCCGACGACCGCGCCGAAAGGCGACACCACCCCAAAGGAAAGGAACCATCATGACCAGCTACCAGGAAATCACCCGCAGGGTCGGCGACCAGTGGGTTGCGGCGCTCAAGAGCGCCGAGGACAGCATCGTCAAGCTGGCCGAGAACGTTGACGACGTTCGCGGGAAGGTCGAGCTGCCCGATTTCCCCGCACCGGAGGCGCTCACCAAGCTCAACGAGACGCTGTCCGAGCGGCTGCCCAAGCCGAGCGAGGTCGTCGAGGCCAACTTCGAGCTGACCAGCCGAGTGCTGACCGCGCAGCGGGACCTGACCCTGCGTCTGCTCGAGGTCAGTGGCCGCGCCGCCGGTCGCCAGCCGGCCGCCAAGAAGGCCGCGAAGAAGGCCGCGAAGAAGGCCGCGAAGAAGGTCTGACCTTTCGCGTCGTACGCCTGCGGGGCACGTCCGTCGACGGGCACCGCAGGCGGGTCCACTAGCGTGACAGTGGGCTGCTACGAGTCCACGAGGGGGCGTCGGTGGGTGGAAAGGGGGCGAGACCACCATCCGGGTGACTGGTTTGCACCCGTGCCCAGCTCTCCGAGCAACCGCGCGGCGGCCTCCAGAGCCTCGGCTCGAAGCCGCTCACCCTGACCCCATCGATTACGCGTCCGGGATGGCGTCGCGCTGGTTGCACGCCCTGAGTTCAAGCCCCTCGCTGCTGCCGGTCTCACTGTGTGAGTCTTGTGAGGCCCCAGCGGTGTTGGCCGCTGCGGCGGTGTTGTTTGATAGGCGACGCATGTGACGAGTAGCCCAATTTCAACGCGCCGGGTGATTTCCCGCCCAGGTGGCCAGCGCGGGTCCATCGACGGGCAGAAGGCGACCACAGATGTGGCGACAAACAAGAGGTCGCTTGCTCACCAGTGACCGAATGCCCATAAGATTAGATGGCAGCGAATATAATGCCGCACAATTGATTTGCCGATGATATTATCGCAAGTTGACTACCGCATATTGCATCAGATGAATCAGCACCTCCTACAGCGATTTTGCTTTCGAGGAGGTCATCATCGAGCGTGTCGGCAGCACGCTTGAGCTGGCCGCGACCTGGTCGGCGCCAACCGCCGGCCGACCGGGCAGCGTCGCGCTCCACTGGGGTTCCGAACCGGCAGTGATGTGGGGCAACCGTCGTTGAACCACCGGCACCACCGCATGAATACGACCGCATCAAATACGGCGGGACACCGGTAGGACCCGTCGTTTTTCGTTAATCCTCGATCCTGGCAATCCTGCCGATCCGGACTTTCCGTCTGCGCCAGCCCCGCCGCCGCCGGCGCCAGCCCCGGCGATGCCGCCACCAGCCCCGGTGACGTGAGTGGGGACTTTTCCCGGCGACTGGGATACCGGGCTCAGGCGATAGGTCTCGCGGCTGCCTTCGCCTGAGTGCGGCACCCACTCCCCCACTCCGGCGTCTCGAATACGACGGATTGAAATGCGCAGGATTACCGGTAGAAGTCGCTGTTTTCATCAGATGAATCAACCTTGTCTTGTCTCCGTGGCGTGCCGGCCGCCAAGCTGCCCCACCCCACCAACGGGCCCCGACGAGCTACCGGTAAACTGCTTCGTAATGGCCTCTCTACCAAAACTTTTCGCCAGTGCGCCGACAACGACACGTACTATCGCGGCGGTCGGGTTGCCCGTGGGCTCAGCGGCTGACACGGAAGCGCTTTTGGCGCGACGTCGCTCCGGACACCGATTCGACTCGGCTTCTCGGCAATTGAAGGTGGGCTGCCAGTAACCGGGCGACCGCGTCGTTGGCCTTGCCGTCGACCGCTGGCTCGCGCACGTAAATTGTCAGCTCACGATGTCGGTCATGCTGCGTGACGCTACCCTGCTGATTAGACACCGACCGAGCACGATCCCCCGGCCACGTCTTCCTAGCCGAAGGCATCTGTTTCTTCCGGCCAGCAAACAGGAGCTCCGGCCGACTCGTTCCTCAGCCTCCTGGCGATAAATACGGCGGAATCGAATACGGCGGGTTACCAGTACAGGTCTGTTCATTCGTTATCGTGCTGTGCCGCAATCGGTTCGATGAGCGTGCAAGCGCCGATAACGCGGCGGGCGGTGGCGGGGTGGGCTAACCGTGACGTCCTCCACGAATATCGTCGCAACGCTGACGCCGCTAAGGCCGCGTCATCACACACGGTGTCATCGAAGGGTTCGCGCACGCCGCACCGGCGGTTGAGGGTGTCGGCCGGATTGCTCACGCGCGTTTCTGCCGAAACGTCCACCGCGACGTAGGCGTGCTGGGAGGATAGCGGACACCGTTGGTGCATTTTGCGCACTCATTTCAGGAGCGTCCGAGATCCGCCGGGAGGCAATATTGGCCAAACCCGATGAGCGCAGAGCCACCCGTCGCGGGGCTGTGTCAGCCGCTTTGCACGATCGGATCACCGCTCGCCGGACCATCGCCGACCAGACGATCTCGTTGGCCCACCTGCTCGGCCGTCACGTCCTCGACGCCGCCGGAACCCGCGTCGGCAAGGTCAGCGACGTCGTGGTGCGTTGGGACGCCAATGTCACGTATCCACCAGTCGTCGGGATCCTCGTTCGCGTAGGCAGCGGGTTCGCGTTCGTTGATCTGCAAGACGTGATGTTGACCCAGACCGGAGCACGCCTGCGATCCGAGCAGCAGACGGTATCGCGACCGGCTCGGGGTGAGGGCGACGTCGCGCTGGCCCGTGACGTCCTGGACCGCCAGCTCGTCGACGTCGCCGGGGTTCAGGTCGTGCGGGCCGCGGATGTGTATTTACTCAACGGGCCCCGTGGGTGGGAGCTCGCCGGCATCGACGTAGGCGTGCGGGCGTTCGGCCGTCGGCTGCTGCCTAAGCGTCGAGTTTGTCCGCCGCCGGATCGCGCGATCGAGTGGGCCGACCTGCAAACGTTCGTTCCCCGTCTCGCTGATACCCCGCTACCGGGGAACGGGCCTGCGGCAGCGGCCGGCATCATTGGTGGTGCCGTGCAACTAGGACGCCCGGCCTCAGCGCTCAAAAAGCTGCGTGCCAGAGATGTGGCCGGGATCCTTGCCGAACTGGGGCGCGGGCAGCAGGCACAGGTGACTGCCCTCGCGACGCCCTCGGCAGCAGTTGAGGCGCTTCGTCAGCTGAAACCTTCCCAGCAGGCGGCGCTGCTTGCCGAACTGAGCGAGTCAGACAGGAACCGGCTGCAGGCCATGCTGGACGGCGGCGAACCTTCGTGACCAAACCCAAAGCGGCACAAACCCCGGGGCGCATCCGTCGTCCCTGGGTGGTCCGGCTTCTCGCCGTGCTGGCCATCCTTGGGCCCGGGCTGATCGCGGCCAATGCGGGCAACGACGCCGGGGGGATCCTGACCTACGCCAGCGCCGGGGCACAATTCGGTTACCGGACCCTGTTCCTGATGGTCCTGGTCACCGTGGCGCTGGTCGTGGTACAGGAGATGTGCTCCCGACTGGGCGTCTACACCGGCGAGGGGCTCGGGGGCCTGATTCGCGAACAGTTCTCTGCCCGCAGCACTTTCGGCGCGATGGTCCTGCTGCTCATCGCCAACGCCGGCCTGACCGTCAGCGAGTTCGCCGGGGTCGGTGCCGCAATGGAAATCTTCGGAGTGTCGCCGCGCATCTCGGTGCCGATCACCGCAGTGTTCGTCTGGGCGCTGACGGTGCTGGGCTCCTACTCGCGCGCCGAGCGGCTGTTTCTGGTGCTGACGCTGGCGTTTCTGGCCTATCCGATTGCTGCCTTCATGGGTCACCCCAACACCAAGGAGGTCCTCAGCAACCTGGCCTGGCCGCATTTCCCGGCCAGCCATGCGTTCCTGGTACTCGCCGTGGCGCTGATCGGCACCACCATCACGCCCTACATGCAGTTCTATGCCGCCTCGGCTGTCGTCGACAAAGGCATCAAACCCGCCGACTACCGCGGCGAGCGCATCGACGCCGTCAGCGGCGCCATCTGGTCCGACGTGATCAGCATCTTCATCATCATCGCCACGGCGGCCGCGATCGGTGGCACCGGGCCGCTGGAGTCGGCCCGGCAGGCGGCGGAGGCGTTGAAGCCCGCCGTGGGCCCCGCCGCGCCGCAATTGTTCGCCTTCGGCCTGCTCGGCGCGTCGCTGCTCGCCGCCTCGGTGGTGCCCCTGTCCACCTCGTACGCCATCGCCGACGCGACGGGGGCCCCGCGTTCGGTGTCGAAGAGCCTTCGTGAAGCACCCCTGTTCTACGGCATCTTCACGTTGCAGATCGTGGTCGGCGCGGCCGTCGCACTCGCCCCCGGCAACCTCGTCGCCCTCGTCGTCAACGCCCAGGTGCTGAACGGGATCATCACACCGATGCTGCTCACCTACGTGCTGATCCTGGCCAACCGGTCGACCGTGCTGGGCACGGCCAAGAACGGACCCATCTTCAAGGCCGTTGCCACCGTCTGCGTCGCCGTCGTCGGCATCCTGTCGTTCGTCGTCCTCGTCGAAACCGTCTTCGGCCTCGGCTGATGGGGATGTCCGCAGGCCACGCACCTGTACACCTGACCGTCGCCGAGCGCCACGAGCTGGGCAGGTCGGCTCGGACGCGGCTGCCGCGGTCGTCCCTCGCGGATTACGTTGCGGCGCAGGATCGCCCGGATCCGGTGGCGTTGCTGCAGACCCAGGCAACCACTCGGGTGGCGGAGCTGGTGCCCATCCGGTACGGCCGGATGCTGGCCTCACCGTTGTCCTTTTATCGGGGTGCCGCCATGATCATGGCTTCCGACCTGGCTTCCGGGCCCCACACGGGACAGCAGGTGCAGCTGTGCGGAGACGCGCACCTGTCCAACTTTGGGCTCTTCGCCTCCCCTGAACGCAATCTGGTCTTCGATGTCAACGACTTTGACGAGACACTGCCCGGGCCATGGGAATGGGACGTCAAGCGGCTGCTGGCAAGCCTGGCGGTCGCGGGCCACAGCAACGGCTTCGACGCTTCGGCATGTGAACAGGTGGTACGAGCCGGCGCGGAGGGCTACCGGTTGCGGATGCTGGCGCTGGCGGAGATGCGCGTGCTCGACTTGTGCTACGAGCAGACATGCGTCAACGACGCGTTCGTTGCCAGCGTCGACCCGACGTTCGGGCACCAGATTCGGCGCACCGCGGCCAAGGCCCGGTCACGCAGCCACCTGCAGGCGCTGGCGCAGCTGACCCGCCTCGTCGACGGGCGCCGCCGGTTGGCGAGCGATCCGCCGCTGCTCGTCTCGATCGACGAGCTCGTTGGCAAGGCCCAAGCACACGCGCACCAGCAACATACGGGGGTCCTCATCGGCACCTACATACAGAGCCTCGACGCTGCGCGGCGCATGCTGATCAGCCGCTTCCGTTACGAGGGCATGGCCCGCAAGGTCGTCGGAGTCGGCAGCGTCGGCACCCGCGTCTGGATCGTGCTGATGCTGGGCCGTGACGAGGACGATCCGCTTTTGCTGCAGGTCAAGGAGGCCCAGCCCTCCGTGCTCGAGTTCTACCTGTCGCCGAGCACTTACGGCAATGCGGCAGAACGCGTGGTCGTGGGGCAGCGGCTGATGCAGGCCACCGGCGACATCCTGCTGGGGTGGTTGCATGCGGTCGGCCCGGACGGTCATGAGGGTGACTACTACGTGCGCCAACTGCGCGACTGGAAGGGCTCGGCCGACGTCGAGTCGATGAGCCCGACGGTGCTGGCCGACCATGGCCGCTCCTGCGGGGAAGTGCTCGCCCGGGCGCACGCCCGCACCGGCGATCGCATCGCGATAGCCGCCTATCTCGGGAAAGGCGACCGCGCCGATCGGGCGTTGGCGCAGTTCGCCGCAACATACGCCCAGCAGAACGCCCGCGACTACGAAGCGCTGCGCGCCGCGGTCACGGCCGGGCGGGTGGCGGCCGAGAACAATCTGTGAAGTGGCTTGGCGACCCGGAGGGCCTCATTGGGCACGGTCCCGCGAGGATCGACATTGTTCCCCGCTTCACCGATTGGGTGCTCACGTTGTCGCCGCAACTATTGACGGTGGCCCGCCACAGCGAAACACTGCGCGCATGACACACATCGCTCCTGCGAAACTGTTTTCCCGCCTCTGGGGATCGACACTGGTGTCCGGGGTGCTGGCCGTGATCCTGGGCGTTCTTGTGCTGATCTGGCCGGGAAAGTCGATCCTGGTGGCCGCGGTGCTTTTCGGCGTGTACCTGCTCGTCAGCGGCGTCGGAATGGTGATCTCCGCGCTCAGCCTGCCCGCCACGGCTGGCACGCGGGTCCTACTGTTCCTCAGCGGCGCGGCATCGCTGGTCCTCGCCGTGCTGGCCTTCCGCCATTTCGGCCAGGGGTACGCAATCCTCCTGCTGGCCGTTTGGATCGCCGTCGGGTTCGTCTTCCGCGGCGTCGCCACCACAACCTGGGCGATCAGCGAACCGAGCTTTCCCGGACGGGGCTGGGCGATTTTCACCGGGATCATCAGCATCATTGCCGGCCTCGTCGTGCTCGCGTGGCCGTTCGATTCGATCCTTGTTCTGGCCCTCGTCGCCGGCAGCTGGCTGATCGTGATCGGTGTCTTCGAGATCGTGTCGGCGTTGCGGATCCGCCACGCGGGCCGAGAAATTCAGAGCCACTGGCATACCGGCGATGCCGGCCATGCCGTAAGCCCCGCCTAGCCCCGCACCGGCGGAATTCAAAGCCATGAGCTCACCCGGCTACGGGGGGTCGTGGCCAACCCAACCCTTCTCCTCCATCACACGCCGCCCGGCGCGCATTCCCGAGTCGGCCGACAGTAGCGAGCCGTGCCGCTCCCAGCCGCTCCGGTCACGGTCATGTTCCGAGCATTCCAGAACTGAGCGTGGTATGTCATCAGTCGCGCGGGGACGTTGTCTACGTCACCGGCAACAGGACACCGGTGGCGGCGACGACATTGACAGCTACCGGCGCCAGGAACGCGCGCGGAACTGAATCATCAAACCGGTTTTCTGACAACGGATCCGCTTAGATACTTCAGCGCCGACAGAGAGTAAGCGGTCGGCGGTAACGTCATGCAAGGGTCTCGCGGCTCACGGTTGTCACCCCGACCAATTTCCACCGGAATATCGTGTCCGGCCAAACAATGACGGACGCCCGGCAGGGGCCTACGCTTGACCAGTGGCGGAGGGCCCGCCTGAACTCACAGAGAGGGCTCCGATGGCAGACACCGATCTGAGCGCACGGTTCGAGAAGGTTTCCGACAAGGCGAAAAAGGCGGCCGAGGAGCTACATGCCGCCAGTGAGAAGACCAAAGATCAGCTTCAAGCCGATGTCAGCATCGCGCGAGACAAGGCCGCCGCATCAGCCGACAAGTTCAAAGAGAAGGCGCATGCGTCTGGCGACAAAGTGTCATCGCAGTGGGACGAGATCCGCGGCAAGTGGCAGGCCCATGTCGCCAAGGTGAGAGAAGACGTCAGAGAGAAGAAGGCCCAACTCGATGCCAAGGAGGCCGACACGGACGCCAATATCGCCTTGTCCTACGCCCTGGATGCCATCGATTTCGCCGCGGCCGCGATCGAGGAAGCCGAGTACGCAGCGCTCGACGCCGTGTATGCACGAGCCAGGGCAGTCGCGCTGACCTGAACGCGAGGAGAACCGTCGGCAGGGTCCGCGCGTGGCCCGCACGCGCACATGGCGGGATTCGATGAGATGACCAATTCACCAGCGTCGGCTGCCGCTGAGCGGGCTGCGGGCCGCCGATGGCGACACGGACAGCGCACACCGGCACCGACGGCGAGACCATTGCCGTGAGAGTCTTAGGTCGAGTGTTGATCCGGTCAGGTCGACAATGCGGGTTTGTGCTTGCCGTTGCTCAGCACGCCCCTTAGTTTCAGCGCCGGTATTGCGTTGGTTGCGCGGCCGAGCAGCTCCATCGTCATGCTCCCGATCGTCGCCGGGGCATAGCTCCTCGTTATAAGGATCGCGGGGATTGTATGGCCTTGAGGGCCGGTAGGACGGCCACCAAAGTCGGGCAAAATCTCAAGCCGGTGACGCGCGCCGCCATAGGCTGACTGACATGCTGAGGCGCGGTGAGCGCGTCTCAGCACGCCGATCCATCGCCCGAAAAGCCGTGTAAGGCAAACACTGTGGCCCCGGAAGGACAGGACATGGCAACCCCACGCGCCATGTCCAAGCTAACGCGGATCGTCGAGGTATGCATCGGCCCAGGCGCCGATGATTCGGGCTGCCCGATGAGCTTGGCCGCGGGCGGTAAGCAGGTGATCGGAGCCCTCGAGCGAGACGAAGCTGCGCGGGTGGCGCGCCAAGCGGAAAATCTCGCTCGCGTTCTCGATGCCGACCGTGGAGTCGGTGGGCGAGTGCAGGATCAGCAGCGGCAGGCGCAAGCCTTTGACCTTGGCGTGCAGGTGAGCCACGCGAACATCCTCGACGAATGCCCGCTTCAGCGTCAGCGTGCGCCCACCAACCATCCACTCGGCACTGCCCTCGGACAACACGCGGTCGACCACTGCGTCGTAATGCTTCTCAACGTGGCTGGGGTCAATCGGCGCCGCCACCGTGACAACCGAGCGCACGCCTGGGGACTGCCGCGCCGCGGCGAGCACGGCCGCCCCGCCCCACGAGTGCCCGACCAGGATGTCGGCCGGGGTCGCGCGGTTGGCCATGAACTCGCATGCCTTGACGATGTCGTCGACCTTGACAGTGAACGACCCGTCACCCCAGTCGCCCGCTGATCCACCCAGACCCAACGCGTCGAAGCGCAGCATGCCGATACCGTCCACGGCCAGCTGCTTGCAGATCCGGGCCGCGGCCGGACAGTCCTTACCGAGCGTGAAGCCGTGCGAAAACACGCCCCAGCCGCGCACCGCCTCGTCCGGCACGTCGATGATCCCTGCCAGATTCGGGCCCGTGGAGCTTCGGAACGTGACGCGTTCGCCCATGGTGGATATCTACCATGCCCCCGATGGTGCATGTAAGGTCTTGCGGTCTAAAGGTGTCGCGGTGACATCTGCCTTTTTCGGCCAAGGCGCAGTCAGGTTGCTGAAAACGCTGACCGCCAACAACACGAAGGCCTTCTTCGACGCCCGCCGTGCCGACTACCGCGGTGAGCGTATCGGCGTCGTGAGCGGCGCCATCTGGAGCGACGTGATCAGCATCTTCATCGTCATCGCCACCGCGGCCGCGATCGGCGGGACCGGACCATTGCAGTCGGCCCGGCAGGCCGCGGAGGCACTGACGCCCGTCGTGGGCCCGGCCGCGCCGCAGCTGTTCGCCTTCGGCCTGCTCGGGGCGTCGCTGCTCGCCGCCTCGGTGGTGCCGCTGTCGACCTCGTACGCCATCGCCGACGCGACAGGGGCACCGCGTTCGGTCTCGAAGAGCCTGCGTGGAGCACCCCTGTTTTACGGGATCTTCACTTTGCAGATCGTGGAATGCGGCAGGCGTCACCGGAATTGAAGCCCTGCTCGGTGATGCCGAGCGCGGCGTTCACCCGTGCCCGCATGTTCTCCACGCCGATCTGGTAGGTCAGCTCGATCACTCCGGCATCGCCGAAACGGGACCGCAGGTCGGCGACTTGTTCGTCGGTGACGGTGTGCGGGTCGGTGGTCATCGCGTTGGCGTAGGCGAGGGCGGCACGCTCGTCGTCGGTGAATGCCGTTGAGGTGGGGTAGTTGTCGATGTCTTTCAGCCGCTGGACGTCCAAGCCGTCCAGGCGCTGCAGCATGGCCCCGAAGTCGACGCGCCACGAGCAGCCGATCTTCCGTGCGGTCCAGAACACCGCAAGCTCACGCACGCTGACGGGCAGCGTTTTCGACGCTCGGTCGATCATCGTCTCATGCACGGCGCCGGCGACCATCAGCTTGCGATGATGCGCCGCGACGGCAAACGGTTCGGGGACTTGGCCGTAGCGCCGCTTGGCGACTCTGTACATGACGCGGGTCAGCAGGCTGGCGCGTTTGGGGGGTAGGGGCTCGCTGCGGGTTTTCTGTGTGATACCCGTCAGACGAGACGGGTCGCCAATGTGTGACGGGCGCTCAGCGCGCTCAGCGCGAGAACATGATCGCGCGCTTGACCTCTTGGATCGCTTTGGTGACTTCGATGCCACGCGGGCAGGATTCGGTGCAGTTGAACGTGGTCCGGCACCGCCACACGCCGTCGACCTCGTTGAGGATGTCGAGGCGCTCGGCGGCGGCTTCGTCGCGGCTGTCGAAGATGAAGCGGTGTGCGTTGACGATCGCCGCCGGGCCGTAATACTGGCCCTCGCTCCAGAACACCGGGCAACTGGTGGTGCAGCACGCGCACAGAATGCACTTGGTGGTGTCGTCGTAGCGGGCCCGGTCGGTCGGGCTCTGGATTCGTTCCCGCGTCGGCGGATTGCCACTGGTGATTAGGTACGGCTTCACCGCACGGTAGGCGTCGAAGAACGGCTCCATGTCGACCACCAGGTCCTTCTCCACCGGCAGCCCGCGGATCGGTTCGACCGTGATGGTCAACCCCTTTCCAGGCTTCGGCTTTTGCGGCAGCAGGTCGCGCATCAGCACCTTGCAGGCCAGCCGGTTGACGCCGTTGATCCGCATGGCGTCCGACCCGCACACCCCGTGCGCACAGGACCGCCGGAACGTCAACGTGCCGTCGAGGTAGCCCTTGATGTAGATGAGCAGATTGAGCAGCCGGTCGCTCGGCAGACACGGCACCCGAAAGCTTTGCCAGCCACCGGTTTCCGCGAAAGCATCCGGATCGTCCGGGTTGAACCGGGCGATCTTGACGGTCACCATCACCGCGCCTTCCGGGGTCGGCGGCAAGGGCGGTTCCAAAGTCTGGACCTGCGGTGCCGCCGCTGTTTCCGAGCTCTCGGCTTTGGCCATCAGTACTTCCGCTCCTTGGGTTCGTAGCGAGTCTGCACCACGGGCTTGAAGTCCAACGCGATATCGCTGAGCAGATCGGTGCCCTGCTTGTAGGCCATGGTGTGGCGCATGTAGTT
>Ga0335076_10005791_pt1 | contig 12466 bp, 9 predicted proteins | sample Lox_Sample_25_FD_206717 | JGI IMG/M metagenome (GOLD analysis project Ga0335076, IMG submission 206717) | Soil microbial communities from Loxahatchee National Wildlife Refuge, Florida, United States - Lox_Sample_2.5 | ecosystem: Environmental > Terrestrial > Soil > Wetlands | place: USA: Florida...
TGTTCTTTCAGGAAGCGCAGGAAATCTTCGCGCTTGATGAAATTGACCTGGCAGGGATCGATTGTTTCTGCCGTCAATTCGTAGGGTTTTCCGGAGACAGTGGCGCTCAAGCCCAGCACTTCCCCAGGCTCGGCAATCTTGAGAATGAGCGTCTTGCCGTCGGTGGCACAGATGGAGAGCTTCACCCGGCCCTTGCAGAGCACAAAAATGCCGCGCGGCGCCTGACCCTCGACAAACAGCACTGCTCCCTTGGGATAGGCGGTGGCGTACTTGATGTTCTCGAACGCCTGCAAGGCCGAGGTGGGCAGGTCGCAGAAGATATGGTCGGTCCGCATCTTGCAGGTCAGACAACTTTCGATGATGTCCAAGCCGTAGGGTGAAAGCACGTACCACCTCCTGTGACGTCATTCGGTGCAGATGGGCTGTGGCTTGCCGCGCCGGCTACGGTGCCGAAACCCCGGCAGTGGCCATGCCCCTGTGACCTGCGTCACGGTATCAGTGTGTGCCCGTACGAAACCCTTAGCTGTGATTTCACGCACACCTGAATGTGACCCCACGCACAGGCCGGTAAGCCCCCTCGAACCTATGGCGTTTCGCCCCATTTTCGAGGCATACTAGGCGGACCCGCCCAGGGGCGTTCATGGGCGGCAGGACAGGTAGTATGCCGTTCTCGGAGGAGCACCCTAAGCTGCCGGCGCGAGCTTCCGCCTTCTTCCCCGCTTATGCCCAGAAACAGCGCCGCCGCATGTTGGCCGCGCTTGCCCTGTTGCTGGTGGCGCTGCTGGTGGTTTTCATCCGCGACTGGCAATATTGGTTCCCCGAGGCGGAACCTGCTGTTTCCATAAGTCCTGCGCCGGCTCCGTCCCCTGCGACCGATTCCAGCCAGGCGCCCGTCATTGAAGAGCCGAAGCCCAAGATTGCCTTGAGCAAGGTCCGGGCGCGCTCCGCGACGCCGCGCGTGGTCGCCTCGCAGGAACCACAACCGATGGCCGTGGTCACCAACCGAGCCGTTCTGCCACCTTTGCAGGTTGAGGTGGTGGCTGGCGACCAACATCACACCTTGCGGCCCGGCAGTAATTCGATCGATGTGGAGTTGCAGCCGCCATCGTCTCCGCAAGGCGCCACTGGCGCGGACTCAGTTCCTGCGCCTGCTCCGCCCGCCACCGACGCCTCCGAGCGGGTTCAACTTTCGCCCCGTACCTCCGAGGTGGTTTCCAACCCGGTTCACCCGAGTTATCCCACGCTTGCGCGACAGATGAAAGTCCAGGGATCGGTCGTGCTCCAGGCCTTGGTCGGAAAAACCGGAGATATCCAGGATCTGCGGGTATTGAGTGGGCCGAGCATCTTGTCAAACGCAGCCCAGGAAGCGGTAAAGAAGTGGCGCTTCAAGCCGTACTATCTGAATGGCGCGCCGGTCGAGACCCAGTGCAGCATCACGGTCAACTTCACCATCTCCGCGCAGTGAGGCGAAGTCCGATCATGAATCGTTCGGCTTGGACAACTTTCGTCACGGCTCTCGCCTTCATCGTTCCGTCGATCATGGTCGGTTTTCCCGGCTGCAGCGCGCCAGCAACCGCCTGGCATAGAGGAGTTCGCTCCATGGCTTTCCTGCTTTCGAGTAACAGTTTCTCCAATGGCGGTGACATTCCGAAAAAGTTCACCTGCGATGGCGCAGACGTCTCCCCTGAATTCTCCTGGTCTGGAAGCCCCGACGGCACTCGCTCCTTCGCGCTGGTCGGAGACGATCCCGACGCTCCCGCGGGAACGTGGACGCACTGGGTGCTTTATGATTTGCCTCCAAACGCCGTTAGCTTGCCGGAAGGTGTGAATAAGGTCGACGAGATTCCCAGCGGGGGGCGGCAGGGCCGGAATGACTTCCGCAAAATCGGATACGGCGGTCCCTGTCCCCCGCCGGGCAAACCACATCGCTATTTTTTCAGACTCTACGCGCTCGACCAGCTCCTCCAACTCTCCCCCGGAGCCGATGCGTCGCAGTTGGAGAAAGCCATGCTGGGTCACATCCTGGCAACCGCGGAATACATGGGAAAATACCGGCGCTAGAAATGAGGGGCGGCGCGCAGACGGCGCAAAATAAAACAGGCGCCCGGACTCTTGCGAGTCGCCGGACGCCCGGGCAGCCCTCCCCCAGAACTGCTCGGATATGACGTTAAATGCTCCCCTAATTCCTGGGAATGGCACTTCGGTGCCAGCCATTACCACCAAGGTGCCATGCCGCAAAAGCCGCTCCAGTCAAGGGATTCGGCCGATTCTCATAAACCGTGGTTCTGAAGTACAAGGCCGGTTTGACACCTCCGTTCCGCGCCCGGCCGCGGAATAGGGAATAAATTTGTGATGAGATCGTAGACATTCTATGTCGAACCGTCTGGATACTCGCCACTTAGTCCGCTTGAGGGTTCAACTGAACGGGGTGGACAGCACCGGCCACCCGTTTAAGCAGACCGTCTTTACCCATGACGTGAGTCATCGCGGAATGCGTCTGGAGGACATGCCGCCGCTGGTCGAACCGGCCTCCATCGTCGAGGTCCACCATCAAGGCAAGAAAGGACGTTTTCGCGTGGTCTGGGTCGGCGGCTTCTCCAACAGCGAGGTTGGCCTGGAAAGCCTGGAACCCTCTAAGTGCCTGTGGGGCAATCCGTTGCCGGGACGTCCTGTTCACAGCTTGCCGGCCTCGAACTAATCGCGCCGGTGAAAGGCCCCCAGCCCACCTGGGGTAGCTGGGGATCGCCCTTCTTCAATGCAAACCATTCATTGTGCTAGGGTTAGCCAGTTGGTACAGCTTGCGTCGCGACCTCTGCCGTAATTATCCGAACAAAGTTCCATTCCCTGAGTCCCACTCACCAGCCAACGCATCTTAGCTTGGGCAGTTAAGATAGCGGCTCTGTCGGTTCCGACGCGACGACGTTCCAAGCTTGGGAGATCGCCATGCCTGTGGTACAGAAAGAAGTCGAGGCCCGGCACGGGTTGTTCGATCGCCTCGCCGAGGCAAGAGGCCAGACAGACCTTCTTTTCGATCTGGTAAAACCTGACTTTGTCTACGCCCGGCCGATTCCGGAGCGCCATCGCATCGTCTTTTATGTCGGACATCTGGAGGCTTTCGACTGGAACCTTCTGGGCAACCGGGTTTTTGACCTGGACGCGTTCCATCCGCAGCTTGATCGTCTTTTTGCATTCGGGATTGATCCTGTCGATGGCGGCCTCCCGTCCGATCAGCCCACCGACTGGCCTTCGCTGCTCGAGGTGCGGGCCTACGTAGATCGAGTGCGGCGCACGCTCGACCACAGAATCCACTCGGCATTCGCGGCGGATTCAGACCGCCCGGCCTCGGACTCTTTTCTACGTCTGCCGCTCCATGTGGCGATAGAACACCGGCTTATGCACGCCGAAACTCTGGCCTACATGTTGCACCAGTTGCCTCACGATCAGAAAATTCCGCAAATCTACGCGCCGGACAGCCGCTCTTCATTCTCTGCCGCCATGCTGGATATCCCCGCCGGCGCGGCGACACTCGGGCTGGCCCGCGATCGGCCGAACAGGTTTGGCTGGGACAACGAATATGAGGCTCACGCCGTGAACGTTCCGCCGTTTGCCATCGACCGCTACATGATTACCAACGGGCAATATCTTGATTTCATCGCGGCGAACGGGTACGAGCGGCGTGAGTTGTGGAGCAACGCCGGCTGGAATTGGAAGACGGCGCAAAACATCGAGCACCCTGTCTTTTGGAAACGCCGGGGCGACGGATGGCATTGCCGCACCATGTTCGACAACGTGCCGCTACCGCTGGATTGGCCCGTGTATGTCAGCCACGCCGAGGCGAGCGCCTATGCCCGCTGGGCCGGCAAGAGCTTGCCGACCGAAGCACAGTGGCACCGGGCCGCCTACGGCGCCGCAGCGGAAGGGGAACGCGATTATCCCTGGGGCGGTGAGCCACCCCGTCCTGAGCATGGGAATTTTGATTTCAAGCGCTGGGACCCGGCGCCGGTTGCCGCATTCCCGGCCGGCGACAGCGCATTTGGCGTCTCCGGAATGCTGGGCAATGGATGGGAGTGGACGGCCACGGAATTCGCGCCATTTGCCGGGTTCGAGCCGTTCGCCTTCTATCCCGGATACTCCGCGGATTTCTTCGATGGGAAACACTTCGTACTGAAAGGCGGCTCGCCGCGCACCGCCGCCTGCATGCTGCGCCGCTCGTTTCGCAACTGGTTCCAACCGCACTACCAGTATGTCTACGCGGGGTTCCGTTGCGTGAGCAGTTAAGAAAAGAAAGGAGCATTGCATGCTGACCCACGCCATTACCGCTGATCCAGTTTATGAGTTTGCCGCAGAAGTGCATGCCGGGCTCATGCAGCCGGACCAGAAGGAATTGCCGTCGAAGTACCTGTACGACGATGTAGGATCGGCGCTGTTCGAAGTGATCAGTGTGCTGCCGCAATACGGTTTGACTCGCGCGGACGAGCGTCTGCTGCGGCGACATGCCTTTGACATCGTAGACCGCGTGCCCGGCCCGGTGATGGTCGCCGAATTAGGCAGCGGGAGTGGGAAGAAGACTCGCTGGATTCTGGAAGCTCTGTGCAGCCGCCAGGAGACGGCGTACTGTCCCATAGAGATTTCGGCCACTGCGCTGGCGATGTGCCGGCGCGAGCTCGGTGATATCGATGCGGTCAGCATCGTCGGTTTCGAACGGGAGTATCTGGACGGCTTGCTCGAGGTAGCCGCCCGCCGCAAGCCTGGCCAGCGGTTGCTGGTGCTGTTCCTGGGCAGCACCATTGGAAACTTTGATCGCGGCGCCGGCTTGCAATTCCTGCGAAACGTCCGCAGCTATTTACAGCCGGGAGACTCGCTGCTGCTGGGTACGGATCTGGAAAAGCCGCTTCCCCAGCTTCTCGCGGCCTATGACGACCCGCTCGGTGTAACCGCCGCCTTCAATCTGAATCTGCTGGCCCGCATCAATCGCGAACTGGATGGCGACTTTGCTCTTACCCACTTCCGGCACGAGGCCAGATTCAATCCGGAAGCGCGCAGCATCGAAATGCACCTGCGATCTCTCGAGCAGCAGACGGTAACCATTCCCGCCGCAGAGTGCTCCGTCCACTTTGCCGAAGGCGAGACCATCTGGACGGAAAGCAGCCACAAGTATTCGGCCGGCGAACTTCTGGAGATGGCCCGCGAAACTGGTTTCCAGTGCGTGGCCCGCTGGCTGGACAAAGAATGGCCTTTTGCCGAGAGCCTTTTCGTCGCGGAATAGTGGAAGGTGGTCCTAATGGAAGTAGCCGACAGCAAAGTCGCCGCCTGGTTCGAACGGAAGTTCGAGTTCTCGTTTCCGGTCGAGCTCTATCCGGATCTCTTCATGCGTCTGCGGGGCACCCCAGCGCGGCTGGAGGAAGTGCTTCGCGAGGGACGGCGCGAGGTTTTGACTTGCCGGCCGGCAGAAAAATGGTCCGCGCAAGAACATGCCGGCCATCTTCTGGACTTGGAATCTCTGTGGAGCCAGCGGGTGGAGGATTTTCTCCATTGCTCGCCGACCCTAACCGCTGCCGATCTCAGCAACCGCAAAACCCACGAAGCCAATCACAACACCCAGGAAACAGGAGGGATTCTGCGCCAGTTTCGGGCGGCTCGACGGCAATGGGTAGAGCGGCTGGACGGCGTCGATCCCGGGCAATTCTCGCGAACGCTTCTGCACCCGCGCCTGCAGCAGCCAATGCGATTGGTGGACCACCTGTATTTCGTGGCGGAACACGACGATCATCACCTGGCCCGCATCTGGGAACTCCTCCAGGGTTCCGCCAGGAGCTCCCACCGCGGCTAGAAGGGGCCTGTATGGCCGCCGGGCGTCCTCTCCTCGCGCCCGAAATGTTATTCTCTTAACCTACTCCATCACGAGACCGCAGGCCCTTCATGCCCGATCCCAACCCGGAAGTTCATGCCGACGATAGTGCCGGCGAATCATTCGACAGCATTCTTTCGCAGTTTGAGCGGGGCCAGTCCTCGGCCCGCGTAGAGCCCGGCCAGAGCCGCGAGGCGACCGTCATCACCGTGTCGGCCGACTCCATCATCCTGGACGTCGGATTCAAGATTGAAGGAGTCTTGCCGCTGACCGCATTGCGCAAAGGCGAGGCTGCCCCGAAGCCTGGCGACAAACTGCTGGTTACCATCAAGGGCCGCGGCCCGGAAGGCTACTACGAGCTGGCCCGTGGCCGGGTGGAGCGTCCTACGGACTGGGCCGCGCTGGAGAAAGCCTTCGCCGACAAGACCCCGATTCTTGGCACGGTGACGGCTGCGGTAAAAGGCGGTTTGAGCGTGGACGTCGGGGTGCGCGCCTTCATGCCGGCGTCGCGGAGTGGGGTTCGCGACGCGGCCGAGATGGAAAAACTTGTCGGGCAGGAGATCCGCTGCCGCATTACCAAGCTCGACGCCACCGACGAAGACGTGGTCGTCGACCGCCGCATCCTTGCCGAAGAGGAAGCCGCTGCCGGCAAGAAACAGCGCTACGCGGAGTTGCAGGAGGGACAAGTCACCCGCGGCACGGTTCGCAGTGTCACCGATTACGGAGCGTTCGTTGACATTGGTGGAGTCGACGCCCTGTTGCATGTATCCGATATTTCCTGGAGCCGTGTGAACAAGCCTGCCGACGTGCTTTCGGTAGGACAGGAAATTGACGTTCAGATACTCAAGCTCGATCGCGAGAAAAACCGAATCTCCGTAGGCATGAAGCAACTTCTGGCTCATCCCTGGGACGCAGTACCGGCAAAGTACCGGGTGGGGGAGCGGGCCAACGGCAGCGTGACCCGGCTGATGGAATTCGGCGCCTTTGTGGAACTCGAGCCGGGCATCGAGGGCCTGATCCACATCTCGGAGATGTCGTGGGCGCGAAAGATTCGCAAGGTGAGCGACGTGCTCAAGCCCGGAGAAACGGTCGAAGCGGTGATTCTCGGGGTCAATGCGGGCGAGCGCCGAATTTCTCTCGGGCTCAAACAGGCGCTGGGCGATCCCTGGGTCGAAGCCGCTCAGAGATTTCCCATCGGAACCATCGTTGAGGGAACCGTGACCAGCCTGGCGAAGTTCGGCGCTTTCGTCCAGGTTGCCGACGGGATTGAAGGCCTGATTCACATCAGCGACCTGAGTGCCGAGAAAACGTTCAATCATCCACAGGATGGGCTCAAGATCGGGCAGGCGGTCAAAGCGCAGATCCTGGAACTGGACACGGAAAAACGGCGCCTGCGCCTGGGCATCAAGCAACTGACTGCAACCGGCCTGGATGAATACCTTGCGGAACACAGGGTCGGCGACGTCGTCAGCGGGCGAGTGATGGAGATTACCGGCGACAGCGCTCGGGTGGAGCTTGGCGACGGCATCCAGAGCCCATGCCGGATCGCTCCCGCGCGTCCGGCTGGCGGGTCCAACGAGGGCAAGACGCCATCGGCCCCGAAAACCGATCTCTCTTCCTTGACTTCTCTGCTGCAGGCGCGCTGGAAAGGCGGCGCCCTTGCGGCGTCGTCCATGGTCGAAGAAGTTCGCGCCGGACAAGTCAGGCGGTTTCGAATTGCAAAATTAGATCCAGCCAGCAAACTGATGGAGTTGGAATTGGCCGAATAACTGCGGGCGGATCTTCAAGCGTTCTTAGTTTGCCATCGAATCCCGGTCAGAAAAAAAGCAACCAAACTCTTCTTCCTGTGATCCTAGTTATGGTGGGACGAGCGCTTCTTGGTTGCGTCCCACTGTGAACGTGTTGGAATTATTTCGCGACATTCTCAGGCGGTCTCGCGACTGCTACGAGAATTCGTGAACCAGGATTCTTCCGGTTTGGTTCTGCCTTCGGGCGCGCGAACTCTCCACTCACCCGCGCGTCGCCCGCTCCATGCCGAAGAAGTCAGATCGCAGCAAGAGCGGCGCCTTGTTCGGCGCCGGGGGGAACAGAAATGGCTCAAGCATCGACAGTTCTCAATTTTGAAACCTCCACCGAACTCCTGTACACGATGCGCAGAATTCTGCGCGTGACTGCTATCGCAATTCGGGCTTCAGGCCTCACCCGGCGGCAGTATGACCTGTTGTTGATCCTGGAAAAATCTGCCGCATCGCTCAGCATCGGAGAAGCGGCGCAATGCCTGGAAATCCGCCACCACAGCGCCGTCGGGCTGGCAAGCAGAACCGAAAGGCTTGGTTTCCTGCGCCGCCAGCGCAAAGGCCGGCAGGTAGTTTTGGAACTGACGGAGAAAGGATTGCGCGCGCTACAGACCGTTTCGCAACAGCAGCACGACAATCTGCGCGACGTCGCGCCGGCTCTGCTGATCGGAGTAACCAGGACACTGGGAGAAATCAATCGATTGTATCCGCGGGACGTCTCCGTCTCGCGCCTGCCCATCATTTAGATGAGGATCGCCACGACGCCGGAATGCGCAGTGAGTCTGGGGTTTCCCGGAAAGTGGAATGACTCGGGTTTCCGCAATTGCGAATGCGATTCAATTCGCATTTCCAAGAATCCGGATATCGCATTTACGAAGCTTTACACGAAGCTGTAACTCCTTTTGAAGTGACGCGAAATACTGCCGCGCTGTGCGCCCGTACTGGCACGCGATTTGCACCGTCACCATCAAGCACGTATGAAGTTTTCATTTCTTAGAAGTTGGGCCCGCAGGACGCAGGTTGTGTTTGCCAGTCAAACGGCTCGTGCATTCTCCCCGACGTTGTTGGGGTCTACAGGGTTTTTCCCCGCGTTGCTACAGGGAATACCCGAGAGCGGTGGATCATCTTCTCCCTTCTGCAATATCACCAAAGTTCGGGCTACATTTTTCGTGTCTTCTTTTTACTCTGCCTGGGCGTGCTCGTGCGGTTCGCAAACTGAAACTATCCCCATCGTCAGGCGCAACTCGCGCAAAGCTCGAGGCGACGCTTGACCAAGGCCCTGAAAGGAAAAGGAAGAGAAATATGCGTTTGCTGAAAATCTGTCTCGTACTTTCCGTCTCGTTACTGCTGGGCACAATGGCAGCGACGCCGGCGGCCGCGCAATCGCTCACCTCGGGGGACGTCACCGGCTTGGTTACCGATCCGACTGGAGCGGTGCTCCCTCACGTCGAGGTCACACTCACCTCCCGAGAAACTTCGGCCAAACAGACCCAGTCCACCAACGCTTCCGGCACTTACCGCTTCTCGCTGCTCAACCCGGGCAGCTATACGATCACCGCTGCCGGTTCGGGCTTTCAGCAAGTACAGCAGACGGTAACCGTGAGCGTCGGAGAGGCAACCACAGTCAACCTGCAACTGGCGGTCGCGACCGCCAGTGAGACGGTGGAAGTCAATGCTGCGGGCGGCGTCGTCCAAACCGACAATGCCAATATTTCCACCAGTCTCGGTCCGCAGCAGCTCGCCTCTATTCCCAACCCCGGAAATGATCTCAGCTACTACGTGCAGACCGCGCCCGGCGCCATCATGAACACCCAGGCCGGATACGGCAACAGCGCGACTTTCGGGATTTCCGGCACGTCGAATCTGTTCACCATCGACGGCATGAATGAGAACGACCCCTTCCTCAACCTGAACAACACCGGAGCCACCAATCTCATGCTTGGCTCCAACGATGTTCGGGAAGCAACCGTCGTCAACAATGGCTACTCGGGACAATACGGCGGGCTGGCCGGGGCCAACGTGAACTACGTGACCAAGTCGGGCACCAACAGCTTTCATGGCAATGCCGAATATTTCTGGAACGGCCGCACCATGAACGCAAATGACTGGTTCAACAATCACAGCTCGCCGGTGACGCCACGGCCATTCGACAACGCCAATCAGTGGGCCGCTTCAGTGGGAGGTCCCATCTTCAAGAACAAGACCTTCTTTTTCGTCGATACGGAAGGTTTGCGCATCGTGCTCCCGGCAGTGCAGCCGGTTAACATTCCCAGCCCGGAATTCCAGGCGGCCACGTTGACGAATCTCGCCGCTAACGGCAACGCCGCGGAGATTCCCTTCTATCAGCAGGTCTTCGGCCTCTACAACAATGCTCCCGGCGCGTCCCGCGCCGCCAATAATCTGCCGGGCGGAGGCTGTGCCGGCTTCACTTCGGTGTTGCTGGGGGGCGCTCCTTGCGCTCTGCAGTTCCAGTCAGCCACCAGCAACATGACCACGGAGTGGCTGCTGACCGCCCGTGTGGATCAGAACCTCGGCGCCAACGATCGCGCCTTCGTTCACTTCCGCACCGATCACGGAAACCAGGCCAGCTATACCGATCCACTCACCCCGACCCTGAATGCGGTGAGTGCGCAGCCTCAATACGAAGGCCAGTTCCAGGAGAACCACACCTTCGGCGCCAACGCGGTAAATCAGCTCATTATCGCGGGATCCTGGTACAGCGCGCTGTTCCAGCCTCCCAACCTGGCCGACGCTCTGGCGGCTATGCCTTATCAGTTGAGCTTCGCCGGCGGACCTCCGAACGGCCTGTTCTATACCCCGGGCGGATTTTTCTATAACACCTGGCCGCAAGGGAGAAACGTCACCCAATACCAGATCGAGGACGACTATGCCCGGCAGATGGGTAATCACTCCTTGAAATTCGGTATCAACTTCCGCCGCAATGACCTTACCGACTACACCCCAGGCGGATTCTTTGCGACCATTCCCACCGCAACCTTCAACTCGCTTGACAGCTTTTTCAATGGCACGACCGACAGTTTCGAGCAGGCGTTTGCCACGCGTCCCACGGAGCCGCTTGCGGTGTACAGTCTCGGCTTCTATGCACAGGACGAGTGGGCGGTGAAACCAAACTTGAAGCTCACCCTGTCACTACGCGCAGAACACAACTCCAACCCGGTTTGCCAGACCAATTGCTTTGCGCGCCTGACCAGCTCGTTCGCGGACGTTTCTCACGATCCGTCTCAGCCGTACAACCAGGCGATTCAGACGGGCCTCAATCAGGCTCTGCCCAATTACCAGAGCATTGGCTGGGAGCCCCGCTTCGGATTCGCCTGGCAGCCTTTTGGCTCGACCGGCACCGTGGTTCGTGGCGGTATCGGCATCTTCACCGACATCTTCCCGGGAACGATCGCCACGGACTTCGATACGAATTCCCCGCTGAAGAATACGTTCGTGGCCTCAGGCCTGCAGCTCGCCCCCGGTTTGGCGGGAAGCGCTCAGACAGCCACCACGGCTTCCAACGCAGCCTTCCTCTCCGGCTTCAATGCGGGACTTAACATAGCGCAAATCGAAGCTGGAGCCGGCGGCGGACTGTTTACTCCGCCATTCCTCACCAGCGCCGCGACCAGCATCCAGTATCCAACCTACCAGGAGTGGAATTTTGAGATTCAGCAGGCGCTGGGTCAGAAGACTTCGCTCTCCATCAACTACGTGGGCAATCACGGCAGCTACCTGGCGCTGCAGAACCCGGCGATCAACGCCTACTGCAACGCTTTGCCGGTGCCCTTTCAACCGGCAGGCATGACTCCGTGTCTTACCGCGTTGGGAGTGACTGCGTTCAACGGTCTGCCCACGACCCCACTGGATCCTCGCTTCTCCACCGTCACGGAGGTATCGAATCCAGGCGTCTCGAATTACAACGGGTTGACCATCGGCATCACGCATCACTTCAGCTCGCTACAACTGCAAGCCAATTACACCTGGAGCCACGCCCTCGATGATGTGTCCAACGGCGGCTTCCTGCCGTTCAACTTCGACACCAACACCAGCGTCCTCTCACCGCAGGATCCGTTCAACTTCCGCACCTACAACTACGGCAACGCGGACTACGATGTCCGCCATCAACTCAACCTTAACTACGTTTACACCACTCCGCACGTGAACGGGCTGCTCGGCGTACTGTTCGACTGGACCGTTTCCGGCACCATCTTTGCGCGCTCCGGCCTGCCTTTCACCGCGGTAGATGGAGCGACCACCGGCGCACTTGGAAGTTACAACTACGGTCCGCTTACGGGTCAGTTCCTGTTTGCTAACTCCACGGCGGGACCGCTGTCGTGCGATTCGTCGGCGACAACCACGCCTTGCCTGACTTCGGCCCAGTTCGCTTCTCCGGTGGTTCCGGGCGGAATAGCCAGCTTCGGCAACCAGCGGCGTAACCAGATCTATGGCCCGGTGTTTTTCGACACCGACCTGAGCCTGATGAAGAACTTCAAAATTCCCCACTGGGAAGGAGCGGAGTTCCAGATTGGCGCGCAGGCCTTCAATCTGTTCAACCATCCTAACTTCGACCAACCGGTCAACGACGTGGCCAACTCGCAATTCGGCAGCATCGTCCGCACGGTGGGCCCAGCGACCAGCGTCTTCGGCTCATTCCTCGGCGGAGATTCCTCGCCGCGAGCCGTACAAATCCGCGCCCAAATTCGGTTCTAAGGACTCGGCGTTATTAGTTGAAGGGCGGTCTGGTATTTCCAGGCCGCCCTTTTCTTGGTTCCAGGAAAAACCGCACCCGGATCTCTTCCGGTCCGGGTGCGGCGCAGTGTAC
>Ga0335076_10005793_pt1 | contig 12465 bp, 11 predicted proteins | sample Lox_Sample_25_FD_206717 | JGI IMG/M metagenome (GOLD analysis project Ga0335076, IMG submission 206717) | Soil microbial communities from Loxahatchee National Wildlife Refuge, Florida, United States - Lox_Sample_2.5 | ecosystem: Environmental > Terrestrial > Soil > Wetlands | place: USA...
CCGGGGCTGCTCGGGTATATTGATCGGCTTATTCATAGTCCCCATGACGATTTCGATGAGTAGTTCGCCGATAACAATCCGCGACATTGACGCGATTTCTGAGATCGAACAAGTTCTCCGTCTCGAACAAAAAGTGTGGGGGCTCGCGGATATCGACGTGACCCCGCTCACCCTCGCCGTCGCGTTGAGAGCCGCCGGAAGTCTGCTGATCGGGGCGTTCGGGCGTGAGCAGCTCATCGGATTTGCGCTGGCATTTCCCAGCTTCGAGGCCGGCAAAGTTGCTATCCATTCCCATATGCTCGCGGTCGATCCGGCTTACCGGGAACACGGGATTGGGTATCGACTGAAACTCGCGCAGCGCGACCGCGCCCTGGAAAGCGGGATCAAGGAAATGACGTGGACATTTGATCCCCTTCGTAGCACCAATGCGCACCTGAATTTTTCCAAACTAGGCGTGGTTTCCGACAGCTACAAGGTCGATTTTTATGGCCCGCAGACCTCCAGCCATTTGCACACTAACGGCACGGACCGGCTCTGGCTTACCTGGAACATGGCGGATGAGCGAGTACGAGATCGGCTGAATGGAAAAAATCCAAGGGTGGAAGTTCTCGATGCGCTGACTCATCTGGAGCCTCTGGTACGCTTTAATGGCGACGGCGGGCCGGCAGAGGCGGATTTGCGAGCTTCCCTTTCCCGGCGACGGGTTGCGATCGAGATTCCTGGGGACATTGATCGAATCGAAGGCAAAGATAAGGATTTGGCCCATGAATGGAGATTGTCGACACGACGAGCATTTACGGAAGCAATAAAGGACGGTTTTGTTGTTACAGAATTCTGCCGTTCAGTTCGCGGCCAACAAGGGCCGGGAGCGTATTTGCTGGAGCGGCGTGACTAAAAGTCTGGTTCGTTTCAGAGTTACCGTTGCTTAAGGAACGGATTGGTTTCGCGCTCATCGCCAATCGTGGTGACCGGCCCGTGCCCCGGAATTACCGTCGTCTCATCCGGCAGGGCTAGCACTTTTTCGTGCAGCGAGCGCATGATCTTCTCGAACGAGCCACCGGGTAAATCCGTCCGGCCGATGCTGCCGGCAAAAAGTGTATCTCCGGCGATCAACTTTCTTTCAGCAGGAAAATACAGGCAAATGCTGCCTTCCGTGTGCCCGGGAGTGTGCATAACATTCGCGAGCAATGAGCCGGCCTGAACGGTCTCCTGCTCGCCGATGCTGTGATCGATATCAACTTTCCCCGGCGACTGCATTCCGATCCACGCTGCTTGGATGTCCATCATTTTGAGCAGCGTGTAATCGTTCTGATTCAGCAGAATTGGCGCGCCGGTCGCCTGGCGCAATTTCATTGCTCCGCCAACATGATCGATATGCGCATGGGTGATGACAATCTGCTTAACCGTGAGATTGTGCTTCTGAATGATCGCCAGAATATCCCCGATATCATCGCCCGGGTCGATGACGATCGCTTCGCGCGATTTTTCGTCGCCAATAATTGAGCAATTGCACTGCAACGGGCCGACGGGAAGGATTTCGTGGATCATGGGAACGCGTTCCGCTATAAGCTATCAGCTCTCAGCCATCAGTGAAGGAAAGGATAATGCGCGTTTTTCGGAGAGCCTGAAACTAAGCGCTGACAGCTAATATTCAAAAAAAGCAAATCAGCATTATTTCTTCTGATTCGAATTCCCGGCGGGCGCCGTCGGCGTCGACCTTTCATGCTCCAAAACGGATCTCACGCCTGGCTTGCGCGACGCCGCGATCGAGAGGGTAATGGATGTCAGTACGAAAATCACTGCGCACCATGTCGTAGCTTTGGTGAGCACCGTCGCTGCCCCGCGCGGACCGAAGGCCGTCTGGCTACCCTGTCCGCCGAATGCGGCAGCGATATCACCACTCTGGCCGCTCTGCAGGAGCACGACGATAATCAGAAAGAAACAAACGAAGATGTGGATGATTGTAACCAGTGTAATCATGATTCAAGGGAAGCCATCGGCTTCTGATAGGCCCTTCTAAATTTCTCTCGGAATATGGTGCGGAAGGGGGGACTTGAACCCCCACGCCTTTCGGCGCCACCCCCTCAAGATGGTGTGTCTGCCAATTCCACCACTTCCGCTAAGTTCCGTAATTGTAAAGAGTTTCGTGATTGCGGGCAGAACCTGACGTTCACCTGCTGTTCACAAGCTTACACTGCGCGGCGCGAGGTGTTCAAGCACAGCCCGGCGCGCTCAATGTCATCGTTGCTGCGAAGGTCGGCAAGGAAGAAGGTCGTTACACGCTGGGCTTACTCCTTCCGATCAACGCCACACGCCGAACTCGAACACAGAATGAGTGATTTACCGGCGCGCCCATTACCTCAGTAATTTTGTGATGTTCCATTTGTGTGCAACCATCCATTTCGACAGCGGGAGAAGCCCCTTCGCGGCTCAGTGGTTCCGCCGATAGGTTAGCAGGAGGATTTTCAAGTGAAACGCACAAGCATTCTGGCCGCACTGGTGCTGGCCGTGATGTTTTCGCAACTGGGGTGTGGCGGCGCAGCCGTTGGAGATTTAAAAACCATTCAACTCTCCACTACCAGCAACAACCTGGTCGGAATTGGCGGTACGGCCCAGCTCACAGCCACGGGGAATTACACGAGCAATGCGAGCAAAGATTTGACCATTCACGTGACCTATGTGGTTACGCCAATGGGTACAGACGTCAACGGAAATGCCTTGAGTGCGCCGCCCAACACCATGACTGTAAGCACAACTGGGTTGCTGACCGCGGTTAATCCGGCAGTCTGCACATGGGGCGCGACAGGCGCATCCGGAAGCAGCACACCCGCGGGTTGGTATTTGACCGGCGAGTATCAGATTGTTGCTACCTTCCAGGGCATAACTTCTCAGCCGGTGTACGTTGGCGTTGCCTCAGCGATCGGGAGCGACTCCGGAAGTAATAACCCGAATCTTCTCTGCGGACCCTCCGGTACCTAAACGCGAGTGGACTCCTGTAGATTGTATCGGACCGCTAATCACCAGCGCTGGTGCACTTGCGGTCCGATTTTCTCGTAGTAAATACGTTTCACTTCCGCCATCACTTCTTTCGAAAGCGGCGCGATTTCTGAAGCACGACAATTATCCGCAACCTGGTCGGGCCGCTTTGCACCAGGAATCGCGCAGGATACCGCATCGAACATCAGAATCCAGCGCAACGCGAATTGGCTCATCGAAACTCCCTGCGGAAGTAGTTTGTGGATTTCTTCAACCGCTTCGAGTCCGGTCTCGTAATCCACGCCAGAAAAGGTTTCACCCACATCGAACATTTCACCGTGCCGATTGAAGTTGCGATGATCGTCAGCAGGGAACGACGAATCGCGGCGAAGCTTGCCGGTTAAGAGTCCGCTTGCGAGCGGCACCCGCGCAAGAATGCCGACCTTTTTCTGTTTTGCTTGCAGAAAGAACAGTTCCGCAGGACGTTGCCGGAAGCAATTGAAGATAATCTGCACACTTTGCACATTCGGGAACTCGATGGCCTTTAGCGCCTCCTCAACACGCTCGACGCTCACACCGTAATACCGCAGCTTTCCCTCTTTCACGAAGTCGTCGAGCATCGAGAAGATTTCCGCATGATAGTAAGCGTCCGTCAGTGGGCAATGGAGCTGTAAGAGATCGAGAGCATCTGTTTGCAGATTTCGCAAGCTACCGTTAATCCACGTCGTCAGATTTTCGCGGCTGTAGCCCTCGACGGTTTGCTTGGGCAGCCGACGGCCGGCCTTCGTGGCAACGATAATCTCGTCTTTTTTCTTCTTGCGCTCTTTTTTGAGCCGCGCGATTAACCGTTCGCTTCTGCCGTCACCATAAACATCGGCGGTGTCAATGAAATTTACGCCGCAGTCGATTGCCTTATGCAGCGTCTGCATAGCATCTTCCTCAGAAACATTGCCCCAAAAGCCGCCGATTGCCCACGCCCCAAAGCTGATTTCTGAAACCTGCCAACCTGTGCGTCCGAGTGAGCGGTATCTCATGATGATCTTGTCTCGTCATTGGAGTAGCGTGCCGTTGAGTGCTTCACCTCATAATGATTCGCAACGTTTTCAATTCTCACCAGCAGCCGCTTCGCTTCCGGCTCAAACACCGCGACCGAATAGTCTGGGCCGGCGAACTTGCGCACGGCGTCGAGCGTCTCGAAAAGATTCATGACCACGAACTCCGATTCCTCGGCGGAATCCTTGCGGAGAATGTATCCGCCGCGATAACCCTGAATCTGCTTCAGGTCAGGAAATACTCTGGTTCTGAGCAGTTCCTCGTAGGCATCCGCGTCGTGAAGTTTGGTCCAGCCGCGCCAGTGACGTGCAATCATTGCTTCATCATAAACGGACTCGCGGGTTGCGCTCAGGTGAGCGATTTGCTAGCTTCATGCTTTCGTTCTGCGAGAGATGAAACGTTTATCGCCTCCGCGAGTGCTGAACATCAGCGATCTGCGCCGCATGGCGCAACGCCGCGTACCTAAAGCTGTATTTGATTACGTCGATGGCGGCGCGGAGGGCGAGGTCACGCTGCGTGAAAATTGCCGGGCCTTCGAGGACATCCTTTTCCGCCCACACATGGCCGTCGCAATGGAAACCTGTGATCTGCGCACGACCGTGCTGGGCCACGAAATTTCCTTTCCCGCGATGCTCGCGCCAGTCGGGTACTGTCGCCTCATGCATCCCCAAGGTGAGATTGCCGCTGCGCGCGCTGCGGGCGAGGCTGGCACCGGCTACATCCTCTCTACGATTTCGGGTCATAAGCTCGAAAGGGTGAAAGCCGGCACGAAGGGATTCACGTGGTATCAACTTTATTTGGTGGGCGGCAGGGAAGCTGCGGAGGGCGCCATTGAACGCGCGCGGAAGGCTGGATTCACAGCACTGGTTGTCACAATTGATACTGCCGTTGGTGGCTTACGCGAACGCGATCCGCGCAACGGCGTACCTCAACTGCTTGGCGGCAGCATGTTCGCAAAGATTCCGTTTCTGCCACCGCTCTTTCTGCGTCCAAGGTGGTTGCTTTCGTTTCTGCTCGACGGCGGCGTGCCCAACCTTGAGAACGTAGTTGTGCCGGGGAAGGGACCGATGTCCATGATCAATGTATCCGAGTCACTGTCTCGCGGCGCTGTTGCCTGGAAAGACATAGCTTGGATTCGGCAAAGCTGGCCGGGGCCGATTGTGATTAAAGGCGTTCTCATTCCGGACGACGCAAGGAGAGCCGTGGGTGAGGGCGCTTCGGCGATTGTCGTTTCAAATCATGGCGCCCGGCAGCTGGATACCGTTTTACCAACCATTCGTGCGCTTCCGGAAATCGTTTCCGCCGTCGGAGGACAGACGGAAATCCTGATGGATGGCGGCATTCGCCGTGGTGGCGATATAGTGAAAGCCCTGTGCCTCGGCGCTCGTGCCGTCTTGTTCGGACGTGCGTATGCATACGGACTTGCGGCAGGGGGTCATGCGGGAGTGGCGCGCGCCATTCAGATTCTAAAGAACGATGTCGAACGCACGATGCGGCTTCTCGGCTGTTCGTCGATCAAAGACTTGAATCCGTCATATGTGACCTATCCCAAGGACTGGTGCTGAGTCGGTGTGGTCAAGCGTCACCGAAACCAGTGATACGCAACGCACAGTTCGATGCCGTTGAACTCGGGATTGCGCACTCCTAAGTTCGCGTTCGAAATGTGCGACCATCGAACTCCGGTTTCGAAAGCATGATTTTCACGCACATATACGTAAATGCCACCCCCGCCTTCTGCGGTGAAGTTGAAGTCTGAAGTATTGCCGGCAGGAAGATTCAGGTTGGTACGCACTGCCCCACCGCCAAGTTCGATGTATGGGCTCAAGCGCCGGAGAGGGTGGCTCGAGGTCCATCGAAAAATTATTGGCTGAAAAGCGATTCCGTGGATTGTTTGCGGTCTGAATTGCCAGAAAAGCGGGGTTAGAGAAAAAGCATATTCAAGGCTCCCGCTACGCCAGCCTCTGCCGGCCTGACGAAAAAAAGTTTTTCCGGCGAAGATCCCCGAAGCCCAAATCTGCGCCTCGGCGAACGAATTTGTATTTTCCTCACCGGTCTCGATCGAGGCCCGGACACTGAAGTCCCAATTGTATTTCGCGCCGGGGAATTCCTGCGCTGCTGCAATGCATTGCAGGACGAACACCGCACTCAAAATTCCGCAAAATATCGCGAAACGAATCATTGCTCATCGGATGGCGGCGCGTATCCGCCCTGAAGTTTTTTCGCCTGATGCGCCAAATAGACCGCGCTTGCATCGCGTGCGCGCCACCATGGGCGCCTACCGTGGAGAATGCTTGCACCGCCTCGAATCGGATTGACAGAACACCGAGTGACATCAATTAAAAAGCGATTCCGGGTACGCTCTTCCACTCGGCGGGCAATGTTTTTATCGAGAAAATCCTCTCCAACCGTCCACACAAATCCGCCCACGGGCGTCATTACCAGATCGATCTGCCCGACTCCGGTGTAACAGTCATGCGTGTTGCACGGCCACTTGCCAGTGGCAGCGTTCCATGGCGAGCGCAGTGCGGTGCCATATTTTTCAACGGTCATTTCGCTGAGCGGTCCGATATTCCATTGCGTACTGTAGACCGCATTCCACACCGTGGCTCGAAAACGGCTGTGCCAATATTCTTTTGTGTTCGAGAACTCCAGCGCATCGCCCCGCGGGTCGTTCTGGATTTGGATGTAACTGGTCAGCGCTCCTTGGATCGGATGGCCGACATAGCCGTACATGAGCGGGTCCCCGTCATTCCAGCCCGAATGGATCCACGTATTCAGTGAATGCTTGTAATCACTCCAGTAATGGTTAAAAGGAATGCCGCTGCGAACCGTGACCCAGTGATAGTCCGTGTGAACAACGTAAGCCTGCTCGATGGACAAGAACATGAATGATTCGAGCAGTGCTCGACCCCAGCGGAACTTCTGCCTGTTTTGAGGTGATGGCGACTCCAGGAAATTTTCTCCGGCTGATGATGCGGAAGGCACCCCAGGAGTCTCTTTGAGGCTTGTATCGCTTACAAGTTCGTTAGCGAAGGAACCGCTCGTGGTATTCGCTAAATAAGGGCTGGAGGTGAGGTTCCCGTATGAAGTTACGTGAGAGCAGCCTTCTAGCGGAACGTGTGTCGAATCGCATTCTTTCGCAGGGAGCTGTGCAAAGGCGATTGCAGGCAAAACTAGGAACACGAGACCGCGAACAATCCAGGTCATTGGCAACGTTCTGTGGGGCAAAATCGTGCGTTGGATGTAAGTAGGAAAAAGCAGGTTTGTCGGGGACTAAGAAAAGACCGAGTAGTCGGTATTTCGCCCGCGGGGCGCCGTAATCGGCTAGGATTCTCTTCGGGCGAACCTCATCCGGGTGCGTGGGTCTTGGGCCCGCTCCTCAAAAACCGCGAACGTAGTGCGAACCGTTCTTTATCAAGTCCGATATCTCCGCGACATTCCGGATTCCACCCCGCGCCCCTATCGCCGTGCAGTTGAGCGCTGCTGCTGCGCAGGCGAACTCGAGCTGGCGCTGCAACGGCCAGCCCTGCAACAGTGCATAAATAAATCCGGCATGAAAGATGTCGCCTGCGCCTGTCGTATCCACAGTTGGGACTTGATAGGCGCAGGCGTGATGAACATTCTTGCCATCCCACGCCAATACTCCTTCGGTGCCAAGAGTCGCCGCTGTGAGGCGACATCCGAAGCGGCGTTGCAATAGCGGCAATGATTTTTCGAGCTTCCGTTCTCCGGAAATTTTTTCAGGAAAATCTCGGCTGACAATCAGATAATCCACGTTGCTCAGCAACTCTGGTATGCCCGGATAAGCTTCATCGAGATCGGCCACAACCGGAATCCCCGCCTCGCGCGCCCATGCGGCGGCGGCGGTGGCAGCAGCCGTATCACAACCGTCCACCAGCAATGCGCGGGCGTTCACAACCCACTCTCGTTTCAGTTCACCAGGCTGGAGTACGAGTTTCTTATCATTGCGCCGCAGAACTGTGCGTTCACCGCTTGGCTCAACGAGAATAAAAGACTGATGGCTGGCGCACGCATCGGCCGTGGTGATTTGTGTCTCCACGCCCGCGCGCGCGAATTCGTCTCGATGCAGAGCCGCCGCATGGTCGTCACCGAGTTTGCCGACGTAGCGAGTGCGCAATCCCCAGCGCTGGCAGGCGATGACTGCGCTTGCGACCTGTCCGCCGGGCAGAACATGGATCGAGTGCGACTCGATCTTGGATCCAGGTGGCGGGTATTGCGGGATGTAAATCAAGGTGTCGGTCGCGTTCAGTCCGACGCCCACGAGGTCAACGACTGTACGTTGATCGGTGAAATGGATTGGCCTTTTCAACGGTCTAAGAGCCTATCCGCCGGCAATGGCGCCAATCACAAGAAATGGCTCTTTGCCGGACGCTACAGCGTCTGGCAGCGGTGCGTCGGGTGAGTCGTGAGTAAGGTCTTCTTCGCACGCGAAAAAACGCAGAAAGGCGCGGCGCTGCTGGGTGCCGTGGTCACGAATGGCGCCACACAGCATAGGATAGCGGGCTTCGAGGGCATCGAGCACAGAGCGTTGGGTGACCGGGCCTTGCACGTCCAGCGCTATCTCACTGTCGACGTGTGCCAGCGTGCGGAGATGGTGAGGGAGTACGACGCGAACCATATCAGGCTTCTATTGAATTTGGACTCTAAGAGGATATAACAGACGAACGATATACTCTCTGGAACATGTTCGTCAGGTGGGGTCTCGTTGCGTTCGTGGGCTGGTTAGCACTGTTGCCTGGGGCTGAGCCTGCGGCAAGCGCCCAAACTGCTGGTTGGAGCGGCACGGTTATTAGTTCCGACGGAAGCCCAGTTAGCGGCGCCATCGTCAATCTCCGCTCCGCGCGCGGAGCAGCGGCGTCAACCAAAACGGCCGCTGACGGCCAATTTCAATTCTCCGCAGTTGCCGTTGGCGAGTATGTGGTTTCGGTAATCTCAAACGGCAAAACCTACAACTGCGCGGAACACATCCATATCACGGCCGGAGCAAGCCTCAGAAGTGAACTTGCGCTGTCGGCCGGCAACCAGGCTCTTACTGTAATTTCTCACGCACCCGCGGCTTCGGATTCGAGCGGCGGTGAACACCTTTCTGGCGGAGAAGTTTCCAGCCTTCCCCTGAACGAACGCGATTTCAGCAAACTGCTGCTGCTCGCCGCCGGTACCATGACCGACACAAATGGCGCCGCAAATTTTACGCAACAATTTGCGGTGAATGGTCAACGCGGCACTGCCACGGTCTTTGCGATTGACGGTGCAGACACCACCGACCCCGAGATGGGCGGCGCAACGTTTTCTAATTTTAACGTCGATGCTATTCAGGAACTGCAGGCCAGCTCCGGCGTAATGCCAGCCGATATCGGGCATGGCGCAGCCAGCTACACGAATGTGATTTCAAAATCCGGCACCAACCAGATTCACGGCAGCGTTTTCGAGTTCGTCCGCAATGCCGCCTTCGACGCGCGAAATTACTTCGACCGGCCGACCGCAATCAGTGAGCGCCGCATTCCTCCGTTTGCGCGCAATGAGTTCGGTTTCACGAACGGCGGACCGATCGTGATCCCAGAAATTTACGATGGGCACGACCGCACCTACTATTTTGGCGAGTACCAGGGTTTTCGACAGGTGCTCGGTACGACCCAGGTGTTGCCGGTTCCAACTGCAGCGGAGCGGCAGGGAATCGATACGACCAGTTTTCCCGGCGATACCCTTACCGTGCCTGTGAACCCGGCAATCGTTCCAGCGTTGGACCACTATCCACTGCCGAACGTGCCAAATGGTCCCTATGGCGCACGCACCTACGAAGCGTTCTCTAAAGTCACCACCAACACCGACCAGTTCTCGATTCGCGTCGATCACAAGATTTCCGCCAAGGCGAACTTGCTCACGCGATTCAGCCTGAACCAGGTCACCGGACCCACAACAAACCCGGACCAAACTGCCATCGATCCTAGCTTTGGGATTCAATTCTTCGACCATCAGCGCAACGCAACTGTGCGCTATTCGCGCGATCTTTCCAGCCGGACAAGTTCGCAAACGTCGCTCAGCTACATTCGCAGTACGCCATTTTTCCCTGCCGTAAATCACACCCAGCCTGCGCTTGCTTTCGGAGACGGTCTCTTTCAAGGCTATAACGCTCCCGGCGGGTCCATCTATGGTTCGTACTCGAATCTTTATCAATTTCGAGAAGACATAAGCACGGTTCGCGGGAAACACACGTTCAAGTGGGGAACCGAAATCCGGTTTAACCGCGACTCCACAATTTTTGGTATCACTCCTAATGGCGCGTATTCATTCGGCGGAGGTACGGCCTATTCGCCGGTGTTCATTCCATCCGCCAGCGGAACGCATAACCTTAACGTCGGTGATCCGTTGCCCGATTCGCTCGTCGGACTCCTCACGGCGACTCCGTATTCCTACACGGTAACCGCTCCCGCCGCATTTACTCCTACGGGAAGCAAGTTCGATGAAGCCGGCGTTCGACGCGAGGCCTACAACTTTTATTTTGAAGACAGCTGGAAGGCAATGCCGAATCTAACCGTGAATTACGGTTTGCGCTATGAAGTGAACAGCCAGATTCACGAAGCCACGAAACGCACGTCCTCGCCCCGATTCCTTAATCCCGACGGAAGCTATGCCGACTATCGCGACCATAACGCGCAACAGATTTTTCTTGTCGATCCTCAGCCGCCGTATAACCAGGATTGGTCTGGCTTCGGCCCGCGCCTCTCGATCGATTACGCGCTGTCGGTTCATACCGTACTGCACGCGGGCGGCGGCATCACAACGCTCCTGCCGAACCTTTGGCAGGATAATTTTCTTACTGCGGGCACGCCATTCACATTTACGCCCAACATCACGGCAGAAAAAAATTTTCCCGCGCCCTTCAGCAACACATTCACGCCGCTTACTTTGCCGCCCGTGTACGCGACCAATGGGCAACTCGTCTTTCCCGCGGGAACAACAACTGACGTTCAGCCGAACACCATCGTGGATTTGAATCGCTGGCAGGCGGATATCGCCGCGCTGACTCCGGGCGATCAGGTTCAGCTCGTCAGTATTGCCGGCATCGATCGCAATTTCCGCAACGGCTACATCGGAAGCTTTACCGCAGGAGTTGATCACGACTTTGGCGATGTGAAATTCAGCGCGGCTTACGTGGGGACAGTTGGAATCGACCTTCCGCGCGTTTATTCCCCGAATAGCTACGTGGGTGCGAGCCCGGCATTTGCACCGTACACGCGTTTTGATTCCAGTGGTCATGCCGTCGGCGGCTATGGAGTCGAAAGTCTGATGACCAGCGGCTCGCATTCCAGCTACAACGCGCTGCAAACAAGTTTGACCAAGAATTCGGCGCGTCGTGGCATAGGTCTGCAGGCGAGCTACACGTATTCGAAGTCTCTGGATGACACCAGCGCAGTTCTCGGAAGTTTGCTGGGAACGGCGGGCGTAATTCTGCAAACCCAACCGCAAAATCCTTGGGACCCGGGCGCGGAAAAAGGCCCATCGACCTTCGATGTGACACATGTTTTCAGTGCCAGTTGGATTCAGTTGTTGTATCTCGATCGCATCAGCTTTCTCAGATCCCTGCCGACGGCGATCACCTCAGGTTGGCAGTTCCTCAACCTCACAACGCTCACCAGCGGTTCGCCATTTACGGTCTTTTCCGGGATTCAGCAGACCGGCGCGGGCGCCGGGGGAACGGATCGCCCGGATCTAATCGAGAAGCCTCATCTCTCAACTCACGGTAAAGTTCCGGAAGATTATTTTGGACGTGGCGCTGCTAATGCGTCGTTCTTTTTTATCCCGATCAATGTTCTCGGTGGCACCGGCCCCAATGACGGCCGGTTCGGCACGCTTGGCCGCAATACATTTCGCGGGCCTGCTTATTACGATTTCGATGTCGCGTTAATCAAAGACACACCGATAGGGCACCGCGGCAATGCCGAACTCGCCACTGCGGAATTTCGCGCGGAGTTTTTTAACGTATTTAACTACGTTAATTTCGGCCTGCCGGACAACATTCTGCGCGGCAGCGGCTTCGGAATCATCAGCCGGACGGCGGGGACTTCGAGGCAGATCCAGTTTTCGCTGAGGGTGATTTACTGAAGACCGCTCACTTGAACGGATTACGGATTGTCAGCTCTCGGTCGATTACCTGGCCGTCCTGCAGGTCCTCGGAATAGAGGATCCGGCATCCCGCCTCAATCGCTGACGCGGCTATTAGCGCGTCATAAATGTGGTATCCATAACTCTCTGCAATCTTAATTGCTGATTTATGCGTATCCAGTGAGATTGGACGAGGGTTTGGACACAAAATGCAGATTAAATTCAGGCTTTCCTTAACGTCCGTCCATGAAATTTTAAGTTTGCGCCGACAAACAGCAACAAACTCATTCAGCGATTGAACGCTGACGAGAC
>Ga0335076_10005794_pt1 | contig 12464 bp, 10 predicted proteins | sample Lox_Sample_25_FD_206717 | JGI IMG/M metagenome (GOLD analysis project Ga0335076, IMG submission 206717) | Soil microbial communities from Loxahatchee National Wildlife Refuge, Florida, United States - Lox_Sample_2.5 | ecosystem: Environmental > Terrestrial > Soil > Wetlands | place: USA...
TTTATTCATGAAATACAAACAGCCCGGCAACAGATTTATCCCCGATGGGCACAGTTTCTTTCGGTCAGCTATAACCGCGCTGTGACTGGGCGTAGTGGTAACCGGTTCCTCGCATCGGGCTATTTTTATTTACCCGGAATTGCTCTCACACATAGCCTGGTACTCGCCGCTGCTTTTCAGCAAAGGGACAGCTCGAACCAGATCAGTTTTACCAACAGTTTTCCTTTCTCACGGGGATATAGCGGAGAAAATTTTTACAGAATGTACCGCCTTGGGGCCAACTATAATTTTCCCCTGGTTTATCCAGACTGGGGATTTGCCGACATCGTTTATTTTTTGCGCATACGGTCAAACATCTTTTATGATTATACCGGCGTGCCTTATTTCTCAGTCAATGGAGGCGGGGTGCAGCAGCAATATCGTTCTTATGGTATCGAGATTTATTTTGACACAAAATGGTGGAACCAACTGCCTATCAGCTTTGGCTTCAGGTACAGTCATCTGCTGGATCAGGATTATGAAGGAAGAGGCCCTAATCAATTCGAGTTTATACTGCCGGTCAATTTGTTGAGTAAGTGACTTAGGCTTTAAATGGTCTGGTATTGGTGTTTGCATGGAACACGGATTTACTATGATTGTTATGATCTCCGCTCATCTTAATCACCATAACACTCTTCGTGCAACCATAAAATCATGTCATTGATGCTAAACTTTCTTCGAGCGCTTTTATTTTGGTTTCGGTATCGGCTTTCTTCTTTTGCTCGAGAGCAACAACTTCGGGCCTGGCATTTTTGACAAATCGTTCATTGTTCAGCTTCAGATTTATTGTCTGCAAAAAGCCTTTGTAATAATCGATTTCTTTGATTAGGTCATCTTTTTGTTTAGAACTATCAAATTCTTTATGGTGGAACAGGTAAAATTTATTGCCAGATGAAAACACGAGAATTTCATTGTCCAATGATTTTAACAAACCCTTTTTTGGAAGTATGTGCTCTTCATTAAATTCTGTATTTGTTTGCTTTTCTAATAATCTCAATCTCTCTGGCCGAGAAATGAAAATTTTTCTTAAGCTATGGTCAAGTGTAAATTTTATTTTTTCACTGTTCTTTATTTGATTTTTTATCCGAGCTTCTCTAATGGCTGTAATATCCTTTTGGAGCTGATTCCCGTCTTTTAGGATTTGCACATTCACTTTCCCGGCCTTTTCAAACTGCTTAATACACAAATCGTCTCCCTCTTTCCTTTCATCAAGTAAATGATAAATTTCTTCAGTAATAAAAGGCATAAAAGGGTGGAGAATCTGAACCAGTCGTTCAAAAAAAACTATCGTCTTGCTATAAACAAAAGACGAAACCGGAGCATTCACTTCAGGCTTAACCCATTCGAGATACCAGCTGCAAAAGTCATCCCATATAAGCGAATAGATAATTTTCAATGCTTCGCTGAGTTTATATTCCTTGAATAATTTTTCTAATCCCGTGCTTACTTCATTCAGCCTGCTTTCAAACCATTTCGTAGCAAAGTTCTCGACATTGACAGACGTCCCGTCTACCCTGGTCTTCCAGTTCATGACCAGCTTCAGTGCATTCCATAATTTATTATTGAAATTCCGTCCCTGCTCCAGGGTGGATTCTTCAAACAAAAGATCATTTCCGGCAGGCGTAGAGATCAGAATGCCAAAGCGAACTGCATCTGCGCCATATTTGTCGATCAGGTTAAGTAAATCCGGCGAATTACCCAGGCTCTTGCTCATTTTCCTTCCCAACTTATCACGTACCATTCCGGTAAAATAAACATCACTGAAAGGTTTTTGATGTTTGTACTCCATACCGGCCATGATCATGCGCGCAACCCAAAAGAAAATAATATCCTGTCCGGTCACCAATACAGAAGTTGGATAATAATAGTGAATATCTTCATTACCCGGATTCGTTATGCCTTTGAAAACCTCAATGGGCCAAAGCCAGGAAGAAAACCAGGTGTCGAGCACATCTTCATCCTGTTTCAGTGAAACATCTGCCATACCATGCCGGTTAGCGAATAATTTTTTCGCTTCCTCCTCAGTAGCAGCAACAACAAAATTCCCTCTATCATCATACCAGGCGGGAATTCGTTGTCCCCACCAAAGCTGTCTTGAAATGCACCAGTCTTTTACATTTTCAAGCCAGTATTTATAAGTGGCGAGAAATCTTTCTGCAGGAAATATCCTGATATCTCCATCGAGAACGGCCTGCAGGGCAGGGCCTGCAAGTTCTTTCATCTTCACAAACCACTGTGTTGAAATTCTCGGCTCTACTACCGCGTTAGTTCTTTGTGAAAAACCCAGTCTGGTAGTATAATCTTCTTCCTTCAACAGTAAGTTTTTCGATTTCAGCGCCTCAATGACTTTTTTCCTTGCCTCGAAACGATCCATTCCCACGAATACCCGCGCTGCCTCGCTGAGGGTTCCATCTTCATTCAAAGTATCGACAATGAGAAGATTGTGCTTCAATCCCAGATTATAATCGTTGATATCATGAGCGGGAGTTACTTTCAGCGCTCCTGTGCCAAATTCCTTATCAACATAATCATCAAAAATAACCGGAACACGACGATTCACCAGGGGCACAATAACCGATTTGCCTTTGAGATGATGATAGCGTTGATCAGATGGATTCACACAAACAGCAGTATCTCCCATGATTGTCTCCGGGCGTTGCGTAGCGATGAGGATATAGTTTTCAGTTGACTGTTGGCGGTGAAGAGATTGAGCATTATTACTGTCCACTGTCGACTGTTTACTATCATCTGCTATCAAATACTTCACATAATAAAGTTTACCCTGTATTTCCCTGTATTCAACTTCTTCATCGCTCAAAGCTGTTTTTGCTGCGGGATCCCAATGAATCATTCTTGCTCCGCGATAAATCAAGCCCTTTTCATACAAATCAATAAATACTTTGATAACCGCTTTATAATAGTCTGCATCCATCGTAAATGCAACCCTGTCCCAGTCCACACTGCAACCCAGTCTTTCTATCTGATTATAAATTATCTCCCCATATTTTTCTTTCCATTCATACGCGTATTTCAAAAATTCTTCCCGGTTTAGATCTTTTTTATCAATTCCTTTTTCTTTAAGCATATTGACTACCCTGGCTTCTGTAGCAATTGATGCATGATCGCTGCCCGGTACCCAACAGGCGTTAAATCCATTCATTCTGGCTTTGCGTATGAGAATATCCTGCACGGTTTCATTCAACGTATGTCCCATATGCAAGACGCCGGTTATATTAGGAGGAGGAATGACGATCGTGAAAGGAGGTTTTTTTTTATCCGGCCTGCTGTTAAAATATCTTTTACCAAGCCAATGCTTATACCATTTTTCTTCAAGTAATCCGGGAGTATAATGTTTACTCAGTTCCATATTCTTTAAAATCGACTGTGTTGTTATAAAGGACTGCAAAGGTAATTATAATGAGAAAAGAGGTCAAGAGGATTTGTTATTTGCTGTATATTACTACAACTCCGAGGTCTCTGAAAACCCCGGATGTGTAGTCTTTAGGCAACAGAAAATAAAAAAGTTCCCTTTCGGGAACTTAAAAAATTTTGAGTCATCATTTTATTAAACTATAAAACAGATTCCTCAGTAAATCTATATTTACTTTAATATTTTTTTAAAATTATGATCTCAAAGAGTAAGCTGCTCAAACCTGGCTTAAGCGAACCAATACAGGTATGATAACAACATTACCAAACCCAGAAAACCTGCTGCCAATAATGCAGTCTTTGCGTTTTCACTCAAGTGGATCGATTGCATCATTTTTTTCATAAAAAGAAAAATTTTAAGGTGAAACCATGTTGATTAACATTAGCTTCAAAGGGTAGGAACGAATCAACAAATTAACACAGGTTTCTCTTACGATCTTGGGGACGGATATGGTCGGTAGAAGATTAAAAGCTTGTAGCTAAAAAACTTAGCCTCAACAAATATAATATCTTTTTGCTTCGGCAGGTAGTTTTTTGCTAAAAATTTGTCGATAAAATGCAAAAAACTCCGGGTTGGCGGAGTTGACGCATATTAGCGATGATTTTAGTCAAATTATGTTAGGGTAAAGACGTAAGCGAATAACGTGATAGCGCAGAAATACAATACTGCTATTATAGCAGCCATCGTCATCTCTTCACCCACATGTAATGTGTCCATTTTTTTCATGGAATTTGGATTTTAAACTGTTATTAAATCAGCTTGATCAATAATTGCTTTCAAGGGTCGAAGATCCGCAACCTGCCCGAGCACAACTATGAAAATAAAACTTCATTTATCGCTATCTTTATCTACTTAACCACTGCTTCAACCGGTTCATGTATGCCATTATAGATATAGAAACCACAGGCAGTTATGCCGCTAATAACGGCATAACAGAATTGGCTATTGTGTTATATGATGGCAAAAAGATAGTAGAACGGTATCAGACCCTGGTAAACCCTCAAACATCTATTCCAAGATATATCCAGGCACTAACGGGTATTACTGATAAAATGGTCGAGAATGCGCCCAGCTTTGAACAAATTGCTCCCGTTGTTTATAGTTATCTGCATGATGCTGTTTTCCTTGCTCATAATGTAAACTTTGACTATTCCTTTCTCCGGCATCATCTGGCCGAATCAGGCTTTGATCTGAATTCCAAAAAACTTTGTACAGTGAGGCTCAGTCGTAAAGTTTTTCCCGGCCTGCCAAGCTATAGTCTGGGTAATATCTGCCGGCAGCTGGATATTCCCATCTCCAACCGTCACAGGGCAGGAGGGGATGCAGAAGCAACCGTCCTTTTATTCGAGAAAATCCTTCTTCATGACACACAAGGACATGTAGTCCATATGCTTAAGGGCAGAAATAAGGAACAATACCTGCCCCCGAATTTACCTGCTGAGCAGATTGACCAGTTGCCTTATACGGCAGGGGTCTACTATTTCCACGACCAGAAAGGAAAGGTCATTTATGTCGGAAAGGCAAAAAACGTCCGTAGCAGGGTCAGAAGTCACTTTTCAAATAATAATCCCACCCGTCAAAAGCAGGAATTTTTACGAAATATTTATTCGATCAGTTGGGAACCCTGTGGCACAGAACTGATGGCATATCTCCTGGAATGTATTGAAATCCGACGTCTGTGGCCGAAATACAACCGCAGCCTGAAACGTTTCGAGCAAACATATGGTTTATATGACTTTGAAGACCGGAATGGCTATTTGCGGCTTGTCATTGAAAAAAGAAAAAAACAGATTCAACCCGTATACACATTCTCTTTGCTGGCAGAAGGACAAAGCTTGTTAAGAAGACTGATCAAACAGTTTGATCTCTGTCCAAAACTTTGCTTTGTTCAAACCGATCAGGGGCCCTGCGAAGGAATTAAAGAGCATTATTGTCGAGGTGCCTGTGAAGCAAAAGAGACTCAGCAAAGTTACAATAAACGGGTTGAGGAAGCCATCCGGTCTCTTACAGAAAGTTTACCTTCTTTTGCGCTCGCTGATTCAGGTAGGCATACCCGTGAGCAAAGTTTTGTGTTGATTGAAAAGGGCAAATTTTATGGAATGGGTTACCTGCAGGCGGATACTGCTATCCGTGATATAGAAGGATTGAAAGATCATCTTACCAGGTATCCCGAAAATGATTATATGAGAGGATTGGTTTACCAATATGCTGCCAGGTGGCCTGCTAAAAAAATAGATTTTAGCCGGAATAATATTAGCCGGAATTTTTAGTTCTTATATCCGTTTGCAAGCACAGCAAAATGCTGTAACCATGAAAAAAACTTCTGTACTCATCCCCGTCATTCTGATACTAATCGGTTTTCAGCGTTGTCATAATAACCACAATGCATCTTCGACTAAGAATTCTGCAGATTCTGCAATTTATCCATCAGATACTATTCCTGTCTTCAGAAAACAAATAAAAAAAGATCCTGTTGCTGAATACAGGATTAGGACAGATAACCCTTTAAATGATTGGTATTTTTCTGTCAGGATGTTTGAGACGCCGAAAACTTTTTATTACCTCTTAAAAATGGAGTTTGAAGAAATAAGGGGAGAAGACACAATAAAACTACCAAATTTCGGAATTGAGCCGAAGCCCGTGATTAGAAAAGGCAAAGACAAATATTCCTGCATTATCGGTTTTATCGACAGGAATAATCAATTCAGGGAATACAAAATGGTTTATGTAAATGATGGCATGCATTTGAAACTTGTTGCCCTGAATCATTATTCAGTCGTCGTCTCTGAAGATGAAAAAGAGAAATAAAAAAATTCATTCAATAGCGATGAGTTCATTCAATAACCGGATGAAAGTCTCCCGCGGAATCATTCTTGCTCCTAAACTTTCAAGATGAGAAGTATAAACCTGGCAGTCGATCAGTTCAACTCCTTCCTCTTGCAATTGCTGCACGTATTTGATAAATGCGAATTTGCTGGAATTACTGATTTTGCTGAACATACTTTCTCCAAAAAATACTTTGCCCATTCTGATTCCATATAACCCTCCGACAAGTTCTCCGTTTAGCCAGGCTTCTGCACTATGCGCAAAACCCAGTTCATGCAAACGGGTATAAGCAAGCCTAACATCGTTGGTGATCCACGTGCTTTCCTGTCCTTTTCTCGTAATCGTTTTGCAGTTAGCAATCACCTCACTAAAATTTTTATTGATGCTGAATTCAAAACTTTCTTTTTTCAACAACTGGTACATGCTCTTACTTATTTTTAGTTCAGCGGGGAAAAGAACAAATCTCGGATCGGGGCACCACCATAAAATATGCCTGTCTTCATACCAGGGAAAAATGCCATTCCTGTAAGCCAGCAGTAAGCGTTCAGTAGAGAGATCGCCGCCAATGGCTAATAATCCATCCGGTTCTGCGAGATTAACCGGTGGAAAAATGAGTTCCTTATCTAATGCAAAAAGTGGCAAAATTGAAGAAAAAAATAAAAGAAAAAGAAGAGACACTATTCGAAAAATATAAGATCCTTATTTTAATCTCATAGACCTATTAAAACTCAGAAAGCACTTCAATCGTAGCGCCTATCCCTCTTTCCGTGATGGCATCGCACATTGGTTTCAGTTCTTCATAGGAACCCTGCTTTACTGCATATTTTCCCTGGGTATGAATAATCATCGCACATTGTTCTGCCTGCTCGGTTGAATGATGGCAGATCTCGATCAGGGTTTGAATAACCCATTCAAAAGTATTGACCTCGTCGTTCCAGACCACGAGACTATAAGGATGTTCGGAGTCAGTAAGCAGATCCGTTTCCACTTCAGTTAGTTCAACAGTACGAGGATTGATCAATTGAACAGTCATGATTATTCTTTCGGTAAAAATAATCATTTCCTGATTTTTTAAGAATGACTTTCACGGAACCTGAGTTATACTGTTATAATAATGGCGTACCTTGAAAAAAATAAATTGTTCAAATTATGAGAGAACTGAAGAATATGAATGCGGTAAATTCGTATGAATCATGGGATCGGAAGGTCAAAAAATTGAATTATGGGAAACGGTAGAAAAAAACTATAAAATCTATTTTGCTTCGATAGTATGGCGCTACACAAACATATCAACCCTAATCTGAAAATCAATAATGATACCGGGTTTGGAAATAATCCCAATGATTACGGCGGGCGTTTTATCAATCGTGATGGCAGTTTCAATCTGAAAAAGGAGGGCATGGCGTTCTGGGACAGGTTCAGTGTTTACCATAGCATGTTAAACTTGCCCAGGTGGAAATTCATCAGCATCATTGGTATTTTTTATCTGCTCATTAATCTTTTCTATACCTGCATATATCTTTTACTGGGCACCGATCAATTGCAGGGAATGATTGGAACGACACCCTGGGCTATTTTCAAAGAAGTATTTTTTTTTAGCACTGAAACCTTCACTACGGTAGGATATGGTCGCGTAAATCCGGTCGGAGATGGTGCCAATCTTGTTGCGGCCATTGAATCACTGAGCGGCTTTTTGTCACTGGCCATTGCTACAGGTTTGATTTATGGAAGATTCTCCAGGCCCAGGGCTTATCTTGTTTTCAGCCAATCTGCTTTGATTGCACCTTATCAGGATATAACCGCGCTGATGTTTCGTTTTGCCACTTATAAAGACAATCATACACTGACTAATGTAGAAATCAGGGTAAATATTGGACTACTGGGGCAGGAGAGTGACAAACCAGTATTCAAATTTTATGAACTTGACCTGGAGCGCAGTCGTGTGGACAGTCTGCCAATGAATTGGACAGTCGTGCATCCGATTGATGAAAAAAGCCCTTTGCAGGGTTTTAGTTATGAGGATATGAAAACGTCTGATATCGAACTTTACGTGCTGGTCAGGGGTTTTGATGATGTATACTCCAACGTTGTATTGCAACGCACTTCATACACCTATGCAGAAATTCTTTTTAACCGCAAATTTATACCGATGTACAGGGAAAGTGATGATGGAAAAACAACTATACTTGAATTGCAGAAATTAAACGATCACGTGGAAGTATAGAAGATAAATTCGCCATGAAAAAACGCTTTGTTGCATTTGCGATTTTGTTATCGTATTGTATTTCGTTACGTGCCCAGGATATGCAGTCTGACCATGACACTACCCGTTATGTATCGTATCGGGATAAATTAACGGGCAGAGTTTATTTATCCAGAAAATATACTTCTCTTAAATTGACGCCTCCGGATGATGAACTTCCGCAGATGAAATATCTCGCCAATACCAAACTGATCGTAGGTATTGGCGCAACTTACCGTGCACTTACACTGAATATAGGCGTAGGCGTTACTGCATTCAATCCCGATCATGAAAAAGGAGAAACGCATTACCTGGATTTACAAACTCATTACTACGCGCGTAAATGGAATTTTGATTTTTTGGGTGAATTCTATCGCGGGTATTATTTAACACCGAAGGGACTCGGCTCTCCTGACAATACAGGCTACTATCTGAGGAACGATCTGGGTATTCAGCTGGGAGGGATAGGGGCCTACCGCGCGTTGAATGAGAAGAATTTTTCGTACCAGGCCGGGCTTGTCCAAAATGAATGGCAGAAAAAATCAGCAGGTTCAATAGTGATAGGAGCCGAAGCCTATTATGGAGCCATCCAGGGGGACAGCGCATTGGTCCCAAGTTCCGTGGACGCTGTGTACAAAACCCTTGGCATCAACAAAGTTCATTTTTTTGAAGCAGGTCCTGGTATCGGTTACGCCTATACGCTTGTCTTTGCCCAACATTTTTTCTTACTTGCTTCGGCTACTGTGGGTATTGATTTCCGGTATACCAGAGAAATAGAAAATAATACGGATGCAGACAAAGCAGATATCACTCCCAATTTCAATTTCCATGCAGGGACTGGGTATAATGCGCAAAACTGGGATCTAAGCCTCTTGTGGGTGGGCGATCAGATTCATGTGACCGGCGCCGGATCGGGATATAATTACCGGATTACAACCGGCAATTACCGGCTGATTTTTGCAAAAAGATTTTCAATCAATAGAAAAGTAAAACAAATGCTTCAGCCCATCAATAACCTGATCGAAAATAAATGAGGTTTATCAAATTGAACCGGATGGTCAGGGCTTCTTGCATTGATTAGACTGAGGCCACTTCTGCATAACTGCTTACCGGTTCACAGGTGCAAACCAGGTTTCTGTCACCAAAAGTATTGTTGACACGGGCAATTGCAGGCCAGAATTTATTATGACGTACATATTCCAAGGGAAACGCAGCTAACTCGCGTGAATAAGCATGCTTCCACTCATCAGCACAAATCATTTGTTGCGTGTGAGGCGAATTTTTTAAAAGATTGTCCGTTTTATCTGCTTTCCCTTCTTCAATGGCCCTGATCTCCTGGTAAATATTGATCAGCGCATCGCAGAATTTGTCCAGCTCGGCCTTGTCTTCACTTTCCGTCGGTTCAATCATAATGGTTCCGGGAACCGGGAAACTTAATGTAGGTGCATGGAAACCGTAATCCATCAGTCTTTTTGCGACATCTTCGGCTTCAACTCCGGCACTGGTCTTGAACGGCCTGAGATCAAGAATAAATTCATGTGCACAGGTTCCATTTGCTCCGGTATACAATATTTTGTAATGTTTCCGCAACCTGGCCATCATGTAATTGGCATTAAGTATCGCATACCTGGTCGCGTTAGTAATACCTTCTGAGCCTAACATTCTTATATATGCGTAACTAATCAACAGGATGCTGGCTGAACCGAAAGGTGCCGCACTGACCGCTCCAGTATGAGGAATATGATTGGATTGTTTTGCAGCTTTTGCATCGGGCCGGAATGCAGAATGACCGGGAAGATAGGGAACCAGTTTTTCAGCGACGCAGATAGGTCCCATGCCAGGACCTCCGCCTCCATGTGGTATGGCGAATGTTTTGTGAAGATTAAGATGACAAACATCAGCTCCGATAAAACCCGGGCTGGTCAGCCCAACCTGTGCGTTCATATTTGCACCATCCATATAAACCAATCCGCCATTGTCGTGAACGATCTTGCAGATTTCCTTAATGCTTTCTTCAAAAACTCCATGTGTCGATGGATAAGTGACCATCAATCCGGCTAATGAATCCTTATATTGTTCCGCTTTGGCTTTGAGATCAGCGACATCAATATGCCCATCTTCATCACTCTTTACCACCACCACCTGCATGCCTGCCATGACTGCGCTTGCAGGATTGGTGCCATGGGCGGAGATTGGAATCAAAATTACATCGCGGTGTCCTTGTTTTTTGTCAGCATGATAAGCATGGATGGTCAGGAGTCCTGCATATTCCCCCTGCGCACCACTATTGGGTTGCAGAGAAGTTGCTGCAAAACCGGTGATTTTACTAAGCCATTCTTCCAGTTCCGTAATGATTTGCCTGTAGCCTTCCCATTGATTGGCAGGTGCGAGCGGATGCAACTTACTGAATGCAGGCCAGCTAACCGGAATGAGTTCGGTGGCTGCATTCAGTTTCATTGTACAGGAACCAAGCGAGATCATCGAAGTATTCAGAGCCAGGTCTTTATTCTCCAGACTCTTGATATAGCGCATCATTTCTGTCTCACTGTGGTGCAAATTAAATACAGGATGTGTAAGAAAAACGGAAGTTCGTATAAGCGTAGACGGTATATTGTTTGTGTGATCTTCCACATTAAATGTAGCTGCTACCTGGTCGATGCCTTCGGCCTCAGCAAAAACAGATAAGATGTCAATAATGTCACGCTGGGTCGTGGTTTCGTCAAGTGTAATGCCTATATGCTGCTGATCATAATAATAAAAATTGATCTGGCGCAATTCAGCAACGGATCGCAATTTGGCGACATCATTCATTTTTATTTTCAGGGTATCGAAATAATATTCATTCAGGTTGGAATAGCCCATTTCGTCGAGTTCATCGGCCAGCGTCTGCGTCAGCAGGTTCACCCGGCTTGCAATATCTTTCAATCCTTCCGGTCCATGATACACTGCATACATGGCAGTCATATTAGCGAGCAAAGCTTGAGCTGTACAAATATTTGAAGTTGCTTTTTCTCTTTTGATATGCTGCTCCCTTGTCTGCAATGCCATCCTTAGCGCACGGTCTCCCTGTGCATCAATGCTTACCCCAATGATCCGGCCCGGAATGGCACGCTTGAAATCTTCTTTTGCTGCAAAAAAAGCAGCATGAGGTCCTCCGAATCCAACGGGTACCCCAAACCGCTGTGAATTGCCGACTGCAACATCAGCGCCCAGTTCTCCCGGAGGAGTTAAAAGAGTCAGGGCAAGCAGATCAGTTGCCATGACTACATAAGCACCTGTATCATGGACGTGATTGATAAAAGCACGATAATCGTGAATATTCCCATCACTGTTGGGATATTGTACAATAGCTCCAAAATAACTGCTATCCAGCTTTGCTTTTGCATAATTACCAACTACAAGCTCAATGCCGAATGGCTTGGCACGGGTTTCAAGAATATCTATTGTTTGAGTAAAAATAGATTCATCCACAAAAAACCTCGGAACATCAACATGATGGTGATCTTTGTTTTTTTGGTTGAAAAACATGGTCATTGCTTCGGCAGCAGCCGTTCCCTCATCGAGCAAAGACGCATTCGCAAGAGGAAGAGCAGTAAGATCGCTCACCACAGTCTGAAAATTCAATAAACTTTCCAACCGTCCCTGTGAAATTTCAGCCTGGTAGGGAGTATACTGAGTATACCATCCCGGATTCTCAAAAACGTTCCTCAGGATCACGCTTGGAGTAATGGTGTCATAATATCCCCGACCTATATAATTTTTGAAAATTTTGTTTTTCGCAGCAATCTGCTGCAGCTCCGAAAGATATTCATATTCGCTTATCGGATTGGTGATCGCGAGAGGCTGCCTGTTGTAAATGGAATCAGGAACGGTTTTATCTATCAATTCATCCAGAGAACGAACTCCAATGGCTTTTAACATTTGCCT
>Ga0335076_10005795_pt1 | contig 12463 bp, 12 predicted proteins | sample Lox_Sample_25_FD_206717 | JGI IMG/M metagenome (GOLD analysis project Ga0335076, IMG submission 206717) | Soil microbial communities from Loxahatchee National Wildlife Refuge, Florida, United States - Lox_Sample_2.5 | ecosystem: Environmental > Terrestrial > Soil > Wetlands | place: USA...
TCGAAGGGCTTCTCCCCCAGCACCACGTGCTCGCCCTGGTGGCCATCCGTGGCGCTGTACAGCGCGTCCCTGAGCTGGCGAACGTGACCGGGCCAAGTCTGCGCCGACAGAAACCCCATGGCTTCGTCGGTGAGCTTGGCTTGGGTCCCAGTCTCTCCCCCGATGACCTCCAGGATGGTCTCGACCAGAGCTGGAATGTCCTCGCGCCGCTCGGCCAGGGTGGGGATGACGATTCGGTGGCCTCGGACCAGTCGGTTCACCAGGTCCTCTCGAAGGGGCGACTCGTCGAGAGGTACCTTGGTGGCGCAGATGAATCTCACGTTCGGCCGGGGCAGCCCCTTCTCCGCTCCAAGCGGCCGGAGCTCGCCTTTGCCCTCGAGCAGGTCCAGTAGGAACACCTGGGCTTCCGGCGGCAGCGACTCCACTTCATCCAGAAAGAGAGTCCCTCCGTCGGCCTGGAAGAGCGCTCCCACCCGGCGGCCGTAGGCTCCGGTGTACGCACCCTTTACGTGACCGAGCAGCTCGCTCTGGAACTGGGTGGCATCCCTTGGGACCCGTCCACAGTTGAGGTCGACGTACGGACCCTTTCTTCCACTCAGCTCGTGGATCCGTTGGGCAAGGAACGTCTTTCCAGAACCCGAAGGCCCGAAGAGGATCACCGGGCCTCGCTTGCGGGCTGCGTCCTGGACCGAGCGCTCGAGGTCCTGCGCTGCCTTCGAACGCCAGACGTGGAGGCCAGGAACATCCCGAGGAACCGCTTCGAGGAATTCAAGCCGGCTGTGAGCCCCGGCGAACTCCAGGGTCCTGCCCGCGCCGATCCATATGGGCCCCCTCTGCGAGACCTTCTCCCTGTCCGCGGGTTCATCAGACGTATAGATGAAGGTCCCCTTGGTGCTCCAGGGATCGCGAAAAGCCCATCCCGAAATTTCGGGAACGAAGTAAAGCAGCCCATGCACCCGCGACACGTCCGGATGCGGGAACCACAAGTGTGAGTCGCTGCTTCGCCCAATCCGGTAGGACTCGGTGGTGAGCAAACGGAGCGTGGTGTTGGCTTGCCCCTCGCGAATCACTCGTACCGCCTGCGGGCTCGGGCCCGGCGGGATGCTCTCCCGGGGAGGGACCCATTCATACTTCTCTCGTACTGTGTCCCCGGTGTGCGCCCAGTCTCGAAGTCGAAATGGCGGTCTGTAGAAACGGGGCATCGGACGCTCTACGGGTACGAATATCAAGACTGACGCCCTGACGCCAAACCTCGCATCGCCGTCGCCAAAAGTGACACCGCACTCCCCACCATCCCCCGGCGACAGTGGAATACTCCCAGTTCCGTCCTCGGGTCGGCATTGTCATACCTGTTGCAATGCGAGAAGGGATGCAATCGCCCAAGCCCCTCGGTGCCGGTCCTCGTGTCGCCCTCTTCCTCGTTTGCCTTCTCGTCCCAGGCTACTTGTACCTCCACGATCTCCGGGGACCGATCCGAGCCCTCGCCCGCCGCGCGGCCACTCGCGGCTCCGCGCTCGACCGTTTCGCGCGCGCCCTCGCTGCTGTTGAATCTGCCGGCGCGCTCCACCCCTGGCTCTGGGGCGGAGTCGTTGTAGTTGCCCTCGTTGTCCTCCTCAGCCTCTACCGGCGGTGGGTCATCTTTCGGAACACCCGCTTCACCGAGAAGATTACCGGGGTCGACGACGACCTGAGGGGACTGCGGTTCCCTCTCCGCGACTTCGACCCGATGGACTACTTCGCGAAGGGCCCGAAGGGGCACACCTTCGTCGGTCTCTCGCCGAAGGAACGCTTCTTCCCCCCGTGGGGCGTCTCCTGGAAGCCGGTCTACCTCTCGGCCGAGGAGCGCAGCATGGGACGCCACGTACTCGGCAAGACCGGCTCCGGGAAGACGAGCAGCATCCTCTGGCCGCAAGTCCACCAAGATGTGCTCGCCGGCAGGGGCGTCCTCGTAATCGATGCCAAGGGCTCGACCGAGAACGCATTGATGATGCGCAGCATCGCCAATGTCTCCGGGCGCCTCGCCGACCTTCGCATCTTCAGCTTGCCCGCCTGGAACAGACCTCAACTCTTCTCGCATACCTATAACCTCGTCCACGCCGCGCCCCGCTCAGCGGACGGCCCCGGCGGCGACGTCCTGGCGATGGCCGAGCGGGTCTTCTCCCTCTTCGACCTGGGCGACAACCCCTACTTCAAGACCCAGGCATTCCTCGCCTTCACGCGCGTGTGCCGGCTCCTTCACGGGATGGTCGACGAGAACGGCCTCGGGATCCCGTTCAACCTCCGCGACGTGTCGGTCTCCATCCGGGGCCTGTCCGCCCCCAACTCGACCTGGAGCAAACCCTTGAAGAGGTGCCTCGAGGGGTCGCTGGATCGGCAAGCTGCTGACGAGCTGCGCGCGCAGTGCCTCTCACTCGGCAAAGACATGGGCTCGTCGCTCTCGGGACTCCTCGGCGCCGTCGATCGCTTCCAGTCTCCGCTCGTGAACGCATACGCCCCCGAGCTCATCTTCGAGGAAGTCCTGGAGAAGAACCTCCTCGTCTACGTCCAGCTACCCTCCAACCTTTTCAAGATCCAGGCACCAGCTCTCGGCAAGGTAATGCTCATGGACCTGCAGCAGGAGGCGTCGCTTCGCCAGGTTTTCCGCGGCACCCGCAACCAGACACCCTTCTCGGTCAACGTGGATGAATTCGGGACCTTCGCGGAGCTCTCCATCATCGACTCGCTCAACAAGCTCCGCGACGCGAACATCCACTTCACCCTCTCCCACCAGTCGCTCGCGGACCTCGAGCTCGTCTCCAAGGAATTCGCGCAGGCGGTCTGGGACAACACCCGGACAAAGGACGTCCTCGCACTAGATAGCCCGGAGCTGTGCGAGCGACTCGCGCGCTCGCTGGGGACGAGGCCGCGACTGGAGCACACCGTCCAGCAGGGACCCGGCGTCCTCTCGACGGTCGCCCCCACCGGTGTGCTCTCGACGCGCGCGGTTGAATCTTACCGGCTACACCCGAACCGCCTGAAGATGCTGGCCTCTTGCGGCCAGGGGTTCCTCTTCGCTTCCCGGCGCGACGGCCGGCAAGCGATTCCTATCGCCTATGGCCAACTTCCCGAGCTTCCGCTCCCTCCCGAAGACGCGCTCCGGCGCAACGACCAGACAACGGCGCGCGGACTTCGCCTCTGCGAGGGCGCCGCCACAGGCGTCGGTGAGACGATACGGAACGTCAGCCCGCCGGCGTTGAACTGAAAACCGGCATCGATCAAGGACGCCATGGACAACCCGGAACGCAACCTCGCTAAGGTCATCCGCGGTACTGCGGATAACTGCCTGGACCGTGGCAAGCTGCAGAGCAGCCTCAGCTCTGGGATAGCCCCCCATGGGTTAGGCAGCTCGCGGAGCGCAGGCCGCCCGGCGAGTGAACCCCATTGCGAGACGCGGCGTGCCATCCGAGGCCCAGCGTGACCTTCGAGGCAACCATTACCGAGGTGGTGCGCCAGGTTGTGCGCGAGGAGTTTTCCCGCGCGATCGCCGACCTGCGTTTCGACCGAAAGCCGCTCTCGGTCCCTGAGGCCGCTCGCGAGCTCGGCGTCTCGGCGCGTACCCTTCGCCGCAAGATCAAGAGCGGTGAGGTGCCGGTCATTCGGGTCGGACGCTCGGTACGTATCGACATGGCGACCCTCCGCAAGTCACCCGACGAGGTTGCGAGGCTGGCGGTAGTGACGGCGACCGGCGAGCCGCGCTAGGCTGTCACCTATGCCACGGCAGCGACGCACCCGCGGTACAGGAGAGGTCTACCGGGAACCGGCTGGCTCGTGGGCCGTTCGCTGGCGCGAGGACGGCCGCCGCCGCTACAAGGGCGGGTTCCCATCGAAGGACATCGCGGACCGCGTGCTAGCGAAGGTGCGCGCCGAACTCGCGCAGGGCCGCGCGGGGCTCCCGGCCGATCCCGCTGGCTTCCCTACCCTCGACGTTGAGGCTAAGAAGTGGATCGAGAGGCGCAAGAAGACGAACCGAGCGTGGCCCGCCGATGCGAGCCGCTGGAAGGTCCACCTCTCCCCCGCGGTCGGGCACCTGCGCCCCGCCCAAGTCGACGCGGGCGTCATCAGGAAGTTCGTCGAAGCGACGCTCGCGAAGGGCTATAACCCGGCCACCGCTGGCCACTGCGTCCGGCTGCTCTCAACCTTCTATTCGGACATGATCGAGCGTCCACGCGAGACGGGGGTGACAGCCAACCCTGTTCGCTCGCTGCCCAGGTCGACGCGACGGCTGTTCCGTCCCACCCATGATCCGAGGGACACGGCCTACGTGAAGACGCTCGAGGACGTAACGCGCCTCCATGCCGCGCTGCCCGAGCCTGTCGCCACTGCGTTCGCCGTGGGCGTCTTCGCCGGTTTACGAACGGGTGAGGTGCTCGGGCTGTCGTGGGAAGACCTAGGCGGAAGGAGCATGCGAGTGCGCCGGCAGGTCCAGGGCTCGCAACTCGTGCGGCTCAAGGACGATGAGCCGCGCACGGTTCCTATCCTCAACGCGCTTGCTCCCGTTCTCGAGGCACATCGCGGCCGGACAGGAGGGAAAGGGCTTCTCTTCCGGGGACGGGGCTCGTCGCCCCTCGCCCGGCCGGAGACACTCAACGATACCCTCAAGCTCGCGCTCAGGGCCGTCGGTCTGCCCCAACTCACGTGGTACCAGGCTACTAGACACACCTTCGCGTCCCACTGGGTAATCGGCGGGGGCTCTATTGAGCGGCTGGCGCTCATCCTCGGGCACTCTTCAAGCGAGGTGACCCGAAGGTACGCGCATCTTTCTCCGGACCATTTGGGCGCTGAGGATCGTGCCCGGCTACCCGTGCGACTCAATGTGAATCCTGCGTCAGTGCAGGTGCAGAAAACCAAGAATGACATCAATGGGTTGCCAGAGGTTTCCTGCGTAGGCCAGTCATTGGCCAGTGACGGTGACACCGGCTCCGTCCAACTACCGCCTAACACTTTGATACAAGAGGGTTTGGTAGGACTTCCCGCGCTGGTGCCGGGCTTGGCCTTCAAAGCCAATGAGTGGTGCTGAGAGGCGCTGCTGGGGGGTTCGATTCCCCTGTCCTACCGCCACTAACTAATTGATGTTGCTAAGTTTAGTCTCGCCGATAGCGCTTGGTGCCGTCAGCGGTGACGTGGCGGATCCCTCGATGTCCCTGTGGAAGCTCCGCCGATGAGGCCTGGGCGATGGGTACCGCCGGCACCACAATCCATTGGGGTGTTGGTCCGCCGTCTCACCGCTCACAACCAACGACATCCACGGGATTTGGTGTGGCAGTGATGGCACAGGCTGGGCCTTAGGCGCCATCGGCACCATCCTCAGGCTTCAGAGCGGCCCAGGCGGACGCCTCGCTTCGAGATGGTTGACCGCGTGCCCGTGCTCCTGCCCATCGTGGCGGCCAAGGCGCGGAAGGCTGATAGACGCTTGGCGCTACCTAGCGGTCCTGGCGAAACATCCGCCCGCTCCTCCGCCGCAGGTTACTTCACGCCGACTGCTATCACGAGCTCGCAGGGCCCCTCGAAACCGTTCGTCCCCTCGAACCGTTTCAATGCCGCGCTAATCTCCGCCCAGGCCTCGGATCGCCCACCCTCGTCCAGGCCCGCCAGCATCTGATGTAGCGCCCCAAAAGACTCGCGTTCGAAGCGCACGCACTCGGAAGCGCTGGTGAGGCGCAAAGGAGCCGGCATGCGCTCTTCAATCACATGGTGGAAGCCCGCTTTCGTCAGAGCCTCGGTGATAGCACCTTCGGCACCTAGGCTGAACGGACCAGGCTGTCCGGGCAACGGGGGCCCCAGGTTCGCCCGTCGCCGAATGATTGACACCGGCAGCGAGAAAAACGCGTTCCGTTCAGGCGCAGAGTAGACGATGGCTGCAAGCCGGCCGCCGGGCCTGAGAAGTCGCCTGAAATTGATGAGCGCCTGATCGCGGTTGGGGAAGTAGATGAGGCCAACCCGGGAGATGACTACGTCGAACGTCTCGTCACCCAGGTCGGGCGCTTCACCGTCCATCGCCCTGGTAGCGACATTGGCTAGGCTGGCACGTCGCGCCTCGGCGGCGGCGTACTCGAGGATCCGCGGCGATATGTCCGTTGCAACCACTCGCCCGGTCGGGCCAACGCGTACCGCTGCCGCCAGGGTTTGGCCGCCCGCGCCGGCGGCCACATCAAGCACCACCTCGCCCCTCGCCAGTTGCGCGAGGTCCAACATTCTCTGCGTGGCTGGACCCAGCCAGGCCTCCAGATCCGGACCCCAGCGGTGCCAGGCATCAGCTGCGGCCTCCCACTGCTCGCGAGTGGTCTCCTTGTAACGAACCGGATCAAAAGTGGGAACAACGGCGGGTGTCACTGCGGTCGATAGCTCCTGCATGGCGATGTCCTCCTGCGCACGGGAAGCGCGCGCAGGATCAGAGTAAGGAGGCGCGCAGTCAGTGGCAGTGAAACGACCTCACGCGCACATGAACCCGTTTCAGCAGCCAGCTCAGCCCCGCCATGAACGCCGTTCCGGGCGCTTCCCGGTACCCAGGCTGCTCCCGAGGCGGAGGAGGTGCCCGCGCAGGAACCGATGCGCCGGATCGTCCTGGTAGCGATCGTGCCAGTACGCTTCTTCGGGGTACGTCGGCAGCGGTATGGGGGGCTCGAACACCTGCAGCGGCACCATGGACGCGAAGTAACGAATCAGCATGCTGGGAGCGGTCACGACAAGGTCGGTGCGGGCAACGATGAGGGGGGCGGCCATGAAATAGCGAACGCGCACGGTCACGTATCGGGTACGGCCTAGGCGGGCCAGCGCTTCATCGGCCCAGGTCGGTCGATTATCGTCACCCAGCGTGATAACCAGGTGCTCGGCCCGCGCGTACTGGTCCGCGCTCAACGACCCGCGAATCCGGGGATGGCGCGCGCGCACCGCGCAGGAGAAGCCCTCCGTGCAAAGATCCATGCGACGGATGCCCGGAGCGTCGTCGACGATGGCGCCGAGCGCCAGGTCAAGCTCACCGGTTTCCAGCATCCAAGCATTGCCACGGCGCGCGCTCGGGACGACCTCCAGGGTGATGCCAGGGGCCTCGCTGCGGATAGCGGTGATGAGCTCCGGCAGGAGCAGTGTGGCGAGAAAGTCGGGAGCCGCGATGACGAAGTGACGTCGGGCAGTTGCGGGATCGAAGGTGGCACCGTTGCGGAGGACGGCCTGGGCGTCTAGAAGGACCCGGTGTAGCGGCTGCGCCAAGTCCATCGCCTTCGGAGTGAGCGCCATCCCACGCCCTGCACGCACCAAGAGCTGATCGCCCAGGAGCTCACGCAGCTGGGAGAGGGCGTGACTCATCGCCGACGGCGTGACGTGCGTAACCTGAGCTGCGGCGCTTACGCTTCGCTCGCCGAGCAGAGCATCCAGCGCTACCAGCAAATTGAGGTTGATGTCGGAGAGGTTAACGCGACTCATGCGGGGGCCCTCGTGGCGCAGTCCCGCAGCGTAGGATAACGACCGATGAGCCTGCAGCTATGAAACCCGACTCGGACCAGGCTCGTACCTGGGATGAGGTGCTGGCGCCGCGGCTGCTCGCCATACGCTCTTGGCTGTCGACGGTGCTGGCACCACATGGGCTTGCCGCACTGGATTGGTCATCACCGCGGCCCGGAGCCCGCGCCCTCGACGTGGGGTGCGGCGTCGGCGACACGGCCATCGAGCTGGCGAGGCGAGTGAGGTCGGAGGGATCTGTTCTAGGCGTGGATCTGTGCGAGGCATTTCTGTCTGTCGCTCGCGATGAGGCCCATCGCGCTGGGGTCCCGAACGTGGCGTTCCTGCACGCCGACGCCCAGGTCCACCCCTTCGCGCGCGACTTTGACTATTGCTTCTCTCGGTTTGGAGTCCAGTTCTTCGCGGACCCGTTACTCGCGTTTACAAACCTCCGCCGCGCCTTGGTGCCGGGCGGGCAGTTCTGCGCGGTGGTGTGGGACGCTCTCGACAGAAACCCGTGGCTCCACCTGCCATACGAGGTAGCCCTCCGGCATATCCCCGGGGTCTCTGCACATCTCGCGGGCAGCCCTGGGCCATTCTCACTTTCCGATCCGAACTGGTTCGCCGAGCTTCTCGTTAGCGCCGGCTTCGTCGAGGTTGAGGTGAGGGTGCAGGAACTAGTGCTCCACGTGGGTAGGAGCCCCAGACAAGTAGCACCGCTTCTCCTCCGCTTTGGCCCCGCTGCCGAGGCGCTACGTCACGCAGGAGCCGAGGGGGACCGAGCGCGCCCCCGTATCGAAGCCGAACTCGCTGAGAGTCTAGCCTCCAGCTATGCCCAGAAAGGAGTAGCGCTTCCCTCCCGCGCCTGGCGGGCTACAGCGGTTGAGCGCTAGCAGTAAGAGCAGTAACTACCTGTGGCCGTGCTGTCCTCGCCCAGCGGTCAGCAGCCAGAGACCGTGCTCCGCTGGCATCGCGCGGGATCCCGTCTCCACCCGGCCAAGAGCGCGCCGCTAACACCATCAGTCCATTCGAGCGTGGGGAGGTAGATCGGGGTAGCGCCCACCGCTCCGATGGCCGAACGGACAGCGGGCATCTTGTGGATGTTCAGGCTTGGCCATGCGTTCAAGGAGCGCATACATCGACCTTCGGCTCAGGCTAAAGCCGAGGCTTCGAAGCTTGCGGACTCGGTTGCCGCGAAGCATGGTGGAGAACGTGGACTTGCCAAACCGCCTGGAGGACTCTCGTGCATGTCTCCCACCCTTCGGGCGAGTTCTAGAGGCGCGGCGGATTTCGGTCTGTCAGCTCCAACAAGAGGTGCTCGCTCGACACGGCTGGTCTACGCACCAGCCGCTATGGAACATGGACCTCCACTTCCCTCACACCCGTCACCGTATCAAGCGCAGAGACGAGCTTCTGCAGTGGTAGCGACTCCGGGAAAAGCACGTAGAAGGACACCGAGGTCGTGTTGGCGGCATGGTCCTTCTGGTAGTCAATATCAAAGGCCTTAGCTTGAAGGCCGCGCAGTTCGGTATCGATAACTCCTAGCGGGTCTGCAACGAGCGCCTTCCCATCGTCGAAGGTGAGCACGACCCGCCTCCGCACCACCTTCTTGTCCTCAAGAATCCGCAGGACCGTCAACGCCAACAGACCAAGGATCGTCACAAAGACGGCCTCTGGATACATCCCGGACCCGGCGCAGAGTCCTATTGCGGCGACCAACCACAGCCCAGCAGCGGTAGTCAGCCCCTGCACGGTGGCCCCCGTTCGCAGAATCGAACCTCCGCCGAGGAACCCCACACCTGCGACTACGGACGCCGCGATGCGCGATGTGTCGACCGAAACCAGGTTGCCAGCCACGTAATTCTGGTAGTGAACAAAATGCGTCGAAACGACCATGAACGTGGCCGACGCCATCGACACGATTAAGTGCGTGCGCAACCCGGCTTGCCTTCGGTGAATGTCCCGCTCCGCCCCAATGAGGCCCCCCAGAAATGCGGCGACGCTTATGCGAAAGATCATTTCCCAGTGGGTGATCCCCATGTCGTACTCCTTCTTCGAGCAGCGGGTACCGCGATGGGCCGTTTGTGACGATAGTGTGACGAACCCATCACAGCAATATCCCTGGGGCAAAACACATATTTACCCGTGCTGAGGTCTTCGCAGCGGAGGATCTCGGCAGTTGAGACTCGCCCCGGGCGACGCATTGCGTCACGCCTGGCGTCACCAGAAGTCACCTAATTGAGGATGGCATCCACAGACCTATCGGGTGGCACCGCTCTCACGCGATGCAGTCCACCCGGCCCGGCGCCTTGGAGAATTTGGAGAAACGCTGGCGAGCCACAGTGACGGCCAGGCCTGACGCGACGTTGCTACGTCATCCTGGAGCGTCCTGAGGGGCGTCATGTGAACTCACCTTGCGAGAAGCAATTGCTCAAACGTTGCCAGACATGTTGCCACTCGCCAAGGTCCTCTCTGGTCCGCCGCCGCCTCGCGCCCGATGCGGTCGAGTTTCAAGCGAACCCCGACAACCCCCGCGACCCGATCCGCCTGCGCCCCAAGGAGTGAATGAGAGAGGCCAAGTCACCTTGGCAGGGGCCGCCAATGGGCGAAGCGCCTGAAGGCTGGCTCCGCCTTGGGTCCCTTGTAGTTCTCCTCAAGCCGCGCGGCCAGCCACTGGTACCACTCGTTGAACTTCTCCCTCCCGCTAGCCCGTCGGTACGAGTCTGACCAGTCTCGCAGTCGGTCCCATGTGGACAAGACCACTCCGCCCATCAACTCCCACACCAAGTCGATGTCGATGATCTCACGGTGGACCATGATTGCCACCGACTCGATGGTGAGGCTGACCAGCATCGCAGCGTCCTCGACGCCGCACCGCTTCACTTCCTCAGCCTTAACGCCCGGGGGGAGATCGAGCACCTGACGAAAGGCTTGGGCGAAGTGTCGGCTCCCGAAGGAGTTCGCCAACTGGATCGCTGCGGTTTCGTGTCGCTGTCGGCTTATTTCCTTCACCTGAACTACCGCGAAAGCCACCCCCAGAATCACGACCAGCGCGCCGACTACTTGGGCAAGGTTTGCGAAGTCCGCGAGGTTCATAGGCCTGGGACATAGTGGCGCTCCCAACCCTTGTCCGCTTGCACAAATAGTGAGCTGCGACGCTCAGGCGTAAGCCCTCGCAAACACTGATTGTCCGTCTGTCCGCTTGTCCGCCCCCCTATACAGGTGAGGCGGACACGGACAACGGACACCAACCAGCACGGGTGGGAGCCGCCAAGCGCGGCCCCCTGCCGCCGCGCAAGGCGACGGACAAGACGCGACACGCGGATAGCCCCACCATCCTTGAGTTTGTCCGCCACTCACACCCCTGGACGGACACACAGACAAGCGACGGAACAAGCCAAGAGGGCGCGGCTGCGAATGGGTCAGGCACCCGTGCGCAGGGTGCTTGCCGTCGCTGGCCACGGGACCCCGAGCATGTCGCGCATCTACTGAAATGCTCGGCGGAGCGCGTTGAGGATGGCGCGCATTCCTGACCATACAAGGCTCTCCGGGAGCGCCGCGTCCTTGCCGTCGTCGCCCGACCCGGAGGCGGTCGCGGCGTGTCGCTCGGACTCGGGGTTTATCCTGGCGAGGCGATCAACGCGGAGCCGCACTCTGGGTAACCGCTGGCACCATCGCCGTTGCCCACGGGCGCCAGCGCCAGGCAGCTACTAGGGCTGCGATGTTGACCCCAGACTCCACAGCTAGGTCGAGAATGATTAGGCCGCTCAGCGGACGGGCCACAGACGCCACGATCAACACCGCGTTCCCGAAAGCGAATATCAGGAGAGCGGCGGTCCCTCCCCATCGGTTTCTAGCGTCCTTCGCTCGCTGGGACTGGTCAGGTCGAGGCTGCCAGCGCAGCGCCGTTCGAACACCCATGGCCTGGGCCAATTTCACCGAGCCCGCCAGCGGGTTATGAGCATAGAGGCTTGCGAACTCGATAAGGTCCAGAACAACGAGCCCCCACATCGCCGCTCGCACTTTCTTCCAGCCCGCTGATGGACTCACCTCAGGCGGACGGGTTGGAACCTTCCTCGATGGCGGCTTCCGGATCCCCAGGAACAAGCCCCCAAGCAGCAGCACACAAAGCAGCGCCACCAGCCTCACACGCTCGGGCGCATCGCAGAACCCCCTTTGTGAACGTACCACGGTCTCAAAAGCGGGGACGACCGTGGGACGACTGCCCTTCTCCGCCCGAGCCGACGCACCCATCCGGGTCAAGAGCAGTCAGGCGTCCCTTAGAGAGAAAGAGCGGGACGACTGCTTCGTCCCCGCCCTTTCCCCTCTCTCCGGAGAAGTGGGACGACTGCGGGACGACCGGGACGACGTAGGCAACGGGGCAGGCATCGCTGTCGCGTGCCCGCGGCGCGAAGGACGCCGAAACCTAACGAAATCGCTTTTCGGCCGGATCATCGCGGCATGAGACGCCGCACCGTACCTGTAGCAGCCTTGCCCGGGACCGCCGTCCTGCCCGCTCGTGCCATCTCTGCCGCCCCGGAGGCTTTGGGCGAAAGCGACGCCTAACGGGGCTTTCGTGGCTACCCCACCGCCGCAGGAAACCCCTGCGCCCCAAGCAGAACAGGCACCCGCGGCACCAGGGGGGGGCCCAAGCCGAAGCGGGGCCGCCGTCTGCGCAACATCCAGAACGTGTGCCGCGCCCTCGCCGACGTTGTCCGCGGCGTGGAGGCCGGCAAGCTCGAGCTCGGGCCGGCGAGGACGATGATCTACGGGTTGAGTCAGCTCGGCGTGGCCCTCGACAACCTGGAGCTCAAGGACCTGTCGGAGCGAATCGCGCGCTTCGAGGACCGAAGCGGAGGAGGCTGAACACGATGAAGAAGGGAAGCGTCAAGATCTTGCTGGGTCGCCTTGCCCGGCTGGAGGGCCGCGTGGTGCAGCCGCCCGACGAGCCCGCATGTAGTCGTGACGAGCTCGAGATCGCGGCCTTCGT
>Ga0335076_10005797_pt1 | contig 12459 bp, 9 predicted proteins | sample Lox_Sample_25_FD_206717 | JGI IMG/M metagenome (GOLD analysis project Ga0335076, IMG submission 206717) | Soil microbial communities from Loxahatchee National Wildlife Refuge, Florida, United States - Lox_Sample_2.5 | ecosystem: Environmental > Terrestrial > Soil > Wetlands | place: USA: Florida...
CCGGTTCTTAATGTGGGGGACAATTCATTGCCTTAATACTTCTGGACTGCCGATAGTGGCAAAAGTTTATGGTGAATAAATACAATCATGAACTATAATTTATTCTCCGTGCATATCGATATATCTCAGTTCCTGGAATCATGGGCCGCGCTACCACCCGGCCCCGCGAAGCTATCGATACAATCCTACGATACACAGATCTACGTTCCTTCCTTGCTAACGAAAGCTAATACGTTGCTGATGATGAACTTTGTTCCATCGATCCCCGCATTCTCGAAAACCTTCATTTTCCCCGAGGCATCTAACAGCACCCCCGCACAAGCTATCCGTGTTAGTGTCAGCGACGACAGTGATATGGCGGTAGAGGCGCGGACATGCTTTGCGAGAGACTCTAACATCTTCGGCGACCTGTCCATCAATACGATACGAGTAAGGTAATTGCCTTCGATACAGTTCCTGAACATCGCTAGCTCCAAGACTAAACGTGATCCGCCTCAATGCGCCTTTGACTTTGGACTTCGAGGGCTCCATTACGGCATAGACAAGTTCTACGATTCGAATATGACGATCGATGGTGCGTTGACTGGCATCATCACGAAATACCAGTTCGAGATAACCTTGCAGACATTCGGCGAGCAGGTCTGCCGGTAATGACACTTCCGAAGCCTTCACATCGAACCGCGTCGCAATGTAATTAATCAATTGTTGCGTCACGACTTGCGGCCCCTTTGTCAACAATAGCGGCAACGACGTAAAGTCCTCACCATCCCGTTTCCGTTTTCTCAACGACATATGTTCAAACATTGTGTAATTCGGAATCATAAACGCAGTGAACGTGCTTCCGTCCTCCCAAATGATTTTAATCATGACACTGTCGAACTGCTCAGTGGGCAAGAGGCCTGATTCGATTGTCCATTCGCAGGATCGCACGAGAGTGGATTTGGCTCTGTCGGAGGCGGCGGTGGAGATTTGGACGCCTCGGAGGACGTCGCCGCGGACGATATCACGGAGCTCGCGGGCGTAGTGGGGTAGGCGGGCGGGGTTGAAGGAGTAGAGGGGCGTGAGGCGGGTGAGTGTGAAGGACGTGTTGTGTACTTTGGACGTCGGCGGAGGAGGAGACGGAGAGGCCGAGCCAGCGGGCGCTGCAGCCATTGCAAGGGACGTCAACGTGTCACAAACTGGGCTGCCCAGGGTCGATTGCTACGAAATTCGAGAATCAGCGTTTCTTTATCTGACTTTTGTCGCCTGCCCTTGGTGGATGTGATGTGAATGTTTGTTTCTGTGCGCACCGCGATCCCCCGTTTCGTACCCAATCAGGGCTGAACGACGATCCGATCCCCCCGCCGCCGGAACATCCTCTGCTACTACCACTGCTACGGGATGGTGGCAGCAGACATGGACGCTGCTATTCGGGAGGCAGAGTGGGCGCTTATAGAGGACACAGACCTGCCCCCGGATCGGGACGATGAGGCGACAACACTGGCAAGGCAACTTGTCGACGCCGACTACGTCACAATTTTCAACTCCGACTTCGCTAAAAAGATTCTACGGACTGACAAGGCCGTCGATACGATCGAGCGTGGCCACAAAGACCTCAATGAGTTCTGGGAACTAAATGTGGAGGAATTTCTGAAGGTCGACCGGGCCGATGAGTACCCTGTCAAGGAATTTCAACTTGTTGCTCTCGGAGTGGCCTGTCTTCATGCATTCCTTCAAGCGAACTACACCGGCCCTTTCCTCGACTTCGATTCATTACAACTGCTTCCCGTCTCCATCCGTTCGCAAGACCACATTCACTCGCTGCTTCTTGCATCCCTAAATATCGACGGCGAACGACCATATCAACTAATTCCACATCCTACCTATCTCGTTCTCGCCTCAGCCCTGTTAAATCGACACTCAGATTTGGTCACGGCACCATGGTGGCGTGCCAGAGTCAACTTCCTCCACCAGCGTGTACTAGGAGACATCTCAAATACCATCCACAATGAAATAAATAAATCCCTGAACGAAGTTCGAAGAGCAGTTGAACAGAGATCGCGCGATACTCAAGGTCAACATACGATCGAGGAAGGATTAGTAATGACGTACTACGGACAAGACAACAATGCACTCCACAAATTTAAGGTTGCAGGAGAGGAACTTGGGCTGGAATGGGTATTGACTGGTGCTCTTGGTCGACGAACGAAGTTCCAGACGTTCGATGTGAGTCAACTCGTCGTCCTAGCGCAAGGTCGTAACCGAGAAGTTAAAGACGAACCGACCCTCAACATCCCACGACCTGAAACTCTTGAACTCAACGATGACACTCTCCTCGAGCGAATAGCTTATACCAGTAGCACAGAAAAAGTTGCACCATCATCCGAAATTCCTTCCGCCCTCACCGACGTCGATCCTGCGAATCCAACGCCTTTGGATCCACTTGACTCCACAATCCTTCTAGCACTCGCCTCCTGCATAAAAAACACGAATCCCGCCGATGGTCTCACAATGGAAGAAATGGCTCCCTATGTTGCCCGAGTTCTCGCCCACACCCGAAACTGGTCTGTCCACACGATGGCCCTCCTCCTCAAAACTCGTCTCGAGCATAAAAGCGCCCGAACCGTCCAACGCAGTGTCCTCCAACTCCAAGCCCTCGTAGACCAACTCGTCGATGAAATATCCCCATCCTCCTCCACCGAGGCGCCGAAATCCTCGTTCCTCCCGAAACCAAGCGACCCAAAAAACGTCGCCCCCACCAGGATCCGTCTAGCATATGCCTGGCAACTTCTCCTCCCCTCGATATGGGATTTAGAAGCCGAACTCGCGCAACGGTGGATCTCGCTCGGTGCACTCAAGACTGCGCTCGAAATTTTCGAGAGATTGGAGATGTGGGATCAAGTTGCCATTTGTTGGGCCGGAACGGGCCGACCGGATCGTGCGTCAGAGGTTCTTCGCCAGCAACTCGAAAAACACCCTCATGACGCCAAGTTGTGGTGTCTCCTGGGTGATGTCGAGAAGAATCCTGAGTACTGGGAAAAGGCATGGGAAGTCAGTCGAGCACGGTACGCACGTGCCCAACGTGCACTGGGAAGCTACTATTTTCATCGAAAGGACTATAGCCTTGCCCGAGACGCATTCGAGTTGAGTCTCCACATCAACCCGTTGAATCACGTCGCCTGGTTCACGCTCGGCTGTGCTTGTCTTGAATTAGCAGAGTACAATGAAGCTTGTCAAGCGTTTTCACGCTGTGTTTCCCTGGACCCCCAGGATAGCGAAAGTTGGTCGAATCTCGCGACTGGGATGTTGAAATTGAACAGGAAGAAGGATGCTTGGCATGCATTGAAACAGGCTACTTCAGGGAATTATGAAAATTGGAAGATTTGGCAGAATTATATGTATGTGAGTATTGATGTGGATGAATTCCCGGACGCAATCCGGAGTTTGAAAAGAGTTATCGACCTTATCGGCGGGAAGAATGGCGAGGCGGTATTGGATATTGAGGTCATGGAGATGTTGGTGCAGCGGGCTGTGCAGGATGATCCATCTGAACAAAGGACCGTGGGAACCCAAGTTATGGATCTATTTACGAAAAGCGTGGTCCCATTGATCACGACGTCGGCACGGTTATGGAACGCCACAGCTAAGTTGTACTTGTGGCGGGGATTGTACTCGGACGCTCTAGATGCCAATATCAAGGCCTTCCGAACACATTTGAATAATCCGGGGCTCGAGACCGATGAAAAGGTTTGGAATGAAGCTGTTGATGAGGCGGAGAGATTAGTCGATGCGTATCGCAATTTGGGAGAGAAGCCTGGGAGAATGGGAGGTGTCGTGTGTAAGGACTGGAAGTATCAGGCGAGAAGCGCTTTAGGCAGTCTCAAAGGGAGAGGAAAAGTTAGTCATGAAGGGAACCCAGGGTGGGATAAACTTGAAGGATTACTTGAGAATTTGAAGAATTAGATACTTGAGCAGAACCAAGTTGAATTATTGAATCTAAATTATTCTAAACAGAATGACTATTACGGAAAAAGCCGTGGTTGTCCCGTAACATATGTTACGCCGCTGCCCCTATGAGGAAGGCAGCGGGCATAAGGAATTGTAAGGTCTTGCTCTCCCCTTCGTTTCCCCTCGGATCCGTCCATGGAGGCAGGGAGGTAGTAAATCTCCAAGCCAGACGAATGAGTGAATATGAAGGGTGGTCCACTGCATATCCTCCCCAACAGCAACGCTTCACGAACTTCGCAAGAATAGATTCCCTCGAGATATCAAACATGCGGCAAGTTCGTGAAACAAAGGCAAAGAGACTCTGTGCGAACGGACATGCAAGCAACGCTTGAAACGTGACCGATAGCTCGATGGAATCGATCTTTGCAAAGTCCTTGAAGCCTTCCATGTGTAGGAAATATGTTGGAAGCCAATTTCGCGACGACGAGCCTGACCGACAAAGACGGTGTCACCGCGCTCGAACGGGTTGTTAAGGCTTGAAAACGGCCGAGTCCGGAGTATCTCTAAGATTGAGCCTTGAGACTTCTCATATTGTCGTCAAGCATCGAAATTTGTCAAAACGTTGCCAGTTCTCGGTCAAGTAGAAAGGGGCGAGAAAAAAATTCGAACGCTGGCAGATCTTCGGTTCCGATTTTGAACGGGAAGCGACACACAAGATGGCACGAGGCAAGTTCAAAGGCAAGCCAAAACGTGGAGGTATCATCGTTATTACTGCCTTGACGTCCTGTAATGTGTAGGCGGCAAAAGCTTCTCGCGGAATCTCGCTCCTCTGAGTGCTGAAGGAGACGACAAGTTGGAGTCATCAACACCCGATAAATGGGAGGTATTTCATTGCACCGCGATGTTCTGACCAGAAGCGACGGGAACCGAAGCGTGAGGTTGATTCTGATGACTCTGAGGAAGAAGACGAATCTGGGAAGGAATCCGAAGAAGAGTCTCAAGATGAACGACCGGCTTCGACTTCCCTTCCCAACCAGAATCCTAACAATGTTACAAAGGGTCCCGTAAAGGCCGCTGCTGTAAAGGGACCACCTCAAGAGCTCACGAGAAAGGAGAGGTTGTATGCACTTTTACCGTCATCTAATGTAAAGGGAAGCGATGGAAGCCGCCGCTGCCAAGGAGCGATATTGGAAGCTACACGAAGCTGGCAAGACAGATCAAGCAAGGGCGGACCTAGCTCGACTGGCCATCATTCGCAAAGAGAGAGAAGAGAAAGCAAAGCAGAGGCAGGTACTGCCTTTGACAATGAAAGAAGTGACTAATGATTTCAGGCGGAGGCAGAAGCTAAGGCTGAGGCTGCGAAATTGAAATTGGAGGCATCGGGAAAGAAGAGGTGATTCGCGCAATAGAGTGATATCAACTTTTTTGCTATGCTATTCAATTCAGGCGTTCTAATATCATTTCCCCTATTATCCTCTTTCGAACCATGGTTTCGCTCCTTCTCGTGAAAGCCATTCATCTATGACTGTAGGCGGCACATGTTTTGGTGGTGCCTCCAGGAACTTCGGCACATAATCCGGAGTATTAAAGAGGGGTAAGTTCTCGTACATCTCCTGTTCCCTCTCTTTGACCAGAGGCCGTCCATACTTATTTCGGTAATGTAAATGAACTTCTCTTGGCGTGGGATATACTTTCAACCACTCCCGTAACATTTCTCTCGTTGTGGTCGTCCTCGTCTCATCCTTTGCCAACTGCATAAACAAATCAATGTCCAACAAAGTCTCCCAATGCGGGATAACCCCAAATCTCAACAAGGCATATGTGGTGTTGTACACCGTCGCGAAGTCCCCCGCCTTCCCACATAATCGAAAGAATCGCCGAAATAGGGATTGAGAAGGATGAATTCGAACGGATCGTGAGAGGGGGAATTCGTAATCAAAGTCTTCAGGTCGAATGACCCATTTGAACCATTGATCGATCGCCGCCCATGCCGCCGTCGTGCCTTTTTCTTCTCCTCCTTCCACATAGACTCTGTCGCCGGCCGCTTCACCCATTCGTAGTACCGCTTTCAGGGATTCTTGTGTTGGGAATATTACGAGTCGATTCATTTCGTCGAGAAGATTGAAACATCGCCCTACCCAGATGGGATCCTTGGTCTGGTTGTATTCGTTCGCAAGTGCATGCAACATGATATTCCAATATTCAACATCGAGGGTATCCATTGTGTTCTGTGCAGAATCGATCTGATGAGCGTCGAGAAAAATTTCGAGAGCTCGGGGAGCGTTTTCGAGGGACAGTCGTGTGAGGAAGACTTTCCAGATTTTATCATTCATACGTTGGAAATGTCGGGATGTGAGATTTTCGACGATTCGTTCGAGAGTGTCTGTGTCACGGATACCCTGCAGAACCAAACACGTCAATTCGGTAGAGGGAAAGCATCGGTCGGCCTCCATCATCAAAAACGCCTCTTCCCAGAATTCGTCTGGAAATTTGTATTCTTTGAGACATACTTTGAGTATATCTGCCCAGTTGGCTCGAGGAGCTTTGCCTACATGTTGTCGTTTATTGAAAAAGTCGAGCCAGGCGGAGAATATTTCGGCTGTGGAGACTCGCCACCGTCGGATTACTGCAAGGCGTTTCGCTAATTCGGCGCTTGTGACTCGTCCGACGAGGTGAGCTCGAATGAACGCTCGTTCCACTGCTGAGAGTTGACTCTCAACCTTCTCTATTTCGTAGGTCATCGCCGAATCTGTAGTGCCAGCGACCACTCCGTTCACGAGCGCTATGTACACACTTGGATCTCCGAGACGGATGATCTGAACCGCGGCTTTCTGGTCCTCACCTAGCTTCGAAGCCCCAACTTTTGTCAACGAGCCGACCGTAACCTCGATCTCATCTTCCTCCATCCTTCTGAGTAGCTTGATCATCGCATGTTCCATTTTATCCCGCAATAGGTTCACCGTCGTATATATGTGGTGATCCCGCAAATGGTAGGCGTCCGCTGTCAAGGCGAGGAGATTGTTGAATACTTTGAGATTCGGTTGTCTCCCTTGGAATTCTGTCGTGGACACCAATTTGGCGATACGGGAGAGGGAGTGAGGTAATTGTTTCGCAGCGAGCTCTGCCATTCGAACTGCGGCGGCAATTTTTTCACCTTGATCAAAACGGTCCCATGTATATTCGACGAGGGAGATTATTTTGAATAGTTCAGTTTGCGTGCGTTTCTTATTGCTGTGCAGGAGCGATTCGACAAGAAACTTGGGCCATACCGCATCCATCTCGTCCATTATCGCAAATGCACCTGTGGCGTTCTTGGCTCGCAACACTCGTGCCCATGCTAAAGCATCCTCCGCGCGAAATCCTCTTGCGCTCATTGCGGCTTCCGCCCACTCAGGGAGCCGAAACTTGGCCGCAGACGGTAATTTCCATCGATACTGACTCAGAACGTAATACGTGACTTTCCGCAACGGGACCTTTTCACCGTGCTTCTTAACCTCCCTTCCAAGTAATTCACGGGGCGTTCGTGGTCGGACTGGATGAACACGCTTGCGATATTTTGTAGGTCGTTTCTTTCGCGCAATTGGACGATACGCGGCTCTCCGAGCGTACTCGATGACACGGCGGAGCAGATGGACGGGAGGGCCTTCGAAGTCGAGAAGGGGGTCAATTGGCTTGTTGATGTTTAGTGAGCGTCCGAATGCAGTGATTTCTCTTTCATGAGGCGGTGGTTCCCGAGATTCGAGGTTGATTTCTTCACTTGGCACCATCACAGCTAGAGGGATTTCCTTCTCCATTACTTGTTCGCTTTCAGGTTCATCGGGAGCTTCCATGGCGAGAGACTCTTTAAGTTCGGTACCATCGGTATTTTGAGTATGCTTTAATTCTGGTAACGATTCGCTGACCGCCGGACTCGCCAACAATGAGGCCAGCCGTTGCTTTGCCGCTCGAAACTTTCGATACTTCGGAGCCCTCGGAAACATTTTCATCCCCTCTCTCTTAATTTTGAGAGTCAGTCGAACTTGAGCAAACCGCTTCGCCCGAACCCGTTCGAGAATCTTCCGCACTTCCTCCGCAACATTGAAACTCTTCACTCGATTCTCCGGTATCCGAATTGGAGAATCCGACACCCCAGCCCCTTCTCCGTCAGCCTTTCACACGGTCAATCGGACATACACTGAACAATTTTTCCAAATCCACCTTTCATGAGCGGAACGTACTCCTCCATGGAGTGGTCATCGGGTTTGTTGCGTCTGCCTAAGTGTTTGCTGGACGTGGAATCGTCGGCGTCAGGCAGTGGGAGCAGGCCCTTTGGATACCGCACGGCGCATCCTTGATGGAAGGATCGAATTGTGTATTTTAGACGCGAACGGTGGTGGATGTGATGTCGCCGAGCGGCCTGGAGAAAGGCTCGTTCGAGGAGAGCGCACATTGTTAGGCAGCGCCCAGTCAAAAAGTTGCCTTTCCCATCTCCACGGGATTTTTCAAACGAGAGCCTTTTTATGGTTATATTTTCCGATTCTAATTATGACTGTTGGGTGGATGGTGTAGTGGTTGCATACGTAGTTCGGGTTATCCCGGAGAATATCTACGTGGTCCCGGGTTCAAATCCCGGTTCGCCCCATTTTTTTTTTTTTTTTTTTCTTGGCGGGAATCGTAGAAAGGCTTCTTCGTCCTTTTCGGCTATGTAGAAGCCTAATCCAATATGTATTCATCAAAAAATCTGTGTTTTGGACCTCTTCCCTCCTTGCTGGGGCACTCAGGTGTCCGGCGATCCGTGTTCTTGATCAGCGCGGGAGGATGGAGACAATTTGTAATAAAATCTTGTAATTCTAAGTACGTCTCTCACATCTTGACAAACATCGATTGCATTTGCCTCCACATCAATGGAGGACCTTTCCAACGAGCAATATCCTGCTTTCCGATCCACATACACTACGACATATCTCTCGACCAGAATATACAGTCTCACATTTTCCAGCGAGAAATAAACGGGGGAAGAACATAGAAGAAAGATACCACCAACAGAAGACGCACGACAGAACACGAACATCCAAATCAATGTCCTTGATAACACTGATGTTTGATGGGCTGACAACGAGTAAATCCAACCAACGACACAAAAACTAAACCCAAACCAAACAAGCCAAAATCATGGTAGGGATCAGGGAAATGTAGAGGGATGAAAAAATAAAAAGAGGTGGGCAGGGGGGGATGGAACAGCTGGAAAAGGGAAGCGTAAAATAAAAAAAAATAAAACACCTCGGATTATATCTCCAATAATGTGAACTTATTTCGAAAATTCCTAATGCATAAATCCCAACGTCTCTGTCTTCTCAATCATTTCCATCAGGATTAGTGACCTACACCGTCAACCACCAAACAGCACAGGACAGAAAAATATACCCGTAGGATTTTTCTAGAGTAATCCCGATCATCGGCAAGAGACCCCACACTCTGCGGTCGCTGGACCATACTCGGTTCCAAACGTTGATCAATGCCAAAAGGACGATTAATACTTCCTGGGGAAGAGCCGAGACCCGTGTTCTCATATTGTTCGTATTGTGCTTTTCGTCGTCGACGGATGTAGAAGATTGCTCCTCCTGCTATGCCTGCGATGACAAGGACGGCAATGACGATTCCCGCAACGGCACCTCCGGAGATTCCGCCGCTCGACGAGCCTCCGCCTGACGGTGTTTGTGTTACTGTGGTCTCTGTCCCAGGAATTTAGCGTCATGAAAAGTGGCAGAGGGGTCCCCCCGGGGGGGAGGGGAAATACGTCCGACGGTGACGATGGCGGTATTTGAGGGCTGCGAAGTCGCAGTGCTTGTCACGTTGGGTAGAATGGATGCAGCTGGGTTTCCCTGTAATGTTCCAACACCCGTCAAATAAACCGACATAAATCCCGGTCCTCCACCTATCAACGGATTAGATTCCGAGACCCAACCAAGAGAGAGACGGAGAGAAGGGATGCAAGGACATACAGATATTGGAAGGATAACCAGGACATTGCACGTTACAATTCTCTCCAGCGGCCTGATCCGAAGGCAACGCATTTCCACAATAACACTGTTGTCCGCTTGTCATGCCAAACACGGCATAATTATTCGGTGCGCAGATTTGTCCCCCACATCGTCCCTGCGATTGGTATATGCTCGTGTCATTCAGCGTCAAGGGATCGTTTGTCGAATTTACGTGGTAGCATCCCTGATAGATATACTGTGCTGCTATCGAAGTGAAAAGACTGGCGAGGAGGACGAATAAGGGGAGTAATGACCGTGATGATGGTAATGGATTCATCGTTGGTAAGGCGTCTGATGGGTGGGAATAACAAAGATGTTAGGTTTGCGTCGTGGAAACGAAGGTGGATTGCGTGACGTGTTTGAAACGATGGAAGGCTTGGCGAAAGGAAGACACGGGCCGTTTTCCAGAAAAGGACCTTGTCTAACGAGAGGGATGTTGGCTTTGTGCGACTGGATTTATCTTGTAATAGGACAGGCTGTGATTTTCGTCGACCGATCGAATGAAAGTTGCGGAGGAGAGGACAACACACAAAGACAGATGTTTTCAAGCGAAAGGCAATTCAGAGTGCGTCTCGGAAAAAGCAAAAGGATGCAAAGAAAGAAGAACAGCGTCGAAACCGGGGTGTAGCGGTGTAAAAAGAACGAGGGAGACGAGGGTGGAACACAATTAATCCCACGGGAACGAAGCACCCTTGCTCGCAGAACGGGAATTGGCGCGTTGCGTCCCGGCCCGGGCTCTCCACCAACTAAAAATAACAACACCACTCAACACTTTCGAACGAATCGCTATGCAAGGCCAACAAAGAAGGAGCGGGCCTTGAAAAGGAAGACAGGATCAATTGTCGATATCCGGCTTCTTCTGTCCTGCGTTTCGTTTTGTCGGGTGTGTGTGTTGGTCGGCTTGACAATCCGTGCGTCCCCAATGGCCCAGAAAAAGGGGGATGACTGCGTGTGAAAGGGAAATTTATTTGCAGAACGCTGGGGTTGCGCAAATATAATATGAAAGGGGGGAGCAATTTGGGGATCGGAATTTTTGTAAATAGGGGGCCCGGGGTGTCATTCGTCGCCACAGTTCACACATGTATTTTTATTTGTCCAATGACTCCGCAAGAATCCCAGATGCGAAGCTCACGCCTTTTTCTGATTCACATTCGCTCAATTTGAAAAATTTCAATATAATTATATGACGCAAGAAGGGCGCCGACCAGAAAACAACGATTGTCATGTGAGACTCTGATGTCTTTTCTATCGCGATGCTCTAGAGCGACTTAAAGATGTTCCCGAAATTGTTTGCCGGACCTATTTACGGTGGGCGTTTCTTGGTAAGTTTTGGAGGCTCGTCTTCGGTGAAACGCTCAGCGTGTCAAATAATTTCGCACTGCCTCATTTAAACGGTCCGTGCATGTAAAATCGAGATGAAACGTCATGCATAGCCACCGTTAAACAGATGCAAAAAGGGTATTAGCATCGACCGGACAAGGTGGGAATTCTCTATTTTTATATTATCCCCTCTCGCCGTGTCTGGTGATCTTTGTCAGCAGATCTGTTGACCCTTAGCAACGAGATTGTGGTTAAGAAACGCAGTGAACACCGCGCGATGTGGTCATATTCGTTTTCATTAGGATGATATGGCGACTGGCTTAAGAGGTTCTTTTGACAGGCGGATCACCATTCCTCCGCCGACTCGAAAGTTCAAAATTCATAGAACAATCGAGATTGACCTGTATCTCAAATACGCAGGTAAGCCTCTCATTTTAATTCATATTCCTCAAATTATCCTTCGAGACCTCTAGCTCTAATTAATTGGAGGCAATCGATCTGCCTCCCACCAAAAAATTATAAATTATCCTACGTGCTTGGCCCCATTTACCGACCCGACGTGGGGCCTCTCGAGCCCCGCCTCGTTGCCAAGCGTACGACGACGTCCGTGCCCATCGTCTCACCTCCCGGAATCCGTAAACCTAAGTTACGTCCGTTCTCCATTGACGACTTTCCTGTATCCTCGCAAATTCAACTTTATCTCCCGCTTTCCAACTCATGATCAACCGATTTGACCCCAAAGAGAAAACTGCTGAGCCGTAAATTCCGGGGGTTGTTCTATCGCTTGGGCGTGGACGGTTCCGTTTGATACGGCGATTTCTTCGAAAGGATCGGCTATTCTCCCCAGAAACGTCTTCTCTTCCTCGCTTTTGCTTTCGAGGAGAATACAGCCGTCCTCAGAAATGGAGAGGATCCGCCAATTTTCCTTGTGGGCATGTTTCAACCTGCGTCGGGATTCACCATACAATTCATCTAATGTCCGAAAGAGTCCCCTGATCTTGTACGGATGACGGATTCTCCGGGATTCTGGAATCAACAACATGAATGAACATTGCTACATTAGCACATCGGTGTAATTGCCGCGAGCATAATCTTGCTTCCCTTCCATGAATTCTCTGTGTCTCCTGTCTCCGTTTATATTGCCGGTTCCCTCGTCTTCATGACTCAAGTGTCTTCGACCAGGCGCGTACCA
>Ga0335076_10005798_pt1 | contig 12456 bp, 9 predicted proteins | sample Lox_Sample_25_FD_206717 | JGI IMG/M metagenome (GOLD analysis project Ga0335076, IMG submission 206717) | Soil microbial communities from Loxahatchee National Wildlife Refuge, Florida, United States - Lox_Sample_2.5 | ecosystem: Environmental > Terrestrial > Soil > Wetlands | place: USA: Florida...
GGCACCCTGATCTACGTGACGGTCGTCGCGAGCATCGGCTACAGCCTGGGCTCGGCCTGGCACCGCGTCGCCCATGTCCTCGCCCTGGCCGGCTACGTGATCGCGGTCCTCATCGTGGCCGGGATCGCGGCCTTCCTCCTCTACCGGCTGCGCGAGGTGCGGCGGGAAGCCAGGCAGCAGCGCGCATCGCAGCCGGCCAGCCACCGCGCTCCCGGAGCTGACCGGCCGACGGCGGGTCAGGCCGGTCAGGACGGCGGGCCGCCGTAACGGCCCTTGACCCGGTCGCCCGCCGGATCGAAGGGCGGCCGCAGGTGAACCGCGGCGTCGCGCAGCAGGCCCCCCACGTTCACCTGGTAGGAACCCGCCAGCGCGAAGTCGGCGGTGACCGCGTCCCCGGCCGGGTTGCGGATGTAGGCCAGGCCCACCGCGCCGCCGACGGCGTCGCCCCAGGCGCCCGACGTCACCTGGCCGACGGCGATCCCGTCCCGCAGCACCAGCTCCCCACCCCAGATCATCGCGTCGGGGTCGGCCAGCACCAGCGAGACCAGCCGGCGGCGCGGCCCCTCGGCCCGCGCCTTCTCCACCGCCTCCCGGCCCAGGAACGAGATGTCGGTCTTGAGCTTGCACGCGAACAGCAGGCCAGCCTCGACCGGGTTGTAGTCCGTGGTCAGCTCGCGGCCGTAGGCCCGGTAGGCCTTCTCCAGCCGCATCGACTCGATCGCGTAGTAGCCGGCGTTCGCCAGGCCCAGGCCGGCGCCCGCGGCCGTGAGGTCCTCGTAGGCCCCGACCGCGAACTCCGCCGGGACGTACAGCTCCCAGCCGAGCTCTCCGACGTAGGTGATCCGCGTCGCGCGGACCGTGGCGTAGCCGAGGTCGATCTCGCGGCTGGTGCCGAACCCGAAGGCCTCGTCGCTGAAGTCGCCGCGAGACAGCAGCGACAATAGTTCCCGCGACCTCGGCCCCATGACGCCGAGCACGGCGTACGCGCTGGTCACGTCGACGAGCGAGGCGCGGGCGTCGGCCGGGATCCGCCTGGTGATGTGGTCCTTGTCGCGCTCGGTGGTCGCCGCGCTGCTGACCAGCAGGAACTCATCAGCCGAGAGCCGGGTGACCGTGATGTCGGCCTCGTAGGTGCCGCGCGCGTTGAGCATCCCGGTGTAGACCGTGCGGCCCGGCGGGACCCCGACGTCGGCCGTGCACAGCCACTGCAGGACCTGCTCGGCGTCCCGCCCGGCGAGCAGGTACTTGGAGAACGACGTCTGGTCGAACAGGGCCACGCCGCGGCGGGCGGCACGCTGTTCCGCCGAGGACCAGGGCTGCCAGTTCTGCTTCCCCCAGCCGTACTCGATGACCGGGCTGGTGCCGGGCGGCGCGAAGAAGTTCGCGCGCTCCCAGCCCATCCGGCTGCCGAAGCTGGCGTTGGCCCGCTCGAGCAGGTGGTAGACGGGCGAGCGCCGGAACGGCCGGGCCGTGGCCAGCTCGCGGTTCGGCCAGGGCACCGCGTAGTGCAGGCCGAGGACCTCGCCGACCCGGTCGTGCAGCCACTGGTTGTTGCCGTTGAACCGGGCGAACCGCCGGATGTCGACCGCCGACAGGTCGAGGGCCGGCTCCCCCTCGATGATCCACTCGGCCAGCGCCCGGCCGGCCCCGCCCGCCGACGCGATGCCGACCGAGTTGAACCCGGCGCCGACGAAGAAGTTCCGCAGCTCTGGAGCCTCGCCCAGGATGAACTGGTTGTCCGGGGTAAAGCTCTCCGGACCGTTATAGAACATCTTGATCCCGGCCTCGCCCAGGGCCGGGATCCGCGCGACCGCGTTGTCCATCAGGATCGAGAAGTGGTCCCAGTCCTCGTCGAGGAGCCGGAACTCGAAGGGGTACGGCAGCGCGTCGGGCGCGACCCACGGCTTGGCCTCGGGCTCGAACCCGCCGACGACCAGCCCGCCGACCTCCTCCTTGATGTAGGTGTAGCCGTCGGGGTCGCGCAGGATCGGCAGGTCGCGGTGCACCCCGTCGATCCGCTCGGTCACCACGTAGAAGTGCTCGGCCGAGTGCAGCGGCACGGTCACCCCGCACATCGCGCCGACCTGCTTGGCCCACTGGCCGGCGCAGTTGACGACCACCTCGGCCTCGACGTCGCCCTGGTCGGTGCGGACCCCGGTGACGGCGCCGCCCGCCTGCCGGATGCCGGTCACCCGGGTCCGCTCGCGCACCGTCACCCCGCGGTCGCGGGCGCCCCGCGCCAGTGCCGCGGTCAGGTCCGTGGGGTTGGCCCGGCCGTCGTCGGGCAGCCAGATCGCCCCGACGAGATCGGCCACGTGCATGACCGGGAAGAGCTGCCCGGCCCGGTCCGGGCTGATCAGCTCGCACTCCAGCTGGTAAGCCTCGGCGGTCGCGGCCGTCCGGCGCAGCTGGATCATGCGGTCGCGGGTCCGGGCCACGGTGACGCCGCCGCACCGCCGGAAGCCGGTGCCCAGGCCGGTCTCCTGCTCCAGCCGGGCGTACAGCTCGGTGGAGTACTGCACCAGCCGGGTGCCGTTCTCCGACGCGCGCAACTGGCCGATCAGCCCGGCCGCGTGCCAGGTGGTACCGCTGGACAACTGCCCCTGCTCGAGCAGCAGGACGTCGGTCCAGCCCATCGCGGCAAGGTGGTAGGCGACGCTGGCGCCGATCACCCCGCCGCCGATGATCACCACCCGGGCCCGGCCCGGAAGGGCGGGCGGGGGCGGGGCGGGCAGGGAGGGCAGGGAGGATGGGCGCGCGGGGGCGGCAGGCTCAGTCATCGCGCTGGACATCCTCGAGCAGGCGGGCGAAGTCATCGGCGGAGAAGCCCTCCGCCGCCCCCTCGAACCGCTCCATCGCCCACGACCAGAAGTCGAAATCGAGCGGGCTCGCGGCGTGCTGGATCGCGCCCCACAGGGTCCATCCGTACTTGCCCGCCAGGCCGAGCAGCCGGGCCCGCGCGATCTTGCTGCGCGACGGTTTCCCGTAGTACGCCGTGACCAGCTCGGCCAGCGCGTCCACCGATAGGCGGCACTCGCCCCAGATGTTGCCGAGCTCGAAGCAGGGATCGTTGTTGCCCGAGTACTCGTAGTCGATCAGCCAGATGCGGTCCCCGTCGTCGATGAAGTTGGCGGCGAGCAGGTCGTTGTTGCACGGGACGGTGCCGGCGTCGCGGACGGCCAGGGCGGCGCCGGCCGCCTCGAACCGCGGCATCAGGTCGTCGTATCCGTCCGGGATCGCCAAGCCGCGGGCCCGGACGACCGACAGGTACCGGCGCTGGATGTCGAACATGTCGAAGTCGTTACCGAACCGCGGGCCCGAGTGCAGGCGCCGGCACGCCTGGGCGATCCGCGCGAGGGTGCCGGGGACGGCCACGTCCGCGTTGCCGAGCGTGCGCCCCTCGAGATAGCCGACCACCAGCAGGCTGTCCTGGGGCCGGTACTCGATGACCGGCGCCCCGGCGCCCGCGGCCGCCGCGGCCACCGAGTTGCGGTACTCGGCGTCCCGGTCGATCGCCAGCAGGTCGCTGCCCGCGTCGGAGACCCGCGCGACGAACGTCCCGGCCGGCGTGGTCACCTTGTAGTTGCGGTTGGTCAGCCCGCCGGGCAGCTCGGTCACCGAGCGCGGCGTGGCGGCCAGGCTCTCGGTCCGGTCGAAGAGGGCGTCGAGCTCGGCCTCCGGCCGGGCCGCTGCTTCGGCGACACCGGCCTCGGCGTGCCGCCTGTCCTCGGTCATCCGCGCACCCTCTCACCGCCTAAGGTCTAGACCCTAATAGCCCGGCTATTTCCCCACGAACCGCCGCCGCGCTCCCCGTGATCTTCCCGCATGTGGCGCCCGCGCTCAAGGGAGCGTCGCCGCATCTTGACGCAGTTCAAAGGGTCTGGACAGTTTGGCGCGCACGCCCGTACGCTACGCCTCAACCATGCGGTCCCGTCCCAAACAGGAGGCCCGGCATGAGCACCGGCGACATGAGCACCGGCACCCGGGCTCCCGGCGGGCAAGAGCGGGACTCGGCCGACCTGGCCCGCTTCGGCTACAAGCAGGAACTGCGGCGCGGGCTCGGCCTGTTCAGCTCGTTCGCGGTCGCGTTCAGCTACATCTCACCGTCGACCGGGATCTTCACCCTGTTCGTGCTCGGGCTGACCACCCTGGGCGGGGTGTTCATCTGGACCTGGCCGGTCGTGGCGCTCGGTCAGTTCCTCATCGCGCTGAACTTCGCCGAGGTATCCAGCCACTACCCCATCGCCGGCTCGGTCTTCCAGTGGACGAAGTACCTCGCCAACCGGAGCTACTCCTGGTTCACCGGCTGGCTCTACCTGTTCGCCGGCATCATCACCGTCACCGCGGTGGTCGCGACCTTGCCGCTGGCGCTGATCCCGGCGCTGAACGGGCTCGGCTGGCACAGCCTGAACGCGGCCAGCCTCGGCACCCAGGAGGTCGTCGCGCTCATCACGCTGGTCGTCATCACGGTGCTGAACATCTACGGGGTGAAGCTGGTCGCGATCATCAACAACACCGGGGTGCTGTTCGAGATCCTCGGCATGTTCGTGTTCGCGCTGGTCCTGCTGGCGTTCCACAACCACCAGGGCTTCAAGGTCGTCACCGACAGCGCGGGCATCCCGGTGAACGGGAGCACGTTCCTGGCCGCGATGTTCATGAGCCTGTTCGTGATCTACGGCTTCGACACCGCGTCCACGCTGGCCGAGGAGACCCGTGACCCGCGCCGGAACGCGCCCAAGGCGGTCCTGTACTCGGTCATCGGCGCGTTCATCATCGGCGGCGTGTTCCTGCTCGGCACGCTGGTCGCGATCCCGAACCTGGGCACGGCGATCAAGGATGGCTGGGGCCCCGCGCAGATCATCGAGGCCAACTTCCCCACCGCGTTCGCGACCCTGTACCTGTTCGTGGTCTCCGCCGCGATCTTCGTCTGCTGCCTGTCGATCCTGGCCGCGACGATCCGCCTGGCCTTCGGGATGGCGCGCGATAACCAGCTGCCGTTCTCCGGCGTGCTGGCCAAGGTGTCGCCCAACCTGCACACGCCGATCTGGACCTGCATCGTGGTCGCGCTGATCTCCGCCGTGCCGTTCCTCAAGTACGCAGGCGTCGGGATCATCGCGATCGCCGCGACCGGCATGATCTACCTGAGCTACTTCCTCTGCAACATGGTGATCCTGCGGGCCCGAGCCCGCGGCTGGCCCAGGACCAGCGCGCCGTTCCGGCTCGGCCGCTGGGGCATGGTGGTCAACATCCTGGGGCTGGTCTACGGCGGGGCGATGCTCATCAACTTCGCCTGGCCGCGGGCGGCCAGCAACCCCAAGCCTAACCAGACCAACGGGCTGCTCACCTTCGGCCTCAGCTTCCTCAACGGCATCCCGATCCTGTGGACGGTAGCGATCTTCATCGCGCTGATCGGCGCCCTCTACTACCTGATCGTCGGGCGGAGCAAGGCCTTCGCCCCGGTGACGGCCCCGTCCCCGGACGACGACCTGCCGGCCGTGAGCGGCGGCCCCGGGGCCGCGCCGCAGGCCGGCGGCTGACCAGCCCGGTGGAGGCAGAGCCAGGTTCTGGACGCCGTGATGCCCGGCCTGCGCTGCGCACCAACGCCAGGCAGCCGCCGGTTATCGTGCGCGGGCCGGGGGCCACGGTGCACGCGCAGATCGAGGACTGGCTGGCGGGCGAGATCGCCATCGGCGCGCTGGTGCCCGGTGACCGGCTGCCCACCGAGCACGACCTGGCCGCGTGGTTCGGCGTCAGCCGGATGACGCTGCGCCACGCGCTCGCCGAGCTGGCCCGGCGCGGCCTGGTGACCCGGACGGTCGGGCGGCACGGCGGTACCTTCGTGGCCGCGGCCAAGCTGGAGCAGGACCTGACCACGCTGGCCGGCTTCTCCGAGCAGCTGCGCCGCCACGGGATGGTGGCCGGGGCGAGGGTGCTGACCGCGGCCCAGCGCGCGGCCGGCCCGGCCGCGGGGGCGGCCCTGCAGATCGGCGAGGGTGACCTGGTGTACGAGGTCCGCCGGATCCGCCTCGCCGACGGCCGGCCGATGGTGCTGGAGCGCTCGCTGTTCCCCGCGGGCCGGTTCCCCGGGATGCTGGATTGCCGGCTGGACGGCTCGCTCTACGAGCTGCTCGAGGTCAAGTACGGGCTGCGGCCCTACCGGGCCCGGGAATGCCTGGAGCCGGTCACCGCCGGGGTGCGCGAGGCCGAGGCGCTCGAAGTCGCCGAAGGGGCTCCGCTGATGCTGGTCGAGCGCACCGCCTACGCCCGCTCGGGCGAGCCGCTCGAGTTCGCCCGTGACCTGTTCCGCGGTGACCGCACCCGGGTCGTGGTCTGGACCTCGGAGCTGGCCGGCGATCTCTGATCCGGCCGCGCTCCGCCGTCCTCCGCCCCCCAGGAAACTCGAGATATAACTTGACTTCGATCGCTAAATCGTTTGACACTACTCGCGAACGCGATACATCGTAACTCTCGAGCACCGGCCGGACGGGGAGCCGGAGACCGGGAAACGCTCGGACGGGGAGGTTGGCGTGACTACCGCGCGCACCAGCAAGGTCAGCCGGATCGCCGCACTGCCGTGCGGGAAGCGAACCAAGTACCTGGTGGTCGTGTTCTGGCTGATCGTCGTGGCCGTGACCGGCTCGCTGGCGGGCAAGCTCCAGGGCGCGGAGCGCAATGACGCCTCCTCCTACCTGCCGGCCAGCGCGGAGTCTACCCAGGAACTGAACCTGCAGAACAGGTTCACCTCGCCCAACCTGAACCCGGCGGTCGTGGTCTACACGCGCCCGTCCGGGATCACCGCGGCGGACCTGCGCAAGGCCGCGGCCGACGCCCGCATCTTCGCCGCCCTGCCCGCCGTGCACGGCCGGGTGACCGGCCCGATCCCGTCCGCCGACCACCAGGCTCTGGAAACGATCGTCGGCGCGGACCTCGGCTACAACGCCAACATCAGCGGGTTCATCAACGGCCTGAACGCCACGGCGTCCGCGGGCGACCCCGGGCTCGCCGTGCACATCACCGGGCCCGCGGCCAGCGCCGCGGACGAGATCAAGATATTCAAGGGCATCGACACCACGCTGCTGTTCGCCACGCTGGCCGTGGTCATCGTCCTGCTGCTGATCACCTACCGCAGCCCGGTGCTGTGGCTGCTGCCGATCATGTCGGCGGGCGTGGCGCTGACCGTGGCCGAGGCCGTCATCTACCTGCTCACCCGGCACGGCCTGACGGTCAACGGGCAGAGCGCCGGAATCCTGGTGGTGCTGGTGCTCGGGGCCAGCACCGACTACGCGCTGCTGCTCATCGCGCGTTACCGAGAGGAACTGCGTCGGCACGAAGACCGGCACGAGGCCATGGCGGTGGCGCTGCGGCGGGCCGGGCCCGCGATCATCGCCAGCGGCGCCACCGTGATCGCGGGCATGCTCTGCCTGCTCGCCGCCGATTCCGCGGACATTTCCGGCCTGGGGCCGGTGGCCGCGATCGGGATCGCCGTCGGCCTGGTGGCCATGATCACGTTGCTGCCCGCGCTGCTGGTGATCGTCGGGCGGTGGGTGTTCTGGCCGCTCCGGCCGCGGTACGGCTCCGCCGAGCCGACGACCAGCGGCGTATGGGCCAGGACGGGCCGCGCCATCGCCAGGCGCCCGCGCACCGTGTGGGTCGTCACCGCGGTGGTGCTCGCCTGCTGCACGCTCGGCCTGATCGGTTTCAAGATCGGCTCGCTCACCACGGCGCAGTCGTTCCGCGGCACCCCGGCCTCGGTAGCCGGAGAGCAGGTGCTCGCGCAGCACTTCCCGGCCGGCGCGGGCGAGCCCGTCGCGGTGATCGGCAACGCGACAGCCGCCACGGCCCTGCACGACGCCCTGGCCCGCACGCCGGGCATCGCCACGGTGTCCCCGCCGGTCATCCGCGGTGACCTGGTCTACGTGCAGGGCACGCTGACCAGCCAGCCGGTCAGCCAGGCCGCGTTCACCACGGTCGACCGGGTGCGGGCGGCCGTGCACCAGATTCCGGGCGCGGACGCCAAGGTAGGCGGCGGCACCGCGGTCACGATGGACGTCGAGAACTACGCCGCGCGCGACCGGAACGTGATCATCCCGCTCGTGCTCCTGGTGGTCATGATCATTCTCGCCCTGCTGCTGCGGGCGCTGGTCGCCCCGCTGGTGCTGGTCGGCACCGTGATCCTGTCCTTCGGGACGGCGCTCGGCTTGTCCGCGCTGGCGTTCCGGCACCTGTTCGGCTTCGCGGGCGAGGACACCTCGGTGCCGCTGTTCATCTTCGTGTTCCTGGTCGCGCTGGGCATCGACTACAACATCTTCCTGATGACCCGGGTCCGCGAGGAAACCATCCGGTCCGGCACCCAGCGCGGCGCCGTCACCGGGCTGGCCGCGACCGGCGGCGTGATCACCTCGGCGGGCCTGATTCTGGCCGGCACGTTCGCCATGCTCGCCACGCTGCCGCTGGTGATCTTCACCGAGATCGGTTTCGCGGTCGCGCTCGGCGTCCTGATCGACACGATCATCGTCCGGTCGGTGCTGGTCACCGCGCTCACCCTGGACGTCGGGCGCTGGATGTGGTGGCCGAGCACGCTCGCCCGGCGGGCCGTGCCGGACGCTGGCGCCACCGTGCCGGTGCCGGCCGGACCGGTGACTAACGGAGCTGGGTCCACCTGGGCCCAATGGACGCCCAGCCGGCCTCCCAGCCCGCCAGCCGCCGACGATCCGTCACCCAGCGGACCAGCCAGGCCACGCTGAGCAGCAGGACCGCGAGGGCGGGCGGAGCCAGCGTCTCGGCGCCGATCACCCGCTTCATCAGCTCAGAGTGGAGCACCGGAGGACCGGTGGGCCGGCCGGAGCTATCGACCCAGACCTGGACCGTCCCGCCCGCGGCGGTGCCCGGCTTCGCCGGGACCTGGCCGACCCGGTCCTGGCCGGCGGGCCCGGCCCACCGGGCCAGCACGAGGACGGCGGTGTTCCAGGGCAGCCCGAACTCGAACTGGGGCTGCGCCGGCGCGCCCTTGAGCACGACCGCGGGAACCCGGTGCCATGACTGCTGGGCGCGCTGTTCGCGCAAGCCCGCCTGCTGCGCCCACCGTCCCGCGCCGAACCAGGACAGCGGCGCGCCGACCAGGAACACCGCGATCAGCCCGCCGGTGATCCAGGCCTCGATCCGGTCCACGCGACGGCGCAGCCGGTTGTTGCCCATCCAGAGCCGGCGGGCGAGCCGCGTTAACCAGCCCGTCCGCGCGAGCCGACCGATCCGCACCGCGTTTCTCCTCCGCTTACCGCCCCACATTGGTCATTGTTACTCCGGCCGGGTCGCCGCCCGCGGCCGGGGTGGCCGGGCCTACCGGCCCGGTCACATCGAGATCACCGCGGCGCCGGTGAACCGCTCGGCAGCCAGGTCGGCCACGGCCTGGTCGGCCCGGTCGAACGGGTACGGGTTGACGGTGACCTTCAGCCGCAGCCGCTCCGCGAGCCGCAGGAACTCCTCGCCGTCGCCGCGGGTGTTGGAGGTGACGCTGCGCAGCGTCCGCTCCTGGAACAGGTGCTCGTCGTAGTTCAGCGCCGGGATGTCGGTCAGGTAGATCCCGGCCACCGCCAGCGTCCCGCCGCGGTCGAGCGCCGCGAGCCCGGGCGGGACCAGGGTCCCGACCGGCGCGAACAGGATCGCCGAGTCAAGCGGCTCCGGCGTCGGGTCGAAAGAGTCCTGCGCGGACGCGGCGCCCAGCTCGAGGGCCAGCTCGCGCGCCTTCTCGCCGCGCGTGAACACGTGAACGGCCGCGCCTTCCGCGATCGCGATCTGCGCGACCAGGTGCGCCGAGCCGCCGAACCCCCAGATCCCCAGCCTGCCGCCGGGCGGCAGCTCCGCGCGCTTCAGCGCCCGGTAGCCGATGATGCCCGCGCACAGCAGCGGCGCAAGCTCGGCGTCGCTGAAGCCCTTCGGCAGCTCGTACACGTACGCGTCGGCCGCCACCAGGTACTCCGCGTACCCGCCCTGGATGTCCCAGCCGGTGTAGGTCGAGCGCGGGCAGAGGTTCTCCTGGCCCCGGCGGCAGTACCGGCAGCGGCCGTCGGTGCCCGCCAGCCACGCCGCTCCCACCCGGTCCCCGACGGCGAACCGGACGGCCCCCGGCCCGACCGCGGTCACCTCCCCGACGACCTCGTGCCCGGGCGTCACGTCCGGCGCCTTGGGCTCCAGGTCCCCCTCAGCCAGGTGCAGGTCGGTACGGCAGACGCCGCAGCGCAGCACGCGGATCAGCAGCTCTCCCGGCCCGGGCTCGGGTATCGGCCGTTCCATAAGACGCAACGGACCGGTCGCCACCGGCCCGGGCTTGTGCACCACCCACGCGCGCATCCCCCCAGGCTATGCGGGCCGCCGACCGTTGAGGGTCATCGCCGGCCGGGGAGGGCGGAGTCGCAGGCTCCCCGGTATGGGCAAATGCAGGGGCGTAAGAGGCCTTCCGTCCCTTTTCCCGGGTGGTACTACCGCCTAGGCCGGAAGCAGGAAGAAGGGTTCTGACCCACGAGGGAGTGATCACCATGCGATCGCTGCGCGGCCTTGCGGTACTGGCCGTGGCGGCCGGCCTGGCTGCGGGGTGCGGGTCAGCCGCGCCGCCGCAAGCATCCTCCACGCCAACCTCGCACGTACCGAAGCCTGCGGCCACCGTACCGTCGGCGCGGGCATCTGCCCCGCCCGCGTCCGTCCCGGCCTCACCCGCGCCGGCCTGGCCGACTACGGCGCGCACGGCATCCCCGTCGCATGCCGGGTACCTGACCGCGGTCTCGGTCGGTCGGCATGCCGCCTACGACCGCGTCGTGTTCACGTTCCGCGAAGGAATTCCCGGCTACACCATCGGCTACGTCAGCGAAGTCCGGTCCGATCCCCAGGGTGACCTGGTCGCCCTGCCCGGGCAGGCCTTCCTGCGCATTGTCTTTCATCCGTCGAGCGCATACCACAGCTACACCGGCACCGGCAGCATCACACCGATCTTCCCCGCCCTGCTGCAGGTGCGGACGGCCGGTGACTTCGAAAGCTACCTGAGCTTCGGAGCCGGGCTGAGCCAGCGGGCAGGCTTCAGGGTGTTCGCCCTCACCCAGCCCTACCGCGTGGTCATGGACGTCGCCCACGCGAGCTTGCCGCCCTTCCCGGGCATCTGGGACATCACCACCTGGCCGCAGTTCTGGGCAGCGCAGGTGGCCTTCAACGAGGGCCACCAGCCCTGGCTGGGCAGCCCGCTCATGGTCGTCCAGGCCTGGGCAGGCGAGCACATGCCCAACGCCACGGTCAGCCAGGCCGGGCCGAACACCTTCAAGGTCACCGAGCCCAGCACCGACCAGCAGGCGGTGATCACCGGCACCCGCCCGGTCACGGTCGGCCCGGCACAGCTCTGGGTCATTACCAGGATCAGCTCATGAAGAAGGTGATTCTCATGCGTGCCTGGGACCGGTCAGTTCTCCGGGCCGCTAGCCTGATCGCGGTCATCGCGCTCGGCCTGGCCGCGTGCGGCCAGGCGACCACCCCCAGGCCGGCGGGCGGGACAACCGCCCCGTCATCACGTCCGGCGCCGACCAGCCCGCACGCCACGGCATCATCGGCGGCCACGCAGCTCGCGGCGTTCTTTGCCGCTGCGGAGCAGGCGGACGGCCGCCTGCATCGGGCCGCTGCCCTCGTCAACGGCGATATCGGTACCTCGTCGATGCGGTTCACGCCGGCCACCCTGACCGCGATCCGTGCGCTCGGCAATGCGCCGGTCGCCCGCACGATACCGGCCGGCCTGCCCACCGGGCTGCTTCGTGGGGTGCTGGTGGTCTATGGCGACCTGGCCTCGCGCTCCGCGGCGTTCGACGGCGTCATGGTGTACGGCTCCTCAGGGCGCGAACTGCCGATCGGCGGGCCGGACGCCCAGCAGGTGCTCCGCGGCCTGCACAACGGAGCGCCCGCCGCCGCCCGCTTCACCAGCGACCTCGCGACCGCGCGTACCCTCGCGCAGCAGACCCCCCTGGTGATCATCGCGGCTCCGGACTCCCGCGCCGCGGCCGAGCTGGCCTTGCGGCTCAACTTCATCGACCTCCAGAATGGCTGCAGCTACACGTTCGGCGGATGGGCGCCCACCGAGCTCGAGACGGTCATCTGGCAATCAGGCACCGGCCCCGGGCACTACGAAGGGACAATCGGCGGCGTCAGGTTCCAGGCCTCCTACACCGCCCAGCACGGGTGGCAGATCATCATCCACGCCTGCTGACCCGGTGCCCGCGCGCGAGGAACTTCCGCGGCCGTCCGGCACACGGGCGATACCGGGGGTATACAGGCGCCCGGGCGATACCCGGGAATAGGCGATACCCGGGAATAATTGCCAGCTCGGTGCCCGAGCCCGCCCGTATACTGATGCCATGATCTACTGTCACGCGACGACGACGCCGGGCCAGTCCCGGCGCGACGCGGCGTGACCTGACTCGACCGCCA
>Ga0335076_10005799_pt1 | contig 12456 bp, 10 predicted proteins | sample Lox_Sample_25_FD_206717 | JGI IMG/M metagenome (GOLD analysis project Ga0335076, IMG submission 206717) | Soil microbial communities from Loxahatchee National Wildlife Refuge, Florida, United States - Lox_Sample_2.5 | ecosystem: Environmental > Terrestrial > Soil > Wetlands | place: USA...
TCTTCCTGACCTGCCCAAGCGCATCGAGTGTTTTGACATCTCTCACATTCAGGGAGCCGAAACCGTCGCCTCAATGGTTGTCTGGGAAGAAGGCAGGATGAAAAAATCCGATTACCGCAAGTTCATCATCAAGACCGTCGGCGGCGTCGACGACTTCGCATCTATGCGCGAGGTCGTCACTCGCCGCTATAAACGTCTTTGCGAAGAGAAAAAGCCTCTGCCGAGCCTCATCCTGATCGACGGCGGCCTCGGCCAGCTCCACGCCGCCGCCGAAGCTCTCGAATCCCTCGAAATCATCAACCAGCCGCTCGCCGCCATCGCCAAGCGCGAAGAAATCATCTACGTCTACGGCCAGGAAGATGACCCCGTCGTCCTCGACCACCACTCGCCCGTCCTGCATCTGGTGCAGATGATTCGCGACGAGGCCCACCGCTTCGCCGTCACCTTCCACCGCAAGCGCCGTCAGATTCGCGACCGCTCGACCGAACTCCGCGATATCCCCGGGGTCGGCGAATCCACCACCCGCCGCCTTCTCGAACATTTCGGAAGCTTGCAAGCAGTCAAACAGGCCGATGCTGCGGCTTTATCAGCGGTCGTCACCAAGTCCCAAGCGCAGGCAATTCTTGACCACTTCAAGAATCACTCGGGAGGAGTTCTAAGTAGCTAGTAGCTAATTGGAGTGGCCGGCACCTGCCAACATCAACTCGAATGGCATTCTTCCGCAAGCAATCTCGCGCGCCAACCGTCGTCCACTCCGGCCGCTTCGAACTTGAGCAGGACGGCCACATCGCCACCCTCGAATACACTCTCGCAGGCGATGTCTTGACTCTCATCGAGACCGAAGTTCCGCCCGAACTGCGCGGCAGCGGCATCGCCGGCGAACTCGCGAAAACGGCGCTCGACTGGGCCCGCGCAAACCACAAGAAAGTTGATCTGGTTTGCCCATTTGTCGCCGGATACTTACGCAAGCACCCGGAATATGACGATCTGTTGGTTCGCTAGCGGTTCGCTGAAAGGTCCCGGACCATCCATTGCTTGGACATCCGTGCTTTGAAGGGGCGCGGCTTCTAGCCGCGCCGTCGAGCCATTTCTTTTGTCATTCCGAGCCGTCCGGAGCCGCGATCGTCGCGGCGAGGACGAGCGAGGAATCTGCATTTCCCTGTCAACGCCCCGCCTTCGTCGCCAGAAACGATTTCACCACAATCTGATTTGGCTGCATCCCCACCGGAATAATCGTCAGCAGCGAATACTCTGACGGTTCAAATTTTTTCCTCGGTGTCCGTTTCTGAATCACCGCCACGTCACCCGAGCCGGAATCCAGCACCAGCAAATAACTCTGACTTTGCGAAAGCGCCAGCCCATCCGGATGCGTCCCCACCGGCAGATACGCCACAATCTTCCCCAGATCAATGTCGTACACCGCCACGTTATTCGACGCAAAATTCGAAATATACAACCGCGAGTTATCCGCCGAAATTACTCCCCGAGTCGGCTGGTTTCCCACCAAGTAACTTCCCGACACTTCATCCGGAGTCGTCTCGATGATCGAGATACTCCCCGCGTCGAAATTGAACGCCACCAACTCGCCGCCATCGGGCTTCAGCGCCAGACTTACCGGCGATTGCCCCACATCGAGCAGCGCCAGCAGTTTGGCGGTCTTCAAATCGATGCTCGCCACCTGCCCCGATCCCGAGCATGAAACAAATGCTTTCTTCGAGTCCGGCAAAATCGCAATGTCCTCGGGATGAATGCAAATATTGATCGCCGCCTGCACCGCCATCTTCTCCGCATCGATGATCGACACCGTGTTGTCCCCGCGATTGCTTACTACCACTGTCGATCCATCCGGCGAAACCCGCGCCAACCCCGGCGTCTGCCCCACCGGCAATGTCGCCGTTACCCGCCGGTGATCCACATCAACCACCGAGACATTGTTCGACCCCGAATTCGCTACCCATGCGCGACGCCCATCTGGCGAAACGTCGATAAAATATGGCCGCCCTCCCACCCCAATCGTTGCCACCACCTTATTCCGTTCGGCATCAATCACGCTCACGTTCGCCGAGCCCGTGTTGACCACATAAACTTCATTCCGCTTCGGATTCGCCGCCACGCCCGTCGGCTCCGCCCCCACCGTCAGCGTCCGCACCGGCGAAAACGTCCTCAGATCGATCACTGTAACCGTATTGCTTTTTCCGTTGGTGATGTACGCGTACTCGCGATAAAGCGGCCCGTACGCAGGAAGCGTTCGCTGGCGGAAGTAATACCACCCGGCTCCCAGGATCAGAGGAATCGAGACAACAATGAGGAGGACTTTACGCAAGCAGATGCCCCGGCCGAAAGCCGCACTCGGGAACCTGAGATTCTAGCAGTTGGTAGATGGAGTTCGTCGGACGGAGTCTCGTAAACAGCGCCTATTTTGCTGCTCCGGCCGGATGCAAGCTTCCTCCAACCGGGACTACGCGTCCCAGCACCGCCGCGATCTGCCGCACCTGCCCCATCAGCGCGTCAAACTGATCCGGATACAGCGACTGCATGCCATCCGAGAGCGCGCGGTCCGGATCGTTATGCACCTCGATGATCAGCCCGTCCGCTCCCACCGCCACCGCCGCCCTCGACAACGGAGTCACCTTGTTCCGCTTCCCCGTCCCATGGCTTGGATCGACGATGATCGGCAAATGGCTCAGCCTCTGCACCGCTGGCACAATGCTCAAATCGAGCGTATTCCGCGTATGATCGGCGAATGTGCGCACGCCGCGCTCGCAAAGCACAACGTTGTAATTGCCCTCGCTCATCACATACTCGGCTGCCATCAAAAACTCTTCCAGCGTCGCCGAGATACCGCGCTTCAACAGCACGGGCTTGCGCGCCCGTCCAGCGCGCTTGAGCAACGAAAAATTCTGCATGTTGCGCGCGCCGATCTGGATCATGTCGGCATACTTCTCCACCAGATCGAGCGATTCGTAATCGACCGCTTCGGTTACGATCAGCAGCCCAAAGCGGTCGCGAATCTCGGCCATGATCTTCAGGCCTTCTTCGCCCAGCCCCTGAAACGAATAAGGAGACGTCCTCGGCTTGTACGCGCCTCCCCGAAAGAATTGCGCGCCCGCCCGCGACACACGCTCGGCAATTGCAAACGCCTGTTCTCGACTTTCGATCCCGCAGGGTCCGGCCATCACCGCCAGGTCCTGTCCCCCGATCGTCGCCGCCGAACCCGCAAACTTCAAAATCGTGTTATCCGGCTTCGTATCTCGACTTACCAGCTTGTACGGCTTCGAGACCCGAATCACCTCCTGCACGCCCGGCAGGTCATCAAACGTGCCCGTCTCCACCTCGCCCTGATTTCCCGTGATGCCAATCGCCGTACGCTGCGCTCCGGGAATGGAATGCGCGCGATAGCCCAGCGACTCGATCTTCTGGCAGACCGCCCGTACCTGCTCTTCCGTGGCCTGCGCCTTCATCACTACAAGCATGGGATGAACTCCGAAACTAAGAGTTTAACCTCATTTCCTTTTAGAATGCGAAAAATGCCCACCCGACTCGCCGAGAAGGATCCCCTCAAGTGGCCCGCGCCCAAGAAGCCGCCCGCGCGCACATCCCGTCGCATCGGCATCCACACCTCCATCGCCGGAGGCGTCGAAAACGCCGCCGAGCGCGCCTATCGACTTGGCTGCAGCACGTTCCAAATCTTCTCTACGAGCCCGCGTCAGTGGGAGCCATACACGCTCGGCCGGCCGCAATGCGAAGCCATGAATCTCCTTCGCCGCAAATACGATCTCAAGCCCCTCGTCGTCCATTCCAACTACCTCATCAACCTCGCCGGAGCCAACGCCGCTTTCCACAAAAAATCCATCGCCGCCTTTCGCGGAGAACTCGAACGCGGCCTCGCCCTCTGCGCCAACTATCTCGTCCTTCATCCCGGCTCATTCCGCGGCTCAAGCCGCGAAGAAGGCTTGCAACGCGTCGCCGCCGCCATCGAAGAATCCGCCGCCGGTCTCAACCTTCGCGACGGCGGTCTTACCATCCTCATCGAAAACACCGCCGGAGCCGAGTTCTCACTCGGCAGCACCTTCGAGCAAGTCGCCGAGTTGCTCGATCTCCTCCGCGCCCACGTCCCCGTTGGAGCCTGCATCGACACCTGCCACACCCACGTCGCTGGCTACGACATCGTCACCGAAGAAGGCCGCGACCTCACGCTTCGCTATCTCGATCAAACGGTCGGCATTAAGAACGTTCGCGTCTGGCACTGCAACGACGCCAAGGCTGATCGTGGATCCAAGCTCGACCGTCACGAGCACATCGGCCGCGGACGCCTCGGCCTCGAGGTCTTCCGCGCCCTCCTCAACGATCGCCGCCTCAAACACGCCGCCTTCATCGCCGAAACCCCAGTCGACGATCCCGGCGACGACCTCCGCAACGTAGATCGCTTGAAGAGCCTAGTGTTGCGACCCTGAGGCGGTCCGGCCTGTGCCTCACCCCGCTCGTTTTCATCCCGAGCGACGTGCGCGCGAGCGAAGCGTGCAAGCACAAGCCGAGGGACTATGCGTTTTCATTGGGCCTCATTCAGGCAGCTGCTCGTTCCCATCTCTACAGAATCGCCACCCTACGCTAAAATGAACGTTTCATCCATACGTACTGATCTCATCTATGCCGCAAGACCAAAAATCTGTGACGACTAACGAACGCCCCAACCAACGCGACGAGCGTTACGACCCTCAACGCATCGAGCAAAAATGGTTTGAGCGCTGGCAGAGCGATCCCTCCCTCTACGCCTCAGAGCCACACACCGCGAAGCCCAAGTTTTACGTGCTGGAAATGCTGCCTTACCCCTCCGGCGCCTTGCACATGGGCCACGTCCGCAACTACTCCATTGGAGACGCGCTCGCCCGCTTCATGTGGATGAACGGCTACAACGTCCTTCACCCCATGGGTTGGGACTCGTTCGGCCTTCCCGCCGAAAACGCCGCCATCAAAAACAACACGCCGCCTCGCCAGTGGACTCTTCATAACATCGCCGCCATGAAGGCGCAGATGAAGCGCATCGGCTTCGGCTACGACTGGTCGCGCGAGGTTACCACCTGTCTTCCCGAGTACTACCGCTGGAATCAGTGGTTCTTCCTCAAGCTCTACGAGCAGGGCCTCGCCTATCGCAAGAAGAGCAAGGTCAACTGGTGCCCAAAGTGTTGCACGGTGCTCGCCAACGAGCAGGTTGTCGGTGGCATGTGTTGGCGCCACGAAGACACTCCCGTCGAACAGCGCGAACTTGAGCAGTGGTTCCTGCGCATCACCAAGTACGCCGACGAACTCCTCCGCGATCTCGACAAGCTCGGCGGCTGGCCCGAAAAAGTCCGCGTCATGCAGGAGAACTGGATCGGCCGCAGCGAGGGCACACTCGTCGATTTCGACCTCGGAGGCTCCGTCGGCCCCGCCGGCTCGACTATTTCCGTCTTCACGACGCGTGTCGATACGATTTTCGGCGCGACCTCGGTCCAGCTGGCGCCAGAGCACCCCATCGTCGCCGACCTCATCGCTCGTAGCGCCGATCTTCGCAAACAGGTCGAGCAGATGATTGCCGAGCAGCGCCGCGCCAAAGAATCAGGCAACATCGGCGAGATCGAAAAACACGGTGTCTTCACCGGCCGCTATGCCAAGAATCCTTTCAACGGCGAGGCCGTCCCCGTCTGGGTCGCCAACTACATTTTGATGGATTACGGCACTGGCGCCATCATGAGCGTCCCCGCCCACGATGAGCGCGATTTTGAGTTCGCCACTAAATACAATCTCGAAATCCGCCTGGTCATCTTGCCGCAGTCAACCGACCCCGAAGAGACGATGACCGCGCCGCCCCTTCCCTTCACCACCATGGAGGGCATCCTCGTAAACTCCGGCCAATTCAGCGGCCTCAGCTGCCAGGAAGCGATCGCGAAAATGTCCGCCTTCGCCGAAGAGAAACGCTTCGGCAAAGCAACCGTCACCTTCCGCATCAAGGATTGGGGTATTTCGCGCCAGCGCTACTGGGGCACGCCCATCCCGATGGTTTACTGTGAAAACGTCAACTGCGAAAAAGATGGCCCGGTCCCCGTCGCCGAAAAAGATCTCCCGGTCATTCTTCCCGAGAACGTCAACATTACGCTCACCGGCGGCTCACCGCTGCTCCAGGTCCCCGAGTTCCTCAACACCACCTGCCCCAAATGCGGAGGTCCGGCCCGCCGCGAAACCGATACCATGGACACCTTCGTCGACTCCTCCTGGTATTTCTATCGCTACACCGACCCGCACAATGACAAGGCACCGTTCGATAGCGACGTGGTTCGCTACTGGTTCGGCAAAGACGGAATCGATCAATACATTGGCGGCGTCGAGCACGCTATCCTTCATCTTCTTTATGCGCGCTTCTGGGCAAAGTTTATGCGCGATATCGGACTCGTTCACCACGACGAGCCATTTGCCCGCCTCTTCACCCAGGGCATGGTGATTAAAGATGGAGCCAAGATGTCGAAGAGCCTCGGCAACACCGTCTCACCCGATGAAATGGTCGCTCGCTATGGAGCCGACGCCACCCGCATGTACACGCTCTTCGCCGCTCCTCCCGATCGCGATCTCGACTGGCAGGACTCCGGCATCGAAGGTATCCAACGCTTCCTCAGCCGCGTGTACCGCTTCTACGTGCGGAACGCAAAACCGGGGGCGCAGATTCCTGTCGGCCCGGCGGCCGGTGATAGTAACGAGTCTCTCTCACCCGAAGCTAGGGCCATTCAGCGCAAGCTGCATCAGACCATCCGGCGTGTCACCCACGATTTCGAGGGCCGATGGCACTTCAACACCTGCATCGCGGCCATCATGGAGTTGCTCAACGAAGTCACAGCCGCCGAAGACATCATCGCCTCGGGCAAGATTCCCGCCGCTCTCATCGCCGAAGTGCAGCGATCCATCGCGCTCCTTCTCGCTCCGATGGCTCCCTACCTCGCGCACGAACTCTGGGAGATGACTGGCGAGACAAGCAATCTTCTCAAAGCACCCTGGCCCAAGTTCGACCCTGCCCTCGCCGCTGAGGACGAAATCGAAATCCCAGTGCAGATCAACGGCAAGCTCCGCAGCAAAGTCGTCGTGCCCGCCACCGCGACCGACGATGAAGTAAAAGCCGCTGCCCTCGCCGACGAGAAAATAAAATCCGCGACCTCAGGCAAGCAGGTTGTCAAAGTCATTGTCGTCCCGAAAAAGCTCGTCAACATCGTGCTCAAGTAATGAATCTCAAATAGCAAAGGCACGTCGTCATGGACGTGCCTGCGTTCCCTGCTTTAGTTTTCGACAGCGACTTACTTACTCACCTCCCAATACCAATGCCTGGGTCCGGTTATTGAAATCGATCTCATCGATCGTGATGGCATTGTTGCTGCCGGGCTTGGTCACAACCGCATCGTATGGTGCCGGGTGCTGCAGATTCTTCAACTGTCCTTGCGTGGTAGCGATCACCTTTCCGTGCTGCACGATCTCCACCTTCACGTCATTTCCGTTCTGCGCCTCCCACTGCGCCTTGTAATCTCCCGGACGAAGGTCGGTAGAACCAATCGTGGCCGGCTGCGTCAATGTGAATTTCCCTTCATTTTTCTGGGCCGCAAACGACACTGTGCTCATACCGATAGCCAGCGCTGCGACCGAAAGCAAGCTTCCCAAAGTCTTCATGAATCGTCATTCTCCTTAGTTAGTTAAACTTAGGTTGTAGGGTTAAATTACCAACGCCGACTAGGCCCCACGCGCACGGTTCACGAGACACTCGGCTCCATTCGCTTTTATCTACTTCTCTAACAGATGCGAGGTTCCCGCCGCGAGATGCAGGAATCACGCCCGTCACGCGGAGTTTTACCGTTCCTTTACCTGACTCTCTCTCGATGATTTGTCTAGGGGAACTGGCCATTCATAGCGCGGAGCGGCATAAGCAAAGTTCGTCTTTACATGGCTCTGCGTTTCGGTGGCTGGTCAGGGCAACAAGTGATAGCCGCGGAGCGGCGCGAGTCAGGACGTTCGCTTGCGAACGTCCTAATGAGTCGAGGGACCTAGCGCTTGCTTTTCTGAACTAGCCACGCGCAAGCTTCTCCCTTTACACTTCTTCACCTGATCTGAGACACTCATCCGTGGAAACCCAATCTATCGTTGTCCTCGACTTCGGCGCGCAATATTCGCAGCTCATCGCGCGTCGCATCCGCGAAAATAAGGTTTTCTCTGTAGTCCTTCCCTTCAACGCTTCGCTCGACGAAATTCGTAGCTATTCACCTGTCGGCATTGTTTTGTCTGGCGGACCGTCCTCCGTCTACGACACCGGCGCGCCTCACGCCGACAAAAAACTCTTCGACCTCGGCGTTCCCATCCTCGGCATCTGCTACGGTCTGCAATTCATGGTCTTTGCTCTCGGGGGCAAAGTTCATCCCGCCTCCAAGCGCGAATACGGACACGCCAAAGCCGAACTCCAGGTCAACGATTCGCAATTATTCGCGGGATTGCCCAAGCTGCTCGCCGTCTGGATGTCGCATGGCGATGCCGCCGACGAACTGCCAGCCGGCTTTCGCCTCACTGCTCGCACTCCTCATGCCGTCGCCGCCATCGAGAACGCCGAGCGCAAGATGTTCGCCGTGCAATTTCATCCCGAGGTCCATCACACTCCGCTCGGCAATGACATCCTCCGTAATTTCGCCCTCAATATCTGCGGAGCGCAACCAACCTGGACCGGCCAACATTTCATCGACGCAACCATCGCCCAGGTCCGCGCCCAAGTCGGCAACGGCCACGCCATCTGCGCCCTTTCCGGGGGAGTCGACTCCTCCGTCGCTGCCGTTCTCGTCGATCGGGCCCTGCGAGATGATCCGGGCAAGCCTGCCCTGAGCGAATCCCAAGCGAAGCGAGGGGGAGTCGAAGGGTCGCGTCTTACTTGTGTCTTCGTCAACAACGGAGTCCTGCGCAAAAACGAATTCGAAAAAGTGCAGCAGAACCTGCGCGACAAGTTGGGACTTCACCTCGTCGCCGTCGATGCCACCGACCGCTTCCTGAAAAAACTCGCCGGCGTCACCGATCCCGAAAAAAAACGCAAGATCATTGGCAACGAATTCATCGCTGTTTTCGAAGACGAAGCCCACAAAATTGAACAGAAAGAAGGCCACGTCGAGTATCTCGTCCAGGGCACACTCTATCCCGACGTCATCGAATCGCGCTCCGTCCGCGGCCCCTCCGACATCATCAAGTCGCACCACAATGTTGGAGGCCTGCCTGAAATCATGAAGCTCAAGCTGATCGAGCCGCTCAAAGATCTCTTCAAAGACGAGGTCCGCCGCATCGGCCGCGACCTCAACATGCCCGACGACATCCTGCAGCGCCAGCCCTTTCCCGGGCCCGGCCTCGCCGTGCGCATTCTCGGCGAAGTCACTCCCGACCGCGTCGCATTGCTCCAAGAGTGCGATGACATCGTCGTCGGCGAAATCAAGCGCGCAGGCCTCTATACAAAAATCTGGCAGTCGTTCGCGGTGCTCCTACCCGTCATGTCCGTCGGAGTCATGGGAGACCAGCGCACCTACGCCTACACCTGCGCCATCCGCGCCGTCCACTCCGAAGACGGCATGACCGCAGACTGGGTCCCGCTCCCCTATGAGGTCCTGAAGACGATCTCCAATCGCATCGTCAACGAAGTCCGCGGCGTCAACCGTGTTGTCTACGACATCACGTCAAAGCCGCCCGGCACAATCGAGTGGGAATAGCTTTGTGTAGGGTACGACTCACCGCGCAGATAGCCACAAAGAGTCTTACAGCTCCTGAGCCAATTAAGGAATTTCCGTATTCCGCCGATTACTAAGCCAGTAACAACTGATAATGGCCCGGTGTGAAAGGTTCGAAAAATGTCCGCTCTTCAAGGGACAAATGGCTTATCTACCCATAACTTCCCTGCACATGCAGAAAAAGTACTGCCTTGGCGACTATCACGACTGTGCCAGGTACGTGCTCGCATCCGCGGGCATCGACCCTCCAACCGATCTGTATCCGAATGAAATGGACCGCGCCAAAGAGATACTCCAATCCAAGAACCGCTCGCAAGCCGTGCGCTGACCTCTCAGGGTGCATTTCTCGCAACCATCTAAGCCACACGATCCGCTCATTGGCCCAAAGAAGCGCTTTCCTACAATGCCTGATTGCCGCCTGCCCCACGTTTCGTGATTCTTGAGATGTGGGCTCAACCTTACGCCCTCACCACCTCCGGCACCCGAGCCGCCGGCGGAGTATTCCTGCTCCGCTGAATGCTCACAGCTCCGTCAATCACAACCATCCCGATCCCCGGCAAATCGCCCTTCTGAATGCTGTCCAGCATATCCTTTCCAGCCGAGTGCTGCGCCTTATCCATCAATACAAACGACGCCTCCCGCCCCGGCTCAATCAGTCCGCAATTCAAAGCACGCATCCGCGCCGTATTTCCCGTCGCGCAGCAAACGGCTAACTCCGCGGGAATCCCTCCCAGCGACGCCAGCAACGAAATCATGCGAATGATCCCCAGAGGCTGCGCCCCCGATCCCGCCGGCGAATCCGTGCCCAGAATCACTCGACGCATCTGTCTCAACTCCCGGGCCGTATGCAGGGCCAGTAATCCCGCGCGCTCATTTCCGTTGTGCACAATCTCGAGCGCGCGCGTCGATCGCTCACACAACGCCGTGATCTGATCATCGGGCAGCGCCGTATGTCCCCCATTGACGTGCCCAATCACGTCCGCATCCGTCTCCAGCACCATATCCTTATCAATCAAACTCGATCCCGGTATCGACGGCCCGCCCGTGTGAATCGTGCTCTGGATGCCATACTTCCTCGCCCACCCCACCATCTGCCGCGCCGTCATGCCATCTTTCACGCTGCCCAGCCCAACTTCGCCAAGAATCTTCACCCCCGCCGCCGCCAGCTCTTTGAAATCGTCCTCCACCATTCCATGCTCGATCACCGGCGCTCCCGCGTACACCTTCACTCCGCCCGGACGAAACGCATGAAATGCCCGCTGCGCAAAGATCGCCATCGCCTTCAGCCCAACCACATCCTTCGGCCGCCCCGGCGTGTGCACCTCGCCGGCGGAAATCATGGTGGTCACTCCGCCATGCAGATAGCTGTCAATCCATCCCAGCTGATTCTGCCGCGGAGTCCAATCTCCACACACCGGATGCACATGGCTGTCAATCAGGCCGGGAGCTAGCGCAGTTCCCTTCGCATCGATCGTGATTGTTGCGCCAGAAACGTCGACGTCTTTTTCTTTCCCAACCGCAACAATGCGCTCGCCCGCGCACACAACCGTGTCTGCATCCAGAATCGGCTGCGCAAGATCCCCGCTCAGCAGCAGCCCAATGTTGCGAATCACTAGCTTTGCTTGCGCAGCAGACTTCCCCACTTCTTCATGAGCCATGATTCTTGTTCCCTTCCGGCCGCGAGCTTACCTTCAAAGCTGATCTATGCGCTCGGTGGCCGTCAGTATACAGACGTCCGTACCGGTAAACCCCCTCAACTCTGTTATCCCGACCGGAGCGCAGGCAGACCCAAGCGTAGTCGAGGAACCTTGCGTTTCCTGACAGCTGAGCGCTGACAGCTGGTAAATTACTAGCAACCAATGAGGGGAAGAGGATAATGCTCTCTCGCGATTTCATCTTTTGGGAAGTGGATGTGCAGCGCGACTTCATGTTGCCCGGAGGCAAGCTCTACGTGCCCGGCGCGGAAAAACTCGTCCCCAACATCCGCAAGCTCACCGATGCCGTGCGCCGCGACCAGGTCTTCATGGTTTCCAGCGGAGACTCCCATCCACCCAATGATCCCGAGTTCCAGCACTTCCCTCCGCATTGCCTGAAGGGCGAGCCCGGTTCCGAGCTGCTCCCCGAGGCCCTCGCCCAGAAAATCGTCCGCGTGGAAAACTCGCCCACCGCAAAATTGCCCGACGATCTCACTCGCTATCAGCAGATCCTGCTCGAAAAACAGACCTTCGATATCTTTCAAACTTGGCATGCCGATGAACTAGTGAGGCGCCTCGGAGAGCAACCGGAATTCATCGTCTTCGGAGTGGTTACGGAATATTGTGTCGCCGGCGCGGTCAAAGGCCTTCTCCAACGCAAGCGCCGCGTCGCCATCGTGCGAGATGCCATCGAAACCCTCTCTCCCGCGGCCGGAGAAAGAAGCCTGTCCGAATTTCGGCAGCTTGGCGCTCGGCTGGTCACCACCGAACAAGTGATTGCCTCAATTGCGGTTTGAGTGCCTCAACCTGCATCCACCTTAGCTTGGAGCTGGAGCTGCCAGCTGACACCTGCAGCTGGCAGCGATTAGCGCCACTCTCTCACAGCAACATCCCCGCAATTGACGCCGACATCAGATTCGCCATCGTTCCCGCCAGCATCGCGCGCAGTCCCAGCTTCGCCAATTCGGCTTTCTTATTCGGAGCCAGCGCCCCGATCCCGC
>Ga0335076_10005800_pt1 | contig 12456 bp, 11 predicted proteins | sample Lox_Sample_25_FD_206717 | JGI IMG/M metagenome (GOLD analysis project Ga0335076, IMG submission 206717) | Soil microbial communities from Loxahatchee National Wildlife Refuge, Florida, United States - Lox_Sample_2.5 | ecosystem: Environmental > Terrestrial > Soil > Wetlands | place: USA...
AGAAGAAATGCTGACGCGGGATTTACCCTGAGCGATCATGCCGACTGGAACGGCTTATTGAAAGTTATCCGGTCAACGGAGGCCGATAAGGTTTTCGTTACACATGGATTTCAATCCTCCCTTAGCAGGTACCTGAATGAAAATGGAATAGAATCCGCTGAAGTAAAAACTGAATTTGGAGACGGGGAACAACCACTATCACCTGAGGAAGGAAATACTCAACCTGAAACAGAAACATAAAACAAGCAATGCAGGAGCTGTTGCAAACTGGCAATTCTTTTTCGGACAATTCTCCTGGCAAGGGAGGCTTCAAGCTTTTTGCAGAACTCGTAACCTCGCTGGGAACTTTTACCAAAACAAATGATAAGCTGGATGCGTTGTGCGATTATTTTGAAGAAGCCGGGGATAAGGACAAGGTTTGGGTGATTGCCATCTTCAGCGGCAGGAGACCCAGGCGGGCCGTCAGTGCTTCGCAATTACAGGAATGGTGCGTTGAACAGGCCGGCTTACCCCAATGGCTATTCGAAGAGTGTTATCATACAGTAGGGGATATGGCTGAAACCATCGCCTTATTGCTTCCTGAAAATAGCCTGTCCGCACAATCGTTTCCCCTTCACTATTTCCTGGAGCAACTCATCAATATCGAAAAGCAGGATGAAGCAATTCGAAAAAAATTCATAGTCGATGCCTGGAACAATATGGGCCGTGAAGAAAGATTTGTTTTTAATAAACTCATTACAGGAGGGTTCCGGATCGGCGTTTCACAGAAAATGATGGTGAATGCCCTCGCCAAAACGGTGAGGTTGGAGCCTGCGGTCATTGCACATCGGATCAGCGGTAACTGGGATCCTGTGACAATTGAATTCGGGGAATTACTGAGTGAACAGACAGCCAATATCGATTATTCAAAGCCCTATCCGTTTTACCTGGCTTATGCCCTGGAAGATGAATTGCCCGCCCTCGGAGAACCACGGGAATGGGTAGCCGAGTGGAAATGGGATGGCATCAGGGGTGAACTGGTGAAGCGTAATAAACAATTATTTGTATGGAGCAGGGGAGAAGAATTAATGACAGAAAAATTTCCTGAATATTTCCCTTTGCGGCATCTTTTTCCTGATGGATTGGTTTTGGATGGAGAGATTATTTGCCTGTCGACAGCCACATCCGACAGAGTCGATTTCATGCCCCTGCCTTTTTCTGCACTTCAAACCCGGATAGGACGAAAGAATATCACCAGAAAGCAACTCACCGAAGCTCCGGTTGCTTTTATCGCCTATGATCTTCTGGAGTATAACGGGAAGGATTTCAGGGAATACCCATTGCAGGAAAGAAGAAATCTGCTGGAGAAAATTATTGGAGATATAAATCAGATGGTGCTGCGTTTATCTCCTCTCGTTGAATTTGATTCATGGGATGAACTCACGCAGATAAGAACGCATTCGCGGGAAGTGGGGAGTGAAGGAATTATGTTGAAAAGAAAAAGCTCTTCCTATCAGGTAGGGAGAAAAAGAGGAGACTGGTGGAAATGGAAAATCGACCCGCTCGTCATTGACGCTGTAATGATCTATGCACAAAAAGGTCATGGGCGGAGAAGCAACCTTTACACTGATTACACTTTTGCTGTAAAAGACGGCGATAAGCTGGTGTCATTTGCTAAAGCATATTCCGGGCTAACCGATAAAGAGTTTTCAGAAGTTGACAATTTTGTAAAAAAAAATTCGCTGGAAAAATTCGGACCGGTGAGGACTGTAAAACCCGAGCTTGTTTTTGAAATAGCATTTGAAGGAATTGCAGCTTCATCCCGGCATAAATCAGGGGTGGCTCTTCGCTTCCCCCGAATAAACCGCTGGCGAAAAGACAAACGTGCGGATGAAATCAATACACTTGATGATCTCAAAAAAATACTTGAACTGTACGGAAAATAAATTTTCACAAAAAAATATTTCAATCCGAGGCAACGGCCTCAGGCTCTCTGCTCTTCTTGACTTAATTTTATGTAGAAATATTCCGCTATGAAGAAACTTTTGGTGATCGTGGGCATTGTCGCTATTTGCGTGTCTTTTACAAGCGCTGTAAATTATTTTAGCGGCGAAGATCCTGTACCTATTCCTGCGAGTAAACAGCGAAGCGGCGATGCGAAGCAGGGATATATTTATCTCACCACCGGCGACTATCTTAAAAGCGGTGTCCCGCTAAGCTATTTTAAACTCGGTTTTGGAAAAAGCTCTGCAAATTATCTTCAACGTGAAGGATTGAATAAAGAGATTCCTTATGAATATACTGCAGTCAAAGCAGCGAATAGCGAAATTGTAATTGCTCCCAATTGCCTGCAATGTCATGCCCAGGTGTTTGATGGCAAATTATACATTGGTCTGGGGAATACAACAATTGATTTCACGAATAATCAGAGACTTGATCCCAAAATTGCAGCATCGGCTGAACGACTGCTGAAAAACCTGGATCCCCTTAAATATGAAGCGGCTGAACCTTTTTTGAAAGTTGTCAAGCGCATCGGAAATCAGTTGCATACAGAAGTTCGTGGTGTGAACACTGCGGATCGGCTGGCTGCATTACTGGTGAGTCATCGCGACAGGAACACGTTTAAATGGAGTGACACGCCGAGGCTGGAAATCCCTGATCAGGTAATTCCCACTGATGTGCCGCCATGGTGGTTGCTGAAAAAAAAGAATGCCATGTTCTACACGGGTTTTGGCCGTGGCGATTTCAGCAGGTTCCTGATGGCTTCCAATTTACTTACCGTAAATGATACGGCTGAATCCAGGGAGGTGGATAGCCATTTTAATGATGTGCTTGCTTATCTCTATTCACTTAAACCGCCTAAATATCCATATCCCATCAACAAGCAACTGGCGAAGGAAGGAGGAATTATTTACTTGAGGAATTGTTCCAAATGTCATGGTAACTATGGAACGAATGCGGATTATCCGAATCTTCTCATTCCAGAGTCTGTTATTCAAACTGATTCTGCATTATTCACCAGTAATTATCAGAGTCCGCAGTTTGTGGATTGGTTTAATAACAGCTGGTTTGCCCAGGGCGATCATCCTGCAAGGCTTGAACCCTTCAATGGATATATTGCTCCGCCATTGGATGGTATATGGATCACTTCGCCATATCTTCATAACGGTTCCGTACCCACGCTGGAAGCCGTATTGAATAGTAAAATCAGGCCGAAATATTGGTCGAGGGATTTTGATAATCCGGTCTATGACTATTCTAAAGTCGGATGGAAGTTTCAAACACAGGACGCTCCGGGAGGGAACACGGTATATAATACGGACTTACCCGGATATGGAAATTATGGACATCGCTTCGGCGATAAACTGACTGACAGGGAAAGAAAAGCAGTCATTGAATACCTGAAAACGCTGTAATGTGTTACACCTTCTCTTCAATCAAATCATCTCTTCTTTTAATTATTTTGCGGATAAGAAAATTATTTGCGGCTTCATACTACCATAGGATACCAGGTCATTCATCAATGGCTTACACACAAAGGATTGAAGCCATTTGTTTTTCAGGAAGAAACCTGGCAGCATATTATTGATGGAAAATCCGGACTGGTAAATGCACCTACCGGATGCGGAAAAACTTTCTCTGTCTTCCTCGGCGTATTGATTGATTTCATTAACCATCATCCGGAAAATTTCAGGACTAAGAAAAAAAATAATCTCCGGTTATTATGGATCAGCCCCCTGCGCGCGCTGGCTAAGGATATTGGCCGTGCCATGGAGGAAGTGATTGCTGAATTGCAGATGAGTTGGAAAGTGGGTATCCGTAATGGTGACACTGAACTCAGTGAACGACAGAAACAGAAAAGGCAGATGCCCGAGGTATTGATCATTACTCCGGAGAGCCTGCATCTGCTGCTTGCACAAAAAGGATATCCTGAAATTTTTCAATCGCTCCAATTCATTGCAGTTGATGAATGGCATGAATTGCTGGGTAGCAAAAGAGGTGTCCAGGTAGAACTGGCCTTATCGCGAATTGTAAATTTAGTTGACAGATTGGCGTTGACAGTTGACAGAACTGAGAAAAAAAGTGTTTCCGTCTGGGGAATCTCTGCAACTATTGGCAATCTGGAACAGGCGGAAGAAGTTCTTCTTTCATCGCTCTATGCAAAAGGAATGAAGAAGGGTGTTCAAGTCAGGACAAATATCAACAAGCTCATCGAAATAGAATCCATACTGCCTGATGAAATCGAAAAATATCCCTGGTCCGGGCATCTCGGATTAAAACTCATTGACAAAGTTGTTCCCATCATTCAAAATAGCAGAACGACGCTGATTTTTATCAATACCCGCGGAATGAGTGAACGATGGTACCAGGCACTGCTCAATGTCAATCCTGATTTTGCCGGAGTCATTGCGCTTCATCACGGATCGGTGGATATGGAGCTGCGCATCTGGGTGGAAGAAGCACTGCATAGCGGCAAACTGAAAGCAGTTGTTGCTACGGCAAGCCTCGATCTGGGCGTTGATTTTCGGCCTGTCGAGACCGTTATACAGGTCGGTTCGCCAAAAGGCGTGGCCAGGTTTCTGCAGAGAGCTGGCCGCAGCGGTCATCAGCCGGGCCAGGTAAGCAAAATTTATTTTCTTCCTACCCACTCTTTGGAGCTTGTGGAAGCAGCGGCATTGAAAACTGCGATGCATCTCAATTTTGTCGAGAGCCGCGAACCGATGGTTTTATGCTTTGATGTGCTCATTCAGTATCTCTGCACGCTGGCCATTGGAGAGGGTTTTTATCAGGATGAAGTTTTTAAGGAAATTCAATCCACTTATTGTTACAGGGAGATTACAACAGAAGAGTGGAAAGAGATCATTCATTTTATTTCTGAGGGCGGGGTGGCCCTTCAGCAATACGATGAATTCAGAAAAGTTGAAAATATAAACGGACTGTACCGCATTACCAGTCGTCGTATCGCCATGCGTCATCGCCTGCATATTGGAACCATCGTAAGTGAAGCGATGATGAAAGTAAAATTCATGAGCGGAGGGTATATCGGCGTCATCGAAGAATATTTTATTTCCCGTTTGCAGCCCGGCGAAGTCTTTACACTTGCCGGGAGAAATCTTGAATTCGTCATGATCAAGGATATGACGGCCCTTGTTAGAAAATCGAATGCAAAAAAATCGATCGTTCCGAGTTGGCAGGGAGGGCGGATGCCTTTATCTGCTAATCTTGGATTGATGTTGCGCAGGAAATTAAATGAAGCTCTTCGGCCACTCGTTTCCGAAAATCGGGGAACAGGAGAGCAACAGAAACTTTTTTCATCGGATATTGAGATAGAAGTGTTGAAACCTTTGTTCCTGCTTCAACAACAATTGTCTCATATTCCCAAAGAAGATGAATTATTGATCGAACAGATCGAAGCGAAGGACGGATTTCATCTTTTTGTATATCCCTTTGAAGGGAGATTGGTGCATGAAGCCATGGCTGCTTTGCTAAGCTACCGCATCAGCCTCATCATGCCCATCACTTTTTCTTTTGCGATGAACGATTATGGATTTGAATTGCTCAGCGATCAGCCGATTCCTGTGGATGACACCAATGTGAAGGATTTATTTTCATTGCAAAATCTTGGAAACGATATCCGCCGCAGTGTCAACAGTGCAGAAATGGCGAGGAGAAAATTCAGGGATATTGCGGTGATCGGGGGATTGATTTTCCAGGGATATCCTGGCGAATATAAAAAACAAAGACATCTTCAATCATCTGCATCCTTATTGTTTAATGTGTTTTCCGAATATGATCCACACAATTTATTGTTGCGGCAAGCCTATCATGAAGTGATGGAGCAGCAGATGGAAGAGGTAAGATTGCGCAATATGCTGGAAAGAATTCAGAAAGGCAGGATTGTCATTACCTTTCCTTCCCAATTAACTCCATTCTGTTTCCCATTGAAAGTAGATAGTATGAGAGAAAATCTTTCTTCAGAACAGTTGGAAGACAGGGTTAGGAAAATGCAGATGCAATTGGGGAAATAAAAATCAAAAAGATATTAAGTATCCGGAAAAATAATCCCTTTCCTATCCGTCGGGGTACATTAATTGCAGTAATTTCAAAAAAATATCTTTTATGCTCAGGAAAATCCTGCTTGTTCTATTCGCAATTTTAATCGTAATTCAATTTATTCGTCCTGAAAAAAACAATTCAACTACAGCTTCTTTGAATGATATCACGAAGCATTATGCTGTTCCGGATGAAGTAGTAAACATCCTGAAACAGTCCTGTTATGATTGCCATAGCAATCATACCGTCTATCCCTGGTATTTTAGCATTCAGCCCGTGGCCTGGTGGATGCAGAATCATGTGGATGATGGGAAAAGGGAAATCAATTTTTCAGAATTCAATTCCTATCCTCCAAAAAGGCAGAGCCATAAACTGCATTCCATCGTGGAACAGATTAAACGAGATGAAATGCCTTTGGACAGTTATTTGTGGATCCATAAATATGCTAAGCTAAATGAAGATCAAAAAAAAGCGATAATAAATTGGGCTGACAGTTTACAACAGGTAATCATCAGAAAGAATAATTTGCCTGCGGAAACTGAGGAGCATCATAGAGATTGAATTGCTGTTGAAAATTTCAATCTGCAAAAGTCAATATATTTGTCTTCCTTCTGAATCATGCAAAAGCCTATTCCATACCGAATACGGGAACAACAAATCTGGCTATCCTCGGGCCGGTCTGTTTTCTGGGAAGATGAGCGCGCTTTGATTTTATCCGATCTTCATTTCGGCAAGACCGGCCATTTCCGCAAATCAGGAATTGCTGTTCCGCAGTCAGTATATAAAGAAGATTTGCAACGACTGGTTTCTGAAATTCAATATTTCCAACCCCGGCAGCTAATTATTGTAGGTGACCTTTTTCACAGCCGGGCTAACAAAGAATTAGAATTGTTTAGAAAATGGAGGGAAAATTTTCCTGAACTCATCATTCATCTTGTCAAAGGCAATCATGATATCCTGGAGGAAGACTGGTATCGAATTGCAGATATAAGGCTGAGTAATGACAGTCTCCTGCTTCATGATTTTCATTTTACCCACGATATCAGCACTGATCTGCCAACACTATCGAATTCAACCAACGGCCAACGGCCAACGGCCAACTATTCCTTCTCCGGTCATATTCATCCCGGAATCAGGATCGACGGAGCCGGAAAACAATCCCTGTGTTTTCCATGCTTTTATTTCGGAAAGAAGTATGCGGTTCTGCCTGCTTTTAGTCGTTTTACCGGAGTCGCGCTCATTCAACCGGAAAAAAATGAAAATGTCTTTGCGATAGTGGGAGATAAGATATTGCAGTTGCAATAAATTATTTTTTATCCTTCCACCACCACCATTGCAATTTATTTGGATCGGGATTTTTAGTTTCAGCAAAATACACAGCGCAGCGGAAAGTATATAAAAGACAGGGATCCTGTCTTACACCTGCCAAATGATTGGATCGATGATATAATAATTCCGGATTTTTCCCTTTCAGATCGGTCACTTTTCTGATGCCTAATTTATACAGATCGAAAGCAATGGATTTGCCGACACCGGGGATCACACGAAGTTCTTTCAGAGCAAGTTCTCTATTCGTATCCATAACATTTTTTTAGTTCATTTTTTTCTTCAGCACAGTTACCTGTTCCTGCAGATTGCTTACCAGATTGGCCAATTGGCTAACATCCCAGCGTTGCTGCATATTTGCTTTGGTAATGACAAGTTGTGCTTTCCATAATTCAAGTACGTCTTCGCTGTTCACCTGGTAAGGCTGATAAGCTGTGTTGTCGCTGATCAGGGTGAGTTTATTTTTCAGCTTATTGTTTTTCATGAGGCGTTTATACACAATGCCTTCATTGCGTGAAACGACAACATAGGTTTGATTGCTTTTTACATCTTCCATATTATCCACTTTTTCACCCACTATCACAGAGCCACTCGGAGTAGGCAACATGGAATCACCAACAATTTCAAAAGCCCGATAATTACCCGAAGCAAGCATGGGCAGTGTGAATGTATTCAGTTCGTCGAGGAATTCCGGATCGGCATAACCCGCAAGGTAGCCGGCAGCGGCCTTAACGGGAACCAGATGGATATCATTGGAGGCAGCAGCAAGCTTTTGTGCGCGTCGTTTGGCAAGATAGTTTCCGCCCCTGGTTTCATTCAGGTTTTTTCTTAGCAGTTCATCAAGTGTCAGTTTAAAAATATCACCTGCCGTTTCCAAAACATCAATCCTTGGCTCTGCCCTTTCTTCTTCATAGGCTCCCAGCAGGGATCGCTTGATCTTCAGCTTGGTAGCAAACTCTTCCTGCGTCCAACCCCGAAGTTTGCGCAGGTATTTCAGGTTTTTTCCGGCTGTTGACATAGACTAATTTATTTAGTGCTAAAATACTAATTTTTTTAACATTCAAAAAAATCTTTTAATTGACTCGGCTGATCGGTTTGACTTCTTGTAAAGGATTATAGCCATGGATTTAAATCCAGGACTATAATCCGCCGCATTCAAGGATTTAATTATTATCGAATTCTGTTAATGATTAAACCTTTTCATGAAGAAATCTTAAATAACCCACACTGTAATTGGAAATACAGAAAAAAATAGTAAAATTCGTACTCCTTTTTCCGCATAACACCTCTCCTGAAATCCGAAAATTGCTTTATTCCGTATAATGTATGGCTCAAAATAGTGATTGACTTATCAAACAGTATGATTTGGAAATGATTTCCGATAAGCCAGTTCTATTTATTAAAAACGGTTTTATTATTCGAATACTTTAGTCATCTTTCAAACAGTTTTTATGACACAGATTGCAACACCTGAAGAACAAACCAAAATCATGCAACAGCCGGATCCATCCAAAATCATGCAGATAGGGATGGGATTCTGGCCATCCAAAGTATTGTTGAGTGCGGTTAAATTCAAACTGTTCACTGTATTATCAGCACAGTCATTAACTGCAGGCCAAATAAAGGAAAATCTGCAACTGAAAACAACTGACCGTCATGTGTACGACTGGCTGGATACACTGGTGTCGCTCGGTTTTCTGCAGAGAGATGGCCTTCTTGAAACTGCGTTGTATTGTAATGCTCCCGACACCGATTTGTTTCTCGATAAAAACAAACCCAGTTATATCGGTGGTATTTTAGAGATGTCGAATAGCCGGCTTTATCCATTTTGGGCAAACCTGGATGATGGCCTTCTGACCGGTCAACGACAAAATGAAAGCAGGAGTGGATCGAATATGGATTTCTTCCGTGAGTTGTATAAATCGCCTGAAAAATTACAGGAATTTGTGGATGCGATGTCTGGTATTCAAATGAGTAATTTTGTGTCCCTGGCTCACGAGTTTGATTTTAATAATTACAAATCTCTTACTGATGTCGGAGGAGCCGATGGTTTTCTTTCCATACAGATTGCATTAAACCATCCCGATATTCATTGCACGACTTTTGATTTGCCTCCGGTTGAACCGGTTGCAAAAAGCAGGATCGCTCATTTTAATCTTTCGCATAGAATTGACGTGGCCAGTGGTGATTTTCTCAAAGATGCGCTACCTGCCGCAGAAGTAATTACGATGGGAAATATTTTGCATGGCATGGATGAAAACACAAAGCAGGAGGTGGTGAACAAAGTGTATGACATACTTCCTGAAGGCGGGGTATTTATTGCGATAGAAAATATTATCGACAATGATCGCAGGAAAAATACTTTCGGCATGTTGATGAGCCTGAATATGCTGATTGAAAACGGAGAAGCTTTTGATTACACTTTTGATGATTTTGGAAGATGGGTTAAAAAAGCCGGATTCAAAAAGACATCCAGTTTAACCCTTGCCGGTCCGGCCAGTGCTGCCATCGCTTATAAATAAAAATAAATATTCATGGCAGATGCGGATTATCACTTTATCACACACTGGAGAGTGAAATCATCCGTTGAGGAAGTGTACGATATACTTGCGGATGCGCCGGGGCTTGCCCGTTGGTGGCCCAGTGTATATCTCGATGTAAAAGTAATAAGTCCGGGCGATGCGTTGGGCATTGGAAAAGTGGTTGAACTCTATACCAAGGGATGGCTGCCTTATACACTTCGTTGGTCTTTTGTGGTGAAAGAAGTGAATAAGCCATACGGTTTCACGATTGTTCCTTCCGGAGATTTTTCGGGAAGAGGAATCTGGACGTTAGAACAGGATGGACAGGATCCTGCATATTGTAATATTGTTTATGACTGGAAGATATCGGCAGAAAAAACACTATTAAAAAAACTCACTTTTTTGATCAGACCGGTTTTTTCAGCGAATCATTTATGGGCGATGAAAAAAGGCGAGGAAAGCCTGAAGCTCGAATTGCTCAGGAGAAATGCAGCTACTGAATTCGAAGTGCAACGCATTACGGAACCACCCGGCCCCACTTTTCCACATAACCTGACGAAGAATAAAATCCTGTAAACTAGTATCTGTAAATGCACGTGAAAAAATTTCGCACGATAATGATCTATATTCTTATTGCAATTTCTCTGCTTGTATTGTGGATTGCCATTGAACTGCTATATCCATATAAAACAAATATCAAAAAATTTAATTCTGTTGATGTAGCTCGCCTTGACGGGGCCATGTGGAGATCCTATTATGAGAAGAAAAAACTTAAACTTTTTTTCCAGTCTGCTGAATTGATGCGAAAGCAATTTGGCGTTCCTTTCTGGCGTTCACAGGTCATGGCTTACCATGCGGCAAAAGCGGCCTTCATATTTAAAGATGGACATAACAGGACCGAATATGATAAAGCTCTTCCCGATCTTATCAAATATTATACTCAGATCAGGAATATCAGTAGGGAGTCTTTTGACGTGGATAGCGCTGCCCGGTTGGAACTCGAATGGTGGGTTATCCGTCGTTATCGCAATGAACATCCTCCGGCTGAATGGGAAAAATATTTGTCGCTGCTTGCTCAAACTGTTTATCATGAGCCCACCGAAAAGTTTGTAACTTATGCCCATCTTCGGGTGGAAGCTATGTTATTGCGCGATGGCAGGGAAGATGCAATTACTGAAAATGACTGGCAACAGATTGATTCGCTTTTGCATAATGCATGGAAATCTTTTAGTGATAGTCTCCATTCATAAAATTGATTCCGGCCGGTGAATGAACTTAAATTTCCCATACCGCTATCGTGTTCTCATTTTTATTTGTTCATTGACAACACTCACTTATCTCGACCGGGTTTGCATTTCCATTGTCGGTGTGAGATTAAAAGCCGATCTCGGTTTGACCAACGAGCAATTTGGCTGGGTTGTGGGTTCTTTCGCTCTTGCTTATGCGCTTTTTGAAGTTCCTTCAGGCGCCTGGGGAGATCGTATCGGCCCACGCGCTGTTTTTATCCGCATTGTTTTATGGTGGTCATTTTTTACCGCTTTAACAGGTTTGGTAAACGGACTAATTGCCTTGCTGGTGATTCGTTTTTTATTCGGTATGGGCGAATCAGGAACCATGCCCAATAGTGTACTTGTTATTTCGCGCTGGTTTCCCGCAAATGAAACCGGTCGTGCACTACCCTGGATGGGAATTGGTACCCAGATCGGTGCAGCCATTGCTCCGCTCATCATTGTTCCTCTGGCAGCAGGCTATGGCTGGAGGGTTCCTTTTTTTGTCAATGGAATGATCGGTCTGTTCTGGGTTGCTATCTGTTTTTACTGGTTTAAAAATTTTCCGTCGGAAATGAAACATATTTCTGACAAAGAACTGAGGAAGATAGAAAGGAATCGCAGGTATGACAAGCAGTATCATCTCATCCCCTGGAAAATTATTTTCAAAAGCAAAACACTTTGGTCATTGATGACGATGTATTTCTGTTTTCAATGGGCCAATTATTTTTTTGTGGCCTGGATGCCGGTCTATCTGCAGGAAGAGCGTCATTTTTCTGAAAATGAGGCCAAGAATATCGTCTTTCTCGTTTTTGTAGTTGGGATTGTCGGTCTGTTGATCGGAGGATTTTGTATCGACTGGCTGGCTAAGAAAAAAGGATTATTTTTTGGGAGAAGACTGATTGGCATGTTCGGTATCGGTCTTTGCGGGTTGTCAATCTTTCTTGCAGCGGTTACATCACGTCCAGGCATAGCCGCAGCGGCGTTGATTGCCGCTAACGGATGGTATTCTTTCGGGGTGATGTCACCATTTGCTGTGTGTACGGATATCGGAAGAAACAATGCAGGAACCGTTGCCGGAGCGATGAATTTTTTCGGCCAGATGGGGGCTTTTTTTCTGGCGATTGTATTTGGGAAGATGGTTGACACCACGCATGATTTCAACACACCACTGTATGTGATCAGCATTGCACAGTTTATAGGATGCCTGCTATGGTTTGGCATCGATCCGACAAAGCAATTAAACCTGGCAGAAGAATCTTCTCCAACAATAAAAGCTACAACCTGATCGTAGCGGGAAGATATTT
>Ga0335076_10005802_pt1 | contig 12454 bp, 10 predicted proteins | sample Lox_Sample_25_FD_206717 | JGI IMG/M metagenome (GOLD analysis project Ga0335076, IMG submission 206717) | Soil microbial communities from Loxahatchee National Wildlife Refuge, Florida, United States - Lox_Sample_2.5 | ecosystem: Environmental > Terrestrial > Soil > Wetlands | place: USA...
ATCATGAATCTGCAATCCTTGCTCGCCGCGCGCGTCGCCGCCGGCAAGCCCGTTCGCGTCGGACTCATCGGCGCCGGCAAATTCGGCTCGATGTTCTTGGCGCAAGTCCCATCGATCGCTGGCCTCGACGTGCCGGCGATTTCCGACCTTGATCCGGAGCGCGCGAAGGTCGCTTGCCGCAACGTCGGTTGGGACGCAGCGCGCATCGCGCGCACGCGCTTTGCCGAACACGGGCGCGACGCGTGCCTCGACGAGCGCGTCGAGGTGGTCGTCGAGGCGACCGGCGATGCGCCCGCCGGCATTGCCCATGCCATAGAGGCGATCGAAGCGCGGAAGCACATCGTGATGGTCAATGTGGAAGCCGACGCGCTCGCGGGAGCCTGGCTCGCACGCAAGGCGCGCGCCGCCGGCGTGATCTATTCCATGGCGTACGGCGATCAGCCGGCGCTCGTCGCCGAAATGGTCGACTGGGCGCGCTCGGCCGGGTTTTCGGTAACAGCGGCGGGTAAGGGCACCAAATATCTGCCTGCCTATCACGCGGTCACGCCTGACGGTGTTTGGGAACACTACGGCCTTACCCCGGCCGAGGCGAAGCGCGCCGGCATGAACTCACAGATGTTCAACTCGTTTCTCGACGGCGCCAAGTCGGCCATCGAGATGGCCGCGATCGCCAATGCTTGCCGCCTCGATGTGCCGCATGATGGCCTGGGCTTTCCGCCGTGCGGCGCCGACGATCTTGCGAGCGTCTTGCGCCCGCGGCATCTCGGCGGCGGGCTGGAGCGCGAGGGCATGGTTGAGGTCGTCTCGTCGCTTCAGCGCGACGGACGGCCGGTCGAGCGTGACCTGCGCTGGGGCGTCTATGTCGTATTCAAGGCGCAGAGCGACTACGCCGCGTCGTGCTTCAAGCAATACGGACTGCCAACCGACCCCTCCGGGCGCTATGCGGCGATGTACAAGCCCTACCATCTCATCGGACTTGAGTTGTCGATTTCAGTGCTCAGCGTAGCGCTGCGCGGCGAGCCGACAGGGACGTGCCGCGAGTGGCGAGGGGACGCGGTCGCCGTCGCCAAACGCGCTTTGAAGGCCGGCGAAACGCTCGACGGAGAGGGTGGTTACACCGTCTATGGCAAGCTCATTCCAGCAGGGCGTAGTCTCAAGCTCCGCGCCTTGCCAATCGGACTTGCGAAACATGTGAAGCTGGTGCTTGACGTCGCCGCGGGCGACTTCGTGACCGCGGATGACGTTGCGCTTGAGGAGCATTCCCAGCCCGTCCGCGTGCGGCGCGAAATGGAGGCGCTGGCGCAAGATTCAGCCGACGTGGCGGCTCGGGCGGGCGGCCAGCCCGTGTGAGCTCGCACGGCGAGTAGAAGCCGGCGGAGCCCTACGCCAAATATTGCCCGCCATTGGCCGAGAGCGTCGCGCCCGTGATGAACCCGGCATCGTCGGCGGCGATGAAGACGACGCAGCGGGCGATATCTTCCGGTTCGCCGAGACGGCCGACCGGGATCAGGGGAAGGATGCTTTTCGCCACGACATCGGGATTGATGGCCTTGACCATGTCGGTCGCGATGTAGCCCGGGCAGATCGCATTCACGGTGATGCCCGCGCGCGCCCCCTCCTGCGCCAGCGCCTTGACGAAGCCGATGTCGCCGGCCTTGGCCGCCGAATAGTTGACCTGTCCCATCTGGCCCTTCTGCCCGTTGATCGAGGAGATGCAGATCACGCGGCCGAACTTGCGCTCGCGCATGCCCTCCCACACCGGGCGCGTCATATTGAACAGCGAGTTGAGGTTGGTGTTGATGACGCCATACCACTGGTCGGGCGTCATTTTGTGGAACATGCCGTCCTTGGTGATGCCGGCGTTGTTGACCAGGATGTCGACCGGGCCGAGGTCCTGGGCGACCTTCGCGAGCCCCGCCACGCACTCGTCGTACTCGGCGACGTTCCACTTGTAGACATGGACGCCGGTGTCGGCCTTGAACTTCGCCGCCGCCTCGTCGTTCGAGTGATAGGTCGCGGCGACCTCGCATCCCGCCGCCTTCAACGCCTTGGACACCGCCGCGCCGATGCCGCGCGTGCCGCCGGTGACGACTGCAACTCTCGCCATGTTTCCTCCCCGATATTTTGTGACGCGCGCCGTGCTTATGCCGACGCGCGCTTCATTATCCGCAAAGAATCAGCGCTCGACCGCCATGGCGATGCCCATGCCGCCGCCGATGCACAGCGTCGCCAAACCCTTCTTCGCGTTGCGGCGCGCCATTTCGTGCAAGAGCGTCGTCAGCACCCGCGCGCCGGATGCGCCGATCGGATGGCCGAGCGCAATCGCGCCGCCGTTCACGTTGACGATCGCCGGATCCCAGCCGAGGTCCTTGTTGACCGCGAGCGCCTGGGCGGCGAAGGCCTCGTTGGCTTCGACCAGCTCCAGGTCCTTGACCGACCAGCCGGCCTTTTCCAACGCTTTGCGCGAAGCCGGGATCGGCCCCGTCCCCATGATCGCCGGGTCGACGCCCGCCGTCGCCCAGGAGACGATACGCGCCATCGGGGTGAGCCCACGCTTCTTCGCTTCGGCGGCGGTCATGATCACCAGCGCCGCCGCCCCGTCGTTGAGGCCGGACGCGTTGGCGGCCGTCACCGATCCGTCCTTGGAAAAGGCGGGCTTGAGTTTCGCCATCGCCTCGTAGGTCGCGCCGTGGCGCGGATATTCGTCGGCGTCGACGACGATGTCGCCCTTCTTGCTCGCGATCGTCACCGGCGCGATCTCGTCCTTGAACCGGCCGGCCTTCTGCGCCGCCTCGGCCTTATTCTGCGAGCCGACGGCGAAGCGGTCCTGGTCCTCGCGACTGATCTGCCACTTTCTGGCGATATTTTCCGCCGTGTTACCCATGTGATAGCCGTGGAAAGCGTCGATCAGGCCGTCCTGCAGCATCGTGTCGACGAGCTTCATTTCGCCCATCTTGACCCCGCTGCGGAGATAGGCCGCATGGGGGGCGAGCGACATCGATTCCTGGCCGCCGGCGACGATGATGTTGGCGTCGCCGTTGGCGATCTGCTGCAATCCGAGCGCGACCGCCCGCAGGCCGCTGCCGCAGAGCTGGTTGACGCCGAACGCGGTCTTTTCCTGCGGAACTCCGGCCTTCATCGCCGCCTGGCGGGCGGGATTCTGGCCCTGCGCGCCGGTGAGGATCTGTCCGAGGATCACTTCATCCACGTCGCCGGCCTCGACTTTGGCCGCTTCCAGAGCGCTCTTGATTGCGACGGCGCCGAGTTCGTGTGCCGGAGTCGAGCCGAATGCGCCATTGAACGAGCCAACCGGGGTTCTCTTTGCGCTGGCGATGACGATCTCAGAAGCTGACATTCTCATTTCTCCTGACGGACGATGGCGGCGCGCGCCTTGATCGAATGGCTTCTACACGATCTCCGCCGAAGGGCGCCACTCATCATATAGGCGCGGAATTGTCGCCGGGCGAGGGCGCAGTCCGGGTTCTTCCGCCCGCTGCAATGCAAAAATAAGATTGTCGCGCAGCAAAAAACGCTTAATCTGTGTTGACCCGAAAGGGCCCGCGTGATTCTGGGACCCGCAACCTCATGGCCGATTCCGTTTCGACTCCGACCACGATCAAGAAATACGCCAACCGCCGGCTCTACAATACCGCGTCGAGCGCCTACGTGACCCTGGCCGACCTCGCGAAGATGGTCAAGGGCGGCGAGGACTTCGTGGTCTACGACGCCAAGACCAACGAGGACATCACCCGCTCGGTCTTGACCCAGATCATCTTCGAACAGGAAGGGATCGAGGGCCAGTCACTGCTGCCGACCACCTTCCTGCGCCAGCTCATCCGCTTCTATGGCGACAGCATGCAGGCGATCCTGCCGAGCTACCTCGAATTCTCGATCGACCGCTTTTCCGGCGAGCAGCAGTCGATGCGCGAAGCCGCGGCGCGCATGTTCGGCCCGGAAGCGTTCTCCGCCGGCTCCTTCGCAGCGCTTCAGGAACTGACCAAGAAGAATATCGCCGCGTTCAATCAGGCGCTGGCAATGTTCTCGCCATTCGCCGCCGGGGCTAAGCCGGCGGCGGACCTGCCGGCGAAAAAAGGCAACTCCGAGGACGACCTCGCCGAATTGCGCACTCAGCTCTCGGACATGCAGAAGAAGCTCGAATCGCTCGCGACCAACGCGACCAAGAAGAGCTGAGCCGGCTTTAGAACCTGTCCTTCCGCGCCCGGATCTCCGCGAACACCGCCGCCGGGTCCGCGCCCTTCATCCCGACCGCCGCTTGTACCGCCGGGTCTTCGGCTCTCAGAAAAGGATTGGCGGCCAGCTCGGCCGCTATCGTCGTCGGCAGGGTCGGGCGGCTCTCCGCGCGCAGCTTTGCGACCTCCTCGACCCGCGCCTTGAGAGCGGGATTGTCCGGCTCGATGGTGAGCGCGAACCGGCCGTTCGCCTGGGTATATTCGTGGCCGCAATAGACCTTGGTCTCGCCGGGCAGAGCGGCGAGCTTCACGAGCGAGCTCCACATGACCGCGTAGGGCGTCTCGAACACCCGTCCGCAGCCGAGAGAAAACAGCGTGTCGCCGCAGAAGGCGATTTTGTCGGCGTCGAAATGATAGGCGATATGCCCAAGCGTATGTCCCGGCGTCTCGATCACTCTCGCCACGAGCGATCCGACGCGCGCCTCGTCGCCCTCGGCCACCCGGTGATCGAGGAACGGAATCCGCGCCGCGTCCTTGCCCGGCCCCCACACCCTCGCGTTCGGGAACTTCGCCTTGAGCCCCGGAACGCCCTGGATGTGGTCGGCGTGGTGATGGGTGATGAGGATGTCGGAGAGCGTCCAGCCCCGCTCGGCGAGCGCCCGCAACGTCGGCTCCGCTTCCGGTACGTCAACGCATGCGGTGGCGCCGGTCGCGGAATCATGAATGAGCGCGCCGTAATTGTCGGTGAGGCAGAGATATTGATGGACGTTCGCCGTCATGACGGAAACTCCCGGGCGATCAATCGAACTCGTTTGAACCGCCGCCTCACCCTGAGCAGCGCCGAACGCGCGTCTCGAAGGATGCTTCGGCGGGTTCAGCCGGTTCGGCGTGAACTGGAGCGTCCTTCGAGACCCCTTCGGGGAGCCTTCAGGACGAGGCGGATGGGTAACGCGGCCGTTGCACTATAGCCACGGGACGAGCGCTTGTCTTTGCCCCGATGCGGTCCCCACGCTTCGGGCGGATTGCGGAAAGTCGAAGGCTCGTTCAAAGTCGCCCGGCCCTGGGTCCGGCGGATTTCGATGCCTCTCGACGTCCATAGCTTGCAGAGCTTTTACGCCTCGCCCTTGGGCGCCGTCGCTCGGCGGTTGATCGGGCGCGTGGTGCGCGAGCGCTGGGACAATGGCTCGGGCCTTTCCGTCGCCGCGGTCGGGTACGGAACGCCTTATCTCGACCGATTCCGCGACAGCGCCAGACGATGCCTGGCCTTGATGCCGGCGGAGCAGGGCGTCGTGATCTGGCCGGGGGGCGGACGTTGCTCCGCTGCGCTGGTGGATGCGCAAATGTTGCCGTTGCCGGACGGCTCGATCGATCGCCTGCTCTTGGCCCATGCCCTCGAGGCGGCGGACCGGCCGGACTCGCTGCTCGAAGAATTGTGGCGCATCACCGCGCCCGAGGGACGAATCCTGGCGATCGTTCCTTCCCGCCGGGGCGTCTGGGCGCGGGCCGACAGCACCCCATACGGCCAGGGCCAGCCCTATTCGAAGTCGCAGCTGCGCGACCTGCTGCACGGGGCCGAATTCTCCCCCGTGTTCTGGGGCGAGGCGCTGTACGCGCCCCCGGTCGCCCGGCCGTTCATCATCCGCTCGGCGCCGACGATCGAGCGGGTTGGCGCAGCGCTCGGACTTCCTTTCGCCGGCGTTCATATCGTCGAGGCGATCAAGCAGGTTTATCGTCCGGTCGGCGTCCGGGCGGTCGCGCGGGCCCGGCCGCCTCAGCTCAAGCCCGTCCTCGCGCCGAGCGCCCATCGCCAATGCCGCTCCAGAAGCGCAATCGGTTTCAGCTTGGCGCCGCCGAGCCCGCGTGCTTTGAGTTTCGTTCCCATGGCGCCTCGAACACGGTGAAGTACGAACATGTCCGAACGTCTTCTTGTCCTCCTGCGCCATGGCCAGAGCGAATGGAATCTCAAGAACCTGTTCACCGGCTGGCGCGACGTCGACTTGAGCCCGGACGGAGTCGACGAGGCCAAGGCGGCCGGCCGGCGCATGAAGGCGCATGGGCTCGCCTTCGACCTCGTCTTCACTTCGGCGCTCATCCGCGCCCAGCACACGCTTGATCTGGCGCTTGCCGAGATGGGGCAGAAGGGTCTGCCCGAAAAGCGCGACCAGGCGCTCAACGAACGTGACTACGGCGATCTGGTCGGGCTCAACAAGGACGACGCGCGCAAGAAATGGGGCGAGGAGCAGGTGCACAAGTGGCGCCGCAGCTACGACATCCAGCCGCCCGGGGGGGAGAGCCTCAAGGACACCGTCGCCCGCGCGCTTCCCTATTATTGCCAGCACATTCTGCCGGCGGTCCTCGGCGGCAAGCGGGTGCTGGTTGCGGCGCACGGCAATTCCCTGCGCGCGCTGGTCATGGTGCTCGATCGCCTCACGCCCGAGACGATTCCCGCCATGGAGCTCGCGACCGGCGTCCCCCTCGTCTATCGGCTCAACCCCGATTCGACTGTCGCCTCGAAGGAGGTCCTGACCGCGTGACAGAAGTTACCGCCATCTTAACCATTTGCCGGGAGGCTCGTCCAATCCGGGGTGATTCGCTTTTCGCGGAGCTGAGCAATGGCGACGAGGTTTTGGGCGCTGGGGATGGCGGCGGCGGCGTGCGCGCTTGCCTCGGCTGCCGGCGCGGCCGATTCGCAATATGAATTTCTCGCCGCGCCGCAGATCAATCTTTCGCTGGTCTATCGGCTCGATAGGCTGAGCGGCGATGTCGTCGCCTGCCAATTCGCCCACAATCCGGGCCGAACCGACGTCGGGCCGGGCGCGTTCGGGGTCACCTCCTGTTATCGCGGCGGCGACGGCGCCACCAAGCAGGAGCCGGGGAACTACGGGCTTATCGCCACCCGGCACGAGCAGGAAGGCGGGGTGTTTCGGGTCGATTACCGCACCGGCGCCCTCAGCATCTGCTATCTCTACTTCCAGCGCGAGAGGATGGGCGACAAAGAGGCGATCGCCGACCAGTATGTCGTCTGCACGCCACAATGGAATCAGCTGGCGCCGGCACGCCAGGGTGGCGCTGTCGGGCAAGGGCCGGAAACGCCCGGCGGACCGTCGCACGACTGACCCGCGCCCCTGCGTCCCTCGCCGCTGAATTGGCGAGGCGGGCGCATGTTCGGGCGTGAGCGCGATACCATCTTCGCCCCGGCGTCCGGGGTCGGCCGGGCGGCGATCTCGGTGCTCAGGATTTCGGGCCCGAACTGTTCATCCGCCCTCGCCGCGCTGGCGCCGGGCGCCGAGTTTCCCGACCGCCGGGCGAAGCTCGTCACCCTCAGACACCCTCGCACGGGCGAGCCGCTCGACCGGGCCTTGATCACCCGGTTTGAGGCGCCGCGCAGCTTTACCGGCGCGGAGATGGCGGAAATTGGTGTCACGGGCGGACGCGCGGTCACCGCCGCGGTCGTGAAAGCGCTCGCCCTTGTTCCCGGATTGCGGCTTGCCGAACCGGGAGAATTCGCCTCGCGAGCCTTCGTCAACGGAAAGATCGACCTCTCGGAAGTCGAAGGGCTTGCTGACCTGGTTGATGCGGAAACCGAGGCGCAGCGGCGCCAGGCCCAGCGCATCGCCGGGGGAGCGCTCAGCCGCGAGTGCGAGGCGATCCGCGCCTCCCTCATCGAGGCGATGGCCGCCGTCGAGGCGCAGATTGACTTTTCCGACGTCGAGGACGCAGACGGGCTGACCTTGGACGCGGTCAAGCATGCGGCTCGGGCGGCGATCGAGCGGGTCGAGCGGGCGCTGGCGACAGCGGACGCCGCCGAACGCCTGCGGGAAGGCTTCACAATCGTGATCGGCGGGGCGCCCAATGTCGGCAAGTCGACGCTGATGAACACGCTCGCCGGGCGCGAGGTCGCCATCACCTCGCCGATCCCGGGCACGACCCGCGACCTGATCGAGGTGTTTCTCGATCTACGCGGCTATCCGGTGATCCTTGTCGACACCGCCGGCATTCGCGACAGCGCCGACCCGATCGAACAGGAGGGCGTCGCACGCGCACGCCGGCGGGCGGCCGGCGCCGACCTGACGCTTTGGCTCGACGACGGCTCGGGCGGCCCGCCGCCGGGCGTCGACTCTCCCGTTCTCAGCGTCCGCACCAAGATCGACCTCACCGAGCCCCCTGCGGCCAAGGCGGAATTCGCCCTTTCGGCGAAAACCGGCGCGGGCGTCGATCGGCTGCTTGACGCCCTGGCCGATCTGGCCGAAGAGCGCATGTCCTCGCGCGAGCCGGCTCTGCTCATCGTCGAACGGCACCGGCGGGCGTTCGAGGACGCCCGTGAGGCCCTTGCCGCGACGCTTGGGCCTGAGGCTGCGGAATGGGAGCTGGTCGCGGAAGACCTTCGCCGCGCCGCGGCGGCGATGGATCGCGTCGTCGGGCGGATCGGCGCCGAGGATGTGCTCGGCGAAATCTTCGCCCGGCTGTGTGTCGGGAAGTAGAGGGACCTGTTTCACGTGAAACAGGCTGGGCGCGGTCCCAACCCCTTCATGCTGAGGAGCGAGGCGAAGCCTCGCGTCTGGAAGCACGTCGCAAGGAGGTTGAGACGACGGTGTTTCACGTGAAACAGGGTAGCGGGTGTCGGACCATTCCCCAGTTGACTCACGCCGTCATTGCGAGCGAAGCGAAGCCATCCAGAGAACGTGGAGCGCCCTTCGATCCCTGGATTGCTTTGTCGCTCCGCTCCTCGCAATGACAGATAGGTTTTGCCGCCATCGCATCACGCTCCAGAGCTTGGGTAACAACTAGAAATGAGGTTTGACGTCGTTGTCATCGGCGGCGGCCACGCCGGGTGCGAAGCGGCCACCGCCGCGGCGCGGTGTGGCGCCACGACCGCGCTCATCACCCATCGCGCGGCGACGATCGGCGAAATGTCGTGCAACCCGGCGATCGGCGGCCTGGGCAAGGGCCATCTCGTGCGCGAGATCGACGCGCTCGATGGGGTGATGGCGCGCGCCGCCGACAAGGCCGGAATCCAGTTTCGCGTGCTCAATCGACGCAAAGGCCCGGCGGTTCAGGGCCCGCGCGCCCAAGCCGACCGGAAGCTCTATCGGCAGGCGACGCAGGAACTTGTCGCCGGGACCGCGAATCTGACGCTCGTCGAAGGCGAAGCGGCGCGCATCCTCTCGGGGGACAGCGGGGTCACGGGCGTCGAGCTTGCGGACGGCCGCGTCGCATCCTGCCCGGCGGTGGTCCTAACCACCGGCACCTTCCTGCGCGGCGTGATCCATCTCGGCGATGAGCGCACGCCGGCCGGGCGCTTCGGCGATGCGCCGTCGGTCGAGCTCGCGCGCAGTCTCGACGCGGCCGGATTCGCCCTGGCGCGGCTCAAGACCGGGACCCCGCCCCGGCTCGACGGCTCGACCATCGACTGGCCGCGGCTCGAGGTCCAGAATGGGGACCCGGAGCCGGAGTTCTTCTCCTCGTTGACCAGCGGCCTGAGCGCGCCGCAGCTCCCCTGCCACATCACCCGCACGACTTCCGAGACCCACCGCATCGTGCGGGCGGATTCGCATCGCTCCGCCGTCTATTCCGGCGCGATCTCGGGTCGCGGACCGCGCTATTGCCCCTCGATCGAGGACAAGGTCCTCCGCTTCGCCGACCGCGACAGCCATCAGATCTTTCTCGAGCCGGAAGGGGTCGACGATTCCACCGTCTATCCGAACGGCATTTCGACCTCGCTGCCGGCGGAGACCCAGGCCGCGCTGGTGGCGACCATTCCCGGCCTCGAGCAGGCGCGCATCCTCCGGCCCGGCTATGCGATCGAATATGATTATATCGACCCGCGCGGGCTCGACCCGACGCTCGAGGCGCGCCGGCTCGGCGGCCTTTTCCTGGCCGGGCAGATCAACGGCACGACCGGCTATGAGGAGGCTGCGGCGCAGGGCGCACTGGCCGGAATCAACGCGGCGCGCAAGGCCGGCGGCCAGGCGCTGACTGCCTTCGACCGGGCCGACTCCTATCTCGGAGTGATGATCGACGACCTTACCACCCACGGCGTCAGCGAGCCCTATCGCATGTTCACCTCGCGCGCCGAGTTCCGCCTGTCCTTGCGCGCTGACAACGCCGACGAGCGGCTGACGGGGAAGGGGATTGCGCTAGGCTGCGTGGGCCCGGCCCGGGCCCGGGCTTTTCGCGAGGTCCAGGATCGCCTGGTCCGGGCGCGCGAGATGCTGCGCGCCGCCTCCGCTTCGCCGCAGGCGCTGGCCGAGCATGGACTCGCCGTCAACCGCGACGGCGCGCGCCGCTCGGCGTTCGAGCTGGCGGCGCAGCCAGAGTTTCCGCTCGCCGTCCTCGCCCGCGTCTGGCCGCAACTGGCGGAGATCCCGCCTGCCCTTGCCCGACGGCTCGAGGCGGACGCCAAATATTCGGTCTATCTCGACCGCCAGGCCGAGGATGTCGCCCGCTACCGCCGCGACGAGCAGGCGGCGTTGCCGGCCGACCTCGATTACGGGCGCCTTTCCGGGCTCTCCAACGAGATCCGTAACAAGTTCGCCGCCGTTCGCCCCGCGAACCTGGGCCAAGCCGGCCGGATCGAGGGCGTGACCCCCGCCGCTCTCACGCTTCTGGCCGCTTATGTCCGGCGCGCCGCCCGGCGACCGAGAGTCCCTGTTTGACAGTGCGCGCCCGGAACTTCGCGTCATGGCCAGGGCCGTCCCGGCCATCCGCGTGACGTCAGCGCTCATTGCGCGAATATTGTCTCCCTGTTACCGCGAAAAATGTCCCTGTTATTGACAAAAAAAGCTCCTGTTATTCGCGCTGGCCGAAGCGGCCTTTCCTCGGCCATACGGCGCGTGCGCCTGGCGGGCTCGACGGCCGCCTCGCGGCGCCGCAAATAATGATTTCAATGCTTTGATGGCCGCATCAGCTGACGACGACCGCCGGGAGGCGCTGCGCCTCGTCCCTGTTTCACGTGAAACAGGGGACCGCTTCTCCGCTTTTGTAGACCTCATCGCGCGCTGGCGGAAAACGACCAACCTCATCGCCGAATCCACCTTCCCCGTCGTCTGGAGCCGCCACATCGCCGATTCGGCCCAGCTCATGGCGCTCGCGCCGGAAGCCAGACGATGGGTCGACATGGGTTCCGGGGCAGGCTTCCCCGGCCTCGTAATCGCGATTCAGCTCGCGGACGTTCCCGGCGCCATGGTCCATCTGATCGAGAGCGACCAGCGCAAGTGCGCCTTCCTGCGCGAGGCGGCCCGCGCCACCCAGGCTCCCGCCACGATCCACGCCGCCAGGGTCGAGGCGATCGACTCCGCGGCCCTCGGACCTGTGGACGCCGTCACCGCCCGGGCCTTCGCCCCCTTGCCGCTGACGCTCAAATTGGCCAGACCCTGGATCGAACGCGGCGCAACGGCCGTGTTTCCGCGCGGCGAATCAGCTAGAGACCAAGTCGCGGAGCTGCCGGAGGCGACGGCTTATGCAATCGAGCTCATTCCGAGCCTCATCGACGCAAGGTCAGCGATCCTCAGAGTTCGCAAGAGCTGAGAACCAAGACCAATGAATGCGACGCCTTCCCTCGTTCGCGAGCCCGAAGCCGGGGCGCGGCCGCGCGTTCTGGCGATGGCGAACCAGAAGGGCGGCGTCGGCAAGACCACCACCGCGATCAATCTCGGCACCGCGCTCGCGGCGATCGGCGAGCGCGTCCTCATCATCGACCTCGATCCCCAGGGCAACGCCTCGACCGGCCTGGGCGTCGACCGGAAATCCCGCGTCACATCGAGCTACGACATGCTGGTCGGAGAGCGCGCGTTGCGCGACGTGATCATGCCGACCGCGGTGCCGCGCCTGTTCATCGCGCCCTCGACTATGGACCTGCTCGGCGTCGAACTCGAAATCGCCGGCCACGACGACCGATCCTTCAAGCTGCGCAACGCGCTTCGGGCCTATTGCGACTCGAGCCCCGATCATCCCGGCTCCGTCACTTACGTCGTGGTGGATTGCCCGCCATCGCTCAATCTTCTAACCATCAACGCGCTCGCCGCCGCGGACGCCGTCGTGGTGCCGTTGCAATGCGAGTTCTTCGCCCTTGAAGGATTGTCGCAGCTTTTGACCACGGTCGAACAGGTTCGCCGCACACTGAACGCAGGCCTGGCGATTCAAGGCATCGTGCTGACCATGTACGATCCGCGCAACAGCCTCGCCGGACAGGTCGCCGCCGACGTGCGGGCTCACATGGGCGACAAGGTCTACGAGACGGTCATTCCCCGCAATGTTCGGCTCTC
>Ga0335076_10005803_pt1 | contig 12454 bp, 12 predicted proteins | sample Lox_Sample_25_FD_206717 | JGI IMG/M metagenome (GOLD analysis project Ga0335076, IMG submission 206717) | Soil microbial communities from Loxahatchee National Wildlife Refuge, Florida, United States - Lox_Sample_2.5 | ecosystem: Environmental > Terrestrial > Soil > Wetlands | place: USA...
GACGGCTGTGGTCACGAGTGCTGTCCTAGGTCGTGCGCCAGCACCTCGGCTGACGGCGTCAATCGGCGGCGGGTGTCGATGGCGATCACTTGCCAGTCGACGCGGGAATGTTCATCGAATTTGCGGCGAGCCCGCTCTCGTGCCTTCTCCGGCGCGCCATGGTGAACTCCCTGCGGCGCATGGGTAATCAGGCCCGGAGGCATCGGGATGCCGTAGAGCGAGCCGCCGTGGAAGAAGGCGATCTCGTCGTAGTCGACGTTGCGGTGATACCAGGGTGTGCGTTCGGTGCCGGGCACACCTTCGGCGGGTTTGGGCAGAAAGTTCATCACGTACACACCGGTGGCCTGCATGAACAAGTGCACGGTCGGCGGCAGGTGGACACTGTCGGAGGTGATCACGTTGTAGTCGGCGATGTTGAACGTGAACGCGAAGTTGTCGCCGCGCCAGCCTTCGACATCGATCGGATTGTGTTGGTAGAACAGCGTTGTCGGGCCGCCTTCGTGAACTAGCCGGACCTCGTACTCGTCGCGGTCGTCATCGTCGATCGGGGCCGGGTCGGGGATGACCGCCTGCGACGGGTCAAAGGGGAAATGCCGGCCCAGCGATCCGGGCGGCGGGACGCGGAACTCGTCGCTCGCCTCGATCATCAGCAACGTCGATTCGCCGTCGGGCAACTGGCGCCACGTGCACGCCTTGGGGATGTACACCCAGTCACCCTCGCGGTAGGGCAGCGGCCCGAACTCGGTCTCGAAAAGCCCGGTGCCCTGGTGCACAAAGCACAGCAGGTCACCGTCGACGTGGCGGGTGTAGAACGGCATCGGCTGATGGCGGCGGGAAAGCGAGATGCGGCAGTCGGCGTTGGCGAACATCAGCAGCGGCCCGCCGTTGGCGTCGGTCGCGTCGCTGGGCTTGAGCTCGCTGGACAGCACGTCGATCGGGCGCAGGGGGCCCTCCGATCGGTACGCGGTGGGGTCGTGGCGGCGGTAGATGTTGGCGGTTCGGCCGGTGAATCCGCTGCGGCCCAGCTCGTCGTCCTTCAGCCCGTCGAGATCGGCATGAAGCCGGTGTGGCGTTTTACCTTTGCGCAGGTGGATGAAGGATTCCATAGTGGCTCCCAGTGTGCGACGGCATCGGCGACGTGCATAGAACTAAAAGTGAACTTACTTTTTCTTCTTGCCCGATACAAGGGGCCAATCGCGCGCCGAGACTTAATCCATTGCGACCCGCATCGGCGTGTCTTCGCAACTGGGTAAGTGTCGCGGGGCAACGGCGGGCTAGTCCCGTACGCGGAGGACGACTTTTCCTTTGGCGGTGCGATTCTCCAGCGATGCGATCGCAGCGGCGGCCTCTTCCAGCGGGTAGACCACCGGCTCCGGGGGAGCCAGCTTGCCCGAGGCGAGCAGCTGCTCGAGGTGGGCCCACTGCTCGGTCAGCGCGCCGGGGTGGGTGCCAGCCCAGGCGCCCCAGCCGACGCCGACCACGTCAATGTTGTTGAGCAGCAGCCGATTCACCTTCACCGTGGGTATCTCGCCGCCGGTGAAGCCGATCACCAACAGCCGCCCGCCGGGAGCGAGCGAGCGCAGCGAGTCGGTGAACCGGTCGCCGCCGACGGGGTCGACCACCATGTCGACGCCGCGGCCGTTCGTCAATTCCTTTGCCGCGTCCTTGAATCCGTCGGCCAGCACGACGTCGGTCGCGCCGGCTGCCCTCGCGATCTCGGCCTTGTCTTCGGTGCTGACCACGGCGATGACTTGCGACGCCCCGAGCACCGGCGCCAACCGCAGCGTCGACGTGCCGATCCCGCCGGCCGCCCCGTGCACCAGCACCGTCTCGCCGGACTGCAGCCGGCCGCGGACCGTCAGGGCGAAGTACATGGTCAGGTCGTTGAACAGCAGGCCCGCGCCCGCCGTGAAGCTGACATTGTCCGGCAGCTTGAACACGCGGTCGGGTGCCAGCACCGCGACTTCGGCCATGCCGCCGGTGAGCATCGTCAGGCCGACAACCCGGTCTCCGGGACGCACGTGGGCGTCGTCGGGTGCCGATCGGACCACCCCGGCGATCTCGGCGCCGAGCACGAACGGCGGGTCCGGCCGGTACTGGTAGAGGCCGCGAGTCAGCAGCGCATCCGGGAAGGCCGCTCCCGCCGCGTGCACCTCGACCACCACGCCGTCGCCGGTCGGTTCATCGATCTCGCCTACCTCGACAGCATCGGGACCATCAAGCCGAGTCAACTGTGCTGCGCGCATGCCAGCAGAGCCTACTAACCGCTCAGAAGCCGTCGGCGACGTGCACCACGGCGCCGCCGGAGAACGCTCCCGCTCGCACCTGGTCCAGCACCGTCTTGGCGCGCGACGAGTGCTTGAAACGTGTCCATTCTTCGACGCTAACCTCACCGCATGGATCCCTTTCCACTTGGTTGCTTTTCGGTCGCTCGCATCGGTTTGGGCGCGATCCAGTTCCCCGGCCCGGGTGCCTTCGGGCCGCCACGCGACCGCGACGCGGCGCTAGCCGTGCTGCGCCGGGCGGTCGAACTCGGCGTCAACCACATCGACACCGCCCAGTTCTACGGGCCGAATGTTTCCAACGAGCTCATCCGCGAGGCCCTGCATCCGTATCCGGCCGACCTGGCGTTGGTCAGCAAGGTCGGCGCCCGCCGCGACGATGCCGGCGGCTGGGTGCCGCTGGCCGAGCCCGCCGACTTCCGCGCGGACATCGAAGCCAACCTGCGAACGCTCGGCGTCGATCAGTTGGCGGTTGTCAACCTGAGGCTGATGGACAACGACCGTCCCGACGAGCGCTTCGACGAGTTGCTTTCGGTGATGGTCGCGGCCCGCGACGAGGGATTGATCGGCGGTATCGGCCTCAGCAATGTCACCCGCGAGCATCTACTTCACGCCGTGCAGCACACCGAGATCGCTTGCGTGCAAAACGCTTTCAATCCCGTCAACCGGTCTGCGGCGCCGGTAGTCGACGAGTGCACCGCGCGCGGTATCGCCTTCGTCCCGTTCTTCAGCCTGCGCTCGCCGTTTGCGCCGCCGGGTCAGGTGCTCGGACACGACGCCGTGCAGCAGGCCGCGGCGCGGTTGGGCCGCAGCCCGGCCCAGATCGCGTTGGCGTGGGCGCTGAGCGTGGCCCCGAATGTGCTGCTGATTCCGGGAACCTCGTCGGTGCAACATCTCGAGGAGAACCTCGCCGTCGCCGACATCGAACTCGACGGCGAGACTCGCGAGCAGCTGAACGCTATCGCCGCTTAGCTTTTGGCGGAAGCTGCTGAGACAGCCCGTCGATGATCAGCTCCAGTCCGAAGGCGAATTCGTCTTCCCAGGGCACCGGAAGGCTGTCGGCAACGGCGACGGTGGCGGGAAACTGGCCCGGGTCGAGGTCGTGGAAGACCTTCGCCAGCCGGTGGTCGTCGAGGTCACCACGGATATTCGTGAGCTGGATCGCGAAACCGAGGATGTAGCGGGCCAACGTCGCGTAGGACCGGGCCGCCAGCGCGGGCGGAAATCCGTTGGCAAGCAGGAACGCGATCATTCGCTCGCGGACGACGAGGGCATTCGGTCCGATCGGCACATCGTCCGCCAGCAGCGGCGTTGCATTCCGGTGCCGACACAGCGCATCAAACATGCTGTGGGCGGCAGCTTTACATGCCTCTTGCCATGTCATGGTGCTGAGCTTCGCGGTGTCGAACTCGACTGAGCCGAACACCCGGTCGACGACGTGCGCGACTACGTCCGCTCGGCCGGCGAAGTGCCGATACAGCGTGGCGGTGCCTGAATCCAACCGCTGCGCCAGCGTTCGCATCGACAGGGCATCGGCTCCCTGCTCATCGACGATCTGCAGCGCGGTAGTGACGATCCGGTCCAGCGGGATGGGCGGGCGACCGGGGGAGCGTCGTTGGCTGGTGGTCACGGGCCAAGTATGGCGACTCTTGACAACATGCGCAATAACGGCAACACTGTATCCATTAATCAAGTCCAAAGGATGGATGCCATGCTTCTTCCGCTCGCGACCGAGCCGTTCACGGCTCCCACCGACCGCGACATGCTGCCCTCGGAGCGGCGCGCCTTCGTGCGAACGCACCGCACCTGCGTATACGGCTATCGACGACGAAACGACGGCCCCGCCATGTCGATCGTGTACTACATCCCGACCGACAACGACGAGCTGCTGGTGTCGACGATGGCCGGACGGGGCAAAGCGAAATCCGTTGCACGCGACGGCAAGGTGAGTCTCTGCGTACTCGACGAGAACTGGCCATTCGCCTATCTGCAGGTGTACGCCGACGCCACCATCGAGCACGATCGCGCTCTCGTCGTCGATGTGATGATGGCCGTGGCTGGACGGATGTCGGGCCAGCCGCTCGGTGAAGAGGGGCGCCCGTTCGTCGAAGCAATGGCTGAACAAGAGGATCGGGTCGTCGTGCGCTGCAGGCCCTACGCCACGTTCGCGCAGCCGCCGCGCCATCTGCACCGCAATGACCAAGAAGAGCAGATCACCCATTGGGTATCGGCCACCGTCCCGTGGGATGCGCCGGACCCGGCGTGAAATTGTGAGCCGTCTACTGCTGCGTGGAGCCCGGGTGATCACCATGTCACCGAATAGGCCTGACGCAGAACGGGTTGACATTCTCATCGAGGACGATCTCGTTGCTGACATCGGCGAGTCCTTGGCCGCGGCCGACGCGCAAATTGTTGACCTGTCAGATCGCATTGTCATACCCGGCCTGATCAACGCTCACCTGCACACCTGGCAGAGTGCGCTGCGCTTTCTGGGCGCCGACTGGACCCTGCCGGAATACCTGCACCACGTGCATGGCGAAATTGCGCCGCAGTACAGTCCTGACGACATCTACATCGGCAACCTTGCCGGCGCGCTCAACCAAATAAACTGCGGGACAACGACGCTTGCGGACTGGTGTCATAACAATCCCACGCCAGAGCACACCGACGCGGCAGTAGCAGCCCTTCGGGAGTCCGGGATACGTGGCGTTTTCTTGCACGGCACACGACAGCGTGACCCCGATGTCACGCATCCGCTGGACGAGGTCGACCGACTGCTCGACGACCCTGGCCTCACACACGGATCGGTCAGGGTCGGGTTGGCTCTCCGCGGGCCGCAAGCCTCGGCGCCCGACGTGGCAGTGGCCGACTTGCGTGCCGCCGACGAGCGAGGGCTGATCGCGTCAATGCATCAGAGCGGTGGTGAGCCGACGGCTGGATGGGACGCGGTGCACGCCGAGGGGCTGTTCGGGCCGCGCGTGAATATCGTGCACGGGGCGGGTCTGTCCGACGACTGGGTCGCAACGCTAGCAGACGGCGGCGTCACCTTTACCACCACGCCGGAGAATGAGCTCGGCCATGGCCATTGCGCGCCGATCACCGGACGCCTCTTGCGACTTGGCGCGGCTCCGTCGCTGGGCACAGACACTGAAACCGCGGTGTCCGGCGAAGTTCTCGCCGCCGCGCGCATCGCGTTGGCCCACGAACGCGGCCTCGACCATGAACGACACCGGGACGCGACGGGCATGATGGCGACGACGACGTCCGTCACCAGCAAGCAGGCGCTGTCATGGGCCACTGTCGAGGGAGCCAAAGCCCTCGGCCTGGCCGATCGGGTCGGCAGACTTGAACCGGGCATGCAGGCTGACCTGGTCGTGATCGACAAACGCGCGCTGAACCTTTGGCCGGCACGCGACCCGATCGCGACGGCGCTGCACGCCAGCCTCGCCAACATCGAAGCGGTGATGATCGCGGGCCGATGGTGCAAGCGTGACCACTTGCTGACCGACGTCGACTACGACGGAATCAGAAGCAGGCTACTGGAATCTGGCGAACGGCTACTCGGTGCTCGTCAGGCGGGCGACGCCACGAAGGACAGTTCGGCTGACGCTGTGGCGGATTCGTTGAGCGGGTGACTGCGGAATGGGTTGCGGCGCTGCACCGAGCCGAGGAAAAAGCGCCAAAGCATTGGTGCGTTCGATGGCGGCGCGGGTGGCGGCGTCGAGTCTGGGGTAGGTTTCCAGCCCGGCCGCGAACAGCTTTCCGGCGGCGGTCGGCGCGAACGGGAAATCGGATCCGAAAGTAATGTGACCCGGCTTGGCGAAAGCCAGCAGCGTGGGCAACGCGGCTGCGCTGGAGGACAGCGCGGTGTCGAAGTAGAAACTGGCGAAGTCGTCGAGGACATCGGCCCAGCTGCGGCCGGTGTCGGCGGTAATGGCCACGGCCATGCGGTGACTGGCATACGGGACAAACCCGCCGGCGTGGCTAAGAATGAATCGGATCTTTGGGTAGCGGGTACGAATGCCGTTGCGCACCAGCAAGTAAGCGGCTCGGGTGGTGTCGAGCAGGAAGTCGGCCGCGAATGGTGGGACACCGGGCACGGTCGGTCCCGGCAGCTCGGCGGGATGGATGAACACCACCGCCGACCGATCGTTGAGCGCGGCGAACAGCGCGTCCTGTCCGTCTTCGCCTAGATATGTTCCCGCGTTGTTGGCCAGCAGCACGACACCGTCGGCCTTCAGTTCGTCGAGTGCTCGAACCGCTTCCGCGACGGCCAGGTCCAGATGCGGCATTGGCACGGTGGCGAAAAACCCGAAGCGGTCCGGTTGTACCGCTGCCAGCGCGGCGGTGTAGTCGTTGACATCCCGCGCGAGCGCGGCTGCGTCGGCCGGGTTGGGCAGAAATGCCGTGCCAGGGGTCGAGACAGACAAGATCGCGGTACCGACGTCGAGACCAGCCATCGCCTGCAACGACAGATCAACGCTCCAGTCAGGGAGCGCCCGTCCGCCGGCCTCGTCCAATCCGGCTTTCTGCAGAGCTTTTCGGTAGTCGGGCGGAATCATGTGGTGATGGGTGTCGACGCGTGTCATTGGTTCTCCTAACGCACACGGATGACGGGCACGGTGCGGTCGACGGCGAACGAGTGAACAGCGGTGCAGGTCAGGTGTTGGTCGCTGATGGCTGCTGACACCTCGGGCGAGGCGATGAGGTCGTCCACTTGGGTTCGTGTATCGGTGCCGAAGATGACGGCGCCGTGATAGCGCCGGTGTGGCGGATTTCTGTGGGATACGCCAAAGATGTTGTGCGCCAGTGCTGCCAACGGCAGCAGGCTGTAGGTCCGCAGGTCGCGTGCTCCCGCGGCATGCAGCGCGGGCCCGAGTCGGGTGTGGACGAACGCACGAAAGGCCCGGCCCGCCACGCCCCTGCGTCGGCGCAGCAGCAGCGCTGTGCGATGACCGACCGAGTCGGCGTGACCAGTCGTCCACCAGCGGCCGCCGCGAGGTCCGGTTTGGTGGCCCAACACGTGTTCGAAGACGTTTTGCTCGTCGAGGAACACCTCGCGCATATGCAGCGGCACTCGGAACCCGGCGGCCAAGCTGGGCAATCGCACCTCGGTGAGCCCGTCGAGCGGCCACGCTGACGGGACAATTGTGCCGACTGTGGGGGTGGCGGGCCAGTATCCGTGGTCGGTCGCGGAAAAGTGATATTGGTTGTACTCCAACAGGTGCGGAAGACGTTTGACGATCTCGGCGTGCGGCCCGGCCCAGTACGCATACGCAACGTCGCGCGGCAGATCGGCCCTCAGGCGCACCGGATAGATCGCCGAGGTGGTCGGGACGGAGGCTTTCATCGAACTCCTTCGTCGTCGGGGGTGCCGGCGCGGGCCAGCGCGGGGACGGTGTCTTCGCGGTGCACCAGCGACTGCGCCGCAGTCTTGAACTGACCCAGTTTGTCGATGATGGTCTGGCCCTCCGGAGTGTGGCCCCAGATGCTGATGCCCTGATGAGTGGTTGGCTCCCAAGTCTTCTCGTCGACAACGATCGGGTTCCAGCCGACTTCCCATTCGAATCCCGAGGGTGTCATCGCGTAGTAGGACAATTCTTTGTCGTTGGTGTGCTGACCGACGGCCAGCGCCATGTGGAAGCCTAGGTCTTTCACCCGATGATAGGACGCCGTCATGTCGTCGAGTTCGGCGACTTGAATGTTGAGATGTTGAATGCGGGTGCGGATCGGGTTGATCGGCAACCGGTTAACGGCGGCGATCGCCACCGAGTGATGGCGTTGGTTGACCCGCAGGAACCGGATTTTGAACTTCAAACCGCTGATCGTTTCGTCGATGTAGTCGCTGAGCCGCGCGTCGAACACGGTGTCGTAGTACCCGTGTATCTGGTGCGGCTTCTTCGACGTGACGGCGACATGGCCGATGCCGGCTTCGCCGGTGACGAAGCCGCCGCGCACCGCCAGGTCCGGCGGCGTATCGCTGCGACGAGCAGCGGTGAAGACTTCCTGCGTCAGGCCGTTGGGGCCGGGAAACCGCGTCAGGCGCTCGACGCCGCGCAACGCGGCTTCCTCCGCGGTGCCCTCTGTGGTGGGCACGCCGTGGCGGGTAATCCGGCGCAGTATTTCGTCGAATGTGTGGTGGTCGTCGATGTGCCAGCCAAGGGTGGTGACGTCTTCAGCGGGCCCGCGCTGCAGCAGGAATCGGCATTCGTTGTCGTCGAGGCGGAATCGCATGACGTCCCGCATCGTCTCGTCGAGATGCATGCCGATAGCGTCGCGCCCGAACCGGCGCCAGTCGGCGAACCTGTCGGACTCGATGACGATATAGCCGAGGTGTACGTTGCCGAAGATGTTCATTGGTCGAAAACCGAAGTGTTGCTGAGGAAGTCGGCGACAAGCCGGTTGAACAGATTGGCACGCTCCCATTGCATCCAGTGACCGGTGCGCGAGGTCATGACCAACTCGGCATTAGGCATCAGGTTCACCAGCATCGGACCGCCAGTCGGACGGTTGACCTTGTCGTCGCGACCCCACAACACCAACGTCGGTGTCTGCAGACGCCTGAGCCGGCTGTCGCGGGTGAGATCCATGCGCCACAGCGTGCGCAGTACCATCGGGCCGGAGGGGCGGCGCAGCGGGGGATCGGCGACAACCTCGGGATCGAGCGAGGCGTTGTAGCGTACGTCGATCAGGTCGTCGGGAACCGAAGCGCCGTCGTAAACCAGGTAGTTCCGGATGAAGGTTTCCAGCTTGTCGCGGCTGGGTCCGTCGCCGCCGTAGTACGACAGCAGGCTTTTGAGCCCTGCGGTCGGGGCAGCGCGGGTGGTCCCGATGCCCCCGGGACCCATCAGCACCAGCTTGTCGACCCGATGCGGTGTGTCCAACGCCAACCGCAGCGCGGCCGCGCCTCCGTACGAGTTGCCGATCAAATGCGCTGTGGCGATACCGAGTTCGTCGAGCAGCCCGCGGATCATGTCGGCGAGGTAGCCGAATGGATCAGCCTGGTCGACACCTTTGGCGGAGCGGCCGTAGCCGGGCATGTCGGGCACGACGACACGAAACTGTTGTGCGAGCGCGTCGATGTTGCGCGAGTAGTTGGACACTCCGGAGGCGCCGGGTCCCCCGCCGTGGAGCATGACCACGGGTGGTCCGCCGCCGGCCTCGGCCAAGAAGATTGGCTTACCCGCGACGTTGACGGTCTGCTCGATCAAGTTGGTCGTGGTCATGCGCTGGCTCCGGTCTTGCTCGAGGTAGCAACGATGTTGCCGGTGTGGCCGGGTGGTGGCGGGGGCAGCGGCTCGCTGGATCCGGCTGCGGCATAGATGAATCCGTCGGGGCGAAGCACTGCAGCGGTGGCTTTCCTGCGCCGCAGCCAGCCGATGAGTTCCGGTTCGCTGACCCGGATCGTCGGTATACCGAGCTCCGCCCAGGCATGGCTGCCGTCCGGCGGTGGACCGACGTGCACGATCGCCCACTGCCCACCGAGAACGTCGTCAAAGCGAACTCGGGCACCAGCCGCGTCCGTCACCCACGGTTGCGGGATCTGCCAGCCGGCCGCGCGATGACTCTCCGCCGCGAAGAAGCCCTCGCGATAGCGGGCGTCGGGAATCCAGGTTAGCTTTTCCAGCCGGGAGCTAAGCGCGGGCAGCCGTAACAGCGTGCGCAGCACATGGTTACGTACGCGGGCAATGGCGGGGTTGCGCTCGGTGATGACCCGTCCGGTAAGACAAGCGCGCCGGGTGACCTCGGTGACGTGGGGCTTGCGTTCGGCTTGGTAGGAGTCGAGTAGCGATTCGGGCGCCTGTCCCTTGAGGACGGCGGCAAGTTTCCAGCACAGGTTGGCGGCGTCGCGAACCCCGGCCGACATGCCCTGCCCGATCCACGGCGGCATCGCGTGCGCGGCATCTCCGGCCAGAAAGACCCGCCCCACTCGCCAGCGGTCGGCAACTCGAACGTGGTGGCTGTAGATGACGGCCCGCAGGATATTCACGTGCTCGCGGGTTATGCCCTGATCGCCCAATACCTTCCAAATCGCGTCTTCGCGCAATAGCTCTTGCTCGTCTTCACTGTCCCGGGCTGGGTATTCCCAGCGGTGATGGTCCAGCGGAGTCGGGCAGTCGACGGTCGGTCGGGCCGGATTGCAGTGAAACCGTAACCGGTCGTGGGCATCCCATTTCTTGAGGACCTTGGTGTCGATGACGACCCACCGCTCGGTGTAGGTGCGGCCGGTATAGCCGACACCCAGCTGGCCTCGAGTCGGTGAGGAGCCACCGTCGGCCGCGATCACATACGAGGCGCGGAAACGTTTGAACGTGTCGGTGCGCAGGTCGGCCAGCATCAACTCGACCTCGTCGCCCTTGGGCACTACCCGCAGGCACTCATGTTCCAACAGCACATCGACGGCTGCAAATCGCTGCACGCCCTCACGCAGCACATGATCGACCGCCGGCTGATACAAGAACTGCTGCGGCGGGTGTCCGGAGCCGCGCGGGCTGATCTTCAGATCGATGAACGGCACGCCGGTGGCGTCGACGAAGTTCAGCGGTCGGTCGGGGAGCATGTCTTGCTGCAGCCGGTCGGCCAACCCGACGGACTGCCAGATCCGCATGACTTCTTCGTCCGTGGAGATCGCCCTGGCGCGGTTGTACACGTCCGCATCACGGTCGACCACGAGCACTTTCAGGCCGAGCTGGCCCAACAGGTTGGCGGCGGTTGCGCCGGTCGGGCCGTAGCCGATCACCGCCACGTCGTAAGTATCTGGAGTGGTCACGGTTGTCTCTCATCGCCGAGGGGACTTGTTCTGTAGTGATCACTACGGTAATGTAGCGATCACTACAGAGTCAAGCCCCTGGGCAAGGAGAATCGAGATGGCGGCAAAGAACCAGCCGACGCGACGTAAGCGCGCCGACGGCGAACTGTCGCGTGAACGCATCCTCGACGCCGCCACCGAGATCGCAGCCGAGCGCGGCTACGAGGGCACCAGCATCGCGCTCGTCAGCGCCAAATGTGGGCTGCCGGCCAGCTCCATCTACTGGCATTTCAAGGACAAGGACGACTTGATCGCAGCGGTGATCGAGCGCAGCTTCGCCGATTGGCTCAAGGCGTGGCAGGTGCCCGATGATGGCGACGCACGCGATCGGCTAGTGGGCTTGGCGATGCAGATCGCGAAGGCCCTGCTGGATTCGCCCGACTTCATCCGGCTCGGCCTGATGTTGGCGCTGGAGCGCCGCCCGGTCGAGCCGCGGGCGCGGGCGATGTTCCTGCAAGCGCGGGCGCAGACCTACTACGAGCTGGCCAACACCGTGCGTGAGCTCGCACCGGGTCTCACCGACGCCCAGGTGGACCAATTGGTCACCTACGCGATCGCCGGGGCCGATGGGCTGTTCATCGCCAAGGAGATCGGCGGCGACGCGGTGGACTTGGTTGCACTCTTCGAGTTGCATGCTCAAGCGCTGTACGACACTGCGCTGCGTCTGGTTGCACAGGGTGCCGGCCAATGACGCGACGGGGTAGCTGGCCGGTGGCTGTCGTCGGTTCAGGAGACATCGGCGCCGACCTGATGGTCATGATCCTGCGCAGCGACGGTCCCCTGACCGTGGCCGCCGTAATAGGCGGAGATCCCGGGGTCGACGGCCTGCTCGCCATGCCGGAATTCCGCGACGTCCGAATCGTTTTCAACGCCTCCGTCGGTGCACACCATGTCAACTGGGCAAGGCTGACCGACAGTGGGGTACGGATGCTTGATCTCACCCCCACCGCTATCGGGCCATTCTGTGTGCCCGCGGTCAACCTCGACGACCACCTGGACGCGCCGAACCTGAGCATGGTCACCCCCGATGGGCAGGCGACGGTCCCGATCGTCGCCGCGGTGGCGCGGAGCGGGATCGTGTCGTACGCCGAGAGCATCTCGTCGATCTCGGCGCAAGCCGTCGGGCCCGACACCCGGGCGATCATCGATGACCTCACCCAGACCAGCGTGGCGGCAATGCAAGTCGTCGGCGGTGCTCAACGGGGCAAGGCGATGCTGATCCTCAACCCCGCCGTCCCGCCGATGCTGATGCGCAACAGTGTCTACTGCCTGGTCGCCGGTGAGGCTGACCATCCGCGAATCGAGTCCGACGTGCTGGCCATGGTCGACAAGGTCAGGAGCTACCTACCCGGCTATCGGCTCA
>Ga0335076_10005804_pt1 | contig 12452 bp, 7 predicted proteins | sample Lox_Sample_25_FD_206717 | JGI IMG/M metagenome (GOLD analysis project Ga0335076, IMG submission 206717) | Soil microbial communities from Loxahatchee National Wildlife Refuge, Florida, United States - Lox_Sample_2.5 | ecosystem: Environmental > Terrestrial > Soil > Wetlands | place: USA: Florida...
TTTGCCTCCATGATGTAGCGAGGATTCTTCAGGTCGAAATTCCAGCCTTCCGGTACTGACACGCGTACGTTGTAAACCGGATTGGAATAGACGCTCCCTCCTGGCGTGGTACTGATGACTTTTCTGGACTGGTCGATCTCTTTGTAGTCCGGCACCGTCAACCCAATCGCTACCAACAGGATGTAATTAGCCCCGAAAAAGCAAGCCAGCACCGCGGGAACCAACGGCTGCAATCCCGCGGAATGGTTTCGCGCAATGCTGTCGTACTCGGGCACGCTGGCCCGCAGTTGATTGCGGGCAACAATGTAGGCGTCCACAGCGACTACCGCCAGCAGGACTTCCAGCATGGCGGAGCCCCACAGGCGCGGCTGCCGCGGAAACTGCTGAAAAACCGCTCCCACCACCCGTATTGCGAAGAACCAAAAGATCCCTTTGCTCCTCTCACCCAGGTAAAAATACCCCCAGCCGCCGAGCAGATTCAGCGTGGCAGCCACGCGAGGGTTGCTCCCCAACACAAAGCTGGAAACTCCCGCGTTGTGCTCGAGCGCGAGAAAGTAGGCGTCAGTGAACCCGAACATATACAGGATGACGGCCCCGCGCAGGCAGAAACCCCACCACAGCGGGCTCTCAGATGGTTTGTTGAAAATGACCGCTAGGAGGGCAATGCCAAACAGTGCGGCCGTCCACGCTCCCGCCGATTTCTTGCCGCAGTAGAAGTGACCGAGGCCAGGCCACAGAAGTGAGAGTCCGAGAGCCAGGCCTACACTCTTCGGTTTCGCAGGCACCGTGGGCAGAGGTGTATCGGTCGCCGTAACCTGCCGGGCAGAGCCAAAAATAGTTTCCATGTGATTTCAGGAAACGTGTGTTCCTGAAGAGACCTGATTCTAGCAAGCAAGACGAAGGGCGGAGCGATACATGATTTGTGTCCTGGATTACGGAACTAATCAGCCTGAGCGAGGATAGTGGCCCTACTGCTTGGGCTTGTCGTCCTTCGGCTTGTCTTCGTAGATCGAGTACTGGCCCTGCGGACGCTTCAGTTTGACGGCGATCTCTTTCTGCGGCTCGTTGATGTCGAAGTCCTCGCCATAAGTCTGAAAGCCTGGCGCCAGTACCTGAACCCTCAACTTTCCGTAGGGCGCGCCCGAGTATGAGGCCTTGCCCTGGGCATCGGTTTTCAATTGCACCCCGGAATTCGCCTGCCGCCCATCCTTGGTGACCGGGTGCAGCACAACGCTGGCATTGCGAACGGGCTTTGAGTTTTCGGCCTTGGTGATGGTGAAGCTCAGATTGGCAACATTTTCCTGGGCTGCGCCGGCCAGGGCCATTGCCACGATGAGAAGGGGGAAAACTCGCCTGAACATGTGGCTATTCTACTCGCCAGCTCTGAGCCGAGCCACGCGCGAGCCTGAACCAGCCTCGAGCGTCTGCCGGGTTACTCCGTCTTTGCCGGCTGAGGCTGCGCACACTCGCGCGGCTTGCTTTTTCCTTCTGGGGGATCGTCTGCCGTCCTGGAGTCTTGGTCTGATGGCGGGGGCGGGCACACGCCGCTCGGCTGAGCAGACTCGGCGGCCGATGCACTGATGCCCGGCGACTTTTCGCCCGCATCGGATGCGAGCCAAAGCTCGAAGACCAGGCCGGCTGGGAACATTGGAAAAAGCTGCGTGGCCGGTGCGACCGGCAGACCCCGCGTCTTTTGTCTGCTTCTGACACCTCCGTGCGGAGCCACGCCGCGAGCGGGACGCTGGGGACGCGTCAGATTCAGACTCAAGTCGATCGCCTGTGCGCTGATCGCCACCCGATCGCTGGAGGCGCCCTCGGGAATCAGCAGCGTGCCGCTGTACTGTCCTGAGCTGGTGGGTTCGAAGCTCAGCACGACATTGCAGGTGTTACCCGGTGCGAGGGTCGTGCCGCAGGTGGTGCTGTAGGGGAAGCCCTGGACCTCGATCGCGCCCAGCTGCATGGCCAGGCGGCCTCGATTGTGCATTGAGACGGATAGCGAGGAACTGGAGCCAATCAACTGAGGCGGAAAGGTCACCGCCGCAGGCGTAATGTCACAGGCAGGTACGTCCACCCGGCGGACACGATGATTGAGCGAGTCTGCGATGTAGAGGCTGGCGTCCGGGCCAATGGCGACGCTAACAGGTTCATTGAGGTTCGAACCCTCCGCTGCCCCGCCATCACCCGCAAAGCTTCCAGCGCAGGACGTCGCTCCAGAAAAACAGCCGGAGCCGGCGAACGTCGAAATCAAACCGGTGTCTGCGTCCACGCGCCGGACGCGGTGATTGTCGCGGTCGGCGATAAAAAGATTGCCATCGCTGTCGATGGTGACGGCGGTGGGCGAGGCCAGCATGGCTGACGTTGCGGGCAACCCGTCTCCTCCGTTCAGCAGGTGAGAGCAGTCTCCTCCGCCGCAGCCGCCGGCGGCTGTGCCGATCAGCCAGTTTCCGCTGTTGTCCCGATAAATCTTGCGAACTCGGTTATTGAGCGAGTCGGCGGGGTAGACAGCGCCGGCAGCGTCCGTCGACAAACCACTCGGGGTGTTGAGTTGAGCGGAGAGCGCCGGTCCATTGTCGCCGGCAAAGCCAGCTGCGCCGCTGCCAGCTAGACGAGTGATGATGCCGGTCTTGCCATCGACGCGGCGTATCACGTTGGCTCCCGCATCGCTGATCAACAGATTCCCGGAGCTATCGAGCGCGAGGCCGCCAAGCAGTTGGAAGCTGGCGGATACTGCTGGTCCCCCGTCGCCTGAGTTGCCGGTCGCACCGCTGCCCGCGTACGCGGTGATGGCGCCGGTGGCGAGGGTCACGCGCCAGATGCGATTGGCCACGGTGTCGGCGATAAGTATGGCGTCGAGGCCCTCCGGAGCAACATCGACGGGGCGCATGACCGTGGTTGTCGCCGGGGTTCGAAACTCGAGGAGCAAGTTGGCCGAACACGCCCCGGCACAAGCGGGGACTCCAGCGATGGTAGAGACCGCGCCACTGAGTGCATCTACACGGCGAACCAGGCCGGCAGCGGGGTCGGCGATGTAGAGGTTGCCCTTGGCGTCGAGCTTGACCGCAGCCGGCGCCGAGAGTTCCGACTCCGGGCCAGTGGCGCCCTCGTAGAAATCGACAGCGCCCGAGCCGGCGAAGGTGGAGATCGTCTGCTGGCCGGCCGCAACTCCGCTGCCGGCATTCGGCACGGCGCGTAAGCGGGCATTGGTGGTATCGGCGATATACAGCGTGCCTGCCGAATCCAGCGCCATGCCAGATGGGCCCGACAACAAAGCCGCAGCCGCTGGCCCTCCGTCGCCGCCGAAGCCCGCGGCAACGCCGCCGGCAATCGCCTCGGCGTGACCGTTCGCGTCCACGAAGCAGACGCGATTCCCTGCGCCATCGAGCACCAGAAATTGCCCGCCGCCAAGCACGGTGGCAGCGGCGATCCTCACAGGAGAAGAGCCACAAAGGAAGCCGTTCTGAAGAACCGTCGTGATCACGCCATCGTGCACCCGGCGAAGGCCGGTGTAATCGACGATGTAAAGGTCGTCGCCCTCGATCACCAACTGAAACGGCTCATACACCGTCCCGCCCGTGGCGGGACCACCATCACCGACCTCGTAAGCACCGTTACTGAACCGCGGCGGATAGCAAACTACCCAGTCGTGGCGAAAGCATCCGCTGCCTGCAAAGTTGTGGATGGTTCCCGACGGATCGATCTGGCGCACGCGATTGGTGCGATAGTCAGCCAGGTAAATGTTCCCCGCTGCGTCCACCGCAACCGCGGCGGGCGCGTTCAGTTCGGCGGAAGCGGCAGGGCCCTCATCGCCGCTCAGACTAGCCACTCCAGTGCCTGCGATCGTCGTGATCACGCCCGAGATGAGATCAACCTGGCGCAATCGGCTGTTGCCGAAGTCGGCTACCAGAAGGTGATCGGCTGCGTCTACCGCCAGAGCATTGGCGCCGATGGGAAGCGCATCGATGGAAAATTGCGCCTGAAGCGCCGCGCCGCCATCGCCCCCGAAGCCTGCGGCCGATGTACCCGCGACGCGACGCAGTCTGCGATCGCTCGTAATCTGAAAAATGATGTCGTTCGAGAAGAAGAAGGCCGCGCCGCCTCCATCGACGGCAACGGCGCGAGACAGAGGCAGGGGAGCGCTCAGCGGGTCGATACCATCGGGCGGCCCGCCACCGGTAGCGGTCACGATCATGGTCTGACCGGCCGCCGCTATCCCGAGTAGCAGCGGAGCAAGCAGCCAGACTGCGCGGCGAATGGATCGGTTCATGGCCGAGGGGCGAATTAACAGCTTCCGCCGGAAAGTTCGAGATTCAAGGCGGGGACGGTGCGTGTCAACAAGGCTCGTTTCCCAGAACGGGACCGATTCCGGACCGGGAAATGCGCGCCAACACGCCTTTTCCCAAAACCAAGCGCAACCAAGTGCAAACTCGCGCGTCTGTTTTGCAGATTCCAATTCACCTCGCTTTGCCGTAGAGTGGAAAGTCTCGAATCAAAGCTGCTGGCGGCAGGTCCCGCGAAGAGAGTTCTCCCTTGAATCCGACCCGGCAATCCTGGCTCTGGCTCTGCTTGTGTCTACTGGCGGCGGCCCTACCTCTCTGGGCCGACAATCCGACCATCCAGATTCCGCGGACCGACACCGCACCCACCCTGGCAGATTTCGCCGGTATGCAGCCAAACGCGCGCGTGGCCAGCCAAATGATCAAAGTGACGGGCTTTGTCGCCCGCGAGCCGGCGGATGGCGCCGAGCCGACCCAGAACACCGAGGTCTATCTGGCCTACGACCAGAAGAATCTGTATGCGGTTTTCGTCTGCTGGGACAAGGAGCCAAACAAGATTCGCGCCCGCATGACCCGCCGCGAAGATGTCTTCTCCGACGACACGGCGGAGATCATGATCGACACCTTTCACGACGCGCGGCGCGGCTATGTTTTCGCCGCCAATGCCTACGGGGTGCAGTGGGACGCGCTGTGGACCGAAGGCACGCTCAACAGCGGCGTCCCCGGAGACTTTGGCGGCTTCGATTCCTCGTTCGATACCGTCTGGCGCTCCGAGGGGCGGCTCACCGACCGCGGCTATCTGCTGCTGATTGCGATTCCATTCAAGAGCCTGCGCTTCCCTGCCGTCGAGAAGCAGCAGTGGGGCATCATTCTGAACCGCAGCATCCCGCGGACGGCCGAGAATCTCTTCTGGCCGAGACTCACCAACCGTGTCCAGGGCCGCTTCAACCAGGCGGCCACCGCGATCGGGATCGAGGGCATCGCGCCGGCGCGGAATATGCAGTTCATCCCTTACGGATTGTTCAGCGGCTTTCGCGGGCTGGATACGCGCGATCCTAACAATCCGGTTTTTGACAGCCGGACATTCAAGCCGCAGGTGGGACTCGACTCGAAATTCATTCTGAAGAACAGCTTCGTGCTCGACACAACGGTGAACCCCGATTTCAGCCAGGTGGAGTCCGACCAGCCGCAGATCACGGTCAACCAGCGCTTCGAGGTTTATTTTCCGGAGAAGCGTCCATTTTTTCTGGAGAACAGCAACTACTTCACCACGCCGATTAACTTGGTGTTCACCCGGCGCATCGTGCACCCGGAGTATGGCCTGAGGCTCACCGGCAAGGACGGGCCGTGGGCGGTCGGTGTGCTGGCGACGGACGATCGCGAGCCTGGAGAGGCGGTTCCACCAGGAGACCCGTTGAGCGGAGAGCGCGCCAAGTTTGTGATTGCGCGCGTCAGCCACGACATACTCAACCAGTCCACCATTGGCGCGATCTTTACTGATCGCGAGTTCGCGGGTGGCTACAACCGCGTGGGCGGAGTTGATGCCAACATCAAGCTGAATCAGAACTGGCGGCTGGAGGGCCAGGCGGTAACCAGCGCTACCTTGAATCCGGACGGCACTCATTCAGCCGGGCCGGGATACGGATTTGTTGCGCAGCGCTCGGGACGGCAGTTCAACCTGCAAACCTACTACCTGGATTACAGCCCCGGGTTCGTAACCCAGACCGGCTTCGTCAATCGCACCGACGTGCGCGAGGAGAACGTCACCGGCAGCTATTACATTCGTCCGGAAGGAAAGTACCTGATCTCGTTCGGGCCCACGCTGCTGCAGTTTGCCATTTGGGACCATCGCGGAGTGGCGCTCGAGCAATACACCCAGCCGGGCTTCCGCATGGACTTCAACCGCAGCACCTGGTTCAACATTCACCCATACGCTTACGACAACGTGTACCTGCGTCCAGTGGATTATTCCGGACTGGTGTCGGTAGCTCATTATCCGCAGCCGTTCTGGGGAATCGAGGGCGGCACCAGCTGGTATAAGCAATTCGACCTTAGCTGGCTGTTCGTGTCGGGCAAGGGTGTGAACTACAACCCGTCGGCGGGGCGCGTACCGGTGATCGGTCATGAGGATGCGGGCAACATCGGGCTGACCTTCCATGCCTCAGGTAGCCTGCGCATCGACAACACCTACCTGCTGGAACACATCCATGAAAGCGCCACCAACCTCACCGCGGTCACCAACCATATTGCTCGCAGCACTTGGAACTACCAGTTCACACGCGAGCTGTCGGTGAGAGTCATTCTGCAATACAACGCGGTGCTTTCGGATCCCCTGCTCAGCTCGCTGTCGCCGACCAAGAATTTCAACACCGACTTCCTCATCACCTACCTGCTGCATCCGGGAACCGCAGTTTATGTGGGATACAACACGAACCTGCAGAACCTGGACCGCAGCCTGATTCCGACCCCCACCGGCCTGCTCACCACTCCGGACAACTTCATGAACGATAGCCGGCAGTTTTTCGTGAAGCTGTCGTATCTGTTCCGGCTTTGAGGCATTCCGGTTAGCCAAGAGCCTGTGACGAATAGCCGCCCAACCGGGGCAAATTTTGTTGACCTTTGCGCCGCCTGCACGTCCCTGCTGTTATGCCGAATTATGTCTTGCAGGTGAATGGTCGTCCGCAGCGGCTAACTGCCGACCCGGACATGCCCTTGCTTTGGGTGTTACGCGATCTCCTGCAGCTCACCGGAACCAAGTATGGCTGCGGAATTGGAATTTGCGGCGCCTGTACGGTTCATGAGAACGGGCTGGCGGTGCGCTCCTGCCAGGTGAGCGTAGCCGCGACCGTCGGAAAGAACTACACCACCATTGAAGGGCTATCTCCAGGTGGCAGTGATCCGTGCCAGCGCGCCTGGTTGGAAGAGGACGTCTCCCAGTGCGGCTACTGCCAGGCCGGTATGCTGATGACCACGGCTGCCCTGCTCCGCCAGAACCCTGGTGCGGGCGATGCGGAAATCGATGCTGAACTCTCTCAGCACGTCTGCCGCTGTGGCACCTACCAGCGGATTCGCCAGGCAGTGCATCGCGCCGCCCGCGACGGGAGGAAGGCGTGACTACCACGCGGCGCATCTTCCTCAAAACGTCGGTCTTGGCAGGAGCCGGCCTGGTGATCGCCGTAGACCCGCCCAGGCTCGCGGCGGAAGAAGCCTCCGATGATTTCTCACCCAATGCATACATACAGATCCGCCCGGACAATCGGATCATCCTGTGGGTTACGCGCTCCGAGATGGGGCAAGGAGTTCGCACCACCCTGCCCATGATGCTGGCCGACGAACTGGAAGCTGACTGGTCGCAGATTCGGCTGGAGCAGGCTTTGCCGTCACCTCGCTTCAAGGGAATTCGTTTACGTACCAGCGGCAGTGGGAGCACCGTGGGAACTTACGGGGCTCTCCGCAAGGCAGGCGCCACCGCCCGGACTATGCTCATCGCCGCGGCAGCAGAGCAATGGCACGTTGAGCCTTCCTCTTGCCGTGCGCAGTCTGGCGCAGTCATCCATTCCCCCACTAACCGCAAGCTCACTTACGGATCGCTGGCGAAGGCCGCTGCGCGCCAACCCGTCCCAGAGAAACCGCCCCTGAAAGACCCGAAGAACTTCCGCTACATCGGCAAACCTATGAAGCGGACCGATGGCCCGGCGATCGTTAGCGGCCGGGCCAAGTACGGGATAGATACGCGCGTGCCGGGCATGCTCCATGCGGTCATGAAACGCTCGCCGTACGTCGGTGGGAAGGTCGCAAGCTTCGATCCCAAGCCGGCGCTTGTGGTAGCCGGTGTGCGTCAAGTGGTGCCTATCAGGAGCGGGCTGTCCACGGGCGTGGCGGTTGTCGCCGACCACACCTGGGCCGCGATGAAGGGTGCCGAAGCCCTCAAGGTTCAGTGGGATCCGGGCCCGCTGAAGGATTTTGACTCGGACAAATTCTTGCTCGAGATGGAGGCATCGCTCGACAAGCCAGGTTTCTTCGTGCGCGGAGACGGCGATGCGGTGACTGCGTTGCCCTCCGCCCCTCAAAAGCTTGAGGCAATCTATGAGTACCCATTCCAGGCACACGCGCCGCTAGAAACGATGAACTGCATTGCCGACGTACAGGGCGACAGGTGTGAGATCTGGGTGCCGACACAGACGCCGCTTACCGCTCAGGAAGAAGCCTCCAAGCTCCTCGGCATACCTCAGGAAAACGTGACGGTTCATACCACGCTGCTAGGAGGCGGCTTTGGTCGACGGCTGTTCGTGGATTACGTGCCGGAGGCGGTGGAACTCTCGAAGGCCATCGGCAGGCCGGTGCAACTGCTGTGGACCCGCAGCGACGACATGCGTTGCGGCTTCTTCCAGCCGTGCAGCATCTTGCGGATCAAGGGTGGGCTCAATGCGAACGGCAGCCCGCAAGTCTGGTATCAGACGTCCATTCACTCGGAACTGTCGATGATCGGTTTCCCCACCGAGAAAGACCTGCAAGATCCAATGCACTTCTTTAAGAACGAGGTGCCGTGGGGCGCATTCGACCATCCCTATAATTTCCCGCACCTCAAATCCGACTTGGTGATGATGAACGCCCCCGTGCCCACCGGACCCTGGCGCGCGGTCATGTATCCGGCGCAGGTGTTTGCACGCGAGTCATTCCTCGACGAGATGGCGCACGCGGCCGGACGCGACCCTCTCGACTTGCGGCTCGATCTGCTGAAGCCCGGAGACGTGAAGGAACTTGGAGAGCAGAGGATCGATCGCGCCCGGCTGATCAAGGTGCTCAGCCTAGCCGCCGAAAAAGCGAATTGGAGGCAACCGCTCGCGTCCATACAGGGCCGGTCGGTCGGACGCGGTATCGCGTGCAATGTTTACTCGGCGGAATGCTACATCGCGCAAGTTGCGGAAGTGTCGGTGGACGATACCACCAAGGACATCCGCGTTCATCGTGTCGTTTGCGCAGTCGATTGCGGCCAGGTGATCAATCCCGCGGGCCTGGAAGGCCAAGCTGAGAGCGGCATGACTTGGGGACTTTCCGCCACTCTGCACGGACGCATTGATTTCAAGAATGGCGGCGCGGTACAGGAGAACTACATCGATTTCACGGTCCTGAGAATCAATGAGGCTCCTGTATTCGAAACGCACATCGTCCCCTCCCAGGAAATGCCGGGCGGCTTCGGAGAAACGGCGGTCCCGCCGGTCATACCAGCGGTAGCAAATGCGGTATTCGCGGCTACCGGAAAGCGGATCCGACGCCTACCGATCACGCCGGAGAAGCTCAAAGCTTGAGGCAGGCGGAGTTCCCGTAACTTATTCGAAGCGCCGCATGGCGGCAGACCAGCCAGGAGCGATCTGCTCAGGCTTTCGCTCATGACTTCCGCGGCCACTTTCGCGCCTGACTTACGCCCCGTTGAAGAATATCTCCCTGCTGAGGCAGATTCTCGGGTATAGTGAAGTTGTCTCTTTTCGCACTGTCCGCCCGCACTTAGCGTTGCACTGCGCGACCAGACAGAAATCGGTCCTTATCCACGCATTCAAATTCACACATCAGCCGAGATCAGCACCCCCCTCTCGCATGCTTGGCGTCCCTCTGGAGGTCGGTTGAATGACTACGCGTCCCAGCTTCAACAAGCGACAGAAGGAACAAGCTCGTAAGGAAAAACAACGTCTCAAGGCGGAGCGCAAGCAGCAGCGCAAGCTGGAAAAGACCAGCGATACCGTTGAGACAAACGTAGCAGTCCCTGGCGCTGGGCAACCACCGCTGCCGGATGAAGGCTAAAATTCGTAAGCGGAGCTCGCGCAACTGCGGTGCCGCAGAAAAGGAATCATGATGCAGCCGTCACCAATGCCCGAGCGTTCAATCCCGGCTCACTCGCCAGATGCCGCCAAGAGGGTTCTGCTGTTGGATTGCGATGACCGTCGCCGCGGCATTCGCGTCGAAGCTCTGCAGGAGCGGGGGGCGCTGGTGGACGGGGCGTCTCGAACCGAGGCAGCAAGGATGCTCTGGCAGCGGCAGTCCTATGACTTGGTGTTGATCGAGATGCGCGGCGCCGATGCCGATTGTGAAGCTTTCACCTCAGGGGTAAGTTCGGACCGGCGGGGCCAGAAAGTCGGCTTCTATATTGCCGAACAGCCCTACATCATCGGCTCGGCGGCGCGATGCCTCAGTTCCTTGCGGCAGGACGGGGCGGCCGTCCTATCCTCCGACAAGCCGGCCTTGGAAGCGGTCAGCGGTCGCGAGAGAAGTGGTTTCGCCTTCGCAACTCAGATGATCGCAGCAGCCCGGCGAACCGCCGTGCTGGCTGCTCACGAAAAATCGCTCGCCCTCGAATCCGAGGAGAGGCGATTGGGCGAGGAACGGCTATTGGACGCCGTTCAGCGCGCAAGACAAGTATTAGGCGGCGCGTAAGAACAACCCGAGCGGGTCGCTGGCCGCAGCCGGCCGCTCATAGCACTCCAGAGTTCTTGGGAAGACTCGGAAGGAATCCTCTATGAAGAAACTTTATGTTGGCAATCTCTCGTTCTCCAGCACCGAGAACGACATCCGTGAAATGTTCGCGCCCTACGGTGCGGTAGAGACCGTTTCCCTGGTCACCGATCGCGACACCGGCCGCTCGCGCGGCTTCGGTTTCGTCGAGATGACCAACGACAAGGAAGCTATCGCCGCGATTGACGCCCTCAATGGCAAGGACTCCGACGGTCGCCCCCTCACCGTGAACGAAGCCCGCCCCAAAGCGGAGCGTAGCGGGGGCGGAGGGCGCGACCGCGGCGGACGCGGCCAGTTCCGCGGCTCGCGCTGGTAACGCGTCGCGGCAAGTTTCCAGGTTCACCGGCAGGTGAAACGGACGGTGGCGGTTACAGTTCGCGCCGGCCGATCCCAGACGCCTGCCACGGCCGCCTCGCGGCCGGTGCCCGATCGCTGGCCTCTGGAATTGCCGAGCAAACATTCGACGGAAGGAGAACCCGTGCCAAGTGCCACCTGTGACTGCGGGCACGACAAAAGAGATCACCGGCTCAGCCTTGCGGGCATAGGCCAAGCTCCTGGGTCGTGCAAAATCTGCCTTTGCAATAAATACATCAAGGCCAGAGCCCCAGAGCTCCCGTGCCAGCCCGACCCAGCAAGGGATCCCGCCATCACAAGCAAGATCGAGCCCAACTCCTAATCGTCCGCGCTGACCGCAACTTCCTGGTCCTTGTACTGCAACTGATAAAGCTTGTAGTAAATGCCGCGCTGGGACAGCAGTTGCTGGTGGTTGCCCATCTCGCGCAGGCGTCCTTTGTGCATGACCAGGATGTTGTCGGCGCGCTGAATGGTGGAGAGCCTGTGCGCGATGATGACCGACGTGCGCCCTTCCACCAGGCGCGAGAGCGCGTCTCGCACGCGAAGCTCGGTTTCCGTGTCCACGCTGGAGGTAGCTTCGTCGAGGATCAGGATCTTGGGATTGTGCGCCAGCGCGCGGGCAAACGAGATGAGCTGCTTCTGGCCCGTGGACAGCGTGCTGCCGCGCTCGCGCACCGCTTCTTTGTATCCGTCTGGAAGCGACTGGATGAATTCGGCGAGGTTGACGTCCTCGGCAGCCTGCTCGACCGAAGCGTCACTGATCCACTTCGATCCCAGCCGGATATTCTCTTCAATGGTGCCGGTGAACAAAAACGGATCTTGTAACACCACGCCGAAGCGGCGGCGCAGATCGTTGATATCCATCTGGCGGATGTCCACGCCATCGATACGGATTGAGCCCTTCTGCGCGTCGTAAAAGCGCAGCAGCAGCGAGATGATCGTCGTCTTCCCCGCCCCGGTATGCCCCACCACGGCGACGTTCTGTCCAGGCTCAACAGTAAACGTTACGTCCTTCAGCACCCAGTCGGGATCGCCAGGTTGGCCTTCATACTTTTGGCCGTTGTTCGTCGCACCGGAGGCCTTGGCTTCTTCCTCGGTCGGGATGGTGCGGTAGTAGAACCAGACGTGATCGAACTCGATGCGTCCCGGGCCCACGGCCTGCTTCGGCAGTTCCGGGGAGGTGACCTCAACCGGCGTGTCGAGCAGCTTGAAGATGCGTTCGCTCGATGCCATGGCCGACTGCAGAATGTTGTACTTCTCGCTCAGGTCCATGATCGGCCGGAAGAAGCGCTGCGCGTACTGCATGAATGCCACCAG
>Ga0335076_10005805_pt1 | contig 12452 bp, 13 predicted proteins | sample Lox_Sample_25_FD_206717 | JGI IMG/M metagenome (GOLD analysis project Ga0335076, IMG submission 206717) | Soil microbial communities from Loxahatchee National Wildlife Refuge, Florida, United States - Lox_Sample_2.5 | ecosystem: Environmental > Terrestrial > Soil > Wetlands | place: USA...
CCCGGGTCCACGTCCCAGCCGAGCCGTCCCGCGGCGAACGCCGCGTACGCCTCGCCCAGCTCCCCCCGGTGCGGGTAACCGCAGTCGCCGATGGCGAGCGCGCCGGAGACCGCGCGCGTGATCGGCGGGGCGAGGTCGAAATCCATCTCGGCCACGAAAGCCGGCAGCACGTCGGCGGGATAGGCACGCCATTTCACGCTTGTGCGCCGCCTGAGCAGCGGCAGCGAGCACGTGCCGAGCAGGGCGTCCACCCGACGGATGGTATCCGGCTGACCCCGCCGGGCATGATGCCCGGCGGGCCCGGCGCTGGCCAGCGGTTATGCTGCAGGTGAGGCAGCACACCGGCGGGGGGAGAGCGGCCGGATGACGGACAGGCCGCCGCGTGGCACCAATCCTGGTAAGCCACCGCGGATCGACACCGGCACCGCACATTCAGCGCGGATCTACAACTACTGGCTGGGCGGCAAGGACAACTACCCGGCCGACCGGGAAGCGGCGCAGGCAGCGATGGCCGCTAACCCCGGGATCGTCGCCGATGTCCGGGCCAACCGGGCGTTCCTCGCCCGGGCGGTGCGTCACCTGGTGGCGGAGGCGGGCATCCGGCAGTTCCTGGACATCGGCACCGGGCTGCCGACCGCGGACAACACCCACGAGGTGGCGCAGGCGGTCGCCCCGGAGTCGCGCGTGGTCTACGTGGACAACGACCCGATCGTGCTGGCCCACGCCCGTGCCCTGCTCAGCAGCACCCCCGAGGGCGCCACGGCCTACCTGGACGCGGATCTGCGCCAGCCCGAGGCCATACTCAAGTCCGCTGGCCGCACCGTGGACCTGGGCCAGCCGGTCGCCCTGATGATGCTGATCGTCCTGCACCTGATCCCGGACACCGAGCATCCGGGGAAGATCGTGGCGAGGCTGGTGAGCGCGCTCCCGGCGGGCAGCTACCTGGTGATCACCCACCCGGCCAGCGACATCCGGCCGGCCGCGATGGCCGAGATGACCCGGCGGATGAACGAGCGCATGCGGGGCACCACCGCGACCATGCGCAGCCGCGACGAGATCGCCGGTTTCTTCGACGGCCTGGAGCTGATCGAGCCGGGCGTGGTCCAGCCGCAGCGGTGGCGGCCCGGTCCCGGGACGGAGACGCCCGCTGAGGTTACGGCGTGGTGCGGAGTCGCCCTAAAATCGTGACGTGCACGAGAAGGGGCGTCCGATGACAGAGACCTGGTTCAGCGGGATCTTCCCGAGCCGGGAGCAGCCAGCCGAGATCGACACCACGGTGGCCCACCCAGCCCGCGTCTATGACTACTGGCTGGGCGGCAAGGACAACTTCGCCGCCGACCGGGAGGCGGCCGAGCGGGTGCTGGCGGTCGCGCCCGGGCTCCGTTTCCGGGTGAAGGCGAACCGTGCCTTCCTCGCCCGGTCCGTGCGCTTCCTGGCGACCGAATGCGGGGTCCGGCAGTTCCTCGACATCGGCACCGGGATCCCCACCGGGAACAACACCCACGAGGTCGCGCAGGCGGCCGCGCCCGCCTCGCGCATCGTCTATGTGGACAACGACCCGATCGTGCTCGCCCACGCCCGTGCCCTACTCACCAGCACCCCCGAGGGCACCACAGCCTATCTCGAAGCCGATCTCCGGGAGCCGGACACCATCCTGGCGGCCGCCCGCCAGGCCCTGGACTTCCGCCAGCCGATCGCGCTCATGCTGCTGGGGATCCTGCACCTGATCCAGGACGCCGAAGAGCCGTACCAGATCGTGTCCCACCTCATGGATGCCCTGCCGTCCGGCAGCTACCTGGTCATCTCGCACCCGGCCAGCGACATCCACGCCAACCAGCACGAGGTGCAGAAGCGCTACAACGAGCGGGTGGCGACCCCCCAGACGCTGCGCAGCCACGCGCAGGTCTGCCGCTTCTTCGACGGCCTGCAGCTGGTCCCGCCGGGAGTGGTGTACGTGCACACCTGGCGGGCCGATCCCGACGACGAGCCGCCGACCGAGATGGTCTCCGCGCACGGCGGCATGGCACGCAAGCCCTGAGCCGCCACCCGGGCCTGCCCGCGGGTGCCGCGCGCCCGGGGAGCCCTGTTCAGCGGATGTCCCCGCTCAGGTAGCGCTCCAGGGCCGGGCCGATCGCGGCGGCCAGCTCATCGGTTCCCGCCCGGGCGAGCGGGTCGAGTTCGAGCACATACCTGGTGAGGGCGAGGCCCAGCACCTGGCTGGCCACAAGGGCGGCGCGGAACTGCCCGTCGGCGCCCGCGGAGCCGGGTTCGGCCACCTCGGCGATCCGGCCGAGGATCGTCTCGGTCGCGAACTCCCGCAGCATGCCGGCCGCCTGCTCGCTGGTCATCGCCGAGCGGAGCAGCCCGAGAAAGGTGGCACGCATCTCCGCCACGTCCCAGGCCCCGAGCACGGTGCGCAGCATGTGCTCGCCCAGGCTCTGGCCTGGCTCCCGCGCACCGGCCGCGAGCGCGGCGGCCACCAGCTCGCTGGGCAGGATGGGCAGCCGCATCGCCGCCGCGAACAGGCGCTCCTTGCTGCCGAAGAAGTGATGCACCAGGGCGGCGTCCACCCCGGCGTCGGCCGCGATGCCCCGGATCGTCGCGCCGTCGTACCCGTAGTCGCCGAACCGGCTGCGCGCTGCGGCCAGGATCGCCTCCCTGGTGCCGCTGTCGCCGCCCCGGCGGCCGCTCCGGCGGCCGCGCCCGGCGCGGCGCGGGGGCGCGGACGGCCCGGTCACGCCGGTGACCTCGTCCGGCTGGAGGTGAGGGTGAGCTCGAAGAACCGCTCCTCCAGGGTGGCCGGGGCGCCGGTGACGCCGGCCTGGACCGGCCCGAGCGCGCGGCGCACGTCGGCGGGATCGGCGCCGGGCACCCGCAGGGTCCGCCCGACCAGGGCGGCCGGCAGGCCGGCGGCCTCCAGGGCATCAAAGGCCTGCGCCCACGACCCGGTCTCCACCACGCTCACCCGGGCGTCGCCGATGATCTGGCCCGCCGTCCCCTCGGCGACCACCCGGCCGTCCGCCATCACCATCAGCCGGTCGCATTCCCCCGCCTCGTCCATGTAGTGGGTCGTGACCAGCACCCCGGTCCCGGCGGTGGCGGCGATGGCCACCGTCTCCCAGAGCCGGGCGCGGGCCAGCGGGTCCACCCCGGAGGTCGGCTCGTCGAGGATCAGCAGATCGGGCTGGTGGGCCAGCGCCTGCGCGAACGCCACGCTCCGCTGCACCCCCAGCGGCAGCGAGCCCACCACCGCCCGGCGGTAGGGGCGCAGCGATTCCGGCAGCGCCGGCGCCATGACCTGGCGGCCACCCTGACCCGGCTGGGTGCCGAAGACCGCCGCCGAGAACGCCAGGTTCTCGGCCGGGGTGAGGTCGTCGTACAGCCCGAGGGTCTGCGGCACGTACCCGATGCGCTGGCGGGTCTGGCGCGACGGCGGCTCCCCGAAGAGCAGCACCTGCCCGCCGGAGGTCGCCAGCAGCCCGAGCAGCATCCTGATCAGGGTGGTCTTGCCGGCGCCGTTCGCACCGAGCAGGCCGACCACCTCACCGCGGCCGAGCCGCAGGTCGACCCCGTCCACGGCGGTGAAGCTCCCGAACCGCCTGCTCACCCCCACGCACCGCGCGAGCGCCTCCGTCATCGCGGGCCACCCCCCTCCGGCTGGCCGTTCCCGGCCCCGGCGGCAGTCAGCTCGCGGGCGAGGATCGCGACGGTGACCGCGTCCTGCAGGTCCGGTGTCACCGCACTGCCCGCCGGGCCAGCGCCGCCCGCCGGGCCAGCGCCGCCCGCCCGGCCAGCGCCACCCACCAGGCCAGCACGGGCCGCCGCGCCGGGCGGGTCCCAGATCCGCCAGCGGCCGCCGCGCCGCCAGGCCCGCCGCCCGGCCTCGCCCTCCGGCCGGGTGTCGCTCACCCGCAGCGTGCCGGGCATCGCCGCCACGATCTCGTCCGGGGTGCCGGCGCCGAGCTCCCGGCCCGCGTCCAGCGCGAGCACGGCGACGGCGCGTTCCGCCTCGTCCAGGTAGCTGGTCGCCAGCACCACCGCCGCGCCGCCCGCGGCGGCCCGGGTGATCAGCCACCACAGGTCGGCCCGGCTGACCGGGTCGACACCGGTGGTCGGCTCGTCCAGCACCAGCAGGTCGGGCCGGTGCAGCATCGCGGCGATGACACCGAGCTTCTGCCGCATCCCGCCGGACAGCTGCCCCGCCAGCCGGGCGCGGGCGCCGGCCAGGCCCGCCCGCTCCAGCAGCTCGGCGCTGCGCTCCCGGGCGGTCGCGGCCGTCAGCCGGTAGGCGGTGGCGCGGAAGGCCAGGTTCTCATCCACCGACAGATCCGGGTAGGTGCCCGAGCCCGCGGACAGGTACCCGATCCGCAACGGCGGGGGCAGCCGGACCTGGCCGCTGCTGGGCGCGAGCGCCCCGGCCAGGCAGCGCAGCAGCGTGGTCCGGCCCGCCCCGTCGCCGCCCACCACCGCGCTGACCTGGCCGGGCACCGCGCGGAACGTGACCTGATCGAGCGCCATTGTGTCCCCGAACCGGACGCACACCTGCTCGGTCCCCCACCACTGCGGCGCGGTGGCAGTGGGGCGCCCCGCCCCGCCGCGGGGTGCGGGCGCGGTCACCCGGCGCTCCCCGTGTCCCCCGGCCCGGGCTGGCGGTCTGGGCCGGCCGCACCCGCTGGGCCGGCCTGGCTGGCGGCCGCCGTCACGGCGTCCGCGCCTGTGCCGGCCTGCTGGCCCGCCCCCGCGCCGGCCTGCTGCGGCGCGGCGGGCACGCGGCCGGCGGCGCGGCGGGGCGCGGCGGGTGCGAGGAAGGAACGGAATCGCAGGCTGGCCAGCGTGAAGACGACCAGCCCGAGCAGGGCGAGGAAGACGAAGGGCTGCCAGAGCGGGCCGATCGGCTCGGCCCGCAGCATCACGCCCCGGGAGATCTCGTTGAAGTAGGTCAGCGGGAGGATGTAGGAGATCCAGCGCACGCCGACCGCGATCGAGGTCAGCGGGAAGATCAGCCCGGACAGCAGCACCTGCGGCAGCATCACCATGACCGACAGCTGGATGGCCTGGCCCTGGTTCTCCGAGACGCTGGAGATCAGCACCCCCAGGCCCAGGGTCACGAACAGGAACAGCAGCGCCCCGAGCCCGAACACCGCGTAGGAGCCACGGAACGGGACGCCGAAGACGGCGACGCCGATCGCCAGCACGATCGCGAGGTCGACGCAGGCCACCACGAAGTAGGGGACGATCTTGCCGAGGAAGACGTCCCGGGGGCGGAGCGGCATCACGGCCAGCTGCTCCAGCGTGCCGGTCTGCCGCTCGCGGACCACCCCGAGGCTGGTGATGATCGTCCCGATGAAGACCAGGATCACCCCGCACAGGCCGGGGATCATGATGTCCGCCGTGGTCAGCCCCGGGTTGTAGAGGACGGTCACCGTGGGCTGCTGCACCGGGGCGGAGGCGCCCTGGGCGGCTGCCCTGGCCGCCTTGGCGGTCAGCGCGGCCAGCGCGGTGCGGGCGGTGAACAGCTGGCTGCCGTCGATCAGCACCTCGGCCGGCCCGCTGCCCGCGATCACCGCCATGGCCGCTCCGTCGTTGTTGTCACGGAGCTGCTGCTCGGCCCATTCCCTGCCCTCATCCGGCGCGCTCGCCACCACCACGAACGGCTTGCCCAGCCCGTTCGCCACCGCCGCCCCCCGCGGGCCCGCCGCCACGGTGGGCACCGTCTTCACATCGAAGCTGGCCGCATACCCGAACACGATCAGCAGGATGACCGGCATCACGATCATCATCGCCAGCGTGCGCCGGTCCCGCCGCAGCTGCCGGAACTCCTTGACGATCATTGCCCACATGGCAACTCCCGACGCCGGGCCGCGAGCGCGGGGGTCAGGGCGCTTCCCGCGCCGCGCGGCAGGATATCAACGCGCGTTGAATTCTACGTGCGTTGAATTCTCCGGGTCAACGTCCTGGCGGCCACCATGAGGGCTGGTGCCGGGCATGCCGCGGGAGAGGGCCACCGGCCGGCCGCGTCATCCCTTCGCTGGCGCGGGGACGGCCCGCAGGCCGCCGTCGATGAAGCGGGTCATCCAGTCGAAGGTTTCTTCGGGGTCCCCGCTCCACTGGAAGCCGTGAGCCGCCTGCAGTACGGCGAATCCGTGCAGCGTGCAGCGGATGGTGCGGATGGCGTGGACTATCTGGCCGTCGCCGACGCCGTACCCGCGCAGCACGGCGGCGATGGATTTGATGAGGCGGGTATTGGCCGCCAGCAGCGGGTCATCGGGGCCGGTGAACTCGGCGCCGATCGTGGCGGTGTAGCGGCCGGGGTGGGCGGTGACGTAGGCCCGGGTCGCGCTGAGCAGGCCGGTGAGCGCGTCCAGTCCGGCCCGTCCCTGCAGGGCCTCGCCGACCGCGTTGCCCAGTTCCGTCACTGCCAGCGTGGCGATGCGGTGCTGCAGGTCGGCCAGGCTGTCGACGTGCTTGTACAGGGAAGGGGCGCGGACGCCGAGCCGCTCGGCGAGCAGTCCCATCGTCAGCTCGTGGTACCCGCTCTCGTCGGCGAGCTCGGCGGCCGCGGCGACGACGTCGTCGCGGGTCAGCCCCGCTCTAGGCACCGGCGTGCTCCTTGAGGAAGGGGATCACCAGCCCGGCAACCTCGTCGGGCGACTGCGCGTGGGGGTAGTGCCCGGCGCCGTCGACCATCGCGACCGTGCCCAGCCCGGCCGGCATGGCGGCCACGATGGCGTCGCCCTCGGCCCCGGGGTCGGCGAAGTCGGGGTCGAGCGTGCCCATGATGACCAGGGCCGGGCGGGTGATGCTGGGTAGCTGCGCGCCGGCGTCGGCGGGCGTGGACTTGCCCGTCTTCATGAACTCCGCCATCCGGCCGGGCTCACGCAGCCTGGCGGCCAGCGCGGCCATGTAGCCGGCGTAGTCGGCGGGCTTGGCCGGGTAGGCCACGTCGAGGTAGCGCATCCACAGGCCCAGGCTGCGGAGCAGCTGCGTGCCCGTCAGCAGGGTGACGCCCCGGCGGTAACGCCGGATCCGCAGCAGGCCGCCCAGGCTGAGCCGCTGTGTCCTGGTGAACGGGTTGATCTCGACGATGCCGCTGACCAGTTCGGGCTGCTTGGCCGCGGCGATGGTCGCCGCGCCACCCGATATGGAGTGCCCGGTGATGACCGCTGGCCCGCCCAGGTGGGCGATCAGCGCGAGCAGGTCGCCGGCGATGTCGGTGCGGGTGATGGATGCCCAGCCCATGCTGGACTCGCCGTGCCCGCGCAGATCCGCGTTGGCCACCCGGTAGCCGGCCTGCGCCAGCATCGGGACCAGGAACCGGTATGCCTGCCGGTGGTCGCCGATGCCGTGTGACAGCACCACCAGCGGGCCCTGGCCGGTCACGTCGTACGCGATCCGGCCACCATCGACATCCAGGAACTCGGTCATGTCACCCTCCGTTAGCTATCATCATTAGCTTTAAGCTAATTCCATTAGCCAACCTTGTCAACCCTGTTCCCTGCCTGCACCGGCTACCGCGCCGGTGCCTGTGAGGGTGGGATCATGCGGCCCGATCAGCGGACGGCGCCGGTGACCAGCCAGGCTGTGCCGCGGGCACGCCAGGTGAGGGTGGCGAACCTGGCCGCCAGCCAGAGGCTGTAGGCGAGCCAGAGCGCGACCAGGCCGCCGCCGGTGACGTGTACGGCCAGCGCGGCGGCCGCGTTCTGGGCGATCACGGTGCCCCAGGCCGAGCCGGCCAGCCCCCAGCGCAGGCCGAGCACCAGGATGGCGTTGAGCACGATGTTCACGAGGTTGGCGCAGACGGCCACCGCGAGCGGCGTGCGGGTGTTCTGGAGCCCGCGCAGCACGCCCGTGCCGGCCAGCACCGCCAGCATGGCGGGCGCACCCAGCAGGCTGATCCGCAGGTAGGTGACCGCGCCCCCGGTCACGCCGGGGGACGCGCCGAAGGCGTGGATGATCGCCGGGGCGAGCGGCCAGCCCGCCGCGAGCACCACCGCGCCGATCGCGCCGGCCAGCCACAGCCCGTCGATCCCCTGCCGGATCGCGGCCGGCCGGTTGCCGGCCCCCAGCTGCCGCGCCACCGCCGCGGTGGTCCCGTAGGCCAGGAAGATCGAGATGCTGACCAGCGTGGTGAGCGCCTGGCTGGCCACCCCCAGGCCGCCCAGGGCGGTGGTGCCGATCCGCCCCACGATGGCCGAGTCGGCGAGCAGGAACAGCGGCTCGGCGACCAGGGCGCCGAACGCCGGCACCGCGAGCCGCAGGATCTCCGCGTCGTGCGGGCTGCGGCTGAGCCTCGGCCACCGCCGGCGCGGGCGGCCGGCCTGCCCCGGGACCCGCCCGGCACCGGAGACGCCCGGCGGGGCGGCGGCGCTCATGCCCGGATTGTAGGTGGCCGCCGGGATCTGGTCGGATGGAGGCATGCCCGACGTGACGCGGCACCGGGGCCGGTGGACGATGACCGACCGCATCGCGTCGGCGTGGCACTACCTGCCGGTCGAGGTGCCGGCCGGGGCGTGCGGGCTGCGGGTGGAGCTGGAGTACGACCGGTCGGCCGCGGTGCTGGACCTGGGCTGCACCGGCCCCGCCGGGTTCCGCGGCTGGTCGGGCGGTGCGCGGCGGTCGTTCGTGATCACCCCCGATGCGGCGACCCCCGGCTATCTCGGCGGCGAGCTGGAACCGGGCACCTGGCAGGTGATCATCGGCATCCACCAGCTGCCCCCGGAGGGGGTGGAGTACCGGCTGGAGGCGGAGGTGAGCAGCAGGGCCGGCCGGCTCCTGCCGGAGCCGGCGCCCGCTCCCCCGCCGCCAGCGCCGGCCGGGGAACGGCCACCTGCCCGGCTGCTGCCCGCGCTGCCGGGCCGCCGCTGGCTCGCGGGCGACCTGCACACCCACACGGTGCACTCGGATGGCGCGCAGACCGTCCCCGAGCTGTCCCGGTATGCCGCGGGCCTGGGGCTGGACTTCCTGGCGGTCACCGACCACAACACGGTCAGCCACCACCGCGAGCTGCCCGCCGCCGCGGCCCGGTACGGCATCACCCTGCTGCCCGGCCAGGAGGTCACGACCGCCGGCGGTCACGCGGGCGCGCTGGGCGAGGTCGGCTGGATCGACTTCCGCCTGCCCGCCGACTCCTGGCTGGAGCAGACCGAGCGGCACGGCGGGCTGCTGTCGGTGAACCACCCGATCGCCGGGCAGCTCAGCTGGACGCTGCCGATGAGCAGGCGGCCGCCGCTGGTCGAGGTCTGGCACTGGAGCTGGCTCGACCTGCGCTGGACCCTGACCCTGGCCTGGTGGCTGGCCTGGGACCCGGCCGCGATCCCGGTCGGCGGCAGCGACTGGCACCGGCCGGGGTCCGACGCGCCGCCCGGGACACCCACCACCTGGGTCGAGTGCGCCGGGGACGGGCCGGAGGCGGTGCTCGACGGCCTGCGCCACGGACGGGTGGCCATCTCCCGGCGGCGGGGCGGCCCAGTGCTGCTGCGCTCCGGCGACGAGATGATCGCGGTCGATGCGGAAGGGACCACCCTGACCGGCCCGGACGGGCCGCGGGCGCGGGTCCGGCGCCCCCGGGAGAGCTTCCCCGCGGCCACAGGCCACCACCGGCTGCTCGACGACACCGGCGCCACCCTCGCCCTGACCCACTAACGGGGCGGCCGGGCCGCGCGCCTCGTGCGCGGCCACAGGGGCCTCGTGCGGGCAGCTCAGGCGGCAGGAGTGACCCGGAAGACCGGGTAGCCGGGCGCGATCTCCAGCAGCCTGGCGTCGGAGGCGTCGGCGCCGACCCCGTCGAAGAACACGCCGACCTCGAACTTCCAGCGCTTGAGGTAGCCGCGCAGCACGGGCGGCTTGTCCGCGTCGGCGAGCTCGGTGGCGGTGAACCGCTCGGCCCGGCGGCCGACCCTCAGCTCGCCGCCGCCCGCGGCACGCATGTTCCGCACCCACTGGGTCTCGCCGCGGGGCGCGACGAGGTAACGCTCGCCGTCCAGCGTCAGCGGGTTCACCGGGGTGGTGCGCCACTGTCCCGAACTGCGCCCGCGGACGGCGAGGATCCGTGACCCCCAGACGCTGATCCCGGCGCGGGTCATGGTGGCGACCGCCTCGTTGAAGATGCTGGTGCTCCTGCCCGGCCGGACGTAGCGGGGCTCGTTGCTCGTGGTCATGGCGGGGATTCCCTTCTCTGCCTGCACTGCTCGCCTGCTCTCTGCGCCGCTTGCTGCCTGGCTCAGCTTGCCGGCCCGCCGCGCCCACCGCTTTGAGAGCGCTGCTCTTATTTGAGAACAGCGTACTCAGTCAGAGCCGGATGTCAAGAGCACTGCTCTCATTTCGGCCTGACGATCCATAGCCGGCCACCTGCCCCGCCCGCCGGTGTAACCGGCATGATAGGCGGGAAGCGAGGGAGGTCACCGATGGCAACCACGCCGAGATGGGGCATCACGCTGCCGCTGCGGAGCATGCCGCTGGACGGGCAGCGGGACATCGTCGCCGGGCTGCCCGACCTCGGCTACACCGACGCCTGGTCATCGGAGCTCAACGGCGCGGACGCCTTCACCCCGCTGGCGCTGGCCGCCCAGTGGACGGACCGGCTGCGGCTCGGGACCGCCATCGCCGGGATCTTCACCCGCGGCCCAGCCCTGCTCGCTATGAACGGTGCCACCATGGCGGCGCTGGCGCCCGGCCGGTTCGTGCTCGGCATCGGCATCTCCTCCCCGGTGATCGTCGAGGCGTGGAACGGCATCGAGCTGGCCCGCCCCTACCAGCGCGCCCGGGACACGCTGGTCTTCCTGCGTGCCGCGCTGGCCGGGGAGAAGATCAGCGCCGAGTACCCGAGCTTCACGATCAATGGCTTCCGGCTGGACCCGCCGCCGGCCCAGCCGCCAGCGCTCGCGCTCGCCGCGCTGCGGCCCGGCATGGTCGCTCTGGCCGCCGCGCTGGCGGACGGGGCGATCACGAACTGGCTCGCCCCCTCCGACGTGCCGGCCGTGCGGGCGGCGGCCGGGCCGGACTGCGAGCTGATCGCCCGGGTGTTCGTCTGCCCGACCCCGGACGCGGACCTCGCCCGGCAGGTCGGCCGCAGGCTGATCGCCGCCTACCTCACCGTCCCCGCCTACGCCGCCTTCCACGACTGGCTGGGGCGCGGTGAGGTGCTGCGGCCCATGCAGGACGCATGGGCGGCCGGGGACCGCAAGGGGGCGCTCGCCGCCATCCCCGACCACGTCGTGGACGACCTGGTCGTGCACGGCCCGCCGGAAGCCTGCCGGGAGCGGGTCGAGCAGTACCGGGCCAGCGGACTGGACACGCCGGTCGTGATGGTGGTGCCCGCCCCCGGCGTGGACGAGGCCGGCGCCGTGCGCCAGCTGGCACCGGCCGGCTGAGCCCGCCACGGTCGCGGCGGGCTCTGGCCTCAGCGGCCCTCAGTCTCCCCGCCGGGACCCGGCACGGCAGCCTGGCCGGGCCGTCCGGCAGCGGCCCGGTGAGGAAACCGGTGGACAGAGCGGGCGCGGCAGGCACAGAGTCGCCGCATGAGTCTTCGCATCCAGTGCCTGTGCATCGACACGGCTGATCCACCTGGCCTGGCCGCCTTCTGGCAGTCGGTCCTGGGGTGGCGCATCACGTCTGCCGAGGGGGGCGACGAAGTCGTGCTGGAGCCGCCAGCGGGCAGCCCCGAGGACGGGGTCGCGGCGGACCTGCTGTTCCTGCGGGTTCCGGAGGAGAAGGCGGGCAAGAACCGCCTCCACCTGGACCTGCGGCCGGTGGACCAGGCCGCCGAGGTCGCGCGGCTGGAGGGGCTCGGCGCCCGGCGGGCCGACGTGGGCCAGGGCCCGGACGTCAGCTGGGTGGTGCTGGCCGACCCGGACGGCAACGAGTTCTGCGTGCTGAGGCCGCTGACGCCGGAGGAGCTGGCCACCGGTTAGGCCCGGTCACCCCCGGGCCGCTGCCGGCCGTGCCGCGGTCACCGCGGGCGGGCGGCGTTCACCAGGTTCCCGGCAGCGGGCTGCCGTACCAGGACTGGATGATCTGGTGCGCGATCGACACCGGCGGCGGCAGCAGCAGCTCACCCGCCGCGACCTCGCTGGCCAGCTGCTCCCGGGTGAGCCAGCGCGCCTCGGCGATCTCCTCGTTGTCCACCCTGATCTGCTGCCCCTGCCCCGCCTCGGCGCGGAACCCGAGCATCAGGCTCTGCGGCATCGGCCAGGGCTGGCTGCCGACGTAGCGGATGCCGCTGACCGCGACCCCCGTCTCCTCCCTGACCTCGCGGGCGACCGCCTGCTCGGCGGACTCACCCGGCTCGACGAAGCCGGCCAGGATCGAGACCCGGCGGGGCGGCCAGAGGCGGTTGCGTGCGAGCAGGCAGCGATCCTCGTCGTCGGTCACCAGCATGATCACGGCCGGGTCGATCCGCGGGAAGTGCTCGCTGCCGTCGACCGGGCAGTGCCGCGCGTGCCCGGCCGGGGCGG
>Ga0335076_10005806_pt1 | contig 12451 bp, 11 predicted proteins | sample Lox_Sample_25_FD_206717 | JGI IMG/M metagenome (GOLD analysis project Ga0335076, IMG submission 206717) | Soil microbial communities from Loxahatchee National Wildlife Refuge, Florida, United States - Lox_Sample_2.5 | ecosystem: Environmental > Terrestrial > Soil > Wetlands | place: USA...
AAGTCCAGGGTGATCCGGGCCAGCCCCGACCTGGGCCACGACAGCGTGTTGAAGACCACGACCGCGCGGGCGCCCTCCCCGGGGCCGAGGGCGGGAAGGGACGTGTCGGCCAGCGCGGCCAGGTGGGTCATGGCGTCGCGGCGCGCGGCGTCGCCGCGCTCGTAGGCCTCCCGCCATCCGGCCAGCAGGTCCAGGTAGACCTGGTCGCCCTCGGTGCCGGTGATCGCGTCGTGGTGCGCGCCGAACACCAGTTGCCGCCACGCCTTGTCCAGCCCGGCCGCCGGGTACCGCGCCCCGGCCAGCCAGGCCAGCGTGGCCAGCCGCTCGCCGTCCTCCACGGCGTTCTCGGCGGCCCGCTGCGCCTGCTTGGTGTCGATGTAAGACACATCCTTGCCGGTGTACACCGGGTTCATGTCCCTGGTCTGCGGCGTGATCCAGACGTCGCGCTCGGCCGCGTCCTTGCGCACGGCGGCGAAGAACTCCGACGGCAGCGCGGTCACGAACCGGGGCCACACGTAGCGGGAGTTCCAGTCCCGGTGGATGCCGGTGGCCCAGCGGGACGGGATCACGTGGTCGGCGCCGACCGGCAGCAGCACGTTGCGGGTGGCGGCCACGGGGGCAAGCTGGCGGAACTGCTCCAGGGCGGCCTGCTCGGCCGCCTCCAGGGTCGCCGCGGTGTGGGTCACCCAGCCCGCGCCGTAGTGGTTGGCCATGTAGCTGGTGAGCAGGCCGTTCCCGTCCGGCGACAGCCACTCGAACTCGGACGGGAACTGCATCCGCCGGTTGTCGCCCACGGTGCGGTGCGGGCCCCACTGGTGGAACGGGCCCCGGGCCCAGGCCGACTCGGTCAGCCCGGCCGCGGCCATCAGCCCCGGGTAGGCGGGGTCGAGCCCGAACGCGTCGAGCATCCAGGCCACGGCGGGGTCGGCGCCGAGCACCTCGCGCTGGAAGGCCAGGCCGTAGACGGCGTTGCGGATCGTGGACTCGGCCGAGGTCAGGTTGGTGTTCGGCTCGTTGTAGCTGCCGCCGACGATCTCGATCCGGCCGGCCCTGATGAACGCGAGCAGGTCGGCGCGGTCCTCCGGGTGCGTGTCGAAGTGCGGCTTGAGGTAGTCGATCTCGGCCAGCACGAACTTGTAGTCCGGGTCGCGCCGGGCCTCGTCGAGGTGCCGCCGGACCAGCTCGAACGCGGTCCTGGCGTCCGGCAGCGTGCCGTCGGCCTCGGGCAGGAAGATGCGCGACTGGGTGAACTGGCCCTGGGTGCTCCACCACACCGGGTCGTAGTGGAAGTGGCTGACCATCCACATGGTCCAGCCCGGCTCGGCCGCGGTGATCTCGGCTGTCCGCTCCGCCCGCGGCGCGCCCGCGGGGCCCTCGGCGATGACCGTGACCGGCAGCGGGCGGCCCGCCGTGTACGGGGCGGCCACCGCCACGCCCACCTCGGCGTGGCGCTGCTCGCCGGGCCCGGGCCCGGTGATGACCGCGGGCTCCGGGGTGGTCACGGCGGGCCCCTCGACCCGCACCGCGACCGGGCCGGTCGGCCCGCCGGCGGGACCGGATCCCTCGCCGTTCACGGTCACGCGCACGATCGCCAGCGGCCGGGCCGCGCTGCCGCCGAAAAGGTCCGTCGAGGTCACGTCGGTGATCCGCATGCCGTCATCGTCGCACGAACCCGCGTTCCCGCCGACCCCGTGAATCGGGGGTGGCCTGGCCAAGAGACTTGTCAAAACACTTGTTTCGAGCGTATAGTTTCGAAACATGACTTCCGAAGAACGCCCCCGGCTGGAGGTGCGCGACCCGAAGATGATGCGGGCGCTGGCCCATCCACTCCGGGTGGCGCTGATCGAGGCCATCGGCCAGTCCGACACCAGGACGCTGACCGCCACGCAGGCCAGCGACCTGCTCGGCGAGTCGCCCGCCAACTGCGCCTTCCACCTGCGCACCCTGGCCAAGTACGGGTTCCTCGAGGAAGCGGGGGGCGGACGGGGCCGGGAGCGGCCGTGGCGGCTGCGCTACCGCGGCATCGAACTGACGCCACCGTGGCAGGACCCGGAGACCCGGCTGGCCGCCGAGGCGGCCGCGACGATCTGGATCGACCGCTGGCTCGACCGGGCCCGGGCCCGGCTGGCGCGGGTGCTCGGCTACCCAGCCGAGTGGCAGGAGGCGGCGATCGCGTCAGAAAGCGACATCTACCTGACCGCGCAGGAGGCCAAGGACCTGTACCAGGCCATGCAGGGGCTGATGGAGCCCTACCAGGCCCGCCGGGAGGACGCCTCGCTGCGGCCGCCCGGCAGCCTGCCCTGTGAGGTGCTGGTCTTCGGCTACCCGCTCACCGATCCGCCCGCGACGGAGCGTTGACCTACCCCCGTACCAGAGCGGCCAAGACAACCAGAGGAGCACGCGTTATGCACCCGTACACGATGAGCCGGCTGGCCATCCAGCACGCCAGCGACATGCGCGCGGCCGCGGGCCGCGCCCCGCGGCATGTCACACCCCCGCGCAACTCGGTGCGGCACCGGGCCGGCTGGGCCCTGGTCGAGATCGGCCTGCGCATCGCCGAGCGCTGACATGCGCCGGCTGCTTTCCCACCGCGACGCCCGGATCTACATCGCCGGGCAGAGCCTGTCGGTGATCGGCGACAGCGCCCTGTGGCTGGCCATGGGGATCTGGGTCAAGATCCTCACCGGCAGCAACAGCGAGGCCGGGCTCACCTTCTTCGCGTTTGTCTGCGGGTTCCTGGTCGCGCCGATGTCCGGGATGATCGTCGACCGGGTCCGGCGCCGGCCGCTGCTGATCGCCGCGAACCTGGGCGGCGCGGCGCTGGTGTGCGCGCTGCTGCTAGTCGGCGGCCGGGGCCAGGTCTGGCTCATCTACCTCGTCATGTTCGGCTACGGCGCGGTCAACAGCCTGATCACGTCGGCGCAGACCGCGCTGCTCCCCGCGCTGGTTCCCGGCGACCTGCTCGGCAACGCCAACTCCGCGCTCCAGATGGCGTCGCAGGGCCTGCGGCTGATCACCCCGCTGGTCGGTGCGGGCCTGCTCGCCTGGGCGGGGGCGCGGCCGGTCATCCTGCTCGACGCGGGCACGTTCGCGGTCGCCGCGGGCACCGTCCTCGCGCTCCGGCTGCGCGAGCCGCGGCCGGGCCCGGCGGCCGGGCGCCGGGCGGGCGGCCGGACCGAGTTCAGTGCCGGGATCCGGTACATCATGCGCACGCCCGCGCTGCGCCGGGTGCTGATCGCGGGCCTGATCGCGGTGACCGCGTTCGGGCTGTTCGAGACGGTGCCGTTCGCGGTCGTGGCCCAGGGCCTGCACCGGAGCCCGCCGTTCCTGGGCGTGCTGACCAGCCTGCAGGGGGCGGGCGCGCTGGCCGGCGGCGCGCTGGCCGGGCCGGTGATGCGACGTACCGGCGAGCGGGCGTTGATCGCCGCGGGCCTCGCGGCCTGCGCGGTGGCCGCGGTGGCGCTGATCACTGCCTCGCTGCCGCTGGTGCTGGCCGCGAGCGCCGCGCTCGGCCTGTGCATCGTCTGGATCAACGTCGGCGCGATCACGCTGATCCAGCGCCGCACGCCCGCTGACCTGCTCGGCCGGGTCGACGCGGCGTTCGAGTTCGCGCTCATCGTGCCGCAGGCGGCCTCGATCGCGGTCGGCGCCGCGCTGATCGCGGTGGTGAGCTACCGCGTCCTGCTGCTCGCGATGGCCGCCGGGATCGGGATCTCCGCCGGCTACCTGGCCAGCCGGCGCGAGCCGGGCATCGGGCAAACGGTTGCGAGCGCATCGCAGCAGGCAGATAGCATGCGCAGGGAAGCAGCGGGCGCATCATAGGACTGGACGCCGCGCTGAGCGGAGGTGAGCGCCGATGCCTGACCACCCGGTGACGCTGCGGGACGTGGCCGTCCGGGCTGGCGTGCACCCGGCGACGGCCTCCCGGGCGCTGAACCCGGAGACCCGGATCCTGGTCAGCGAGGACACCGCGCAGCGGGTGCTGGACGCCGCGGAGGCGCTCGGCTACACCCCGAACCCGGTGGCCAGGAGCCTGCGGACCAGGCGCTCGCACACGGTCGGCGTGCTGATCCCCGACCTGAACAACCCGCTGTTCCCGCCGATCGTCCGCGGCCTGGAAGACCGGCTCGCCGCCAACGGCTACGTGGCGCTGATCGGCAACACCGACTCCGACGACCAGCGCGAGCGCATGGTCTTCGACCAGATGCGGGCGCGGCACGTGGACGGCCTGGTGCTCGCCACCGCGCGGCTGCAGCACCCGCTGCTGGCCGAGGCGTCCCGCGCCGACCTGCCGGTCGTGCTGATCAACCGCCTGGCGCAGGATTACAGCTTCCCCTCGGTCTCGGTGGACAACGAGCGCGGCGTGCGGATGGCCGTCGGCCACCTGGCCGCGCTCGGGCACCGCCGCATCGCCCACATCGCGGGCCCGCAGGAATTGTCCACCGGGCTCAGCCGGTACCGGGGGTTCGTCACCGCCATGGAGTCCAGCGGCCTGCCGGTCGACGGCGACCTGGTCGTGTTCGCCAAGTCGTTCACGGTCGAGGAGGGCCTGCGGTGCGGCCGCCTGCTGCTCGACCGGGGGGCCGGGTGCACGGCGATAGCCGCGGGCAACGACATGCTCGCCGTGGGCTGCTACACGGCGCTGGACGAGGCCGGGCTGAGCTGCCCGGAGGACATCTCGGTGGTCGGGTTCAACGACATGCCGTTCATCGACCGGCTCCGGCCGCCGTTGACCACGATCCGGTTCCCGCACTACCAGGTCGGCACCGAGGCCGCACAGCTGCTGCTGGAGCGGATCGCGGAGCACTCCGGCCCGGTGAAGATCCTCTACCTGGCCCCGGAGCTGGTCATCCGCGGCTCCACGGCCCGAGCCCGGCTCAGCGGCTGAGTTGGCGGGCCATCCAGTCGGCGCTATAGGGCCGGTGCCGGTAGGACACGTTGGCGCAGCCGTGGCCGCCCTGGTCGAGCAGCAGCAGCTCGACCGGGCCCGCCGCCTCGTCGGCCAGCCGCTGGGCCTGCGGCCAGGGCACGATCCGGTCCTGGCGGCCGGCCACGACCAGCAGCGGGGCGGTGATCCGGCCCGCCCGGCCGGCCAGGGTCAGCTCGCCGGCCCGGCGCCGGGCCTGGCCGGCGGTCGCCGACTTGGAGCGGACGCGGAACGCCTCACGGGTCAGCTCGGGCAGCTGGTCCCACCCCGGGCCGAAGCTGAACGGCCCGGACAGCGCGATGCAAGCGCGCACCCGGGGGTCGCCGCTGGCCAGCCGGGGCGCGTAGTAGCCGCCCAGGCTGACCCCCCACACCCCGATCCGGCCGGAGTCCAGGCCGGGCAGCGCGCCGACGGCGTCCAGGATGGCCGCGCCCGGCGCCTCCCAGTCCGGCCGGATGGCCAGGTCGTACTCGGCTTCGCCCTGCCCGGGGCCGTCGACGGAGAACGTGGCCAGGCCGCGGTCCAGGAACAGCTGCTCGGTGGCGCGGAACTCCTCCTTGGCCGAATCTAGCCCGGGGATCAGCACCACCACCGGGTGCGGGCCGACCCCGGCGGGGCGGCGCAGGATCCCCGCCAGCACCGAGCCGTCGAACGGGATCTCGATCCGCTCGCCCGGCGGGCGCAGGTGCGGCAGCGCGTCGTTCAGGCAGCGCACCGCGGCGTCGTGGGCCTCGCGCAGCTGGGCCAGGTCCTGCACGAACAGGAACTTCGCGAAGTGGTAGTAGACGGCCGCCTGGGCGAGATGGCCGCCGCCCGAGACGAGGCGCCCGTCGGCGAGCGCCCGCCGGCCGAGGCCCTCGTGCTCCGCGCCGGCCGCGCGCCACGCGGCGCACCACCCGTCCCAGGCGGCGATCCCGGCCGTCACCCGCGCGAAGTCCGCCGGGTCCACGCCGTTGGCGACGAAGCGGGCCGCCCAGTGCTCGATGGCCGTCGCGGCGCGCCGGTCGGTCATGCGGCTATCCTCTCGTAGCCTGCGCCGGCCGGGCGCCGGCCGCCGTGACCGGCGGCCGTGACCGGCGGCCGCGCAGGTAACAGCTTGGTCATCAGCTGTTCACAAGCGTTGACAAGCGGTGACTGGTGGGGAACGCTCGAACGTGCAAACGATTGTAACGAAGGTCAGGCGGTGATGACATGGCTGATCAGCGCGGTGACCATCGGCTCGGCTGGCTGGGCACCGGGCGCATGGGCGCGGAGCTAGCCGGCCGGCTGCTCGCCGCCGGCTGTGACGTCTCTGTGTATAACCGGACGCGGGCCAGGGCGCAGCCGCTCGCTGAGCGGGGGGCGAAGGTTGTCGACTCGGCCGCGGACCTGTCCGGCTGCGACATCGTCTTCGCCACGGTCGGCACGTCCGAGGATCTGGTCGAGGCGGTGCTCGGGCCGGGCGGGCTGGCGTCGGACACCGCGATGCCGTCCATCCTCATCGACTGCTCCACGATCTCGGCCGACGCGTCCGCGTGGATCCGCGAGCAGGTCGCCGCGCGGGGCACGGCGCTGCTCGCCGCGCCGGTGATGGGGAACCCCCGGGTGGCCCGGGCGGGCCGGCTGACCCTCGCGGTCTCCGGGCCGCGCGCGGCGTTCGATGCGGCGGAACCGTACCTGAACCTGCTCGGCGCGGGCGCGACATACGTGGGCGAGGATGAACTGGCCCGGATCGTGAAGCTCTGCCACAATCTGCTCCTGGGAACCGTGGCCCAGTCGATGGCGGAGATCACCGTTCTGGCTGAGAAGAGCGGGGTCACCAGGCAGGCCTTCCTGGCCTGCATCAACGCCAGCGTGATGGGCTCGCTGTTCACGCGGTACAAGACCCCGGCTTACGTCAGCCTCGACTTCACGCCGACGTTCACGGCCACGCTGTTGCGCAAGGACTTCGATCTGGGGCTGGCCGCGGCGCGGGAGCGCGAGGTCCCGATGCCGGTGGCCGCGCTGGTGCATCAGATTGTGCAGGGCCTGGTCGGCCGCGGGTATGGTGACCAGGATTTCGCGGCGCTGATCGAGCTCGAGGCCCAGTCGGCCGGGCTGCACCTGGTCAGCGAGGACGCGGTGGTCTCCGACGGGCTGGAGCCGCCGGACGACGCGGGCGTGCCCGCCGGAGGAAGGAGTTCAGGGGGAGGGAACACCGGGGGAGACGATGCACGGTGAGCCGTTGGCCTCACCACCTGCGTCCCGCCGCCGGCGGGCCGCTCCTGACACCCCGGCCGGGGCCGCGCGGCTCCGGACCGGACCCTTGCCAGTAAAGATCATGAATCGGAAGGAGGACCGGGGATGAGACCCAACCGCGCCCGGTTCCTGGCTCTCGGCGCCGCGGCCATCGTGGCGGTCGCCCTGGCGGCCGGCTGCAGCAGCAACTCAAGCACCACCAGCGGCAGTGCCAGCAAGCCGCCCATCCTCATCGGCACCTCGCTCTCGCTGACCGGCGACTTCTCCGCCGACGGCCAGGCGTTCCAGAAGGGCTACGACCTCTGGGTGCACGACGTGAACGCCAGCGGCGGGCTGCTCGGCCGCAAGGTGCAGCTGGTCGTGCTCAACGACAACAGCAGCCCCACTCAGGTCACCACGAACTACCAGGACCTGATCACCGTGCATCACGTCAACCTGACCTTCGGCCCGTTCTCCTCACTGCTTACCGCACCCGCCGCGCTGGTGGCGCACCGGTACGGCTATGCGTTCATCGAGGGCGCCGGCGGGTCAGGCCTGGTGTTCAGCGAGAACCTGCCCAACGTGTTCGACGTGAGCCTGCCGGTCGCGAACGAGCTGAACCCGCTGGTCGACTGGATCAGCTCGATGTCCGCCAGCCAGCGGCCGGCCACCGCGGCCTACCCGATGGCCAATGACCCGTTCGCCACGCCGCAGACCATGCTGGCGCAGAGCAAGCTGCAGCCCATGGGGGTCAAGACCGTCTACTCCAAGGTCTTCCCCGAGGAAGTCCCCGACTACAAGCCCAACGCCGACGCGGTCGCCGCGACCAATGCCCAGATGGTGATCCTCGGCTCCACGGACGTGCCGACGGTGCAGGCCTTCATGCAGGCGTTCGAGCAGCAGCACTACAACCCGAAGATCTTCGTCGCCACCGCAGGGCCCGACCAGGGCGCGGCCTTCACCAGCGCGGTCGGGGTCGCGAACGCCACCGGCATGATGGTCCCCGACGGCTGGTACCCGGGCTACCCGAACGCGGCCAGCATGAAGATGGTGAGTGAGTACGTCGCGAAGTACGGCGGGTCGCCGTCGGACGTCAACGCCGACGTGGCCGAGGCGTACTCAGTCGGCGAGGTGGCCGCGCAGGCCGTGAAGGCGACCGGCGGCACCGACAACTCGAAGATCATCAGCTACCTGCACAGCGGTGTCACGCTGAGCAGCGTCCAGGGACCCGTCCAGTTCAACTCCATGGGCGAGAACATCAAGGCGATCGCGTTCATCTTCCAGTGGCAGAACGGGAAGTTCGTGCAGGTCCTCCCGGTCAGCGCGGCCGGCTCGGTGGCGATCGTTAACCCCAAGCCGAAGTGGTCTAGCTGAGCCAGCGGCGCGGCGGAGCGGCACGGAGCTGAGATGGGACGCCAGATCTACGAGGCCATCGTCGACGGGATACTCGGCGGCGGGGTCTACGCGCTGATGGCCGTCGGGCTGACGCTGATCTTCGGCGTGCTCGACATCATCAACATCGCGCAGGGGATCCTGGTGGTGCTCGGCGCCTATCTCAGCTACGTGCTCTCCGTCCATCTGCACATCGACCTGTTCGTGGGGCTGCTGATCACAGTTCCCGTGATGTTCGTGATCGGCGTGGCGATCCAGGTGCTGTTCATCCGGCCGCTGCGCGGCCGGGAGCGCACGTCGATGTCGCTGCTCGCGACGTTCGCGGTGGCGCTCATCATCGAGGGCATCCTGTACCGGTTCTTCGGCCCGGATTTCGTGACGCTGAAGGCCTCGTACATCACCTCGAGCGTGTACGTCTTCGGGTTCTACCTGCCGTACATCTACCTGTACGGCTTCGCGCTCGCCGTGGCCTGCGTGGCGGCGATCTACCTCATCCTGTACCGGACCCGGTTCGGCCGCAGCGTGCGCGCCACCATGCAGGACCAGATGGCCGCCCGGCTGATCGGGATCGACGTGAACCGCGTGGCCGCGGTGACGTTCGGGATCGGGGTGGCGGTCACCGCGGTGGGCGGCATGATGTTCGGCGCCACCAGCGGGGGCTTCAACCCCAACAGCGGCTACGACCTCATCTCCCGGCTGCTCGCGATCATCATCCTCGGCGGGCTGGGCAGCATCGGCGGCGCGCTGGCCGCGGCGCTGGTGATGACCACGGCCGAGTCCCTGGTGGACATCTGGTCCCCGGACTGGGCGGTCGTGGTGTTCTACCTGGTGCTGGTGCTGGTGCTGGTGTTCCGCCCGGCCGGGCTGTTCGGCCAGCGCGCGGCGAGGGCCCAGTGAGCGAGGCCCCGCGGTGGCGGCACCTGGCCGAGCCGGCCTGGCGTCCCGGCGGGGCCCTGGTCGTGCTGGCCTTCTTCGCCGTGTTCCCGCTGGTGTTCACCAACGCGACGGTGACCACGATCGCGGTGGACACGCTGATCTTCGCCGCGTCCGCCGTGGCCTGGAACATCTTCTCCGGGTACTCCGGCTACATCTCCCTGGGCCAGGCGGTGTTCTTCGGCACCGGCGCCTACACGGTGGCGATCGCCGCCCGGGCCTGGCACCTGACCGGGGAGACGGTGTTCGCGCTGCTGCCGCTGGCCGGCGCGCTGGCCGGCCTGCTCGCGGTGCCGCTGGGGCTGATCGCGCTGCGGGTCAGGCGGCACACCTTCGTGGTGATCACGATCGCGTACTTCTTCATCGCCCAGCTGACCGCCACCAACCTGTCGGTGACCGGCGGGTCGAGCGGGATCCTGGCGCCGTCGCCGAACTGGGCGCCCGAGACGTTCAACAACCCGTTCTACTACATCGCGCTCGCCCTGCTGGTGGTCACCACCGCGGCGTCCTGGCTGATTCGCAGGTCACGTTTCGGCCTGCAGCTGCGGGCCATCCGGGACGACGAGGACCGGGCCGCGGGGCTCGGCGTCCGCGCCATGCCGGTGAAGCTGACCGCGTTCGTGATCTCGGCGTTCGCGACCGGGATAGCCGGCGGGCTGTGGTTCTACTTCATCGGCCAGGCCCTCCCGCAGTTCGCCTTCGACCCGTTCTTCGACCTGTCGGTCGTGGTGATGGCGTTCCTGGGCGGGCTCGGCACCATCGCCGGCCCGATCCTGGGCGCCCTGATCATCGAGCCCGGCCAGCAGTGGCTCACGCTGCAGTACACCAACGAGTACCTGAGCGAGATCCTGCTCGGGATCCTGTTCCTGGTGGTAATCCTGTTCCTGCCGCGCGGGATCATCCCGACGGGCGCTGAGCTGATCGCGAAGTTCCGGGCGCGGCTCCGCCAGCGCCGGGCGGACGCCGCGGGACGCCCGCCGGTACCCGGGCCCGCGCCCGGGTCGGCCCCCACCGGCACCGAAGCCGGGACGGCAGGTAGCGAAGCCGGGACGGCGACCCGGGAGGCCAGGCCGTGACCGCCATGCTCCGGGCCGAGGGGGTGTCCAAGGCGTTCGGCGGCGTCCAGGCGCTGAGCGACTGCACGGTCGAGGTGGAGCAGGGCAGCATCACCGGCCTCATCGGGCCGAACGGGTCGGGGAAGACCACGCTGTTCAACACCATGACCGGCTACGAGCGCATCGACGCCGGCGAGGTCTACCTCGGCGACAGGAAGATCACGAACCTGCGGCCGCAGCGGGTGTTCGCCCTCGGCATCGGCCGGACCTTCCAGCTCACCCGGATCTTCCCGCGGCTGACGGTCATGGAGAACATGCTCGTGGCCGCGCAGCACACCGACGCCGGACGCCCCCGCAACCCGCTGGCCCGGGCGGGCGGGCGCGCCGACCGGCGCCGGGCCGCGGACCTGCTCGAGTTCACCGGCATCGCCGGCCATGCCGACGCGCCGGCCGAAACCCTGTCCTACGGGCAGCGCAAGCTGCTCGAGCTGTCGTACGTGCTGGTCGCGAACCCGGACATCGTGCTGCTCGACGAGCCCGCGGGCGGGGTGAACCCGTCCCTCATCCAGCAGTTGTCCGCCCGGATCCGCGAGCTCAACGCGGCGGGGAAGACCTTCCTCATCGTGGAGCACAACATGGAGTTCGTGATGAGCCTGTGCGGCCAGGTCACGGTCCTCGACTACGGGACCGTGGTGGCGACCGGCCCCCCGCAGATCATCAGGAGCAACCCGCGGGTGCTCGATGCCTATCTCGGCCTGGCCGAGGAAGAGGAGGACTCCGATGCCCCCGGGCGGTGAGCCAGCGCTCGTCATCGAGGGCCTGGTGTCCGGCTACGGCGGCGGTGACGTCCTGCACGACGTGTCCATGACCGTGCCCGGCGGGGGGATCACCTGCGTCGTGGGTCCGAACGGGGCGGGCAAGTCGACCCTGCTCGCGACGGTGAGCGGGCTGCTGCGGCCCCGCCGGGGGAGCATCACGTTCCGCGGCGAGCGGCTGGTCGGCAAGAGCCCACGGCAGATCCTGGACCTGGGCCTGGTGCACGTGCCGCAGAACCACAGCCTGTTCCGGGAGATGACGGTCCGGGAGAACATCGAGCTCGGCGCGTACATCGTCAAGGACCGGCGGCTGATCGCCCGCAGGCTCGCCGACATCGAGCAGATGTTCCCGCAGGTCGCGGGCTGGTCGGGGAAGAAGGCGGGCAGCCTGTCCGGCGGGGAGCAGCGGCTGGTGGAATTCGCCCGCTGCCTGATGCTGGACCCGGGCCTGGTGATCCTGGACGAGCCGTCGATGGGCCTGTCGCCGAAGGTACTCAAGTCGGTCTTTGACGCGGTCCGGATGATGAACGCCCGCGGCAAGACGATCCTGCTCGTGGAGCAGAACGCGCGGGCGGGCCTGCGGCTGTCCACGCACGGCGTGGTCATGGAGAACGGGCGGGTGCGCCTGGCCGGCACCGGCCAGGAGGTCCTCGAGCACCCGGAGATCGGCGCGCTCTACCTCGGCGGCGCGGCGCGCGGGGGCTGACTCGCCTGGCCGGCGAGCGCGAGCAGCGCGGGGCCGGCCAGCCGGTGCACCGTCCACTCGTCCATCGCGACCGCGCCCAGCGAGGCGTAGAAGCCCAGGGCGGGCGTGTTCCAGTCCAGGACCGACCACTCGAGCCGGGCGTAGCCGCGGCCGGTGCAGATCCGGGCCAGCTCGGCGAGCAGCGCCTTGCCGTACCCGTGCCCGCGCAGCGCCGGCGTCACGTACAGGTCCTCCAGGTAGATGCCGGGCCGGCCGGTCCAGGTCGAGTAGTTCAGGAACCACAGCGCGAACCCGGCCACTACGCCGTCGTGCTCGGCGACGTGCGCGAAGACCGCGGGCTGCGGCCCGAACAGGGATTGCTGCAGGTCATCAGGGGTGGCGGCCACCTGGTCGAGAGACTTCTCGTACTCGGCGAGCTCGCGGACCA
>Ga0335076_10005807_pt1 | contig 12449 bp, 13 predicted proteins | sample Lox_Sample_25_FD_206717 | JGI IMG/M metagenome (GOLD analysis project Ga0335076, IMG submission 206717) | Soil microbial communities from Loxahatchee National Wildlife Refuge, Florida, United States - Lox_Sample_2.5 | ecosystem: Environmental > Terrestrial > Soil > Wetlands | place: USA...
TCGAGCTGGTAGGGCGCGGGAAACGCCGCGGTCGGGCAGACGTCGAGGCAGCGCCGGCAGGCGCCGCAATGATCGCTCTCGGGCGCATCGGCGGGCAGCGCCAGCGTGGTGTAGAGCTCGCCGAGGAACAGCCACGAGCCGTGGCGGCGCGACACCAGGTTGGTGTGCTTGCCCTGCCAGCCCAGCCCGGCGCGCGCCGCGATCGGCTTCTCCATCACGGGCGCGGTGTCGACGAACAGCTTGACCTCCGCGCCGAGCGCCTCGTGGATCCAGCGCGCGAGCCCGCGCAGCTTGCCCTTCAGGACATCGTGATAGTCGCGGTTGCGCGCATAGACCGAGATGGTGCCGCGGTCGCGCGCGCCCAGCCCGGCCAGCGGATCGGCGTCCGGCGCATAGGACAGGCCGCACACCACGATCGTGCGCGCGTCCGGCCACAGGACTTGCGGCGCGCCGCGCTGCTCGGAACGCGCCGCCAGCCAGCCCATGTCACCGTGATAGCCGCGCGCCAGGAACTCGGAGAATTGGTCGCGTACGGTCGTCCCGAGCTCGGCGGCCGCGAAGCCGACCGCATCGAAGCCGAGCGCCAGCGCGCGCTCGCGGATCGCCGCGCGCGGCGCCAGGGCGGTCGCGTCAGCCGCGGCCGCGATAGGGTTGCACCTCATGGGGCGGGATCCACACGCCCTCGGGCGGCGCGCCGGTCTGGTAGAACACGTCGATCGGCATGCCGCCGCGCGGATACCAGTAGCCGCCGATGCGCAGCCACAGCGGCTCCAAGGTCGCGCCGAGCCGCTTGGCGATATCGAGCGTGGTCTGCTCGTGGAACGCCCCGTGGTTGCGGAACGACCCGAGATAGAGCTTGAGCGACTTGCTCTCGATCAGCCAGCGCTGGGGGATGTAGTCGATCACGAGATGCGCGAAGTCGGGCTGGCCCGTGATCGGGCACAGGCAGGTGAATTCGGGCGCGGTGAAGCGCACGAGGTAGCGCTCGCCGGCATGCGGATTGGCGACCCGCTCGAGCACGGCGTCCTCGGGCGAGGCGGGCAGCGCGGTCGGGCGCCCGAGCTGGGTCAGCTGGGTCGGGGGCGGGACGATGTCATCGGCCATGGGGGTCATCCGGTGGAGGCCGCGGGCAGGCTCGGAATGTCGCCGAGCGCCTGCTCGGTGTCGAACGCGGCGGCGAACTCGGCCATGCGGCCGCTTTCGATGGCGGCCCTGACGCCCGCCATCAAGGCCTGATAGTAGTGCAGATTGTGCCAGGTCAACAGCATCACGCCCAGGATCTCCTGGGATTTGATCAGATGGTGCAGGTAGGCCCGCGAGTAGCCGCGGCAGGCCGGGCAGCCGCAGCCGTCGTCGATCGGCCGCTCGTCGTCGGCATGGCGCGCATTGCGCATGTTGAGCGTGCCGCGCCGGGTGAACGCCTGGCCGGTGCGGCCCGAGCGGGTCGGCAGCACGCAGTCGAACATGTCGACCCCGCGCAGCACGCCGCCGACGATGTCGGCCGGCTTGCCGACTCCCATCAGATAGCGCGGGCGGTCGGGCGGCAGCAGCGGCGCCGTCATGTCGAGCACCTCGAACATGGTGCGCTGGCCCTCGCCGACCGCCAGCCCGCCGATCGCATAGCCGTCGAAGCCGAGCCCGGTCAGCAGCGCGCTCGAGCGCGCGCGCAGGTCAGGATAGATGCCGCCCTGGACGATGCCGAACAGGCCGCGCCCGCGGCTGCGCTCGAAGCGCGCCCGCGAGCGCGCCGCCCAGCGCATCGACAGCAGCATCGAGCCCTCGGCCTGCTCGTGGGTGGCCGGGAACGGCGTGCACTCGTCGAAGCACATGGTGATGTCGGCGCCCAGCAGCTGCTGGATCTCGACCGAGCGCTCGGGGCCGAGCGCGTGCAGGCTGCCGTCGAGGTGGGACTTGAACACCACCCCGTCCTCGTCGATGGTGCGCAGCCCGGCCAGCGACATCACCTGGTAGCCGCCCGAGTCGGTCAGGATCGGCCGATCCCAATTCATGAAGCGGTGCAACCCGCCCAGCCCGGCGATCCGCTCGGCGGTCGGCCGCAGCATCAGGTGATAGGTGTTGCCGAGCAGGATCTCGGTGCCGGTGGCGGCGACCGAGCCGGGCAGCATCGCCTTGACGGTGCCCGCGGTGCCGCACGGCATGAAGGCGGGGGTGTTGATCAGCCCATGCGCGGTGTGGAGCAGACCGCGGCGCGCCTGGCCGTCGCGCGCCAGCAGGTCGAACGGCGTGCCGGGCGCGACGGTCGGGGTCGGCAGGCCGGGCGCGTCGTTCACCGGTCGCCCCGCAGCAGGCAGCAATCCCCGTACGAATAGAACCGGTAGCCCGCCGCGATCGCGTGGGTATAGGCGGCGCGCATGCGCGCGGTCCCGGCAAAGGCGCAAACCAGCATGAAGAGGGTCGAGCGGGGCAGGTGGAAGTTGGTCAGCAACAGGTCGACGATCTTAAAACGATAGCCCGGCTTGATGAAGATATCGGTATCGCCGGAGAACGCGGCGAGCGTACCGTCCTCGGCGGCCACGGTTTCGAGCAAACGCAGGCTGGTGGTGCCGACGGCGACCACCCGCCCGCCGGCCGCGCGCGCCGCGTTGATGCGCGCCGCCGCGCTGGCGCCGATCTCGCCGTATTCGGCGTGCATGCGGTGGTCGGCCAGGTTCTCCACGCGCACCGGCAGGAACGTGCCGGCGCCGACGTGCAAGGTCAGCGCCACCGTCGCGATACCGCGCCCGCGGATCGCCTCGACCAGCTCGGGGGTGAAGTGCAGCCCGGCGGTCGGCGCGGCAACCGCCCCCGCGCGCACGGCGAACATGGTCTGGTAGTCCTCGCGGTCGCGCGGCTCGGGCGCGCTCCGCCTTATGTAAGGCGGCAGTGGCATGCGGCCGTAGGTTTCGAGCTGGCGGAACAGCCCGGCGTCGTCGCCGCCGAACTCGAGCACCACGTCGCCTTCGGGCGCCTTGCCCGCGACCCTTGCGGCGAAGTCGGGCGCAAACTCGATGCGATCGCCGTTGTGCAGACGTTTTGCGGGCCGGGCAAAAGCCCGCCAGCGCCCCGGCGCCTCGCGCTTGTGCAACGTCACCTCGACCCGAGCACCACCGCGCAGCCCGTCCAGCCGCGCCGGGATCACCCGCGTGTCGTTGAACACCAGCACGTCGCCGGGCGCCAGAAGTCCGGGCAGCTCGGCGATTGATCGGTCGATCAAGGTCGTCCCGACCTCGAGCAGCCGCGCGCTATCGCGCGGTCGCGCGGGATGATCGGCGATCAGCGCCGGCGGCAGCTCGAAATCGAAGTCGGCGATCTCCATGCCGCCGCTGCATAGCGCAACCGGCGGCCGTGGGGAATGCGCCTCTCGTCAGCGGTGGGAGCGGCCCTCGATCGGCCGCGCGGCGTCCTCGGCGGTCTTGCCGGCGATCCGCAGCACACGCGCATTGGTCTCGAGCAATTGCCCCATGCTCTCGCGCAGCATGTCGCGGTGGCTCTGGGCGATCTCGGAGAAGGTCGACCAGCGCAGCCGCTGCGGCGCCTGGACCGAGTTCTGCAGCGAGCGCTGCAGGGTCTCGAGCCAGACGTTCTGGATCTCCTGCAGGCCCTTGGCGACCGTCGAGTAGGACGACAACAGCGCGGCGAAGTCTTCGCTGTGCGCGCTGGTCGCGTCGCGGTAGATCTCGGTGGCGCGATTGACCGCGTCGATCGTGCGGCCGCTCTGCTCCGCGATGGTATCCGCCATTTGGGCCTGGGTCTCACCCAGCCGACGGGTGGTCTCGCGGGCCGTCTCCGCAGTGTCGCGCGCGGCCGTCTCGGTCGCGTGCTTGGTGTGTGCCGCAATACGGGATCCTTCAGCCATCTTGCTCCCCTTGGATGCGATGGTGGCGTCGGTGGCGTCGGTGGCCGCTGCTCGACCGCGACCTCATTAAGAGAACAGGCAGCGCCGCGTGTTGATCCCGGCGGCGCGGGGTTTTCGTCGGACGCTCACACAGTGCGCACGGCCGCTACCGGCGCGCGGGTGGCGCGCGGGCGCAAGCGCGCTATAGTGGCCGCGGGGCGCGCCCGGCGCGGCCGCAAAGCCCGAACCAGCGAGGGGAAGGAAGCCATGCTCGACGCCTATATCTATGATGGTGCGCGCACCCCGATCGGCCGGCACGCCGGCGGCCTCGCGCCGGTCCGGCCCGACGACCTGCTCGCCGGCGTGATGCGCGAACTGGTCGGCCGCGCGCCCTTCAAGCCGGCCGACGTCGAGGACGTCGTCGTCGGCAACACCAACCAGGCCGGCGAGGATGCGCGCAACGTCGCGCGCCACGCTGCCTTGCTGGCCGGCTTGCCGCCTTCCGTGCCGGGCATCACGGTCAACCGGCTGTGCGCCAGCGGGCTCGCCGCGGTGCTCGACAGCGCGCGCGCCGCGTCGACCGGGCAGGGCGACCTGTTCATCGCCGGCGGCGTCGAGAGCATGAGCCGCGCGCCGTTCGTGATGGCGAAGTCCGAGCAGCCCTATCAGCGCGAGTTCCGCATGTTCGACTCGACGATCGGGGCGCGCTTCCCCAACCCCAAGATCGAAAAGGGCCACGGCAAGGACACCATGCCGGAGACCGCCGACAATGTCGCGCGCGAGCTGCAGATCACGCGCGCCGAAAGCGACAGGTTCGCCGCGGCCTCGCAGGCCAAGTACGCGAAAGCGAAGGCCGCGGGGTTCTACAAGGACGAGCTCGTGCCGGTGAAGATCGTCGGCCGCAAGGGCGAGACCGTGGTCGCCGAGGACGAGCATCCGCGCCCCGACACCGACCTCGACAAGCTCGGCAAGCTCAAGGCGCTGTTCGAGGGCGGCGTGACGACCGCGGGCAACGCCTCGGGCATCAACGACGGCGCCGCCGCGCTGGTGGTCGGGACGCGCGCGGCGGGCGAGAAGTTCGGCATGAAGCCGATGGCGCGCATCCTCGCCGGCGCGGTCGCCGGCGTCGAGCCGCGCGTCATGGGGCTCGGCCCGGTGCCGGCCGGACGCAAGGCGCTCGAGCGTGCCGGGCTGTCCCTCAAGGACATGGACGTCATCGAGATCAACGAGGCGTTCGCCGCCCAGGTGCTCGGTTGCCTGAAGTCGTTCGAGCTGCCGCTCGACGACGCGAGGGTCAACCCGAACGGCGGCGCGATCGCGATCGGCCATCCGCTCGGCTGCTCGGGTGCGCGCCTGGCGCTGACCGCGGCGCGCCAGCTGCAGGTGACGGGCGGCCGCTACGCGCTGGTCTCGCTGTGCATCGGCGTCGGCCAGGGCCTCGCCGTCATCCTCGAGCGCGCCTGATCAGGATCCGGCGCGCCGCCGGGCCAGCGCGTCCTCGATCACGCCGAGCAGGCCGCGCGGCATGAAGACGATGAACAGGATCAGGAGGATGCCGTAGATCGTGTTGGCGGCGCCGATGAAGCTGGTGCCGAACGCGATCCGCAGCCCCTCGGTCAGCGACAGGGTCAGGAGCGCGCCGACGGTCGGGCCGAGCGCGCCGTACATGCCCCCGGCGATCGAGGCGAACACGATCTGGAGCGAGATGCCGACCCCCGACACGGTCTCGGGGTTGACGTACATGAGATACTGCACGAACACCGAGCCGCCGACCGCGGTGATCGCCGCGCTGATCACGGTGACGCGCAGCTTCTCGCGCAGCACGTCGATGCCGAGCGCGGCCGCCGCGGTCTCGTCCTCGCCGACCGCGGTGAGGGCGGCGCTCCGCATGCCGCGGCCGGCCCAGTGCCGGATCGCCAGCACGATGAGCCACAGCCCGAGCGCGATGAAGTAGAACTGGACGCGCTCGGGGAATTGCAGCGCGGCGACCGAGTGCCCGACCGCACGCGGCGTCATGCCGAGCGAGCCGCCGGTCAGGTCGCGCGCCGCGATCACGATCAGGGCCACGACCTGGCTCAGGGCCAGGGTCACCAGGGCGAAATAGTGCCCGACGATGCGGAGATGGAAGCACGGATAGCCGATCACGAGCGCCAGCAGCACGGTCAACACGACGCCCGCCGGAATGCCGAGCCACGGCGTCAACCCGTAGAGGTTCCACAGCAACGCCGAGGTGTAGGCGCCGACGCCCATGAAGGCGCCGTGGCCGAGCGACACCAGCCCGAAGCGCCCCATCATCGACCAGGCGGTGAAGATGAAGCCCCACAGCAGCACCTGGATCGCGATGTGGAGGAAGTAGCTGGGCAGCATGAAGGGCACCGTGCAGAGCGCGGCGATCAGCACGGCCCACAGCGCGACCTGACGCGTCATCGGCTGAAGATCATCGGCTGAAGATCCCTTGCGGCCTGAGGAAGATCAACCCGATGAACAGCGCGAACGCCAGCACGTCGGCCAGCTCGATCGAGTAGAAATAGCCGCCGATCGCGATGATCTGGCCCATCACGAAGGCGGCGAGCACGCCGCCCAGCATGTTGCCGAGCCCGCCGAGCACGCAGATCATGAACAGGATCGGGCCGAAGGTCAGCCCGATGAACGGATGCACGTCGTACTGCAGCACCAGCAGGCACGATCCCAGCCCGGCCAGCGCGCCGCCGATCGCCGAGGTGATCAGGTAGATGCGCCGCTCGTCCACCCCCATCAGCCCCATGATGTCGCGGTCCTGGGCGATCGCGCGGATCGCCGTGCCGATGTAGGTGCGCGACAGGAAGAGCCAGAGCCCGAGCGCGCCGATGATCGCGGCGGCGAAGGCGAGCAGCCGCGACACGCTGAGGAAGATGTCGCCCAGCTCGAGCGCGGGCAGCCGGATGCCGAGATTGCGGAAATCGGTGCCGAACAGCAGGGTCGCGAAGCTCTGCAGGAAGAACAGCACGCCGCCGGTCGCCAACAGCTGGTTGATCGGCGGCGAGCGCAGCACCGGCTGGATCACCAGGAGATGCAGCACGACGCCGAGCGCCGCGACCGCGGCGAGCGCCACCGCGCACGACAGGACGAACGGCCAGCCGAAATAGGCGGTCAGCCAGTAGATCGCGTACATGCCGCACATCACCAGCTCGGCATAGCAGATCCACACCACGTCGATCACGCCGAAGATCAGGTTGAGGCCGAGCGCGAGCAGCGCCAGCACGCCGCCGAGCAGCACGCCGTTGATCATCGCCTCGAACAGGAACATGTCCATCGTCTGGCCCTAAAGTCCCATGTAGGAGCGGCGCACCACGTCGTTCTGCAGCAGCTCGCGCGCGGCGCCGCTCAGCGTGATGTGGCCGGCCTCCAGCAGGTAGGCGCGATCGACCAGCTCGAGCGCCTGCTGGACGTTCTGCTCGACGATCAGGACCGTGAAGCCCTCGCGCCGGATGCGGCGCACCAGATCGAACACCTGCTCGACGACCAGCGGGGCGAGCCCGGCCGAGGGTTCGTCGAGAAGCAACAGCCGGGGTTTCGACATCAGCGCGCGGCCGATCGCGCACATCTGCTGCTCGCCGCCCGACATGGTGCCGGCGAGCTGGCCGCGCCGCTCCTTGAGGCGCGGGAACAGCTCGAACACCCAGGCGAGCCGCTCGGCGAAGTGCGGGCGGGCCGCCGGCAGGAACGCGCCCATGCGGAGGTTCTCCTCGACGGTCAGGCGCGCGAACAGCCGGCGGTTCTCGGGCACGTGCGCGATGCCGGCGGCGACGATGCGCGGCGCCTTGAGGCCGTTGAGCGAGGCGCCGTCGAACGTGAGCTCGCCGGCGGCGGCGCGCAGCATGCCGGAGATCACCCGCATCAGGGTGGTCTTGCCGGCGCCGTTGGGGCCGAGCACGGCGACCGCCTCGCCCGCCGCGACCTCGAGCGAGACGTCGAACAGCGCACGAAACGAGCCGTATTCGGCGGAGAGGCCGGCGATGCTCAGCATGCGGACATCAGTGCCGGCGTCCGAGATAGACCTCGATCACGCGCTCGTCGCGCGCGCAGGCCCCGGGCGCGCCCTCGAAGATCTTCTCGCCGTGGTCGAGCACGATCACGCGGTCGACGATCGGCATCAGGGCGCCCATGATGTGCTCGACCCAGACGATCGCGATGCCGAGCCGGCTGCGGATGTCGGCGAGCAGGCGTGCGGCACCGGCCATCTCGGTGGCATCGAGGCCGCCCAGGCTCTCGTCGGCGAGCAGCAGCTTGGGACCGGTCGCCAGCGCGCGCGCCAGCTCGAGCTTCTTGAGCGCGGCGGCGCCCAGCCCGTGGGTGGTCGCGTCCGCGCCGGTCGGCAGGCCGACCAGCGCCAGCGCCTCGGCGGCGTGCTCGCGCGCCTCGGCCTGGCTGATGCCGCCGGGCCGGCTGTGGTAGGCGCCGAGCGCCACGTTGTCGATCAGCGCCAGCTTGCGGAACGGCCGCGGGATCTGGAAGGTGCGGCCGATGCCCATGCGGCAGATGCGGTGCGCCGGCAGCCCGCCGATCTCGGCGCCATCGAAGCGGATCGAGCCGCTCGAGGGCGCGAGCGTGCCGGCGATCAGGTTGAACAGGGTGCTCTTGCCCGAGCCGTTGGGGCCGATCAGCCCGAGGATCTCGCCCGGGCCGACCTCGAACGACACCTGGTCGAGCGCGAGGAACCCGCCGAAGCGCTTGGAGAGCTCGCGAACCGACAGCACCTCACGCCGTCGCGTCGGGCGAGGATTTGGCCAGCCGCCGCACCGGGTCGTGGATCTGGATCGGCTTGGGTCGAGCGAACGCGCGCCGACCGACAAGGCCGAGCGCCGCCGCGCCGGCGGAATATTTCGGCACCCTCCGACGCGACGTCGTCATGCTTCCCCCTGCCGTCGCGCCGCTCGTGGCAGCGCCGTGTCGGCAGCGAAAGTGTTCGGCATGCTCCACGGGCTGTCAATCGCCCGCGCCGCCGCGCCCGGCGCGCGGGTTGATCGGCGGCGCCGAACCCGCCACGATGGCGCAACCGAAGGAGGCCACCATGGTGATCACCGGGCTGTTCCACATCGCGATCAAGACCAGCAATCTCGCCGCGACCGTCAAGTTCTATACCGAGGTCATCGGGCTGCGGGAATTCGACCGGCCGAACTTCGGCTTTCCGGGCGCCTGGCTCGGCACCGCCGGGCCGGCCGGCACGCCGATCATGCACATCTACGCCGGCGGACCGGCGCTCGCCGGCAAGAAGACCGTGCCGCAGGGCACCGCGGCGATCGACCATGTGTCGCTGTCGGCGGTCGGCTTCCACGACTTCGTCAAGCGCTTCAAGAAGTATGACCTCGACTGGCGCGAGTTCGAGGTGCCGGGCACGACGCTGTGGCAGCTGTTCGTCTATGACCCCAGCGGGGTGCAGCTCGAGATCACCTTCGACGCCAAAAACGAGCAGGGCCGCAAGCCGGACATGTCCGAGGGGCGGGCCTACAAGGCCGGCTACTCGTTCTTCGACCCGGCGCGCTATGGCGGCCTCGCCAAGGCGGCCTGAGGCCGGAGGCCCTCGGCGGGGCCTGCGCGACGACCGGCGCCGGCCGCCCGGCCGGCCGGCGCGTTGGGCACGAGCCAATCGACCAGCGCGATATTAACCCATCGGTAAATAGCCTCTTTAGCTCTTGGCCCATCGGCTCAGCCGATAGCAGGGTATCGTGATCGGCCGCCGGCGCGGCGGTGCGCCGCACCGGGCCCGAATTAACCCATTATTTACATTGGCGAAATTGCCGACAATTGGCTGATTTGAGCCGGATTTATTGTTGACTTGGCTCAGGCTTGGGAACATCCTGCGAGCGCTGCAAGAACGCAGCAGAACTCCAGGAGTCAAAAATGACTAGTATTCACACTAACCTGTCCGCGCTCGTCGCGCTCCGCACCCTCAGCACGGTGCAGACCAATCTGTCTGCCACGTCGAAGCGGGTGAGCACGGGCTACACGGTTTCGGATGCGTTCGACAATGGCGCGATTTTCGCCATTGCGCAGACCATTCGTAACAACATTGCGGGCATCGTCGCCGTCAACAGCCAGTTGGGTGGTGCGAGCGGCCTTCTCGCGGTGGCGAATGCCTCGCTCGGTCAGGTCTCCGACCTGCTGACGCAGCTGCGCGACGTGCTGACCCGTCTGTCGGATCAGTCGATCTCGAGCGACACCCGGGCCCAGCTGACCACCCAGTACACCGCCCTCCTCAACACCATCAACAACAACCTCACGACGGCGACGTACCAGGGCACGAACCTGATCACGACCAGCGGCACGATCGGCGTCATCCAGGACGTGCTCGCCAACCAGCTGACCCTCCAGGGCCAGAACTCGACCATCGGTACCGTGGTCAGCGGCCTCTCGCTGGCCGCCGCGACCTCGCTCACCTCGGCGGGTACCTTCCTGCTGCAGACCTTCCTCACCGAGCTGAACCTCGTCGCGACCTCGCTCAACATCGTCGGCTCGTTGAACCAGCGCGTTAACAACCAGACCACCTACAACAATGGTGTGCACGACGCGTTGACCGAGGGCCTCGGCGCTCTGATCGACGCCAACCTGCCGGCCGAAAGCGCCCGGTTGCAGGCTCTGCAAGTCCAGCAGCAGCTCGCTACCCAGTCGCTCGCGATCGCCAACCAGGGTCCGTCGGTTCTCTTGACCCTGTTTCGGTAGTAGACATCGGGTTCGCTAGTTCGCTAGCCGGACCGATTTTTTCCTGGCCCTGGGCGCAAGCCCAGGGCCAGTTTCTTTTTGCGGCACGGCGGACGTCGGCGGCTCAGTCCGCCAGGACTTCCCGGAGCAGCCCGACCAGCTCTTCCTTCTTGCGCGCCATCGCCTGACGCCGGCGCAACAGCCCCAATCGCACGGCGCGCGCCGGCGCGATCGGGAGCGCCGCCAGCAAGCCGAGGGCGACCTCGTTGGCGACCGCCGCGCGCGGCACCACCGCGACGCCGGCGCCGCTCTGCACGATCGCCTTCATGGTCTCGAGATCATCGGCGATCGCCAGCACATAGGGCCTGACGCCGAGGTCGCCGAACATCGCCCTGACGATCTCGCCGCAGCCGACCGTCGGCTGGCTCATCACGATGGGCTCGCTGACCAGCCGCCCGAGCTCGAGCGGCGGCGCCAGCTTGGCGAGCCGGTGATCGGGGTGCGCGATGAGCGCGAGCTCCACCGCAGCCGCCGCGAGCACCGTCACGCCCGCCGGCACCGCGTCGGGCTCGACCTCGAGCGCGATCACGGCGTCGAGCCGCTGGTCCTGCAGCTCGGCGAACATCCGGCGCGTCGTGACGGTCGAGATCTCGAGCCGAAGCTCGGGCGGCACACGGTGGAACTGGCCGAACAGCCGCGGCACGAACAGCGGCGCCAAGCCGGCGACGGCGCCGAGCATGAAGGCGTCGCCGGCCGAGCCGCGCAGCCGGCGCGCGGTGTCGTCGAGATTGAGCACGTCGGCCATCACGCGCTCGGCCTCCTGCAGGAAGGCACGGCCGCGCTCGGTCATCTCGACGCCGCGGCCGGTGCGGCGGAACAGCGGGAACTTGAGCTGCTGCTCGAGCAGGCGCACCTGCTCGCTGATCGCCGATTGTGATACGTCGAGCCGCGTCGAGGCGCGCGTAAAACTGCGCTCGCGCGCCACCGCCAGGGCGTATCGGATCTGTCGGAACTCCACGCCCGTCAAGCAAGCAAGAGCCGGCGCCGGAAAGCAAGGGGCGGGCGCCGCCGGCGTCATCCCGGTCTGGCGAGCTCCTGGCGCACCGCGTCGACGACCGCGCGCAGCTGGTCGATCGAGTAGGGCTTGCGTTCCGCCTCCTATAGGGTGAGGGATGCGGGTGGATGGTTAATAAACTTTAAGGCCTAGGGGCGCGGCCCGCGGCGCTGCTCATTCGAGATTCTTGGCGGGCGGATAATCGCGCGCATAGATCGGCTCGGCGAGGAAGCTCTTGGGGTCGTAGGTCCAGAACTGGCTGACCGCGTGGCGGGTCTCGAGGATGGCGTTGACCAGCCGGCCGTCGCGCCGCTCGACCTTGCGGACGTAGATGTCGAGGATCGGCGTGCCGTAATCGTCCATGCGCAGCGGACCGATCGGGGTGTGGTCGAGCCTGACCTTGCGGAGCGCAGCGCGGAACGCCTCCTTGTCCTCGATCTTGCCGTGGACCTCGTCGAGCGCGGCCTCGAGCACCATCGCGGCGACGTAGGTGCCGGCGGTATAGAAGCCGGCCTCGACCTTGTAGGTCTCGCGGATCGCCGCGACGAACTTGCGGTTCTCGGGGGTGTCGAGCGCCGCCGAGTACCAGCCGGCGGAATAGACGCCGAGCGCCTCGTCACCCATGTTCTGCAGGATGCCCTCGTCGACCGCGGTCGTGTTGCCGAGCACCGGCAGCTTGAGGCCGTACTGCGCGTACTGCTGCAGGAAGCGCAGCCCGTTGGCGCCCGCGAAGCCGGCATAGACGGCGTCGACGTCGGTCTTGAGCTGGGCGATGTAGGACCCATAGTCGGCGACGTTGAGCGGCGACCACAGCTTCTGCACGATCTTGCCGCCGGCATCCTCGAAGGCGCGCTGGAAGCCGGCTGCGCCCTCGTGGCCATA
>Ga0335076_10005808_pt1 | contig 12448 bp, 9 predicted proteins | sample Lox_Sample_25_FD_206717 | JGI IMG/M metagenome (GOLD analysis project Ga0335076, IMG submission 206717) | Soil microbial communities from Loxahatchee National Wildlife Refuge, Florida, United States - Lox_Sample_2.5 | ecosystem: Environmental > Terrestrial > Soil > Wetlands | place: USA: Florida...
GCGGCCGGTGCGCGGCGATCCGCAGCGCCTCATAGGCCTCCACGCCCGCCAGCCTCACCCCGCGCCGCTCGAGATCAGCCGCGATGGCGCCGAGCCGGTCCCGCGCCACGATCACATCCAGGCCGAACGAATCCGCCATCGTCACCACGGCCCCGTCGGGCACCCCGCTGGCCGCGTCCGGGCCCATCAAGGTGATCAGCGCGAACTCCGCCGTCACGTCCACCGGGTCGACCCGCAGCAGGAACCGCATGGACTCCAGGAAGCTCAGCAGCGGCCCGGCCGTGCCCGGCTCCACGTGGACCCAGACCGCCGTCCCGTCGTCGGTCAGCGTCAGATGGTGCTCGACGTGCCCGGTCGGGCTCAGCACCAGCGCCTGCGTGGCCGCGCCCGGCGCCAGCCGCTCGGTGTCCTGCGTGGTCAGGCTGTGCAGCCAGGACAGCCGGTCCTCGCCGACGATCCGCAGGACGCCGTGGTGCGACCGGTCCACCATGCCCGCCGAGCGGGCCAGCGCCCGCTGCTCGGCGAAGGGGTCGCCGTAGTGGGCCGCGACCCCGGTGTCGGGCGCGGGCGCGGACACGGCTCCCGGGTGGGCGAGCAGCGGGGATTCCATGTGTTTCAGGCTATGCGGTCCGGCCTGCCCGGCAGGCGGCGCAGTAGCCGTAAACGGTGAGATGGCCGACATCCGTTTTGAACCCGTGGTCTTTGTCCAGGGCCGCTACCAGGGCGCCGACCTCGTCCGGCGGGACCTGGGTGACGCGGCCGCAGCCGGAGCAGACCAGATGGACGTGGTCGGCTTCCGCGGCCAGGTGGTAGCGGGGGGCGCCGTGCCCGAGGTGGGTGTGGGTGACCAGGCCGAGCTGCTCCAGCAGCTCCAGCGTCCGGTAGATGGTTGAGATATTCACCCCGCTGGCCGTCTGCTGCACGTCCGCCCAGATCTCCTCGGGGCTGGCGTGCTCGAGCTTGGTGACGGCCTCCAGCACCAGCTGCCGCTGGGGCGTGACGCGATAGCCGCGGGCCCGCAGCTCCTTGTCCCACGCCTGCGCCATGGCCCCGAGACTAGGGCATGCCGGGCGGATTCTGGCCACGCTGCGCGCCCACCGGGGGAGCAAAGCGGCCGGCCGGCGCGGTAACCCGCTTGCCCTTCTCCGGCCGCCTGACATAGCCTTCGGCCAACGCGGGAAAGGAGGTGGTCCAACAGCATGCATAGCAGTCGGACTCGCGAGGTGGCTGTCAGCTAGCCGCCGTCCCGCCGGCGCACCGGCCGTGGCGTAGCCCCGGACGGTGCGATCACTGGCCGCGCGGACCCGCCCTGGTGGCGCGGCCCGCATGCCGCAAGGCGGCGGCCGGCGAATACACGGCAGACACCGAGCCCCCGGGCTGACCGGCCTTGTCCAGCCGGTCCCCGTATGGCCGGCCTCGCATCCCGCGGAGCGGATGACCGTGCGCGCCCAGTGCGCGGCGCGGGCCGCGTGCGGATGCCAGGCGCATGGCCGTGCGGGAGCGGCCCGGGGGTTTTATTTTGCGCTCAGGCCGCGGCCGGGCTCACGCGCTTGAGCTGCGCCGACAGATGCGGCTGCAGCGGCTGGCCCACCGCCGCCATGTCGTAGGCGTAGGCCAGATCCGGGCCCACCAGCCCGTACAGCCGGTGCCCGGCGGTGACCTCCTTGGCCGAGGCGGTGCGCGCGACGATGTCCGTGGCCATCTCGATCTTCGTCCCGGTCACCTCGCCCAGGTAGATCTCGGTGATCCCGGTCGGGTGCGCCAGCAGCACCTCGACCTTCCCCTCGGGCTGCGGCCGCCAGAACCCGGTTTCCATCCCCAGCGGGCGGCCGGGCACGCCCTCGTCGTCCAGCAGCCAGCTCCGGCTGGTGTAGATGAGGAAGGGCTTGCCGTTGTGGCTGAAGGTGAGCTCCTGGCCGAAGCGGAAGCTCTCGATCGTCGGGTAGCCGCCCACACCCGCGCCCTCCCACCGGCCAAGCAGGAACGCGAGTGGAGCGAGGTCGGGGTGCGGCTCCGGGCCGCCGTCAGGCATCGGCCGCCTCCGGGGCCGGGTCTGGCACGGCGGGCTGGACCAGGAGGGCCACCCGGTACAGGCGCACCGCGACGGCGCACGCCGCCCCCGCGACGGCGGCGAACGCGGCCATCACGATTACCGCGCTGATGATCCCCTCCATGCCCGCAGTGTACGCAGGGCGGCCGGGTTTCTGCCGCTACCCCGCGACCGCGGTTCGCGGTCAGTAGACCAGGGCCTGGGCGCCGTCGGCGACGACCTCGGACAGGAAGGTGGCCGCCCCGGCGATCCGGATCCCCTCGATGACATCCTCGGGCCCGATGTTCCGGCGCGCGGCGCACTGCGTGCACAGCGTCACCGTGCCGCCCGCCACCACACTGGCCAGCAGGTCCGCCATGGGCGGCGAGTGCGGCAGCACGATGTCGTCGGCCCGGCCGGGCATCGAGAGCCAGGAGGCTTCGGCGGCCAGCCACAGGGATACCGGGACGCCGCTGGCGACCGCGGTCGCGGCCACGTTGAGCGCCTGGGCGCAGCGCTCGGCGTCGTCCTTGCCGGCCGTGACTTTGATGACGACGCTCCGGTCTGCCATGACCGCACCTTAGCCCTCGCCGCGGCCCGCCGCGACGCACTGGAGCGGATCGCTCAGGACGGTCCGGCCGGCACGGCGGCGAGCCGCTGCTCGCGCAGCCGTAGCGTCCACTCCTCCTCGGCCGCCTGCAACGGCGGCAGCTGCCCGGCGGCCCAGGTCAGCAGCAGGTCCGCCAGTGCCGGGTTGCGGACGAGCGCCGGGCCGTGCAGGTAGGTGCCGAGCACCCGGCCCGCGTACGCGCCCTCGGTGCCGTCGCCGTTCCCCACCCCGGTCACCACGGTGGCGAGCGGCGCCACCCCCTGTCCCAGCTGGGTGATGCCCTGATGGTTCTCGAACCCGGTGAGCCGTGGCACGCCCAGCCCGGGGGCCACGTCGGCGAGGATCTCCCCCACCCCGCGCCGCTGGCCGCGCCCGCTGCGGATGTTGAGGATCTCCAGGCCCGGCAGCGGCTGCCCGTCGTCGCCGGCGAATTCCGTGCCGAGCAGCTGATAGCCGGCGCACACGGCGAAGATGACCGCACCGCCCTGAGCGGCGGCCGCGAGCCCGCCGTCGGCACGCAGCCTGCGCGCGGCCAGGATCTGGGGCAGGTCCTCGCCGCCGCCCATGAGATAGATATCCGCCTGCCGGGGAACGGGCTGGTCGGCGTTCACCATCACCGCCTCGACGCCGAACCCGCGCAGCCGGGCCCGGCGCTCGAGCACCAGCATGTTGCCCCGGTCCCCGTAGGTGCTGAGCAGGTCGGGGTAGACCCAGACCAGGCGCAGGGCGCCCGGGTCAGCCGCCCGCCGGGCATGGGCGCCGCGGGAGGCGGGCATGCCGGCCGCCACCTCAGACCGCCCGGCCGAGGGCGACCCGGATCTGCTGGAACGCCGTGTAGTTGGCGATCACGTCCAGCCTGGTGCCATTCACCTTGTCCACCGCCTCGTCAACGTCTTCCACCAGCTCGAACGGCACCTGGTCCGCTTCCAGCCGGACCGCCAGGTCGAGCCTTCGCTCCCCGGTCACGAACACGGGCCGGCCGCGCAGGACCCGGTAGTCCACGTCCCACAGCCAGGAGGTGTCCCGGCCGTCGGGTTCCCGGGCGTTCACCGACAGCAGGACCGGGACCGGCGCCTCATCCAGCACGTCGAACGCCTCCAGCCAGCCGGCCGGGTTCTTGGCCAGCAGCAGCCGCACCTGCCGGCCGCCCCGCTCCACCTGTGTGTAGCGGCCCGCCACCGACTCGACGTCGCGGAGCCTGAGCAGCGCCTGGGCGGGATCTACCCCGAACCTTTCCGCCACCGCGAGCGCGATCACCGCGTTGGCCCGGTTGGCCTGGCCGGGCAGGGACAGAGACACGTCATGCACCTGCCCACTGGAGTCGATCACCGAACTGCCGTCGAGCACCCACTTCGCCGGGGGCCGGGTGAATTCGCACTCGCCGCAGCGCCAGCCGAGCTCGTCCCTGGACAGGTGCGAACCACACCGCGGGCAACACCACGAGTCCTCGTGCCAGCGCTGGCCGGCGGCCACCCAGACGACGTCCGGCGCGGCCCCGGCCGCCCACACAATCAGCGGGTCATCGGCGTTGGCGACCACCCGGCAGTCCGGGGCCTTCGCGAGCGCCTCCCGCCACCTGCGGGCCACCAGCCAGATCTCCGCCGCCCGGTCCATCTGGTCCCGGCTGAGGTTCAGCAGCGCGACCACCCGCGCGCTGGTCGCCTTGAGCACGGCGGGCAGGTACTTCTCGTCCACCTCCAGGACCGCCAGCGAGGCGTTGGGCGCCTGGCCGAGCGCCGCGGTCAGGCCCGCCTCCATGTTCGCGCCGAACGCGTTGGAGGCGACCTCCTGCCTGAGCACGCCGAGCGCGGCGGTAATAAGCCGGGTGGTGGTGGTCTTGCCGTTGGTCCCGGTGACGAGCACGACCCGGCGGCCCGCGGCGAGCAGGGCCAGCAGGTCGGGCTCCACCCGCAGACCGACGACCCCTCCGATCACCGACCCGTCCCCGCGCCCGGCCAGGCGTGACATCCTCCCCGCGGCGCCGCCGATAGTGGTGGCCAGACGCGCGCGCAGCGGAAGCTTGCCCATGGGCGACGATGGTATCCGGCCACCGGCCCCGGCACCGCCCACCCGCCCAGCGCGGGTGCAGGCCGCGCGGGCGGGCTCTGGCTCACCGGTCATCGCGGTTCCGTGCCCGCTGGGCCCGGCTCAATGCCCCGGAACAGGAACACTCCCGGCCGGCGCGTATTGCCGCCATTAGGCGCCGGCCCGGCCGGGAGGTGGCGTAAGAAATGGGTAGAAGGATCATCAAAAGGGGCATGGCGCTGCCGGGAGGGAAGGCTGGCATGTTCGAGGCGGAGAACATCCGGGATTGGCGTGGCCACGACGTGGTCGACGCCGACGGGCACAAGATTGGCGAACTGGAGGCCATCTACGTTGACACCGGCACCGACCTGCCATCCTTCGCCACGGTCAAGATCGGGATGATGGGCCGGCACCGGCTTGTCTTCGTGCCCCTTGATAAGGCCACGGTGGGCCCGGGGTATCTCAAGGTCTGTTTCGGCAGGAAGCAGGTCAAGGATGCGCCGTCGATCGAGACCGACGGCGAGCTGCCGGCGGGCGACGAAGAGGCGGTCTTTACGCACTACGGCCTGACATATGAGCCGGGCGCCGGCGGCGAGCGGAGGCTGGGCCGCCGCTAATCGGGGCGTCCCAGCACCTGGCCATGAGCGCGACGTTCCCGGCCGATTGGCCATCATTGGCGGCCACCGGCGTTTCATCATTCCAGCGGCCGGCTCGCCCTGATGTGCGGTCACCCCGGTCTGTGACCGGCCACGGTGACCTCGTTTTGCCGTGTCCCGGCGGTCACCGCAGCTGATCGAGCAGCGCGGGCAGGTCGGCGAACGAGTCCAGGACGTGGTCGGGCGTGCCGCTGGCTCCGAGCAGGGCGCGGGGCAGGTATTTGCCGGTCTTGACCAGCACCCCGGTCAGCCCTTGCCGCTGGGCGGCGAGCACGTCGTTTTCGATGTCATCGCCCACCATGAGGGTGCGCCCAGCGTCGGCGCCCAGGTGGGCAAGCGCGGCGGTGAAGAAGGCCGCGGCGGGCTTGCCCACCACTTCGGCCGTGATTCCCGCCGCCTGTTCCAGGCCCGCGACAAAGGCCCCGCTGTCCAGCTGCAGACCTTCGCTCGTGCGCCAGTACAGGCCGCGGTGCATGGCGACCAGCCTGGCTCCCCGCTGCAGATGGCCGAAGGCCCGGTTGAGTGCCTGGTAGCTGAATTCCGGACCCGCGCCGCCGGCCAGCACCACGTCCACGCCGGGGTCGTCCGGGCCGGCCAGGCTCACGTCGGCCAGGTCCTCGCCGATGTCACCGTCGTTGAGCAGCATGCACCGGGCGCCCGGGTAGTGCTCCGCCAGGTAGGCGGCGGCGATCACCGGTGCAGTGAGGATGTCGGCAGCGGTGACCGCAAAACCCGCCCCGGCCAGTGCCGCCGCGATCGACGCCCGGCTGCGCGAGGTGGTGTTCGTGACCAGGGCCAGCGGCAGGGCCGCCTCGCGCAACCGGTCCAGTGCCGCGACCGCCCCCGCGAGCGGCTGCCATGACACGGTCAGCACGCCATCGATGTCGATCAGCACCGCGCCGATGCGCTGCATGCCGAGACCTTAACCGCACCCCTGGCCCCGGCCCAAGGCGCCCGGCCGCTGCCTGGCCGGGGTTACGGCCACTCGCCTGGCCGGGCCGCGAACCTGCGCGGCCATGACAGCACCACCTCCAGCCAGGTCCCCGCCTCCATCGCGGCCGCCGCCTGGCGCAGCTGCTCCTCGGGCCCGAGCCCCACGCCCACGGTGGCCAGGTCACGTGCGAACCCGCGCTGGTCGTCGTCGCCGAACAGCACCTGCCAGGCGAGCAGCCGGTTGCGCGGCAGCTCGGTGGACAGGGGATGACGGCGCAGCGCCCGCAACCGGTGCCCCATCCGCATGCCCGGCCAGACCGCCAGCCCGGGCAGGTCGAAGTCGGGCACCGGCGCCCGGCCGCCCGGGTCGGGCGCCGGGCCGTCCAGCGGGCACACCCGCTCCATCTCATGCAGCCAGCGGACCTGCGGGATCACCCAGCCCGGGCCGGGCAGGCCGCCAGCACCGGCACCCTGGTCAAGCATCCGCAGCGCGGCGCTGGCCGTGGCCGTGGCCAGCGCCGCCGGGTCGCGGCAGGTCCGGACGGCCAGCGCCCGGGCCCGGACCGCCCGGTCGAGCACGGTCGCGAGCAGGCATTCGCGTAAGCGGCGGTCGAGCACGGGCCACCAGCCGCGCAGCCGGGCGGGCACCGCGGGCAGGCCGCGGTTGGTGAGGAAGGCCAGCACCAGCGTCTCCACCCACAGCCTGAGCCAGGCCTCGCCGGGCTCGCGCGTCTCCCCCGGCGAGCCCGGCGAGCCCGGCGAGGCGAGCAATTCGGCCCGGCGCATGTCCAGCAGGGTGCAGGCGCGCCCGCCCGTGCAGACGGGACCGCAGGCCGGGCTGCGCCGCGCCGCCAGCGGCGGCGGCGGGCCCGGCATCACCCGCTCCCGGTGCCCGCCGAACGGCACCCGGACCCGCACCGGCCGGTCCATGCCGTCCGCGAAGACCGCGGCCACGCCCGGCGCCAGCGACACCACCTGCCGGGACTGGTCCTCATCGAGGTTCATGGCCGCGCCAACCAGGTCACGGTCGTCGCGCGCGGGAAGCCGGTGGACCACCTTGAGCGCGGTGTTCTTGACCGCGTCGGGGAGCAGCTTGGCCGGGATCTGCTCGGCGATCACCAGCCCCTCGCCGTACGCGCGGATCTCCGCCAGCATGCTGGCGAACAGCTCCACCGCGTGGGCGCTGGCCCGGCCCGCACGCCCGGCCCGGAGGAGCCGGTGGGCCTCCTCGAGGACGATGACGTGGCGCAGCCCCTCCCGCCGCCCCGCCCTGGCCCGCAGCCGCAGGTGCTCGACGATCCTGATGATCAGCGTGCCCATGAGGAACGCCTTGTCCTCGTCGTTGGCCACGTCCTCGATCGCGAGCACGACGTTGCGGCCCAGCAGTGCCGCGACGTCGCCGGGGTGCCCGCCATCGAAGAAGCGCCCGGCCGAGCCGATCCGCAGCGAGCGCAGGCGCACGTCCACGAAGCCGCGCACGTCCGCCTGCAGCTGGGCGCCGTATCCCACCTCCTCGATCACCGCCAGCGCCGTCCGCTGCAGCTGGGCCAGGGTGGGGATGATCGGGTCGGCCGCGGCGCCGGGGACGCGCCCGCCGGTGACCACGTCCCAGCCGCACTCCTCGTAGACCCGCTGCAGTGCCTGCGACATGATTTGCGGGAACGGCTCATCGGCGTCGAACGCGGCCAGGAACAAGGCGCGCACCATGTCGATGTGGGCCTGCACCGGGTAGCCCGGCTCGGGGGCGAGCGGGTTGACCGAGAACGGGATGGCGGCCGGGTCGGCGGGATTGATCACCGTGACCGCCGAGCCCCGGTCCCCGCCAGGCCGGCCGGCCCCGGCCAGCCGCCCGGCCATCGCCGGGTACTCCGACTTGACCGGCTCGATCGCCAGCCAGGGCAGCCCGGCCCCGGTCAGCTGCTCCAGCAGGTGCCGCACGGTCTGCGATTTCCCCGCCCCGGTCGCGCCGGTCACCAGGGCATGCCGGTTCAGCGTCGGCAGCGGCACGCCGAACTGCCCCACCGGCCGGTCCAGCCCGTCCAGGATCATCCCGAGGCCGAGCGCGTCCACCGCCGGACCGCCGGGCTCCGCCGTGGCGGCCGGGTCAGCATGACGGGGAGCGGCCTCCCCGGTCTCGCTGGTCAGGTCGAAGTGACCGGCCTCGACCACCCGCAGCCCCGGTACTTCCAGGATGGGCAGGCCGATGAGCGCGGCCAGCACCCCCGCGGTGGCGGTGAACGGCGCCCGGGCCCCGCCCTGGGAATCAACTGCCGTGGCCCGCAGCGCCTCCGCCAGCCGGTACGGCACCCAGCCGGTCGCCAGCCGGTACGGGTGGTGGCTCGTGTCCACCGAGCCCACCAGTACCGGCGCCAGCACGGCCGCATCCGCCTCGGTGGCGGCGCCGGCCAGGACCCGCACATGCCACAGGCCCGCCTCACGGAACGCGTCCAGTTCCGCCAGCCGGCGGCCGGTCTGCTCGGCGCCGAACCGGGACCGCTCCTCGTCGTGGCGGCGGAGCACATTCACCTGGGTGCGCAGGTCAGCGATCTCGGCGTCGGGAAGGCCGGCCGGTTCGGCCACCACGAGCCAGCCGAAGGGCCTGCCGATGAGCGCGGCGAGGGCCGATTCGAACAGGGTCGGCCGGGACGGCTCACCCGGCACCGGTGCGGCCGCGGCATCGGCCAGCGGCGGCGCCTGCCGGCCCGGGCAGAGCATCCACACCAGACTGTCCCACGCTTCGAGCCAGCCCGCCCGGGCCGGAACGCCCCGCGAACCGGGCGGGTAGAGCAGGGCCTGGCCGACCGCGCGCGCGCCGCCGGGTGGCGGGAGCGGGCGAGCCGGGGGTGGCGGTAACAGCGGACGGTGCGGCCCCGCCGGCGGTGGCGGAGCCGGCGAGGACGGGGAGAACGGCGGTGAGGGTGGCGGGCCTGGCTCCGAGGCGGCGGCGTTGGTGATCAGCTCCAGCGGCGAGCCGGCCCCCCGGGACAGCCAGCCGGCCACTAGCGGCTGGCCACGGCCCGCGGCGGCCAGCGCGGCGGGCAGGATGCCGACGAAGTCCTGCTCGGCCGGGCCCGCGGGCCGGGGGGCGGTGAGGGACACGACCCGGAACCAGGGGCCGGCCATCCCATCACCCAGGACGGGGATTGTCGTCACGGTTTGTGAATACCAGCCGGGCCGCGCGAGCGCCACCGTCCGGGCGGCCCGCCGCCTCGTCTTCCGCGATCACGCAACGCGCCGGCCGGTGCGTCCGACCGGTTCCGTGACCCAAGGGGCGGCGGCGCGATCCCGCGATCACCGGTGATGGCACGGTCAGGCATCACACAGGGCGAGCAGCTTGGTGACCGTCGCCCAGTTGCGCGCCGTGCCGTCGGCGGCCGGGCCGCGGGCCCGGGCCAGCCGGGCGGCGAGCTCGCTGCGCCCGTAACCGTCGGGTGTGTGCAGGAAAATCGTGCGCCCCACCACCGTGGCGCGGTCATGGCCGCCCTTGGCCGCCGCCTGCTGCTCGGCCGCCGCGACGGACTCCCGCACCGGCGGCCCGGGCTCGGCGGGAAAGAACATGGCGTGCACGTACCTGGGGTTCGGCTCGTCCCGGTAGGGGTTGTCGCTGATCACCTGGGCCAGCTGTTCGCGAGACAGGACGACTACCCGCGGCCGCAGGCCGAAGGCCTCCTCGATCGCCCGCTCCAGGTCGGCCGCCAGCGCGGCGGCGTCCTGGGCCGCCCCGTCGCGCGCGGTGAACAGCACGTTGCCGCTCTGGATGTAGGTCGAGACACCGGTGTGGCCGAGCGCGGCCACCACGCCGCGCAGGTCCGCCATCGCGACCTTGTTGTTGCCGCCGACGTTGATGCCGCGCAGCAGGGCGACGTGGGTGGGCATGACACCCATCCTGCCCCACCGCGCCGCCGGCCAGCGGCCCGCCCGGTCGCGGCGCGCCCGTCACCTCCCGGGGCGCTTGCGCCAGTCGAGCGGTTCCGGCGGGGGGCCGAGGTTCGGCGGCGGGCTGCCTTTCCTGGACCGCCAGCTCACCGGCACCGGCGGGCCGGGCCGCCCGGCCCGGTCCTCCGGCGCGCTGGGCTCGCCCGCCGGGCCGGGCGGGTTGTCGCCCGGGGGCCCGGCGTGGTCCCACGCCATCGGCGGGGCGGTCGTCCGGCGGCCGCCACCGGTCCGCGCCGGCCGGCGCCGCTTCCTGCTCCGGCCCGTCCGCCGTCTGTGCCGGAGAGCCGGCGTCTGGCGCCTGCCCAGCCTCGTCCAGGCTCAGCCCGCTGACCCTCGGCAGCGTCACGATGGCCGGGTTGGCGTCCGCCAGCACCACCTGTCGGCCCTCGGGAGAGGCGTAGCTGACGATGACGGCGCTCGGCGGCAGCTGCTGCAGCTGGTGCGGCTCGACCAGGAACTCGCGGGACCGCTGCGCGGTTCGCGCGAGCGACTCGTTCGCCCCGACCGCGGTGGATGTGCTCCAGCCCCACGAGGTGCTCGCGCTGATCCCGTTGGTGATCGACTGCGAGTCGCTGGTGCCGCTGGATGCACTCGCCTCCCGGCTGCTCGATCCGGTGTGTGCCCCGAACGGGGCGGCATCGGCCCTGGTGTGGCCGCGGCCGCTGCTCTGGCCGGTGGTCTGGCTGGTTGATGCCGAGACCGACGCCGAGTCGGCGGTCCCGACCGTACTGGTATAGGACCAGCCGGAGGTGTCGGTGACCGAAGCGCCCACGGTGTCGGTGAGCTGGCTGAGCACGAAACGGTGCTCGGTCCCGATCTGCTCGCTGGCCACCCTGGCGTCCTCGGCGTTGCCGAGGCGCATGAACGCGACGGCCGCGTTTCCCCGCCCCAGCCTCTCCCTGACCTGGGCGGGGATCGACCGGTACACCAGCACCAGCCCGGTCCTGGTGCCCTCGCAGACATCACAAAGCCGGTCGAGCACCTCGCCGCGGAGCTTTTCCGCCCCGGCCAGGCAGAGCGTATGCTGCCACGGCCGGCCCGGCGGGGCCTGGCGGAGCAGGTGCGTGAGGGACACCGTGACGTAGGTTCCCAGCATCGCGTTGCCGAACGTGGTCCCGCTCCGGTCCAGCGCGATCACCCGCAGCGCGCTGCGGGGAAGCGGGAGAGGGTCCGAGCCGAGCCGGTCCAGCGCCCGCAGCCGCGCCTCCAGCGCCCAGGCGCGCTCGATCACCACCCGGTCGGCCGCGGCCCGCCCGTACAGGCGCCCGACGCGCTCCAACTGGGCGGAGGTCAGCAAGCCGGCCTCGACGTCATCGCGCGGGTCGCCGACCTGGGCCAGAGCCCGCAGGCCCGCGGTGACGTTCGCGATCCCGGCGCCCTCCCCCAGCGCGCCGATCACCCGTTCCATGATCGCGTAGTCACGAGCGGGGTCGGTCCCGCCGGGGGGCAGGTCGGCGGATGCGCTGGCGGCCAGCACGTCGGCGAGCGGCTCCGCGGGCATGCCCACCCCGAGGTCGAGCCGGGGCAGGTCGGCGGGCAGGACCCAGACCAGCGGGTTTACCCCCAACTCGCCGGCCAGCGCCGCCAGGTCGCGGGCGACCGCGCCTTCGGACAGGTCGACCACGGTCACCTCACCGCCGGCCGCCAGCCGGGCCGAGCCGACCACGGTGAGCAGCGCGGACCAGCCGGCCAGCGTGCCGCCGGCCACGTCCACCCGGTCGATCCCGTCCGGGAGCGCGACCGGGTACCACAGCGGCTGCCGGGTGAACCTCTGCTGGCACGCCTGCCAGCTGCGGAATTGCCGGGCGTGGTCCTCCAGCTGGCCGAACAGCTGACCCTCCTGGGCGGTGCGGACGCCCGCCACCCGGCGCTCCTCCGCGTCGATGGTGGCCCGCAGGTCCCGCCGCCCGCGCCAGATGGCCCGCACCGCCAGGCCGGCCCCGGCGGCCAGCACGATCACCCCGAGGCCGGTGAGCGCCGGATTCAGCAGGCCGGCCAAGCCGAGCACGAGCACCAGCGCGGCCGCCGCCAGGCAAACGCCGGCCAGCGCCTTCCAGTACCGGGTGAGCAGCCCCTCCTCCCGCCGCTGCGCCGCCAGCCAGCCTGGGTTGAGCTGCTCCTGCTCGGCGGGGACCGGGCGCCGGGGCGGCGGCCCCGGATCGGGGTGTGCGAGCGCAAACTGCCAGCCCAGGTAGACCCGGCCTGCGCGGAACGCCGGAGGGGTGGTCATCGCGGCCAGCCCTGGGCGGGTCGGCCATC
>Ga0335076_10005811_pt1 | contig 12443 bp, 17 predicted proteins | sample Lox_Sample_25_FD_206717 | JGI IMG/M metagenome (GOLD analysis project Ga0335076, IMG submission 206717) | Soil microbial communities from Loxahatchee National Wildlife Refuge, Florida, United States - Lox_Sample_2.5 | ecosystem: Environmental > Terrestrial > Soil > Wetlands | place: USA...
AACCGGGCATCGGCGACTGGTATCGCTTACACGGTGGCGCGCTGTTCGAGGTCGTCGCGGTCGATGACGACGACGGCACCATCGAGATCCAGTACTTCGACGGCACGGTCGAGGAGATGGATTACGAGGACTGGGACGCGCAGTGGGACGACGGCGCGCTCGAAGCCGCCGAGGCCCCCGAGGACTGGACCGGCTCGGTGGACGTGGAGGCCACCGACGAGGAAGGACGCGGCGGCGCTGACTCGCTCGGGGACGAGCGCGACCTGCGTGCCGGCGGCTCACTCGACGGGATCGACCTCTTCGACTGACCCCGCCAGCGGCGGCTCCTGAAACGCAGCCGGGTCCACCTCGTCCGCGAGCATCACGAGGCCCGACTCGAGCTTCAGCGGCACCCGTGTCAGTGCGCGCCCCGCGCACGGGCCGGCCAGACACAGCCCGGTGGACTTCTCGAACAGCGCCCCGTGCGAGGCGCACAGGAGCAGCGTGCCGTCGGCGGTGAGGAAGCGCCCCGGCAAGAGGTCCAGCGGATGCCCGGCGTGCGGGCAGCGGTTGACGTAGCCGTGCACTTGGGTGCCGGTGCGCACCACGAAGCCGCGCAGCGGCCAGTCGCCCGCCCCGATGGTGAAGGCGCGCGCGCCGCGCTCCTCGAGCTCGGCCTGCCGGCAGATCACGCGCGTGAGATCAATCGCCGAGCGCGCACCGCTCACGCGCGCGCCTCATCGAGCGCATCGATGCGGCGGCGGTTCCACCACACGCACGCCAGTCCCGGCAGGGCCAGCACGAAGCTCGCCACGAAATAGGTGTACCAGCCGCCGTGGTCGGCGACCCAGCCCGCCGGGTATCCGAGGCTGTAGCGCGGCAACAGCGCGAGCGCCGACAGCAGCGCGTACTGGAAGGCGCTGTAGCGCGGATCGCACATCCCCATGATGAGCGCCACCAGCGCGATGTTGCCCATCGCGGCGGCGACGTGCTCGATGATCACCGCCGCGGCCATGACGGCATAGCTCTTGCCGCTGAGCGCCAGCACGCAGTACAAGAGGTTGCTCGCGGCCTGCAATAAGCCGAAGGCGAGCATGGAGCGCAGCAGGCCGAGGCGCACCATGAAGATGCCGCCGAGCAGGGCGCCGCCGAGCGAGCTCGCCGTGAACAGCGCCTTCACGATGGCGCCGATCTCGTGCTTGGAGAAGCCGACGTCCATCATGAACGGCGTGAACAGCTTGTTGGCGAAGGCATCGCCGAGCTTGAACAGCAGCACCACGGCCAGCAGCGCCTGCGCGCCGGGAGTCGCCAGCAGCTCGCGCAGCGGCTCGAGCACCGACTCGGCGAGCGAGCGCGGCCGGTACTCGTTGTGCGAGGACGGCGAGCGCACCGTGGCCACCATGAACAGCGCCATGACCGCGGCGAGCACCAGCAGCGTGACACGCCAGCCGAGGTAGTCGGCGCCGATGAAGGCGAAGGCGGCGGCCGCATAGGCGGCGGTGCGGTACCCGAGGTTCACCGCCGCGGCGGCCAGCCCGCGCTCGCTCGGCAGCGTGACGTCCGTGCGGTAGGCGTCGTAGGCGATGTCCTGGGTGGCGGAGAGGAACACGATCGCGAGCGCGCAGGCGGCGAAGGGCAAGAGCCGCGCGGCGGGGTCCTGCAGCGCGAACGCCGCGATGGCGAGCGCCAGCAGCAGCTGCATGAGCAGGATCCAGCCGCGGCGGCGGCCGAGGAAGGGCAGCGTGTAGCGGTCGATGAACGGCGCCCACAGCGGCTTGAGCAGGTAGGGCAGCGCCACGTAGGTGAGCAGCCCGATGCGGGTGTTGCTCGCGCCGACGTCCTTCAGCCACGCCTGCAGCGCCCCCTCGGTGATCTGGTTCGGGAAACCCGACGCCGCACCGAGCACGAGGATCGCCAGCATCTTCGGCGTGGCGAGCAGCTCGCGCAGGCGCGGCGGCGCGCTGCCGGCGCTGCGGCTCAAAGCTCGTAGTCCATGATGAGCGGGGCGTGATCCGAGAAGCGCCGCTCCTTATATATCGAGGCGCGCCGCGCCCGGCCGGCCAGCGAGCGGCTCACCACCTGGTAGTCGATGCGCCAGCCGACGTTCTTGGCCCGCGCCTGGCCGCGGTTCGACCACCAGGTGTATAGGTCCGGGCCCGGGCACACCTCGCGGAACGCATCCACGTAGCCCCCGCTCCCGAAGAGCTCATCCATCCAGGCGCGCTCCTCGGGCAGGAAGCCCGAGTTCTTCTGATTGGAGCGCCAGTTGCGCAGGTCGATCGGCCGGTGGGCGATGTTCCAGTCGCCCGAGAGGATGTAATGCCGGCGCCGGCGGCGCAGGCTCGCCAGGTGCGGAGCGAAGGACTCGAGGAAGCGGAACTTGGAGGCCTGGCGCTCGGGGCCGGCGGAGCCGGAGGGCAGGTACAGGGAGACCACCGACAGGCGGCCCACCTGGGCCTCGAGGTAGCGCCCCTCGCGGTCGAACTCGTCCACCCCGAAGCCGCGCAGCACCCGCGCCGGCTTCGCGCGCGTGTAGAGCGCCACCCCGGCGTAGCCCTTGCGCACCGCGTCGCTGTAGTAGGCGTGGTAGCCGGGCAGCTGCACGTCGTGGCCGTCGAGCTGGTGCTCCTGCGCCCTGGTCTCCTGCAGGCAGATGAAGTCGGCGCGCTGGCGGCGCAGCCAGCGGAACAGCCCCTTGGCCGCCGCCGAGCGGATGCCGCAGACGTTGACGGTGATGACACGCATTCGGTAAATGATAAGACATGCAGCAATACCAGCTCACCTTCATCGACCTGGCGCTGAAGCGCGCAGCGCTGCGCTTCGGCCACTTCACCCTCAAGTCCGGGCGCGAGAGCCCGTACTTCTTCAACGCCGGGCTGTTCGCCGACGGCGAGGCGGCGCACGTGCTCGGCGGCTGCTACGCGGCCGCCATCGTGCACTCGGGAGTTGCCTTCGACATGCTCTTCGGCCCGGCCTACAAGGGCATCCCGCTCGCTACCGCGACCGCGGTGGCGCTCGCCGCCGGCCACGGCCGCAGCGTCCCCTATGCCTTCAACCGCAAGCAGGCCAAGGATCACGGCGAGGGCGGCAACATCGTCGGCAGCGCGCTCACCGGGCGCGTGCTCATCGTCGATGACGTCATCACCGCCGGCACCGCGGTGCGCGAGTCGCTCGAGATCATCCGCGCCGCGGGCGCCACCGCGGTCGGCGTGGCGGTGGCGCTCGATCGCCAGGAGCGCGGCACGGGCGAGCTGTCGGCGGTGCAGGAGGTGGAGCGCGCCCACGGCCTTCGGTGTGTGAGCATCGTCACACTCGCCGAGCTCATCGAGGCGCTGTCGCGCCCGGCCGACGGACGCGCGCGCATTTCTGCCGAGCAGCTCACATCGCTCGAGGCGTATCGGCAGCGTTACGGCGTGCGCTGACCTTGCCAGCGCCGCTGCCGCGGGCGGAAACTACACATATGTTGTTTCGCATTCTGCGCCCGCTGCCGTGCGCGCTCCTCGGCAGTGCCGTGCTGCTCGCCAGCGCGGCCCACGCCGCACCCACCAGCCACGCGCCGAGCAAGGGCGGCATCGCCTACAAGTGGGTCGACGAGCAGGGCGTGATCCACTACGGCGACAACGTGCCGCCGCAGTACGCGCAGAAGGACCGCACGGTGCTCAACTCCCAGGGCGTGGAGGTCAGCCACCTCGATGCGGCGCAGACGCCGGAGCAGGCCGCCGCCGCCGCGCGCGAGCGGGCGCGCCTCATGAAGCAGCGCCAGCACGACAGCTTCCTGGTCTCCACCTACACCTCCGAGCAGGACATCGAGGCGCTGCGCGACGTGCGGCTCGATCAGCTCAAGGGCCAGCGGGCCGCCGCCGAGCAGTACGTCGAGAGCCTGCGCGCGCGCCTCGGCGCGCTGCAGTCACGGGCGCTGAGCTTCCAGCCCTACAGCGATCGCGCCGACGCGCGCCGCATGCCCGATGACCTCGCGGAGAACCTGGTGCGCACCGTGAACGAGGTGCGCCAGCAGGACGCTGCGCTCGCCGCCAAGAGCGAGGAAGAGAAGACGCTGCGCGCGCAGTTCGACGCCGACATCCAGCGTTACCGCGAGCTGCACACCATCCACCAGCAGTAGCGGCGCGCCGCGCGCCGCCTCAGCCGCGGCCCGAGTGTCCGAAGCCCCCGGCGCCGCGTGCACTGGCGGCGAAATCCTCGACCACCTCGAGCTCAACCTGCACCACCGGTACGACCACCAGCTGCGCGATGCGCTCGCCGGGGTTGACGGTGAAGGGCTCGCTGCCACGGTTCCAGCAGGACACCATGAGCTGACCCTGGTAGTCGGAGTCGATCAGCCCGACGAGATTGCCGAGCACGATGCCGTGCTTATGCCCGAGGCCCGAGCGCGGCAGGATGAGGGCCGCCAGTGCCGGGTCCTCGAGATGGATGGCGAGCCCGGTCGCGATGAGCTCGGCGCGTCCCGGCGCGAGCACGAGGGGCTCGTGCAGGCAGGCGCGCAGGTCGAGCCCGGCTGAGCCGGCGGTGGCGTAGGCGGGCAGCGGAAACTCCCGCCCGAGGCGCGCATCGAGGATGCGCACCCGCAGCGCGCGGCTGCTCAAGGCAGGAGGCTCAAGCGCGCGCCGAGCCGCGCGCGCGGGCGCCGCCGCGGGCAGCGAGGTCCTCGGCGATGAGGGTGATCAGGCCGCGCGCGAGGGCGAGCTTGCTGGCGCGCGGCAGCTCGTGGCGGGCGTTGCGCGACAGCACGATCAGCTGGTTGTCCTCGCAGTCGAAGGCCTTGGCATCACCGACCTCGTTGGCGGCGATCATGTCGAGGTTCTTCTTCATGAGCTTGGTGCGCGCGTTCTGCTCCACTGCCTCGGTCTCGGCGGCGAAGCCGACGACGAAGGGCCGCTCGGGCCGCGCCGCGACGGTGGCCAGCACGTCGGTGGTGCGCTCCATGCTCAGCTCCAGCGTCTCGCTGGTCTTCTTGATCTTCTGCTCCGCGGCGCGCGCCGGGCGGTAGTCGGCGACCGCGGCCGTGGAGATGAACACATCCGTGCCCGGCAGCTCGCGCAGCACCGCGGCGAGCATGTCGGCGGCGCTCTCGACGTCCACGCGCGTAACCCCCGCAGGCGTCGGCAGGCTCACGGGGCCCGCGACCAGCACGACTTCGGCGCCGGCCTCGTGCGCGGCCTGCGCGACCGCGAAGCCCATCTTTCCCGAGGAGCGGTTGCTGATGAAGCGCACCGGATCGATGCGCTCGCGCGTCGGACCGGCGGTGATCAGCACGCGCCGGCCGGCGAGCACCCCGCCGCTGTTCAGCAGCGCGCCGACCCGCTCGGCGAGATCGGCCGGCTCGAGCATGCGCCCCGGCCCGCTCTCCCCGCAGGCCTGGTCGCCTTCGCCGGGGCCGAGGATGCGCACGCCGCGCTCGCTGAGAATGGCGACGTTGGCGCGGGTGGCGGCGTTGGCCCACATGAGGTGATTCATGGCCGGCGCCACCGCGATCGGGGCGGCCGTCGCCAGGCACAGCGTCGCGAGCAGGTCATCGGCCTGTCCCGTGGCCAGGCGCGCGAGGAAATCGGCGCTCGCCGGGGCGATGAGTACGGCATCCGCCCAGCGCGCGAGCTCGATGTGCCCCATGGCCGCCTCGGCCGCCGGATCCCACAGGTCGCTGCGTACGCTGCGGCCGGAGACCGCCTGAAAAGTGGTAGCGGTCACGAACTCGCGCGCCGCCTCGGTCATCACCACCTGCACCTCGGCGCCGCGCTCGCGCAGCCGCCGCACGAGGTCGGGGCTCTTGTAGGCGGCGATGCCGCCGGTGACGCCGAGGAGGATGCGCTTGCCCTGCATGCTGCCCTGAAGAGGTGCCGTTCCCGCAGACGATTATGGCACCGGCGCCGGGCGCGCATGCAAACGGGCGCACAGTGCCGGGCGAAAAACCGCACGATCCGGGCCGTTTCTCCCACTGCCGGAAGGCGGCGCGGCCTGCTTAGACTGGCGCCATCGTGGCCTTAGAACCCAAAGGCATGAGCATCCGCCAGCTGCCGCCGGCCGAGCGCCCGCGCGAGAAGCTGCTCGCCGCCGGGGTGCAGGGACTTACGGATGCGGAGCTGCTCGCGCTGCTGCTCGGCTCGGGCACGCGCGGCGCCTCGGCGCTGGATCTCGCCCGCGCGCTGCTCGAGCACTTCGGCTCGCTGCGGGCGCTGCTGAACGCCGACGGCCCGCGGACACTGGCGCGCCGCGGCATCGGGCCGGCGCGCTACGCGCTGCTGCAGGCGGCGATGGAGCTGTTCCGGCGCCAGCTGCGCGAGGCGCTGCGCTCGGGCCCGGCGCTCGCCTCGCCCGAGGCGACGCGCACCTTCCTGCTCGCGCACCTGCGCGACAAGCCCTACGAGGTGTTCTGCGTGCTGTTCCTGGACAACCGCCACCGCCTGATCGCCTTCGAGGAGCTGTTCCGGGGCACCATCGACCGCGCCGGCGTGCACCCGCGCGAGGTGCTGCGGGCGACGCTGGCGCACAACGCCGCGGCGGTGCTGTTCGCCCACAACCACCCCTCCGGGGTTCTCGAGCCGAGCCAGGCGGACGAGCTGATCACGCGGCGCCTCAAGGAGGCCCTCGCCCTGATCGACGTACGGGTGCTCGATCACTTCATCGTCGGGGAGGGACAGTGCTTCTCGTTCTGCGAGCACGGCCTGCTCTAGAGGGGCGCGCAGGGCGGGAGAGCCCCCGCCGGTGCGTTCTTGAGATCAGGCGCCGGGGCTGGTATAAAGCCCGGCCCGGGAACCTGCTGCGGCCCGCGCCTGAGTTCCCAAGTCACTGAAATCTCTAAGGTTGTTCGTATGTCGCGCGTCTGCGAGATCACCGGTAAGAGGCCCGCGGTCGGCAACCGCGTCTCCCACGCCAACAACAAGAAGCGCCGCCGCTTCCTGCCGAACCTGCATACGCAGCGTTTCTGGGTGGAGGGCGAGAAGCGCTGGGTGACGCTGCGCCTGACGACCGCCGGCATGCGCACCGTGGAGAAGAAGGGCATCGACAAGGTCGTCGAGGAGCTGCGTGCCAAGGGCCACAAGCTCTAAGGGCACCTGAGGAGCCACCATGCGCGAGAAGATCAAGCTTTTGTCCTCGGCCGGCACCGGCCACTTCTACGTGACGACCAAGAACAAGCGCCTGCACCCGGACAAGCTCGAGGTGCGCAAGTTCGACCCCGTGGCGCGCAAGCACGTCGCCTACAAAGAGTCGAAGATCAAGTAAGCAGCGCGCGCCGCAGGCCGGCAAGCGCGCGTGCCCGAACTCCCCGAGGTTGAGACGACGCGGCGCGGACTCGCGCCGCATGCGCGTGCGCGCCGCATCGTGGCGCTTGAGGTGCACGAGCGGCGGCTGCGCTGGCCGATCGCGCGCGAGCTGCCGCCGAAGCTCGCCGGGCAGCGCATTGCGCGCGTCGGACGGCGCGCCAAGTACCTGCTGCTCGAGCTCGACTCCGGCACGCTGCTCCTGCACCTCGGCATGTCCGGGAACCTGCGCGCGGTGCCCGCCGACACCCCGCGCCTGAAGCACGATCACTTCGACCTGGTGCTCGACTCGGGGCTGGCGCTGCGCTTCAACGACCCGCGCCGCTTCGGCAGCCTGCTGTACACCGAGGACGACCCCGCCGAGCACGCGCTCCTGCGGCAGCTCGCGCCCGAGCCCTTCGCGCGCGCCTTCGATGCCGCCTACCTCATGCGCATCACGCGCCGGCGGCGCGTGGCGCTCAAGCAGCTGATCATGAACAGCCACCTGGTCGTCGGCGTCGGCAACATCTACGCGAGCGAGGCGCTGTTTCGCGCCCGCCTCAGGCCCCAGCGCCGCGCCGGCACGCTCAGCGCGGCGGAGGCGCAGCGCCTGGTGCGCGCCATCCGCACCGTGCTCCGGCTCGCCATCCGCGCCGGCGGCACCACGCTGCGCGACTACCTGGGGGCGGACGGTGCGCCGGGCTACTTCCGCCAGCGCCTCTACGTGTACGAGCGTGCCGGCAAGCCCTGCCGCCGCTGCCGCACGCCGGTGCGCGCCCTCACGCAGGGACAGCGCTCGACCTACTATTGCCCCACCTGCCAGAAGTAGCGAGCCATGAGCGAGCACATCCAGGCGCACCTCGCCGCCGCCGACCCGGTGATGGCGGGCCTGATCCGGGTGGTCGGCCCGTACCGGCCCGAGATCGACCCGGACTGTCACCCCTTCCAGGCCCTCGCCGAGGCGATCGCGCACCAGCAGCTCAACGGCAGCGCCGCGCGCACCATCCTCGGCCGGCTCATCGCCTCCTGCGGCGGCGGCGCCTTCCCGACGCCGCAGCACGTGCTCAGCGCCCGGCCCCGCACGCTGCGCGCCGCGGGCTTCTCCGGCTCGAAGGTCGCAGCGCTCAAGGACCTCGCCGCCAAAACGCACTCAGGCGTGGTCCCCGATCACGCCACGCTCGAGCGGCTCACGGACGAGGAGATCGTCACCCGCCTCACGGCGGTGCGCGGCATCGGGCGCTGGACGGTGGAGATGCTGCTCATGTTCCGGCTCGGACGCGCGGACGTGCTGCCGGTGGATGACTTCGGCGTGCGCGCCGGCTTCAGCGCCGCCTACGGCCTGAGGAAACTGCCGCATCCGAAGGTGCTGGCCGCCTACGGCGAGCGCTGGCGCCCGTTCCGCTCGGCGGCCGCCTGGTACCTGTGGCGCGCGATTGAGCTCAAGCGCTCCGGGGGACTGCCCGAGCCCGCCGGGCGCGTGCGCCTGCCGCGCCTGAAACGCCGGCGGCGGGTCACCGCTTCCCGGGCCGCTCCGAAGAAGAAGCCTGCCAGGGCCCGTCGCGCTAGCCCGAAACGCCGCCCGCGCGCGCGTAAGTGATGCGAAGCAGCGGCTCGCCGGGCGCCGGCTCCAGGTGCGCGGGCCGCTCGGGACGCTCGAGGTCGTAGCACACGGTGAGCTCCTCGCCCGCGAGGTGGTAGATGGCCAGCAGGGTGCGCCCGGCCCCCGGGCCGTGTTCGCCGATGATGTCGATGCTCGGCGGCGAGCGTGCGGGGTCGATCTCGTAGTGCCCGCCGTCCACGACCCGGTTGCTGCGGTCGACGATGCGGTAGAGGCCGCCGTGCAGCAGCAGGTAGCGCACCCTGAGGTCCTCGAGCGCGAGCTCACGTGCGGCGAGGCGGGCGCCGATGGCGACCCAGGCCCCCTCGAGAGCGTCCGCGCCGTGCGCCGAGGGATCCGTAGCGCTTACCGCCCGCACCTCAGCCGCGGCGCTCTTTCTTCAGCTCCGCCTCGACGATCGGGTGCACGAACTGGCGCACGTCACCGCCGAGCACGGCGATCTCGCGCACCAGGGTCGAGGAGATGAAGGTGAACTGCTCCTGGGGGGTGAGGAACACGGTCTCGAAGTTGCGGTCCAGGTGCCGCGACATGTTGGCGAGCTGGAACTCGAACTCGAAGTCCGATACCGCGCGCAGCCCGCGCACCACGACCGCCCCCTGGTGCTGGCGGGCGAACTCGACCGTCAGCCCCGAGTAGCCCTGCACGCTGACGTTGGGCAGCTCGCCCAGCACCGCGCGCGCCAGCTCCACCCGCTTCTCGAGCGGAAACATGGGCGTCTTGTTGGGGTTGGCGGCGATCGCCACGATCACCTGGTCGAAGATGCCCGCCGCGCGGCGCACCAGGTCCTGGTGGCCGTTGGTGATCGGGTCGAAGGTCCCCGGGTATACGGCGTTGCGTTTCATGTCCCCTCGGGCGCGTAGCCGTAGAGATGATAACCGACCTCGCCGGCCTGCTTGCTGCGAAGCGCCTGCAGCGCGCCCGGCAGCCCCGGCGGGCCGCCACGGGCGGCACTTTCGGCGTACAGCCGCGCGCCCGCTCGCAACCACCCCCGGGCGAGCAGGGCCTGCGCGGCGGGCACGAGCAGCTGCGCATCGAAGGGCGGATCGAGGAACACCAGATCGCAGGGCTCGGGCGGCCGGGCGAGATAGGCGAGCGCGTCGGTGTGCACGACTTGGGCGCCCTGCGCCTGCCATTGCTCGAGCAGCGTGCCGAGCGCGCGCGCCGCGGCCGCGTCGCTGTCGACGAAGGTGACGTGGGCGGCGCCGCGCGAGAGCGCTTCCAACCCGAGCGCACCGCTGCCGGCGAAGAGATCCAGCACCCGGGCCCCGTGCACGCGCGGGCCGAGCCAGTTGAAGAGCGTCTCGCGCACGCGGTCGGGCGTCGGGCGGATGCCCGGGGCGGCCGGGAAGCGCAGCTTCCTGCCGCGCCAGCTGCCGCCGATGATGCGCAGCGTCCGCGCCGCGCTGCCGCGGCTCACCGGCGCACGAGCGCGGGGACCTGCCTTGCCGCTGACCGCCAAGCGCTGCCTCCTGTGCAGCGGCGGCACCGCGCCGCCCGCTCTCGCGCCCAAGCCTACTCCAGGCTCCCGGCCCGCCGCCTGCGCCGCGCTGGCGGGGAGGCACCTGCCGCCCGCTACAATGCGCGGCCATGATGTTCCGCCGCGCCCCTACGAGCGATGCCCCCGAGAGCGAAGCGCGCCCCGGGTTCCTGCGCAGGCTGCGCAACCGCCTGAACCGCGGCGACTCCTGGCTCACCACCGACCTGGGCGAGCTGCTGCGCGGGCGGCAGATCGACGCCGAGATCCTCGAGGAGCTCGAGACGCGCCTGCTGAGCGCGGACGTGGGCGTCGAGGCCACCACGCGCATCCTCGAGGACCTGCGCCGCCGCGTCGCCCGGCGCGAGCTCACCGACGCCGACGCCCTGATCGCGGCGCTGCGGGCGAGCATCGTCGAGATCCTCGCCCCCGTGGCGCAGCCGCTGGTGATCGACCCGCAGCACCGGCCGTTCGTCATCCTGGTGGTGGGCGTCAACGGCTCGGGCAAGACCACCACCATCGGCAAGCTGGCGCGGCGCTGCCGCGATGCCGGGATGAGCGTGGTGCTGGCGGCCGGGGATACCTTCCGGGCCGCCGCGGTCGAGCAGCTGAAGGTGTGGGCCGAGCGCACCGGCTCGGACTTCGCCGCCCAGGCGGCGGGGGCCGACCCGGGCGCGGTGGTGTTCGATGCCCTGCAGGGGGCGCTCGCCCGCGGCACGCAGGTGATGCTGGCCGATACCGCCGGGCGGCTGCACAGCCAGTCGCACCTCATGGAGGAGCTGAAGAAGGTCCGCCGCGTACTGCAGCGGGTGGACGCGAGCGCCCCGCACGAGGTGCTGCTGGTGCTCGATGCCAACCAGGGGCAGAACGCCCTGGCGCAGGCGCGGCAGTTCAGCGCCGCGGTCGCCGTCACCGGGCTGGTGCTCACCAAGCTCGACGGCACCGCCAAGGGCGGCATCGTGCTCGCCATCGCGCAGACGCTGAAGATCCCCATCCGCTACATCGGCATTGGCGAGTCGGCCGAGGACTTTGGCGAGTTCGACGCCGAGGCCTACGCGGATGCCCTGCTCGCGCCGCCGGCGCGCTCCTGAGGCGCCCGTGATCACCTTCGACCGCGTCAGCAAGCGCTACGCCAACGGCCGCGAGGCCCTGAGCAACGTCAGCTTCAGCATCCACAACGGCGAGATGGTGTTCCTCACCGGCCGCTCGGGGGCGGGCAAGAGCACGGTGCTGAAGCTCATCGCACTGCTCGAGCGGCCGACGCGCGGTGCGGTGGTGGTGAACGGGCGCAACACCCAGCAGCTGCGGCCGCGGCACACCGCCGCCTTCCGCCGCGGCATCGGCGTCGTGTTCCAGGACCACAAGCTCCTCGCCGACCGCCCGGTGTACGACAACGTGGCCCTGCCGCTCGCCGTGGCGCACACCCCGCTCAAGGAGATCGACAAGCGCGTGCGCGCCTCCCTCGACCAGGTGGGCCTGCTCGGCAAGGAGCGCATGCTGCCGGTGGAACTCTCGGTCGGCGAGCAGCAGCGCGTCGGCATCGCGCGCGCGGTGGTGAGCAAGCCGCCGCTTCTGATTGCGGACGAGCCCACCGGCAACCTCGACCCGGACCTCTCGCTCGAGGTCATGCGGCTGTTCCGGCGCTTCCAGGACGTGGGCGTGACGGTGGTGGTCGCCACCCACGACATGCACCTGGTGCGCGAATTCGGCGAGCGCGTGCTGACTCTCGAGAACGGCGGCCTCGCCGGCGGCGATCCCGCCGATCCGCTGCCCTCCCTGGTCGCCACCCGATGAGCCTCGGGGCCAGCTCCGGGCGGCACCTGCAGGCCGCGCTCGGCGCGCTGGGACGCCTGGCGCGCGCACCGCTCGCGAGCCTCCTGACGCTTGTCGTGATTGCCCTCGCGCTGGCGCTGCCCGCGGCGCTCGAGCTGCTCGTGAACAACGCCCAGGCCGCGACCGGCAACTTCGCGAGCGCGGTGGACCTGTCGGTATACCTGAAGACCGACGTACCGCTCGCCAAGGCGCAGCAGCTGGCGCAGGCCGCGCAGCAGCGCCCCGACGTCGCCACCGTGACCCTGATCAGCGCCGACAAGGGGCTCGAGGACTTCCGCACCTACTC
>Ga0335076_10005812_pt1 | contig 12440 bp, 13 predicted proteins | sample Lox_Sample_25_FD_206717 | JGI IMG/M metagenome (GOLD analysis project Ga0335076, IMG submission 206717) | Soil microbial communities from Loxahatchee National Wildlife Refuge, Florida, United States - Lox_Sample_2.5 | ecosystem: Environmental > Terrestrial > Soil > Wetlands | place: USA...
CCCTCCGGGAGTCCCGCGGCCAGCCGGGCGACCGGGTGCTCGCGGGCGGCGAGCGTGACCGCGACGGTATCGAGCAGCGAGCGCTGTGCCAGGTCGAGGTCGGCCTGATCAGGCCGCAGCTGCGCGGCCCAGCCGGCGAGGGCCTCGGCGACAGAGCTGATCACGGAACCTCCCGGCGTGCGACAGCCTCCAGGATAGGCGTGGGCCGCCGGCGGGAATCCGGTCGCCCGCCGGCGGGTTTGCACGGGCACTGGATGCGAGGAGGCCACGTGAGCGCCGCAGGATCGAGCGACCGGCGCGCGGTCGCGGCAGTGCGGATCGCGGCGTTCCGGCGAGTGCCGGCCGGCCGGCCCGAGCTGACGCCGGCCTCGGTGGCGGTGTGCGTGCTCCCGTCGGCCGCAGGCGACGTGCTGCTCGTCACGCGGCGGGCGCCGGGCCTGCGGGCGCACGCCGGCCAGTGGGCGCTGCCCGGCGGCCGGCGCGACCCCGGGGAGACGATCGAGGCCGCCGCGCTGCGGGAGCTGGCCGAGGAGACGGGCCTGCACGCGAGTGCCGGCGACGTCCTCGGCGTGCTGGATGACTACGTGAGCCGGTCCGGGTACGTGATCAGCCCGGTGGTCGTCTGGCTGCGGACTGCGCACGGCCAGCTGCAGGGCCCGGCGAGCGAGGTAAGCCGGGTCTTCCAGATTCCGGTCGCTGACTTCGATGTCGAGCCGCAGTTCCTGCATATTCCCGAGACGGACGCGCCGGTGATCAGGCTCCCGATCTTTGATCGCTTCCTGCACGCACCGACCGCGGCGATCGTCTACCAGTTCTGCCAGGTCGCGCTCCACGGGCAGGAACGGCGGGTGGCCCACTTCGAGGCGCCCGTCTTCGCCTGGCGGTGAGCACGGGCCCGGCTGCGGCCCGCGGCAGTGTGAGAATGGCGTCATGCAGGTACGGCAGATGCAGGTGTGCCTCAACGGGAAGCGCAGCCGCGCCGAGCATCCTGCGGTGCCGGTCACGGCGGCCGAGCTGGCGGCCTCGGCCGCCGAGGCAGTGGCGGCCGGCGCGGAGGCGATCCACATGCACCCGCGGGGCGCGGACGGCGCCGAGTCGCTGCGCGCGGCCGACATCGGGGCCGCGGTGGCGGCGGTGCGGCGGGCCTGTCCCGGCACGCCGGTCGGCGTCTCGACCGGCGTGTGGATCACCGGCGGTGACGCCGGTGCGCGGCACACGGCGGTCGCTGGCTGGGCCGGCCTGCCCGCCGCGCAGCGGCCCGACTACGCCTCGCTCAACCTCTGCGAGCCCGGCTCGGCCGGGCTGCCGGCGCTGCTGGCGGCGGCCGGCATCGCCACCGAGGCGGGGGTCTGGTCGGCTGCCGACACCGCCCTGCTGGACCGCGCCGAGCCCCCCGCCGGGTGGCTGCGGATCATGATCGAGATCCTGGACACGCCCGCCGCGACCGCCGTCGAAGCGGCCGACGACGTCCTCGGCCAGCTCACGGCGCAGGGCATAACCGCCCCGGTCCTGCTGCACGGCGAGAACGAGAGCTGCTGGCTGCTGATATCGCGGGCCGGCGCGCTGGGCCTGCCCGCCCGCATCGGCCTGGAGGACACAACCGGCCGTCCGGACGGCACGCCGGCCGCGAGCAACGCAGAGCTTGTCCGGCTCGGCATCGAGCTATGGTCGGCCGCCGGGACGCCGTAGCCGGACCGCTATGATGCGCTGGCCGGCGGGATGGCCGCGTTGAGCGCGTCGAGCGCGGAACTCTGGCGGCAGGCGTTCGCCTGGTCGAACGGCCCGGCCCAGTGCAGGCCGAACTCGTTCTTGTCGTTGCGGTTGTTGGCCCAGATCGACTGCGCGTTGACGCGGATGAACTCGGCGTAAGCGGGCTTTCCGCTGCGCAGGCTCAGGTCATAGAGGTTCCGCATGAAGATCCCCTTGAACTGCGGGCGGTCGGCATCCTTCGGGTCGGTGCCGAGCTCATCGGCTTCGAGCAGGATGCCGGGAACGCTCGCCGGCGGCGCCGTGATCAGCTGGCTCAGCGCCGCGTCCGCGATCGCCTCGGCCTGGACCAGGTAGGAGCTCTCGCCGGTGATCTCGTGCAGGGCGGTCAGCCCGCCGAGCACGACGCCCTGGTTGTAGGTCCAGGTCACCCCCCCGTTGTTGGCGCACCCTGCGGTGAGGCCGTCGTTGACGAGGCCGCCGGCCCCGACCAGCCCGCGGGCGGTGAACCAGTCCCATTCCCGCAGTGCCCACTCCAGGTACCCGGTGTCGCCGGGGCAGCGCTGGTGCAGCCGGGCGGCGAGGGTCAGGAAGAGCTCGTTGGTGATCGCGTTCTTGTACTGCCGGTCGGTGTTCCACCAGACGCCGCCGCCGCAGGTGTCATCCCAGCCGGTCACCATGTTCGCGAAGATGGTGACCGCGGCGTCGAGATACCGATCCTCGCCGGTCAGGTCGTAGGCGGCGACCCAGGCGAGTCCCCACCAGCCGTTGTCGTCGTAGAAGCTGTTGACGAAGTTGCGGTGCCGCCGGCGGCCGGCGCTGAAGGTACGCGCGATCACGCCCCGGTACTGGTCGTCGCCCGACCGCTGAATGTAGGCGATCACGGCAGTCAGCGCGTTGGCCGCGTTCCACCAGCCGGTGGTCCGCCACCTGCCGGTCCAGGGCCGGTACCAGCGCTGCAGCGCCTCGATGCCCGCCGCCGCATACGCACGGTAGTCAGCCTCCCCGCCTGCGCCTGCCACCATGAGGACAACCTTTCGCCGCGATCCCGGCATGTCGCGCGGGCCGGCTTGAGTACGATAACCACCGCTGACGGCTGCGCCGCGGCCGTACCGGGATGGCGCCTGAATGAGCAACGCTAATGCATAGGGCAGGCCCGCCACCGCCACGCCTCCGGGCCCTGCCGCGATGGGCCGGCGTCGTCACCGGGGTCGTCGCTGTCTGTGCTCTCGTCGGCGGCGCGCTCACGGTCCGCGACCTTGCCTTCGGCCGGGGCGGCCGCCCGGCCGCCGCCGGCGGCACCCGCAGCGTCGGCGCGGCGCCGCCAGGCAGCCGGCTGCTGCCGGTCGCCTCGGCATCCGCGTCCCGCCCCAGCCCGCGGTCCTCGTCGCCGCGGCCGACGCGGGCCGCCACCCGCAGCCCGGACCCGTCAGCCCAGGCCGCGCCGCCGGCGCCCGCGACGTCAGCGAGCTGCGCGCACCCGGTGTTCCAGACGTCGGACCCGGCCGGCGGCTGGACCAGCGGCAGCTACTTCGTCTACAACAACATGTGGAACGTCAGCAACTACAGCGTCCAGCAGACGCTGTACGCCTGCTCCTATCACGACTGGTACGTGGTAGCGAACATGAACAATGACAGCGGCGACGGCGCCGTCAAGACCTATCCGAATGTGCACGAGGACTTCGGCGAGCGCGCGATCAGCTCGTTCCACTCGATCTCGAGCACGTTCGCCGAGCAGAGCCCGCACCGGGGGATCTACGAGGACGCCTACGACATCTGGCTCAACGGGGTAGCGACCTCGGGTTCCACCGAGGTCATGGTGTGGACCGAGAACTTCGGCCAGTCCCCGTCCGGGTCCCTGCAGGCCAGCGCGTCCCTGGGCGGGCGCACCTACAAGGTGTACCGGTCCGGCAGCTACATCGCGTTCGTCGCGGACACGAACTTCACCTCGGGCACGGTCAACCTGCTGCAGGTATTCGACTGGATCATCGGCAAGGGCTGGATCGGCCCGAGTTCCACGCTGGGCCAGATCGACTACGGCGCCGAGCTCGTGTCGACCGGCGGAAGCCCGGCGACGTTCAGCTTCACCGGCTTCTCGATAGCGACGAGCTGACCGGTCCAGGCGCCGGTCCAGAATGTGCGGATGACCAGTACCCCGGACTCGGCCCGCAAGCGGGAGCTGCTCGAAGCCGCCTACCAGTACGCGCTCGGCAACGGCCTCGCCGATTACTCGCTGCGCCCGCTCGCGGCGGCGATCGGCACCAGCCCGCGGGTCCTGCTGTTCCTGTTCGGCTCGAAGGACGGACTCACCAGGGCGCTGCTCGCGCGCGCCAGGGAAGCCGAGCTGGCCGCGCTGGCCGCGGCCCGCCCGGATCGGGGCAGCAGCGACCTGGCCGCCACCGCGCGCGGGGTCTGGGCCTGGCTTGCCGACCCCTCGCACCGCTCCCTGCTGGCGCTCTGGCTCGAGGGCTACGCCCGGTCGCTGGTTTCCGAGCCAGGTCCGTGGGCGCAGTTCGCGCACGAGACGGTCACCGACTGGCTGGCCCTGCTCGCCGAGAGCCAGCCGGCGAGCCGGCGCGACACCGCGGCCGGCCGGGACGAGCGCACGCTGCTGCTCGCGGTGCTGCGCGGCAGCCTGCTCGACGTGCTCGCGACCGGAGACGCAGCGCGCGCGACCCGCGCCGTCGAGCGCCATCTGCGCACGCTCGCCGGCTGAGCCGAGCTTTCGTGATAGCGTCTGTACTGAAACGAACGTTTCAGTAGGAGGCGCGCTCGATGGGGGACAGGCAGGTCCGGATTCGCGCGCTGGACGCGCCGGGTGACCTCGGCTGGATGATCATGGTGCACGGCGAGCTCTACGCGGCGGAGTACGGCTGGGACGCCTCCTTCGAGGCGCTCGTCGCCCGGATAGTCGCCGACTTCGCGGCCGGCCGGGCCGCGCAGCCGCCCGGCCGGGAGCGCGGCTGGATCGGCGAGGTCGACGGCGAGCGGGCAGGCTGCGTGCTGTGCTGCGCGGCCGACGACACGACCGCGCAGCTGCGCGTGCTGCTCGTGACGCCACAGGCGCGCGGGCTGCACCTCGGGACGAGTCTGGTCGACCACGCGATCGCGTTCGCGCGCGCGGCCGGCTTCACGCGGATGAAGCTGTGGACCAACCACCCGCTGGTCGCGGCGCGATCCATCTACCTGTCTCGCGGCTTCCGGCTGACCAAGGAGGAGCCGCACCGCAGCTACGGGGCAGAACTCGTCGGGCAGGTCTACGAGCTCGACCTGGACGCGGTCCCGGCGGCGGCACCGCCGCCGGCCTGATCCTGGCGGGCGCAGCGGCAGCGCACAATCATGACTAATCTGCCGCCATGGAAGCTGCTGAGTTCGCCGACATCGTCACCGCCGTCCGCGCTTTCGTCCGGACCGAGGTCATCCCCCGCGAAGAGGAAATCGAGGAGTCGGACGCGATCCCGGCCGGCATCCGCCAGGCGGCAGCGGACATGGGCCTCTTCGGCTACACGCTGCCGGCCGAGTACGGCGGTCTCGGCCTGACGCTGGCCGAGGACGTCCAGCTCGCGTTCGAGTTCGGCTATACGACGCCGGCGTTCCGCTCGATGTTCGGGACCAACAACGGCATCGCCGGCCAGGTCCTCGTCAGCGCGGGCACGCAGGAGCAGAAGCAGCGCTGGCTGCCGCGGCTGGCCCGGGGCGCGGTCTCGTCGTTCGCCCTCACCGAGGCCGAGGCCGGATCCGACCCGTCGGGACTGGCGACCAGCGCAGTACGGGACGGCGACGGCTACGTTATCTCCGGCGCGAAGCGCTTCATCACCAACGCGCCGCTCGCCGACCTGTTCGTGCTGTTCGCCCGCACCGATCCGCAGGCCCGCGGCACCGGCGGCATCTCGGTGTTCCTGGTGGACGCCGGCCGCGCGGGCGTCCGGGTAGGACCTAAGGACCGCAAGACGGGACAGGCCGGCGCCTGGACCGCCGAGGTGTTCTTCGACCAGGTACGGGTTCCAGTAACCGCCCTCGTCGGCGAGCAGGAGGGCGCGGGATTCGGTGAGGCGATGAAGTCCCTCGTGCGCGGTCGGGTGCACATCGCGGCGGTCTGCGTCGGGATGGCAGAGCGGCTGCTGGCGGAGTCGGTGGCGCACGCCAGGTCCAGCCGGCAGGGCGGCCGGCCCATCGGCGAGTTCCAGCTCGTGCAGGCCATGCTCGCCGACATCCAGACCGGGGCGCTCGCGGGCCGGGCGATGGTCGGCGAGGTCGCCCGTGCCTACGACTCCGGCGCGGACCGCAGGATCGGGCCGTCGGCGGCGAAGCTGTTCTGCTCGGAGATGGTCGGCCGCGCGGCAGACCTCGCGGTGCAGATCCACGGCGGCCTCGGCTACATGCGCGGCGTCCCGGTGGAGCGGATGTACCGGGACGCGCGGCTGTTCCGGATCTACGAGGGCACCAGCGAGATCCAGCGGCTCATCATCGGCCGGGCGCTGGTCCGCGGCGGCGGCTGACGGCGCACGACCGCCCGCCAGTCGCCCCGCCCGGCGGCTCGAACGCGCTCCCGCCGGACTTCCAGGGCTGCGGGTACAGCAACCCCGACCACAGCTGGGAAGGGTTCCTGGTGCAGCACAACTTCGGGCGCATGGACGGCTTCCTGCAGCGCCCGACGGCGCCGGAGAGCAACCCGGGAGTGACGCTCGCGGCGGCGAACGCATTCCCGATCGGCTATTACACGAACTTCCATCACGAAAGGCAGATCCCGACGTGCCCGTCATCGGCGCGCTGGCGGACCGGGACGTGGTCGAAGGAGGCCGTGCAGATCGCCGGCTCGGGCTTCCCGACCGGCTCGGGCATGGCGGGATTCGGGCGCGCGCACCGCGGGGAAAGCGGGGATAGGAACCTCCCGCGGCCGCCGCGGGCGAACCCGGCATAACGAGCGAGGCACGTGACCCTGCACATTCGCGTCATCAGCCCGCCCGACGCCACCGACGCGCTGGTCACGGCCGTGACCGGCATCGAGGGCGTCGGGCAGGTGGCCGTCCTGCCCGGCGCCCACCACCCCGCAGGCGACGCGGTCCAGTTCGACGTCACCGCGGCGGCCGCGAACCCGGCGCTGGCCCGGCTCAGCGAACTCGCCGTTCCCGTCTACGTGCAGGCAGTCGACGCGGTGATCGGCACCGGGGCCGGCCGTCGGCGGCCGCGGCTGCTGGCGAGGGACCAGCCGCCGGTGTGGGCGCTCGTCGAGGCCAGGATCCGGACGGATGCGCGGTTCGCCCCGAGCTTCTACCTGCTGCTGCTGTTCGCCGGGCTCATCGCCGCGACCGGCATCCTGACGAACTCGCAGATACTGATCGTCGGCGCCATGGTCGTCGGCCCCGAGTACGGCGCGATCATGAGCGTTGCCCTCGGCCTCGACAGCAGGGAACGGCGGGCCGTGTCGACCGGGCTGCTCGCGCTCCTGCTCGGATTCGCCGCCGCGATCATCGCGTGCCTGCTCTTCGGCCTGTGCATCCGCGGGCTGGGCGAGACGCCGCACTACTACGCCACCGGGGTGCGGCCGGTGTCCGACCTGATCAACTCGCCCAACCTGTTCTCCGTCGTGGTCGCCGTGGTCGCCGGCATCGTCGGCGTTATCTCGCTGACCCAGTCCAGGGCCGGCGCGCTGATCGGCGTGTTCATCTCCGTGACGACGATTCCCGCCGCCGCGGACATCGGCCTGTCGGTTGCCTACGGCCGCTGGCACGAAGCGCTCGGCTCCACCCTTCAGCTGCTGCTCAACGTCGTGCTCCTGGCCGCGGCCGGAGCGGGCGGGCTGCGCCTGCAGCGGCTGCTGTGGCGCCGGCCCGGCGTCGCCGGGACGGTGCAGCGGTTACCGCTTCCGGCCCGGCCTGGCGCCCTTGCCGGGCTGCCGTTCCTTCCGCGCCTGCGGCTCGCTGCGCGGCTGCGGCTCGCTGCGCGGCTGGGGCGGCCGCGCGGCCGCGGCCTCAACCGCGGCAGCATACGAGTCCTGCCCGGTGTCGATCGGCCGCGCCAGGTAGGCCCGCTCGCGGCGCAGGTCGCGCGCGAAGGCCGGCCACCAGGTGACGATCGCGCCGAGGCGATTCCGCAGCCCGGTGAGGAAGCCGATGTGGATCAGCAGCCAGCCGATCCAGCCCGCCAGCCCGCTCACGTGCAGCGGGCCGGCCGACACGACGGCGTTGCCGCGGGCGATGTAGGCAGCCGAGCCGAGGTCATGATACCGGAACGGCCGGCCGGCGGCCTCGCCCTCGCCCTCGGCCCGGCGCCGGATCCGGTGCCCTGCGTACAGCCCGGTCTGCATCGCGACCTCCGCAACGCCGGGCAGTCCGCGCAGGCTCATCATGTCTCCGGCCACCGAGATCTCCGGGTGGCCCGGGATGGTCAGGTCGTCGCCGACCTCGATCCGGCCGGCCTTGTCGCACTGCGCGCCCGTCGCCTGCGCCAGCGCCCGCGCGACCGGCGGCGCGGCCACCCCGGCGGTCCACAGCACGGTGCCCGCCTCGTACCGCGTCTGCCCGCCGTCGGGGCCCTTCGCCTCCAGCCAGCCCCGGTCCACGTGGGTCACCACCGAGTCCATGTGCAGCTCGACACCCAGCCCCCTCAGCGCCCGGCTCGCCCTCGCCGACAGCTTCGGCCCGAACGACGCCAGCGGGGCGGAGCCGCCGTCGAACAGGAGCACCCTGGCATCCTCGGGCTCGATGTGGCGGTACTCCCGGCGCAGCGTCTTGGTAGCGAGCTCGCGGATCTGGCCGGCCAGCTCGACACCGGTCGGGCCGGCGCCCACCAGCGCGAAGGTCAGCCACGCTCGCCGCTCGGCGGCATCGGAAGAGCTCTCCGCCAGCTCGAACGCGCCGAACACCCGGCGCCTGATCGCGAGCGCGTCGGCGATCGACTTCATGCCCGGCGCCCACCGGGCGAACTCGTCGTGCCCGAAATAGGACTGCTGCACGCCCGCCGCCACGATCAGGTCGTCGTAGCCGAGATCGAGCGGCTCGCCGTTCGGCCGGACCGCCCTGACGATCCTGCTGCCCGCGTCGAAGTCCACGACCTCCGCCAGCTCGCACTCGACGTTCCTGTGCTTGCGCAGCAGGCTGCGCAGCGGGAAGGCGATCTTTCCCTCGGACAGGATCCCGGTCGCGCACTGATACAGCAGCGGCTGGAACACGTGGTTGGGCGCGATGTCCACGAGCGTCACCGACACCGGCGCGTGCCGCAGCGCGCGCGCCGCGAACAGCCCGGCGAAGCCGCCGCCGACGATCACGACCCGGTGCGTCCCGGACTGACTGGACATCGAACCTGCCGTTCCCCTCATCTGCGCCTCAGCCGGCCGGGTCGCGCCAGGCATCCCACTCCGGCAGCAGCGCGTCGGCCTCCTTCGGCCCCCAGGTGCCGCGGGCGTAGGTATGCACCGGCACGACGTCGCCCAGCACCGGGTCCACGACCCGCCACGCGTTCTCGACGGTGTCCTGGCGCGCGAACAGCCAGCGCTGACCCGACAGCGCCGCGCCGATGAGCCGGTCGTACGGCCGCACGTCGCCCGCTGCCTGCGCGGCGAACGTCAGCTCCGTCTGCTCCGGCTGCCAGCCGACGCCCGGCTTCTTGCCGACCAGGGTGAGACCGACCTCGGCGCTCGGGTGGATGCGGAAGCGCAGCCTGTTGTGCATGCGCCGCAGGCCGAGGTCGAACACGTCTCGCGGCGGCGCCTTGAACTGGACGCTGACCTCGGTGGCCGTGACCGGCATGCACTTGCCCGCCCGGATCAGGATCGGCACGCCCGCCCAGCGCCACGTGTCGGCGGTCAGCCGGAGCGCGACGAACGTCTCGGTGCCTGACTTCGGGTCCACGCCGTCGACGTCGAGGTAGCCCTCGTACTGGCCGCGGACGACATGCTCGGCCTTGAGTGGCTCCAGGGCGCCGATCAGGCCGGACTTCGAGTTGCGCCACGAATCCATGCCCTTGAAGTCCGGCGGCTCGGCGACCATCGAGGCGAGCACCTGCAGCATGTGGTTCTGCACGACGTCGCGGATCGCCCCGGTGCGGTCGTAGAACCGGCCCCGGTCCGACACGTCGAAGGCCTCGGCCATCGTGATCTGGATGCTGGCGACGGTGTCCCGGTTGAGCAGCGGCTCCACGACGAAGTTCCCGAACCGGACGAAAAGCATGTTCTCGACCGGGTCCAGCCCGAGCCAGTGATCGACGCGGTAGATGTCGTCCTCGTCGAAGAACTGGTGCATGGTCTTGTCGAGCTGCACGGCGCTGGCCAGGTCGGTGCCGAACGGCTTCTCCACCATGACCCTGGCGTGCTGCGCCCGGCCCGCCCTGGCGATGCCCTCCGCGATGCGCCCGAACAGCGGCGGCGGCACCTCCAGGTAGTACAGCACCCGCTTGCCGTCGCCGATGGCGTCCGACATGGCCTGATACGTGCGCTCGTCGTCGAGATCGCCGTCGACGTAGCTGAGCAGCCCGAGCATCCTGGCCGCCGCCGGCGCCTTCGGATCCATCTTGTTGAGCTCGAGCGACCTGCGGGCGTAGTCCCGGAACTGGTCCAGGCCCCAGCCGCTCTTGGCGACGCCGACCACCGGCGCATCCAGCACGCCACGGTCCACGAGGCCCACCAGGGCGGGAAAGGTCTCCAGCTTCGCCAGGTCCCCGGTGGCGCCGAAGATCACCAGGGCGTCCACCTGCTCGGCCGTCATCATCCCCCCAGGGCAGTCCGCGGATCTCTTCATCGAAGCGGCCGCCGCCCGGCAGCGCACCACCCGGCGCGGGTGAAGCGCACAGCGGATCAGCGGGCAAACATGAGCTGAGGAGCGGCACGCCGACGCGCGGCGAGCGCCTGGAGGAGGCGAGACTGACGTTCGAGCAGACGCTGACCCATGACAGCCATCTCGGCCTGCTCTCTGCGGAGACCGGGATCATCGGGGCGCAGCCCGGCAATCTCCCGCAGGCTGCCTGATGGCCAGGCCGGGCCCATCCACCGGGCGCCCTCGCCGCCATCTGGACGTGCGGGAACGACAGGCTCGTGGCCGCGCGGCCAGGTCGGCCGCGCCGCGCAACAGCCACGGGCAGTGGAAGCCGGCCGCCGACCGCCCCGATCCCGTCGCCCTGCTGGACGAGCAGGCCGCCGACCGGCTGCCCGAGCTGGTCCCGGTCCGCACCGGCCGCATGCTGCTGTCCCCGTTCACCTTCTACCGCGGCGGCGCGCTGATCATGGCCGCCGACCTTGCCCGGACCCCGAACTCGGGCCTGACCGTGCAGCTCTGCGGGGACGCGCACCTGTCGAATTTCGGGGTGTTCGGCACCCCCGAGCGTCAGATGATCTTCGACATCAACGACTTCGACGAGACGATGCCCGGCCCGTGGGAGTGGGACGTGAAGCGGCTGGCCGCGAGCTTCGAGATCATGGGCCGCGACCGCGGCTTCCCGGCCGCCGAGCGGCGCGAGATCGTCTCGACTGTCGCGCGCGAGTACCGCAAGCGCATGCGCCGCGCCGCCGGCCTCGGCGCGCTGGCGGTCTGGTACGACGACCTGGACGTCGAGTCCCTGGGCAAGATGCTGCGCAAGGAAGCGGCGTCGATGCCCGCGGGCAAGGAGGCCGAGCGCCGCACGCGGCGGAACCTGCGCCAGGCCCGCACCAGGGACAGCGCGCGCGTGCTCGCCCGGCGCACCGCCGAGGTGGGCGGCGAGCCCAGGATCGTCGCCGACCCGCCGCTGATCGTGCCGGCCGAGGACCTGATCGGCCCGGACTCGGAGTGGGAGAACGCCGACGCGGTGATGCACGAGCTGATGAACGAGTACCGGCGCACGCTGGGCAGCAGGCATCACCCGATCGAGGAGTTCCACTACGTGCACGCCGCCCGCAAGGTGGTCGGGGTCGGCAGCGTGGGCACCAGGTGCTACATCCTGCTGTTCCTCGGCCGTGATCGGGACGACGCGCTGTTCCTGCAGGTAAAGGAGGCGGGACCGTCGGTGCTCGAGCGCTTCCTCGGGCCGGCCGGGTACGGCAGCAACGGCGAGCGCGTGGTCGTCGGCCAGCGCCTGATGCAGGCGGCGAGCGACATCTTCCTCGGCTGGGTGACGGCGAAGGGCCTGGACGGGCACACCAGGGACTTCTACGTGCGGCAGTTCCAGGACTGGAAGGGCAGCGCCGACATCGACAACATGCGCGCTCAGGGCGCGCAGGTGTACGCGCGCATCTGCGGCGCGACCCTGGCCCGCGCGCACGCCCGCTGGGGTGACCGGATCGCGATCGCGTCCTACCTCGGCCGCGGCAGCGCGTTCGACACCGCGATAGCGGACTTCTCCGTGGCCTACGCGGACCAGAACGAGCGCGACTACGACGCGTTCTCGGCCGCCGTGAAGGCCGGCAAGCTGCCCGCCCAGACCGGCGTCTAGGCGGCCCGCCGCCGGGCGTACCAGCCACCCGCGGCGAGCAGCTCGGCGTGCGAGCCGCGCTCGGTGACCCGGCCGTGATCCAGCACGACGATCTCGTCGACCTGGTCCAGGCCGTCCAGCTCGTGCGTGATCAGCAGCATGGTGCGGCCGCTCGTGGCCGCGAGCAGATCGGCCATTACCGCGCGCCGTGTCTGCGCGTCCAGGTGCGCGACCGGCTCGTCGAGCACGAGCACGGGGCGTTCGGCCAGCAGCGCGCGCGCGAGCGCCAGCCGCTGCCGCTGGCCGCCCGACATCGCGACGCCCCTGGCTCCGGCCTGGGTGGCCCAGCCGTC
>Ga0335076_10005813_pt1 | contig 12440 bp, 11 predicted proteins | sample Lox_Sample_25_FD_206717 | JGI IMG/M metagenome (GOLD analysis project Ga0335076, IMG submission 206717) | Soil microbial communities from Loxahatchee National Wildlife Refuge, Florida, United States - Lox_Sample_2.5 | ecosystem: Environmental > Terrestrial > Soil > Wetlands | place: USA...
CCGGGCGGCTCGGTCGAACGAGGACGACCTCGACGTGCCGCAGGTCCAAGGCAGCGGGAGTCTAGCAGCTATAATCCCGTCATGAGCTGTCGCGTGGCACCGGCCTCTCGGTGACGATCCTCCGCCCGCTGCCCCGGCCCGCCGCGCGATTCCTTTCCGCCCTCGTCCTCGTGGCCTGGGTCGTCCAGATGGGCGCTCTCGCCCGTCGGGCCTGGTCCTCCACGACGGTGGCCCTCGCCGCCGACCTCGCCCGCTACGGGTCCTCGGCCCAGTGGCGTGGCATCTACTACCGGGGCGACAAGATCGGCTTTTCGGTCGGCCAGACGACCCCGACCGAGTCCGGCTTCGAGGTGCGCGAGGACGCGCGCCTGCAGATGATGGTCCTCGGCTCGACCGCTTCCGTCCGCCTCACGACCCGCGCGAACGTCGATCCGGCCTTCGCCCTCCAGCGGTTCTCGTTCGCCCTCGACGCCGGCACGGGCGCGACGGAGGTCGACGGGACGCTCCAGGGCCGGCTCCTCCACCTCTCCATTCGGACGCCGTCGGGTGGCGAACGAAGGGAGACGCGCGAGCTCGCCGAGGCGCCGGCCCTCTCCCTCAACCTGCCCCGGACCCTCGCCGCCCGCGGGCTGAAGCCGGGCGAGACCCTGCAGGTGTCCGTCTTCGACCCGGCCACGCTCACCAACGTGCCGATGACGCTGGAGGTGAAAGCCCGGGAGGTCGTCCGCGCCGCGGGGCGTCCGGTCCCGGCCTTCCGCGTCGAGGGTCGGGCCGCGGGCATCACCACGCGCTCCTGGATCACCGACGTCGGCGAGATGGTGCGCGAGGAGAGTCCGATGGGCCTCATCGTGGTGCGGGAGACCCGCGACCAGGCCCAGGCCCTCGCCGTGCCGGGCGCGATCCAGACCGACCTCATCGAGGCGGCCGCGATCGCGCCCGTGACGCCGAAGCGCATCGACGACCCCGCCACCGTCACCCGGCTTCAGGTCCGCATCGACGGGCTCTCCGGCTTTGATCCCGCCGACCTCGAGGGGGCCGGGCAGTCCGCCTCGGGCGGCACGATCGAGGTGCGTGACGCGCGCGGGCTGCGGCCGGGTCCCGACCCGGGCGACCTCGCGTCCTTCCTTCGCCCGGAGGCGTTCCTCGAGAGCGACGCCCCGGAGGTGAGGGCCGAGGCACTGAAGGCGGCGGGCGACGCCGCCGCGCCGCGCCTGCGCGCGGAGCGCCTCGTCCGGCACGTGCACGCGATCCTCGAGAAGAGGCCGACGGTCGGCATCCCCTCGGCCGTCGAGGTGCTCAAGACGCGGATCGGCGACTGCAACGAGCACACGGCCCTCTACGTCGCCATGGCCCGCTCGCTCGGGCTTCCCTCCCGCATCGCCGTGGGCCTCGTGTACCTGCGGGGCGCCTTCTACTACCACGCCTGGGCCGAGGTCTGGATCGAGGAGTCGAAGGGACGCGGCGTCTGGCTCCCGGTCGACCCCACGCTCAACCAGTTCCCCGCCGACGCCACCCACGTCCGCCTCACTCGGGGCGGCCTGGAGCGTCAGGCGGCGATCGCGGGCCTCATTGGCCACACCCGGCTCGAGATCCTCGACGTCCAGCTCCGGCCCGGCTCGAACCCCGTCCTCGTCGGCCGGGCGGCGAGCGACCTCAGGCCCCTCGACCTGCCCCTGCCCCGCCGGGACGGCGCGGGCCGCGGCTGCTGGTCCTCGCCCGCCGGAGGCCGCCCGTGATCCGGCTCGAGGGCCTCGCCAAGACCTTCGGCTCCTTCAAGGCCGTCGACGGCGTCGACCTCGACGTCGCCCCCGGCGAGATCCACGGCTTCCTCGGCCCGAACGGGGCCGGCAAGACGACGACCATTCGGATGATCGCCGGCCTCCTCAAGCCGACCGCCGGCCGCGTCACGATCGACGGCCACGACCTCGCCCGCGAGCCGGAGGCGGCCAAGAGCGCCCTGGGCTTCATCCCCGACCGCCCCTTCCTCTACGAGAAGCTGACCGCGGCCGAGTTCCTCCGCTTCCACGGCGGCCTCTATGGCCTGGAAGGCGAGCCGGTCGAGGCGCGGGCCCGGGAGCTGCTGGAGCTCTTCGAGCTCCTGGGCTGGAAGGACGAGCTCGTCGAGAGCTTCTCCCACGGGATGAAGCAGCGCCTCGTCATGTGCTCCGCCTTCCTGCACCGGCCCAAGGCCGTCGTCGTGGACGAGCCCATGGTCGGCCTCGACCCGAGAGGAGCCCGCCTCATCAAGCAGGTCTTCCGGGTGATGGCCAGAAAGGGCGTCGCCATCCTCATGAGCACGCACACCCTCGAGGTGGCCGAGGAGATGTGCGACCGGATCAGCATCATCCTGGGCGGCCGCATCATCGCCCGCGGCACCGTCCAGGAGCTGCAGGCCCTCGCCGGGACCGACGATCCCCAGCTCACCCCGGTCTTCCTCAAGCTCACCGGCGGCAGCGGCCTCCAGGAGATCGACCTCTGAACCGGCCCTTCCCCTGGCTGCTCCTCCCCATCGTCTGGAGCACGCGCAACCGCGCCCGCCGCCGCGAGAAGGGGGACGGTGCGCGGGCAGTGCTCTTCGGGGGCGTCGGCCTCGCCGTCGCGGGGACCCTCTTCGCCATCAGCTTCTGGCTCACCTGGCAGCTCCTGGACTACGAGGAGCTCGGCGACTACCTCCTGCGCCTCGGCTTCGCCTGGCTCTTCCTGACCTTCCTCTCGTTCGTGGCCTTCAGCGCCGTCGTCAGCGCCCTTTCGACGTTCTTCCTCTCGGAGGACCTGCGGCTCCTTCTCTCCGCCCCGGTCCCCTCGGCGCGCCTCTTCCACTCCCGCTTCGCCCGGACCGTCGGCCAGTCGGCCTGGATGGTCGTGGCCTTCCTGCTGCCCGTCCTCCTCGGCGTCGGCCTCGCCCGGTGCGCTCCGCCCGCCTACTACGTCCTCTCGGTCGCGAGCGTCGTCCCGTTCGTGGTCGTGCCCACAGCCATGGGTGCCGTGGTCACCCTCGGCCTGGTGAGCGTCTTCCCCGCCCGCCGCGCGCGCGACGTGCTGATGCTGATGGGCCTGCTCTTCGCGATCGCGATCGTGATGCTCCTGCGCTTCATCCGGCCCGAGCGCCTGTTGAGCGTCCAGAACCTGCCCGACGTGACCGCGTTCTTCGCCACGCTCCAGTCCCCGGTCACGCCCTTCCTGCCCTCGTTCTGGGCCGGGGAGAGCCTCTTCACGGCCCTCCGCGGGGGGGTCGACCTCCTCCACCTGGGCTCCCTGTGGACGACCGCCCTCGCCCTCACCGTCCTCGCCCGCGCCGCGTACGGCCGACACTACTTCGCGGCCTGGAGCAAGGCCCAGGAGGCCCGGAAGGCCCGCTTCACACGCCTGTCGTTCCTCGAGCCCGTCGTGCGCCGCCTTCCCGTCCCGCCCGCGCGGGCGGCGCTCCTCGTCAAGGACCTGAAGGTCTTCCTGCGGGACACCACGCAGTGGTCGCAACTCCTCCTCCTCCTGGCCCTCGCCCTCGTGTACGTCTACAACTTCAGGGTGCTCGACCTCGACCGCCTGCCCTACATGAGCGGTGTCGTCAAGAACGCGTACGCCTTCGTCAACTTGGCCATGGCCGCCTTCGTGACCTCCGCGGTGGCGGTGCGCTTCGTCTTCCCCGCGGTCTCCGCGGAGGGCGCGGCGTTCTGGATCGTGCGGACGGCGCCCGTCCGCATGTCCTCCTTCCTCTGGTCCAAGCTTTGGACGGGCCTCGTGCCCATCCTGCTCCTCGCCGAGGCGCTCACCATCGTGTCGAACCACCTGCTGGGCGTCGCTCCGTTCATGAAGGTGCTCGGGGCGGGCGCCATCGCGTTCATGGCCCTCGCCCTCGTCGGCCTCGCCTGCGGGATGGGGGCACGGCACCCGCGCTTCGCGGCCGAGAACGTGACCCAGGTCGCCGGCTCCTACGGCGGCGTCGCGTTCATGGTCCTGGCCGTGCTCTACATCGTCGGCATGGTGGCCCTTCTCGCCTGGCCGGCCTCGCAGTACCTCTGGCACGAGTACCGGCATCTGCCCCTCGCGCCTCGCCTGCGGCTCCTCATGGCCCTGTCGATCGGCGCCGCCGCCTCACTCAGCCTCGTCACGTTCTGGCGCGCGATGAGCGGCGGCGTCCGCGCCCTCCAGGACCTCGAGTAGCGGCGGGCGTCCTCCGCGCAACCCTGCTACGATCGAAGATCGAGATGAAGAGAAACCCCACCCGCGCCGTCCGCGTCGGCTCCGTCTTCCTCGGATCGGGCCACCCCGTGGCCGTGCAGAGCATGTGCGCCACGCGGACCCAGGACGTGGACGCGACGGTCGGGCAGGCCGAGGCGATCCGGAAGGCCGGCGGGGCCCTCGTCCGGGTCGCCGTCGACAGCCCGAGAGACGTCGAGGCCCTGGCCGAGGTGCGCCGGCAGACCCGCGCCAACCTCGTCGTCGACCTCCAGGAGAGCTACCGCCTCGCCGAGAGCGTGGCCCCGCACGTCGACAAGATCCGCTACAACCCCGGCCACCTCTGGCACCACGAGAAGTCGAAGCCGGTGTGCGAGAAGGTCGCCTTCCTGGCGGCAGTGGCCCGGGAGCACGACCTCGCCGTCCGGATCGGCGTCAACTGCGGCAGCGTCGACCCCGAGGTGAAGGCCCGCCACGCGGAGGACGACGTCCAGGCGATGGTGGCCTCGGCCCTCGAGCACTGCCACCTCATGGACGACCTCGGCTTCGACCGCTACGTGGTGAGCCTCAAGGACTCGCACCCCCGGAAGGTCATCGAGGCCAACCGGCGCTTCGCCGAGGCGCGCCCCGACGTGCCGCTCCACCTCGGGGTGACGGAGGCGGGGATCCCGCCCGAGGGCGTCATCAAGACCCGGGTCGCCTTCGAGCAGCTCTTGAGCCGCGGGATCGGCGACACGCTGCGGGTGAGCCTCACCCTCCCCAATCCCCGGAAGCACGAGGAGGTGACGGTCGGCCTCCAGATCCTGGCCGACGTCGCCGCCGGCCGCTACCGGTCGGTGCCGGTCTTCGACGACGACAGGCTCAACATCATCTCCTGCCCCTCGTGCTCGCGCGTCGAGAACGAGCGGTTCGTGGAGCTCGCGGAGAAGGTCAAGGAGATGACGGCCTACGCCGAGAAGCACGCCCTCACCATCGCCGTCATGGGCTGCCGCGTGAACGGCCCCGGCGAGACGGACGACGCCGACCTCGGCCTCTGGTGCGGCCCGACCCACGTCAACCTGAAGAAGAGGACCGTGGCCCTCGGGGCCTTCACCTACGACGAGATCCTCGGCCGCCTCCGCCGCGAGCTCGACGCCCTCATCGAGGCCGGCTCGGTGACGGCCAAGGCCTGAGCGTCTCCGGTCGACCCTGCGCCGCCTGCCGGGCGACGAGCATGAGGGTCATGTCGTCGCCCAGCGGCACGGAGCCGCAGAAGCCCTGCACGTCGTCGGCGGCCCCCCGACGTGTTGGCGCACACGTGCCGGTTGAGGGCTCGGATCAGCTCACTCGCCCGCAGCCCGCCCGACACGAGCGCGCGCACGCTCCCGAGGAAAGAGGTCATGAGCAGCGCCGCCGGCAGGCCCTTGCCCGTGACGTCGCCGACGATCACCGCGAGACGCTCGTCGTAGAGGTCGCCGCCGACGGTCCGGGCCGGCCGCATCCGCGCCTGGACGATCACGTCGCTCTTGCGGAAGACTTCGCCCGGCACGAGGTCGAACTGGATCCGCCGTGCCGTCTCGAGATCGCCCCTCATCTCGGCTCCGAGCCGGAAACACCTCGGCGAGCATGACCAGGATGACACCTGCGAACAGGAGCCGCACGTTCAGCGACACGCGACCGCTCGTACGTCCGGCCGGAGGGCCGATCGACGCCGGCGCCGGGAGCAGGGTCCGGAGCCGATGCGGGCCGGAGACGAGTGCCTACCGCGGCCGGTCGGGGTGCTTGCCGGCCGACTCGAGGTCGGCCTCGACCATGAGCCTCACGAGGTCGCGGAAGGTCACCCGGGGCGTCCAGCCGAGCTCCCGGCGGGCCCTCGTCGAGTCGCCGAGGAGCAGGTCCACCTCCGCCGGCCGGAAGTACTTCGAGTCCACCTTCACGAAGTCCTTCCAGTCGAGGCCGACGCAGCCGAAGGCCGCCTCGCAGAACTCCCGCACCGAGTGCGTCTCCCCCGTGGCGACGACGTAGTCGCCGGGCCGCTCGGCCTGGACGATGCGCCACATCGCCTCGACGTAGTCCCTCGCGTAGCCCCAGTCCCTCTTCGCGTCGAGGTTCCCGAGGCGCAGCTCCTTCGACCGTCCCTGCTTGATCGCCGCCACCCCCATCGTGATCTTGCGGGTCACGAAGTTCTCGCCCCGGCGCGGCGACTCGTGGTTGAACAGGATGCCGTTCGAGACGTGCATCCCGTAGCTCTCCCGGTAGTTCACGGCCATCCAGTGGCCGTACACCTTCGAGACCGCGTAGGGCGAGCGGGGATGGAAGGGGGTTCTCTCGGTCTGCGGCGTCTCCTGGGCGAGGCCGAACATCTCCGAGCTGCCCGCCTGGTAGACCCGCGTGTGGAGTCCGAGGTCGCGCACGGCGTCGAGCACCCGAAGGACGCCGATCGCGGTGACGTCGGTCGTGTACTCCGGCATGTCGAAGGAGACCTTGACGTGGCTCTGGGCCGCGAGGTTGTACACCTCGTCCGGCTGCAGCGCTTCGAGGGCGCGGGCCAGGCTGTTCTGGTCCACGAGGTCGCCGTAGTGCAGCACCATGCGGTCGCGAATGGGGTCGATCCGCCAGGTGTTGAAGGAGCTGCTGCGGCGGACGAGGCCGTGAACCTCGTAGCCCTTCTCGAGCAGCAGCTCGGCCAGGTAGCTGCCGTCCTGGCCGGTGATTCCGGTGATGAGCGCCTTCTTCGCCGCCACGTCTTGGACCTCCCCTTCCGCGCCACTCCGGGCGGACACGAGCGGATGAATCTACATCGCGGCTCGCGCGGGGGTCAAAGCGCCGGCCTCGTCGGGGGAGAAGCTCTGGGGGGAAAAAGGAAGAGGGACCGCCTCCCAGCCAGGGCCTCGTTCCGAGCGCGTCGCCGGCCGGCGTGCAGAGCTCCCTCCAAACCCTGCCCGCCTACCGCGACACTGCCCGAACCGCTGCAGCGTCTCGGCTGAGGAGGTGATCCCTCCTTCCGCTGACTCTATATGCATGGCTCAGGCCAGGCATGGAATGGCGCACCTATGCCATTCCGTCTCATGAGATTAGACGAGATTCACGATGCCGCAAGCTGACTCCAATGCGGCGCAATCGCAACATCAAGTTATCTGAACTGCAACGGACCGATCAGTACGCCCGTCGCCGACCGCGGCGCGGACGCCGAGGCGCGGGACGTCATTTCGGACGAGCGGCGGACCCAATCCCGAGTTGCTTCATCTTCCGGTAGAGGTTCGTCCGCTCGATACCCAGCTCACGAGCGGTCTGACCCAGGTTGCCCCGGTTGGCGGAGAGGCGCTCGAGGATGTACTGACGCTCGAAGCGCGATCGCGCGACGCGGAGCGGCAGCGGCTCCCCGTCGTCTCCCGTGGGCGGGGCCGTCATGTGCAGACCCTCCATCACGTCGCGATGGGTGACGCCGTCCTTCGCGACGATCACCGCCAGGCGCTCCATGAGGTTGCGGAGCTCGCGGACGTTGCCCCGCCAGGGCAGGCGGGAGAGGAACTCGGTCGCCCGGGGCGTGAGGCGCTTCGGCTTGAAGCCGTTCTCGACACTGGCGAGCCGGAGATAGTGCTCGGCGAGGAGCGGCACGTCCTCGCGCCGCGAGCGCAGCGGGGGCAGCGCGATGTTGACGACGTTCAGGCGGTCGTGGAGGTCGTCTCGGAAGCGCCCCCCCTCGATCTCCTCCAGCAGGTTCTTGCTCGTGGCGGTCAGGATCCGGACGTCCACCGACCGGCTGCGAGCGCTCCCGATCGGGGTCACCTCGCCTTCCTGCAGCACGCGCAGCAGCTTTGCCTGCATGACCAGACTCATGTCGCCGACCTCGTCGAGGAAGAGCGTCCCCGCGTCCGCGCTCTCGAAGGTGCCCCGCCGGTCCGCGACCGCCCCCGTGAATGCGCCCTTGACGTGGCCGAACATCTCGCTCTCGATGAGCTCGGCGGGAACCGCGGCGCAGTTCAACTGGACGAAGGGCCGGTCGCGGCGCGGCGAGAGGGCGTGGATCGCCCGCGCCACCAGCTCCTTCCCGGTGCCCCGCTCCCCCGAGATCATGACCCGTGCCCGGGTGGGGGCGACCATGTCCACGAGCTGGTAGACGCGCTGCATGGCTTCCGATCGGCCCACCATGCCGTAGCGCGCCCCGTCCACGCTGCGCTCGGCCGGGGCCTCGGCGCGAGGCGCAGGGGAGAGAACGCGGTCGAGGACGTCGTACAGGCGAGCCCGGGCGACCGGCTTCTCGAGGTACTCCGAGGCGCCGAGGCGCATCGCCTCCACCGCGTCCGGGACGCTGCCGTACCCCGAGATCACCACGACCGGCGTGACGGGCGAGCGCCTCTGCAGCTCGCGCAGGACGTCGAGGCCGGTGCCGTCGGGCAGCTTGAGGTCCAGGAGGACGACCGCCGGCGTCTTCTCGCCGAAGGCCCGCAGCCCGTCGCCCACCGTCGCCGCGCCCTGGCCGCGGTACCCTCGCGCGGCCAGCAGGTCCAGGCAGACCCGGCGGAGGTCGCTGTCGTCGTCGATGACGAGGACGAGGGGCCCCTCCGCGTCCACCATGATGAGGACCCGGATGCTATCATCGGCTCGACGGAAGCGGCAATACACGGGGACCGCGGAGGAGGTCCGAGGCTCATGGCGTCCCCCCTTCGACGTATCGCGATCCTCGCCCTCGTGGTGCCGTGGGCCGGGTGCTTCGAGCCCGATCCCGTCCCCGCCCCGACGCCGAAGAACGCCCGGCTGGTGAGCGTCCCGGTCCTCTATCGCCAGCCGAACGGCTGCGTGAACACGTCCTCGTCCTGCGACAACCTGGTCGTCTTCTTCGGCAGCTGGATGCGGCCGGGGCAGGAGATCTACCTCGCCTCGGATCCGGGCTCCCACGTCTGGACGGGCGTCGCCCTCGGCGTCCCCGTCAACTGGCCGCCGGCCGACGAGCCCTACCTCGTGCGGGTCTTCGACCCCCACCTGGTGGACACGCCGACCGGGGGGGTGACCGCAGCCCGGCTCATGGTGGGCGGGCAGCTGCTCGACCAGTTCGACCAGCCGGGAACGCCGAAGGAGAGCGGGCTCGTCTACATCGACGACAACGGCGTCGGCCACGTCCCGTTCTAGGCGCCGCTCAGCGCCCGCGGATCTCGGCCAGCCGTCCCTCGAGCTCCCGAAGGCGAGCGGCCTCCGGGGAGGCGGGGTTGGTCACGAACTTCCGGGCGTCGTGGAGGCGCGCCTCCGCGGTCGCGTACTGCTGGCGGGAGAGCAGGGCGGCGACGGCGACGAGCTGGATGTCCGCCATCTTCCGCTTGGTCGCCGCGTCGTCCGGTCGCCAGATCAGGGCTTGAGCGTACTGGGCCAGGGCACCCTCGCCGTTGCCTCCCGGCCCGGCGAGGAAGTCGCCGTAGCGCACGAGCAGGTCGGGATCCTCCCGCCGGCGCCGCAGCAGCTCCTGGAAGGCCGCGTCGGCGTCGGCCACGCGGCCCGCCCGCGTGGCGAACTGGACCATCGCCTCCGCGGCCGCGGTGCCGCCGGGGTCGGCCTGAACGGCCTCGCCGAAGCTGCGCAGCACGCGGTCGACGGTCGCGCCGCCCGCGGCCGGCGCGCCGCCCCTCGCCACGGAGGCCAGGGCGTGCGGTGCAAGGAGCTGCGCGATGGCCAGGTGGGCCGCCGCGTGGTCGGGCCGGGCCGCGACCGCGCGCTCGAAGAACGCGAGGGCTTGCTCCTCCTCCGGCTTGAGGGGCGCCCCTGCCGTGGCCGGTGCTCCGGGCGCGGGCGTCGGCACCGGCGCCGCCTCCGCCTTCCCGGCCCAGGCCCGGCCGAGGAGGTAGAGGCTCTCGGGATCGGAGCCCGTGCCGAGACGGGCGATCGCCTCGTCGTAGCGCCGGTCGTCGACGAGGGCCCGCGACTCGGCGAGGGGATCGCCGTTCCCCGCCGCCGGGGCCCCGGTCCCCCGCCGACAGCCGGGCGCGGTCAGCAAGACGAGCGCGCCCGCGACCGCCGCGAGCCGCCGCGGCGTCACGGCCGGGGCGCCGCTCCGCCCGAGGCCCTGCGGAGCTTCTCGATCGCCCGATTGGCTCGATCCACGACCTTCGAGTTCGGGTCGGCGAGCAGGGGCTGGAGCTTCGCCACCGCCGCCGCGTCCCCGATCCGCGCGATGACGTCGCAGAGCGCTCCGCGCACCTCGGGATCCCGGTCGTTCAGGTACGGGTAGAGGTCGGGAGCGAGCGGCGGGCCCAGCTCGAGGACGTAGTCGCGGGCGCGGCGGGCCATGGCCCCCGACGAGCCGAGGGCGAGGACGATCGCGTCCAGGAAGGCGTGGTCGCCCAGCGTCACGATCGCGAAGTTGTAGGCGAGCTTGGCGTCGACGTTCTTCTCCCGCTGGTAGTCCTTCTTGAAGGCGGAGAGCATGGAGGGGTCGGCGATGCGGCCGAGCCCCTCGACGGCGAGGCGGCGCAGCTCCGGGTCGTTCGACGAGAGCAGGTCGCGGAAGAGGTCCCCCTGGGCCGGGTCGCCGATCCGGCTCAGGGCGGAGAGGGCGCGCATGCCCAGCTCGCGGCGCTTGTTCTGCTCGAACATCTCGCGCAGGGCCGGACCCGCGTCCCGCACCCGCAGGACACCGATCGCCTGCAAGGCCCGGTTGCGCACGGTGGCCGAGTCGTCGGCCAGGAGGGGCACGAGCGCCTTGCCTTCCTCGGACGTCCCCACCTTGCCGAGCGCGGTGGCCGCCGCCGCCCGCACGCCGGCCTCCGGGTCCTGGAGGGCCGCCACGAGATCCCGAGCGGCGGGTCCCCCGCCGAGGATCCCGATCGCGTACGCCGCCTCGGCTCGGATCCCCTTCTTCTCGTCGCGCAGTGCCGTGGCGAGACCGCGGAAGACGGCCGGGTCCACCGCGGTGTAGGGCGGGACGGACGAGCGGTCGTACTCGTCCGAGAAAGCCTCGAGGAAACGGTCGATCGGACCCGTGCGGTCGCGCTCCGAGTAGATCTCGACGATCGTGCCCAGGGCCTCCTCGCGGATGCCGGGGTCGCCGTCCTGCAGGGACGTGACGAGCGCGGGGACGGCCCCGAGGTCGCGCAGGCTTCGCAGGGCCTTGACGACCTCGAGGCGGACCCCGGCTTCGGGGTCGCGCACGAGAGCCGAGAGCGGGGCCACCGCTTCGCGGCGCCGGCTCTTGCCCAGCTCGCGGGCCGCCGCCTGGCGCGTGCGCGCGGTCGGGCTCTTCAGGTTGGCGACGAGGTCCTGGAACGACTCCTCGGCGGCGGCGACGGAAGCGAGCCCCGAGACGAGGAGGACGGCGAGGAGGCCGGCCAGGCGCGGGCGACGGCCCGGGTTCCGGAGGGAGAGGCGCGGTCGTTCCATCACGCGGGGAATGATAGCAGAGCGGGAAGCCGTGCTCAGGCGGTGGCGCCCTCGGCCCGACCGAGAACCGACCTGAGGTAGCGGGCGGTGTGCCCCTCGCCGCGCGCGGCCAGGGCCTCCGGCGTGCCCTGGAAGACGACCGCCCCGCCGGCCTCCCCGCCCTCGGGGCCGAGGTCGATGACCCAGTCGGCCTGCTTGATCACGTGCAGGTTGTGCTCGATGACGACGACGGTGGCGCCGCCGTCGAGGAGCCGCTGGAGCGCGTTCAGGAGCTCGTCCACGTCGCCCATGTGCAGACCCGTCGTCGGCTCGTCGAGCACGTAGAGCACGCGCGGCCCCGGCTTCCGCAGGAGGTGGGCGGCGAGCTTCACCCGCTGCGCCTCCCCGCCGGAGAGGGTGCTCGCCGGCTGGCCGAGGCGGAGGTACCCGAGGCCGATCTGCTCCAGCACCTTGAGCCTCCGGGTCACGGCGGCCTGGCCGGCGAAGAAGTGGAGCGCCTCGTGCACGGTCAGGTCGAGGACCTGGTCGATGGTCCGGCCCCGAAAGGCCACCTGGAGAACCGGCGCCCGGTACCTCCGGCCGTCGCACGCCTCGCACACGAGCCAGGCGTCGGCGAGGAACTGCAGGTCCACGCGCACCCGGCCGTCGCCCCCGCAGGCCTCGCAGCGCCCGCCCGGCATGTTGAACGAGAACTCCGCCGCCGACAAGCCGCGCCGCCGCGCCTCCGGGGTCGCCGCGAAGAGGTCCCGGATGGCGTCGAAGGCCTTCATGTACGTCACCGGGTTCGAGCGCGGGCTGCGTCCGAGAGGCGACTGGTCCACGACCTCGAGCTGCTGGACGTACTCCGCACCGTCCACGGCCGGCCCGCCTCGCCCCTCCGCCCCGCCCCGGCGCCGGCGAAGCCGGGCGCAGAGCAC
>Ga0335076_10005816_pt1 | contig 12437 bp, 10 predicted proteins | sample Lox_Sample_25_FD_206717 | JGI IMG/M metagenome (GOLD analysis project Ga0335076, IMG submission 206717) | Soil microbial communities from Loxahatchee National Wildlife Refuge, Florida, United States - Lox_Sample_2.5 | ecosystem: Environmental > Terrestrial > Soil > Wetlands | place: USA...
GGATTTATCGCGTTGGGGAGGGTGGAAGATTATTCGGCGAAGGTCGTCTACCGCCATGAGCAGACGTTGGCGAAGCCGAAGGCGGACCGCTTGGACTTGTTGCGAGCGACTCGGGCTCACTACGAACAATTGTTTTTGTTGTATGAGGATTCGGGAGAAATTGATTCTCTGCTGGCGGTGCCGGGCCAACCCACGATTGAGGTGACCGACGAGTATGGCGTGCTGCATCGGGTGTGGCAGGTGGGGGATCCCGGGCTGATTGCGGCGGTTCAATCGAAGATGAGAGATAGGAAGCTGGTGATTGCGGATGGGCACCATCGGTATGAGACGGCATTGAATTTCCGCGACGAATGCCGGGCGGCAGCGGGAGGAGAGGTGGATCCGAAGGCACCCTACGAGTACGTGATGATGACGTTTGTGAATATGAATAACCCGGGATTGCTGGTGCTGCCGACACATCGGGTGGTGCATTCGCTGGAGGCGTTCTCGGTGGAAGAGTTTGGGAAGGCCGCGGGCGAGTATTTTTCGATTGAAGCGGTGGATGCAGGGATCGATGCGGGGAAGGCGAGTTCGCTGTTGCGCGAGCGCGGGCAGGCCGGGACAGCCTTGCTGGCGTTAGCGGCAAACCGGGCTCTGCTTCTGCATTCGCCGAAGGCGGCGTCGGCAAAATTCCTGGGAGAGCTTTCGGAGCGGCAGCGGGCGCTCGATGTGGTGCAACTGCACAAAGTGCTCCTGGAGGGAGTGTTGCGGTTGTCGGAAGAGTCGATCCGAAATCAGGAAAACCTCTCTTACTTGCGCGATGCCGGGGAGGCGTTGCAACAGGTGCGCAAAGGAGCGGCAAATATTGCATTCCTGATGAATGCGTGCCGGGTGCAGCAGGTGCGCGATGTGGCGTTTGCGGGGGAAGTGATGCCGCAGAAGTCGACGGATTTTTATCCGAAGCTTTTGAGTGGGCTAACGGCGTATGCGTTGGATTAGGGGCGATTTCGAAAATAGGAAATTGATCGTGGCTAGCTCTTGTCCGTCCCGCCTGCCGCAGTCAGATTGTCTCCGAGAAAAATCCCCACTTCTCGCGCCAAAACTGCGCGAGAAATGGGGCACCCGCATTCTGCTGGTTGCTTTATTCGCGTCTGGGTTGGTGCTTTTCGCTGCGCCTGATAAGCACCTTTCTGTTTATTCCGTTGCTGCCAACTATTCCCTTCCACTTACGCAGCGGGACAACCGCGACTATGTGGGTTTGCTGGAACTGTTGGAACCGTTGGGGCGGGTGAGCGCGAAGAGCGAAGGGTCGAAGTGGCGGCTGAAATATAACAACGTGGAAGGGGAATTTCAGTCCGGGAAGAATAAAGCCAAAATTCAAGGACGCGACGCCGATTTGGGGGCGAAGTTCTACATTGAAAACAATCGCGGACTGGTACCGGTTTCGGCGCTGAGTTCCCTGCTGCCGCGGATCCTGGGCGGGCCGGTGAACCTGCATGAGGAGTCTGGGCGGTTATTCGTAGGAGGCGTGGCGACGCATTTCACGGCGTCGCTGACATCGCAAAATCCACCGCGGCTGGTGTTCAATTTTACGGCTCCGGTCAATCCGCTGATCACCAACGAGCCGGGGGCATTGCGGATGACGTTCTCGCACGAGCCCGTGGTCGCACCGGCGTCGCCCACCTTGACGTTCGGCAATAAAGCGATCGCGTCGGCCAACTACAGCGAGGGCAGTGGGAATGCGGTGGTTACGGTGAATGCGACGATCCCGGTGATGGCTTCGTTCAGCAACAACGGACGGACCGTGACGATCGCGCCCACTTCTGCACCCGCCGCGGACCAAAGCACACCAGCAGCAGCGGCGACACCAGGAACTCCGGCTCCTGCGCCACAGACAGTGGCGCCTGCGGTGACGGCGCAGATTCCGCGACGGTACTTTGCCGTGGTGGATGCGAGTCACGGTGGCGACGACCATGGCGAGGCGCTCGGCGGGGCGTTGGTGGAAAAAGACGTGACAGTGGCGCTGGCTCGCAGCCTGCGGCAAGAACTGGAGAGCCGCGGCATCACGACGCTGGTGCTGCGCGATTCGGACGCGAATTTGTCGCTGGATCAGCGTGCGATTTTCGCCAATGCGGATCACGCAGCGATCTATATCGCACTGCACGCAGGGTCGAGCGGGCATGGTGTGCGCGTCTATACGGCGCTGTTGCCTTATGCCGAGGATGATCGTGGGCCCTTTCGCGCGTGGGACATCGCACAAAGGACGGCGCTGACTTTGAGCCGTACAGCGGCCTCGGCCGTGACGGCAGAACTGCAGAAGCGGCAGATCCCGGTACGGAATTTCCCCGCTCCTCTTCGCCCATTGAATAACCTGATCGGAGCGGCCATTGCGGTGGAAGTGGCGCCGCAAGGGTCGGATGTCAATCAACTGACGGCGCCGGACTATCAGCAACTCGTGACCAGCGCGGTGGCGACGGCAATCGCGGCGAATCGCGACCAGTTGGGGGCAGCGCAATGATCCCACGCCAGTTCATTATTGCGATGACGGTGCTGCTGCTGGCGGCGCTCACGCTGGGGCTTTATGCGTGGCACATGAAGAAAAGCGTGGCGACGACCTCGGCTGTTTCAGGCGACACGCGGCCGCTTGCCCCGCCGGTGGCCGGGCCGACGGAGCGGGTGACCTTGTACGTGGCGCACGATGAGGATGGGACCCTGCGGGCGGAGTCGGCGCAAATTCCAATGCCCTCGGGACGGCAGCAGCGCGCCGAGGAGTTGCTGCGGGCGCTGGTATCGATTTATCTGGATAAGAATTCACCGCATGTGCTGGGCGCGGGATCGGGAGTGAAAAGCGTGTTTCTGGTCGATCCGGGAGTGGCGGTGATCGATGTGAACTCGGCGTTTGCGGACACGCACCGGTCGGGTGTGCTGGTGGAGGAGTTAACTGTGGCTTCGCTGATCGAGACGGTCTCCGTAAATACGCCCGCGATTTTGAAGGTGAAAATTCTGGTGGACGGGAAACCCCGGGAGACCCTGGCGGGCCATGCGGATCTGAGCGGGTTCTACGATGTGACAGCTTTGAATCAGGTGGCGGGGCAGTTGGGGCAGTAGAATTTCTGAACTCGTGGGGGGGCGGACCTTTTGGTCCGCCCCGCGAGCACAGCGAGCGTGTCACAGGCTGGCGTTACCGCACCCGTCTCTATCGCGCGATGCGCCCGCTCCGGAGCAGAGGGTCCGAGGCTAAAAGATGCCGCCAGAGTTACGACTTCTCTAATGCCTCGATTTCCTTTTTGGTGCGCTCCAGGATTTCGCGGATCTTGGCGACCTTTGCTGCGTCCTGAGACCCGCGAGTTGCGGCGCGCATGGCCGTCTTCATCACGTCCGCTGCGGGACGCATGACCTCGGCGGCTTCCATGCCCATCCACGGGGCCCAGTCGCCAGCTTGCTCGGCGCGCTGCCAGATTCGCTTGACGGTTTCGGCTTCGCGCTGCAATTCGGCGCGGCCTTCGGCAGTTAGCGAATAGGTGCGCTTCCCGGCGGCTTGATCCGAGACTACGAGCCCTTCATCTTCGAGTTGCTGCAGCGCGGGATAAATCGCTCCAGCACTGGCTTTGTAGATTCCACCGGATTTTGTTTCGAGTTCTTTCATCAGCTCGTAGCCGTGCTTGGGGCCGCTTTCGAGCATGGAGAGCAGCGCGAGGCGAATTTCGCCGGGACCGAAAAAACGTCCCCAGCGGCCGCCACGGCCCCAAGGGAAACCTCCTCCGATGAATGGGGCGGCCATGCCGCCGCGAAACCAGGTTCCACATCTTCCGTACATAAACAGACTCCTTTGAATGGATCGATGTCGGGTTTAGCCCGTTCGATCTGTCGTTAATTATATCTTTAGATACAGCTATCGACAATTAGATTCGAGATTTTTCGGGTGGCTGAAGCTCTGCCATTGCTTGGTTCGATTCGCAACCCCAGACAAGATCGTCTGGGGCTACACGAACACGGGCGTGATTTACAATCGCGCATCATGTTCTATCGTTCTGATAATCGGTCTCCTGAGCAATTACGCCCTGTCACGATCACGCCGGATTTCATGCCTACGGCGGAAGGATCGGTCCTGATTGAGGTAGGGAATACGCGAGTGATTTGCACGGCCACGATTGAAGAAGGGGTGCCGACGTTTCTGCGGAATAGCGGGAAGGGATGGATTTCCAGCGAGTACGCCATGCTTCCGCGGTCGACGCTGACGCGCACGCCTCGGGAGGTCTCCAAGGGGCGGCAGAGCGGGCGGACGCATGAGATTCAGCGGCTGATTGGGCGTTCGCTGCGCGCGGTGACGGATCTGACTCGGCTGGGCGAGCGCACGATCTGGATCGACTGCGACGTAATCCAGGCGGATGGCGGGACGCGGACGGCGTCGATTACGGGGGCGTTCGTCGCGCTGGGGCTGGCGCTGGAGAAGCTGGTGGAGGCGGGGACGCTGACGTCGGTGCCGTTGAAAGATTTCGTGGGCGCGGTGAGCGTGGGCATGGTGGATGGGGAGATCCTGCTCGACCTTTGCTACGAGGAAGACTCGCGCGCGGATGTGGATATGAACTTCGTGATGACGGCTGGGCACAAGATGGTGGAAGTGCAGGCCACGGCGGAACACCAGGTATTCGACGAGGCGCAGTTTGGGAAGATGCTGGGGCTGGCGAGGCAAGGCGTACAGCAGTTGATTGCCAAGCAGCAGGCGGTGTTGAGCGGGATGACTCTGAGACAGTAGCGCGTAGCCTTGGAACGAGCATTACCGCTGAGTTCGCTGAGAAATGGCGAGGGCGCTGAGAAAAGCAACACCCGCATGGGTGACCTCTTTTAGTTGCAAGTTTCTGCAGTTCGTTTCGAATAGAGACATCTGTACTACACCAAACTCTCCTTGACAGGGTTCGTCGGGCTTTGCAAGACTGCAGGAAGTTCGTGCGCTGCCAACTTCGTTCCCTCCCCTTCGGCGTGCACCTGCGAAATGGGATATCTCCCCGCCCCCTGCTGACAAATGTGGATCACTGTTGACGGTGCGTGAGCATCTTCACGGCGACGCTATCTGATCAGACGCGGTCCGGCAGATTTTTTGCTTCGTGGGGCATCGCCGCGTTGCGCCGACAAGTTCAAAGAGAGCTGGAGCCGTCCCATGAAGAAACTGGCTGTGATCTTCACCCTCTCCATGCTGAGCCTGGCCGCTCATGCGCAAATTCAGTCCACTCTATTCGCAATGGGAGCCGCAACCGCCAATGACATGCCGAAAGTGTCGTTTGGCGTGTTGAGCCATCCGGCCGTTGCCTGGACTTTGATTGAAGGAACCAGCCGCGGAGTTTTCAATTTCAAAAACATGGATGCGTTCGTGAAGGCCGCGCCCAAGGATGCGAACGGCGTAGCGCTGATCGATATTGCGTTCGGCTGGACGCCGGGCTGGGCGGTGGCCGACCAGTCGCATTGCATCAAGAACAACAAGACGGGCGCAGTCTCGTGCACCTCGCCTCCCGACAACATCCAGGACTGGATCGACTTCATTAATGCGGTGGTGAATCACTACAACGGCGTTACCGCTCCGCACGTGAAGTACTACGAGATATGGAACGAGATGAGCAACAGCAAGTTCTGGACGGGCACTCCGGCGCAGATGGTAGCGATGGCGGCGGCAGCGTATCCGATCTTGAAGCAGGATCCATACTCGACGGTATTTACGCCGTCGGTGGTGTGGCTGAACGGCGTGAACTACATGACGAAATATCTGCAGGCGGGCGGGAATCTGTATGCGGATGGGCTGACGTTCCACGGGTATCCGAGCCAGACTGGGCCAGGATATACGATACCCGTGCCGTATCCGGAGAGCCCGCAGTCGACCAATGCGCCGATCATGACGATGATCACTACGTTCCGCGCGCTGGCGGATGCGAACGGGTTACTGGGCAAACCAATTGCGACGACAGAAGGCGGATGGGGCACGAATGGCGTGGCCGATTCGGACCAGCAGATCGCATGGATTACGCACTACGAGATTCTGCAGGCGAGCATCGCACAGGCGAACAATCTGTTGTTTCAGGATTGGTACACGTGGGGATATGTGCAGTCGGGAACCATCGAGACGAAGACGGGAACTGCAACGCCAGCTGGCCTTGCCTACAACGTGGTGTTGGGTTGGCTGACGGGAACGAGTCCGTCAGCCTGCACGGAGACGGGAACGATCTATACGTGCCAGATTGCACCCCTGAAGCAGATCGTGTGGGATGCGTCGCAGAACTGCAGTGGAGGCGTGTGCACGACGGCGCCGTACAATCCGGATCCGTCCTATTTGATTCAGCAGGACACTACCGGACTGAAGCAGAATATTAAGAACAACACCGTGAATTTGGGAATCAAGCCGCTTTTGCTGGTCAAGTAACGTCCGCAAGGTAAAACCTGACTGAACGGACGCCCCACCCGAGTCACTCGCGACGGGGTGGGGATTTGTTTTGGCGGCGAGTTAGATTCCTCTCACCCCGACGGTGCAGGTCCCGATTTGAGACTGATTCCACTTCGGGATTCGAACTCATCCTTTCGTTTGCGCTGACGTCACGCAGTAGTTTCCCACGTCCGCGCCCGGGCGTAGGTTGAATCGAAGAGATGCCACGCGCATCGGGAGAGGCAGATGGGAGACCTGCGGATTATCAAGGGAGAGCATGGGGAACGACGCCGCGAAGGCCGGACCGAGATCGATCTGCCGCTCACGGTTTGGGGCGTAGACACCAAGGGAGAGCGATTTCTGCAGGAAGCCCACGCCCGCGACATCAGCTTGAGTGGGGCGCTAATCTGCGGGTTGGATACGGATCTCCGGTCAGGCGATGTAATTGGGGTGCTCCACGCCGGCAAGAAGGCGCGATTTCGCGTGGTATGGGTTCGGTATGACGCGGCGGGAGAGAAGCAGCAAGCGGCGGTGCATCGCATGATGCAGGATGAATGCCCGTGGCGAAGCTTGCTGGAGGAATCGGCGAGGCGAGGGACGGCGGCCGGCATCCAGCCCGGTGATACGCCAAATCGATAGAACGGCGCGGGTTCCCAGGAAATTCTAAGGCTTGCGAGGGCGGCGTTTCCGCGACCGCCGGTGCGTGTATTTTCAGCTCTGAGCCCGCAGATTCAGGCCAATATCGCGTGTTCCCCATTTACATAGCATTCATCTCTCTTTAACATTCCATTCACATAGCGCCCTGGCTTGAGGATGAGGAACCGGGTTGCTCATTCTTGTCTTAGACGCTTCTTAGGCCACAAATTGTGCTTGATTGCAGCAGGGAGCCCACGTTTGACCATGCTGCAATGAGACGGAAAGGCCCGGATGGGCCGGCAACTTGATACTCAGGAATCTGCCCTGGCATGGGCAGCATGTCCGAAGTGTGGTTCGAGTTTGAGCGCGGACGGCAGTCGCGTAAGCTGCCAGCAGTGCGTTCAAAGCTGGGAGCTGCGCGACGGCATCCCGCGCTTCTACGATCCCGGATACTACTGGGGCGAAGTGCCGCAACAAGAAGCCGCTTCCCTGCTGAGCGAAGCACGCCGCCTGGGATGGCGGCAAGCGGTCCAGCAGGATTTCCAGAACAATCCCGCAGCAATCTATTCCATCCTGCAATGGCAGAGCCGGGCCGCGTGGTTACCGCTACTGGGACTTCCAGAAAATGCAGTTGCTCTCGACGTGGGATCAGGATACGGCGCAATCACGCATGCCCTGGCTAACAGTTGCGCGGAGGTCTACTCCGTGGAGGCCATACCGGAGCGAATTGAATTCACGCGTCTCCGCATGGCGCAGGAGCGGCTGACGAACGTTCAACTGCTGCAAGCCAGCGCCACAGAATTACCCATCGGCGAGAACGCGTTCGATCTAATCGTGGTCAACGGAGTCCTGGAATGGGTAGGGGAGTGGGACACGAGCACATCGCCCAAGGAAGTGCAGTTGCGATTCTTGCGAAAACTGCAGCGGGCACTCAAGCCGGGCGGAGCGTTGCTGATCGGGATCGAAAACCGCATCGGCTACAGCAGTTTTAGAGGAGGCCTTGATCATTCCGGTCTTCCCTACACCAGCCTGATGCCGCGCTGGATGGCGAGCTTTGTTCTGCGGCACAGCAAGCGGGCGCATCATCGCTCGCAGCTGAACGAAAAACGCGAGTATCGAACCTACACGTATTCCGAGTGGGGGTACCGACGACTGCTGAGGAAAAGCGGGTTCTCGGATCTGTCTTTCTATGCGGCCGAGCCGGGATATAACAAGCCGACATCGCTGGTTCCGGTACAGAGTCATGCGCTCTCGGCGCACATCTTGCGCATGATGAGCGAGCCCAAGCTGGGGGCGCGGCGGCGTTGGCCTCGGCTCACCAAGTTGTATCTGAGCCGCCTCGGACTTTTGCGTCCGTTCGTTCCGGAGTTCGTCATCATCGCTACCAAGGAAAACTCGAATGTCCCTGCGCAATAGCGGCATGTGGCAACGGCTCCATGAATGGCTCCCGAATGAGTTCAAAGACGGGTATGCCAGCCCTTATCTCTCGGGCAATGCCGAAGGCCAAAAAACGGTGATTCGCTTTTTCAAAGCCGGCGATTCTGTGCCGAGTCTGGTCTTAAAAGGGTCTCGCGGCGAAGGCCAGGCCGCTATCGAATCGGAATCGCAAATTCTGGGATTCCTGCAATCGCGGAGTACACGGGAAGGCGGGCTGGGATTTTCAGCGCCCACTCCTTTGCGCTCGTTCGAACAGGGAGGCTGGTACTACACCATGGAGACGGCGGCGCCAGGACATCCGCTATCGGAGCTGATCTTTTTGCGCTCCCGCCGGCGGCGAATGGAAATTCTTCGGCATGAGCTGTCTCGGTGCGCCCAAATTGCCGAGACGATTCCGCATGTGCTCGACGGCGCAATCACTGCGCACAGAATCGATCCGAGTTGGTACGAAATTCCGTTGGGCGTGAACCTCGACGCGCCGACAAAGGCGGAGGTGAGGTTGGCGTCCAGCCGATGCGAACAAGCGGGACTCTGTGCCCACGGCGATTTCACGATTGAGAATGTGTTTTGGGAGAGTGCGACCGAAGAAGTGTCAGTGATCGACTGGGAACTGCCGATGCGAGGCGTCCCGCAACTCTACGACGTCTACACTCTGCTGCTTTCATCACTGCCGGCACTGGCGCTTGAGATCCCGGAAATCACCAATTCGGACAATCGCCTGGAAAGCCAGTTTCGGGCGGCATTTTTCGGCACGGGTCCGTGGGCGATGGCCACGCGGGAGATTCTGGAGCGCACTAGCGCCGCCAGCGACAATCTGTGGCTGGAGCTGCTGATGTTTCTCGTGATCCGCAGCAACTATTTCTTGTGGCGCCAGCCAGCCCTGGGCAGAGAGTATTCCCGACTTCTGCAATTTGCGGCTGAGCATAAAAAGAGCTTTGTGGGCCCGGTCTTAGCCTCGACAGGCTTCGCACAATCGTCTCGTGTCTGAAGCGCTTCTATTCCACCCAGACGGTCTTGGTGTTGACGAATTCGCGAATGCCAACTTGGCCGAGTTCCCGGCCATGGCCGGATGCTTTGACTCCGCCGAAGGGAATACGCGGATCGGAAGCGACCATCTTGTTGACGAAGACCATGCCGGCTTCGAGTTCGTTGATGAAGCGTTCGCGCTCTTTTTCGTCGTTGGTCCAGACGCTGGAACCGAGGCCGAAGCGGACGTCGTTGGCGAGGCGGATGGCCTCGTCGACGTCTTTTACGCGGAAAACCGAGGCGACCGGGCCGAAAAATTCTTCTCCGTAGGCAGGAGAGTTTTTTGGGATGTCGGTGAGGACCGTGGGAGCATAGAAGTTGCCGGGGCCTTTGATGGGATGACCGCCGGTGAGGACCTTCGCTCCGGCTTGAATTGATTTCTGCACGTCGGCATCGAGGTCTTTCACGCCGTCGGGGGTGGAGAGTGGCCCGACATCCGTTTTTTCGTCGAAGGGATCGCCGATCTTCAGGCTTTCCATCTTCGCAACAAACTTGCGCAGAAATTCGTCAGCAATCGCATCAGCCACGATGAAGCGTTTAGCGGCGATGCAGGATTGTCCGTTGTTCTGCACGCGGGCTTGCACAGCGGTATTGACCGCGGCGTCGAGATTAGCGGAGGGCATGACAATGAAGGGATCGCTGCCACCAAGTTCGAGGACAACCTTCTTGATGCGCTTGGCAGCGCCCATGCCGACTTGAATGCCTGCCTGTTCGCTGCCGGTGAGTGTGGCGGCCATGATGCGCGGATCATTCAGCAGGGCGTCCACCTGGCCGGAACCGATAAGCAGCGTCTGGAAACAGCCCTCGGGGAATCCAGCCTCGAGGAAGATGCTCTCAATCGCCAACGCGCATTGCGGGACGTTGGAAGCGTGCTTGAGCAACCCGACGTTTCCGGCCATGAGTGCGGGCGCGGCGAAGCGAATGACTTGCCAGAAAGGGAAATTCCAGGGCATGACGGCAAGGATCGGGCCGAGAGGGAGATAACGCACGAAGCTCTTCTTGGCGCTAGTCTCGACGACTTCGTCGGCGAGGAAGCGCTCGGTATTTTCGGCGTAATAGCGGCACGCGGTGGTGCACTTCGCAGCCTCAGCGACGGCGGACTTGTAGGTCTTGCCCATTTCGAGAGTCATCAGGTGGCCGAATTTGTCTTTATCACGTTCGAGGATCTCGGCGGCTTTGAGCATGCGCTGGGCGCGGACCGCGTAGGGAGTTTTGCGCTCGGCTTTGAAGGTGCTGACAGCAAGCTGGAGTTTCTTTTCGATCTCGGCGTCGGACAGCGGCTGGAAGGTTTTGACGACTTCTCCGGTAGCGGGATTGATGGTGGCAATGGCCATGCGAACGTTCCTCTCTCTTCACTGGTGAGCCCGGCAGGTCTACCCGTGGGACAAAGGTAGATGATAGCGAAAGAAGCGGGTGGCCGCCGAGGTGGTCATACCACTATACCAGCCTGACCAGAGCTCGGGGACGCAGCAGTGGGGCTGTCCTCCCGAGTTGGATTCGGGTGCCGGCGGTGCGAGCAAAATCAACTACAAGAACAAGATCAACCTCAACAGCGACGGACAGGAGTGTCCGTCCCACAACAACAGATCGGCCCACACGACGGGCTGGCTACCAAGGACGCTTTACCAACCGAACGATCATCGGTGGGACGGATGCTTGTCAGTGAACTGTGATCCGCCACCAACCGCGCGATGGTCCGGATGGGCCCAGCGCTCATGAAAGTCGGAATAGACGCCAGCCAGGATCAGGATTACCGCGGCGAGGGCGCAGAGGATCATCCACGTCATCAACATGATGTCACCTCCAACCTGTCGATAGCAGGTGACGCTGAGAGTAGGCTAATCCGGAAGTCTTGGATTTGCAGTGAGCAGGGTCACGGACGAAACTGGGCAATTGTGCTGAGTGAGATGACAACGTGTTTCATTCTGTCCTAATCCCGGAAATCGGATCTCCCAAACATGGCAAACGTCCCGCGGATTTCGCGCCTCCGTGGTTTACAATATTCAGTACTTCCAAGCACTTATCCCATCCGCTCTAGGAGGATTTTCTTATGAAGCTCACCCCGGGTAAACTTGCCGGACTTAAAAAAGTATCGAATGATCGCGGCGTGATTGCGGCTGCGGCTATGGATCAGCGCGGCTCGCTGCAGAAATCCCTCGCCAAGGAAAAGGGCGGCGAAGTGACCGACGCGATGATGGAAGAATTCAAGTCGTTGGTGACCGAAGTTCTCACGCCTCATGCCACAGCAATTCTTCTGGACCCGGAGTGGGGACTGCCGGCCTCGAAGCGCCGGGCGAAGAATGCCGGGCTGCTTCTGGCTTATGAAAAGACTGGATACGACAAGACCGGGCCGGGACGCCTGCCCGATCTGCTGGATCACTGGTCCGCGCGGCGGTTGAAGGAAGCGGGAGCCGATTGCGTGAAGATCCTGCTGTATTACACGCCGGATGATCCCAAGCACGTGAACGAGACCAAGCATGCGTGGGTGGAGCGAATCGGCGACGAGTGCCGCGCCAATGACATTCCTTTCTTCCTCGAGTTCGTGGGATACGAAGAAGGCGCGGACGAAAAGGGTCTGGACTATGCGAAGAAGAAACCGCATATCGTGACCGAGAGCATGCGCGAATTTTCCAAGGATCGTTATGGCGTCGACGTGCTAAAGGTCGAAGTGCCGGTCAACATGAAGTATGTAGAAGGCGTGAAGTGCTTTGGCGGGCAGAAGGCATATTCGAAGAAAGAAGCGATCGATCACTTCCACACGGCTGCCAAGGCGGCGACGAAGCCTTTCATTTATCTCTCGGCGGGCGTCAGCAATGCGGAGTTTTCGGAGACTCTGGAGCTGGCTGGAGAGTCAGGCGTAAAGTTCAACGGCGTGCTCTGTGGCCGTGCGACCTGGAAAGACGGCATCCCGGTGTATGCGAAGCAGGGTGCGGCAGCATTCCGCAAGTGG